>ERZ772954.1809-NODE-1809-length-15257-cov-49.186357_pt1 | contig 15257 bp, 20 predicted proteins | sample MGYA00580684_ERZ772954 | MGnify/ENA primary metagenome ERZ772954 (study PRJEB29015, sample SAMEA2737654) | human gut metagenome | biome: human gut; feature: human-associated habitat; material: faeces | place: China | collected 2012 ...
GGTACGATTGACGGTATCTTGAACAGCAGAGAGAATAAGAAGTGATTTGCTTCTTGTTTTCTCTGTTTTCCTATACAGATTCTTCAACATTTATTTGTTGATCTGCTCCGCAGGCAACAAATAAGAGCCGACTATCCTTATTTCTTTATCGTAAATTTACTTGTTACACAGTAATGAAAAAAGCCAATAGTTTGTAACTGAACTTTACAAACTATTGACTTTACATTTTGATGTCCACTCTTCAATGAATTATCATACGAATATATCTTCAATACTTTATAATTCAAGAGTAATAATAAGGCTATTGGCATGTACTTTTGCAACAATATTTCCGCCAAGAATGGCAACAAGTGTTTTTACTACCGCAAGTCCCAATCCTGTACTTCCATTATGTCTTGATTTATCGCCTATATAAAAACGGTCAAAAAGTCGATTGCAATCAATTTCTGAACTGTCACTCATTGGATTTTCAATGGTAAATATAATATTATTATTTTCTTTCTCCATAAGTGTTATTTTTATCGTTCCAACAGAATACTTAATTGCATTTGTCAACAGATTTTGTAAAATTCGTTCTACCATATTTTTATCAGAATATACGTATATTGAATAATCTGGGAGATTTATTTCGGGTAAAATATTCTCCTTTTCTAATGCAACGGCATTTTCCGTAATTAAATTTATTAACATATTAGATATATTAAACTTTTCTTTTTCTGGAACTGTCTGCTGTTCCTCCAAAATAGAAAGGTCATAGAATGTTTCTACCAATTCTTTCATTTTTTCGGCTTTGCTAAAAATCACTTTTACACGCTGTGCTTGACTGGATTCCCAATTTTCTTTTTGCAATAATTGTAAATGACCAAGAATGACTGTAAGAGGTGTACGCAAATCATGTGATATATTAGCAACAGATTCTTTTAAATACTCTTCATTGCGTAATACGCCTGCAACAACCTGTCGTTGTCTGATATTATATTGATTCAATATACCAGCCAGTCTTTCTAAATCTTTATCAATCAACGAAATGTCTAACATCTGCTGTGAATTTCCAGAATTCAATTCATTAACTTGATCCGCAAGATTACGGATTTGTTTTTTTAATTGAATATATCGAAATAGCAGTATTACTAAAAATATTGTTATGATAATTAAAATCCATTCTATGTTAGACATTTTCTCCACCTATTTAAAATCACATTTACAAAATTTTATCCACGAAAGCAATACCAATATACCAGACCATATACATCCTACTAAAATAGCTATCGGTTGAAAAAAGGTTTTCATGCTGACAACGATTCTGATTTGATAAGTAGGTAAAAAACCGACTGGTAATCTCAACATCATTCCATAGCCAAGATATAAGCTAAGACCAAAAATAATAATTGCTGTAACTGAGGTTGCTTTTACAGCATCCTGTAAATAGCAACAAATAAGTATTGCAATTAGAAATATCGCACTATTAAGCAGACAAGAATAAATGATTGCTTTTATAATATTGTAAAAAAACATTCCCACGTCTGCAACACCAAAACGTCCAAATTCCCTTATGCACCCTGAAACTGGATAGACAAGAGCCATAAGATTAAAAGCAATTAAATACGATATTATTTTACTTGTAAAAATTTGTTTTCTGGAATGTCCAGCACTGACCTCTAAGTTTATTGTTCTCTTAGAAAATTCCTGTCCTAAAATCAATGCAAGTATAGCCGACATGATGATAAGAAGAAACGTAGAATCATACACCATTCCATTAAAAATATCAGCAAGAGAAGAAGCAATTTCTTCTGTCGGTCCCATGACCTCTGTAACATAAGTATCTGCTGTAAAAAATCCTAAAATAAATATTCCAATCATACCACACCAGTAAATAGAATTATGTAACAACTGATATTTTTCCAGTTTTAATAATTTATCCATAAAAAACACCTCCGGTTATTTCAAGTCTGTATGTAAAAAAGCACTACCTGCAATGAAATATAAAATAAAATTCCATAAAAAATCTACAAACAAGCAAAAGTTTGTCGAATAGACCTTTTGCAATGAAATTAACCTAAGTTGTCCCATTGGTATTATTCTGCTGATTATTTGTGCAGATTCACTGTTCAGCAAAAAAATCATAACAAAAAATAAAACCATTGAAACTGTCAGTGTTTTCCCCATATCACGAAAAATAAAAGCAAAAAACATCGGTAATGCACACAGTGTTATCATGGCAAACAGAGTTAGTAAAACCATAGTATATGTGCTATCATTCCAAAAAAGTTTTTCTCCAATATAAAATTGACTAATAATTCCATGTACAAATAATGGAAATACCAGAATGATAATACAACCTATTTGAGATACAATTAACTTTACTCTAAATATAGAACTTCTTTTATGTCCGGCAGTAATATAAGTATTTAAAGTTCTTCCACTAAAATCACTTCCAATGAACAATGCTATAAACACTATACTCAAAAAATAGAGTAACGGAATATTGTATAATGATGCCATAATTAAGTTTGAAGAGCGTTCTTTACTATCTAACAGCAATATGCTACTTAAAAGGAGATTGAATATTCCAATTCCCCAAAAATACCAACTGTGAAACAACTTATATAACTCAGTTTTTAGGAGATTTGACATCTTTTGTTCCTCCTATTTTGCTCAAAAAATAGTCCTCCAAAGTATCGCCAGATACAGAAAGTCCTGTTACAAGAATGTGCGATTCTGCCAAAGCAGACGCAACTGTCTCTAAATCATTCAAATAATCATACAAACGAATTATGCCATCTGGCATTAGTTTAAAGTTATCTGTATGAAGATTCTCTTCCAAAACCAGAACCGTTTTCTGAACATCTGTTGTTTTAATTGCTATATGTCGTTTACACCGTTCATTTAATTCATAATCAGAAATCTCTTCTATAATTTTTCCATGGTCAATCAGAATAAATTCTGATGCTGTTTGATACAATTCTTCTAAGATATGGCTTGAAACTAAAATGGTCATACCATATTCTTTATTCAAAATTTTTAATAAATTTCTGATTTCTACAATTCCAGCAGGGTCAAGACCATTGATAGGCTCGTCTAAAATCAATAGTTCTGGTGTATTTAAAAGTGCAATCGCTATCCCCAATCGTTGACGCATACCTAATGAAAAATTGCGGACACTCTTTTTACCTGTATCTTGCAATCCAACCATATCTAATGTCCTTTTAATAACTGATTTATCTGGTATGCCTCGTTGAATACGCTGTACTTCCATATTTTGATAGGCAGTCATTGACGGGAATAGAGCAGGCGTTTCAATCATACTTCCAATTCGTTTACGCTGTTTCTGCAATTCTTCTGTTCCAGAATTTCCCCATAAAGAAAGTGTACCACTTGTTGGAAACGCAAGCCCTGTGACTAATCTTAAAAAAGTAGTCTTACCTGCTCCGTTTTGACCAATAAATCCATAAATTTTTCCTTTTTTTATTTGTAAATTTATGTGGTCTAATGCTAATGTTTGTTTATATTCTTTGGTTAAAGACTTTGCTTCTAAAATAATTGAACTCATATCCCAAACCTCCTTTACTTAAACCAGTATAACGGGCAATTTTAAAGAATTTCTTAAATCGTAATGAGAAAAGTTAAAAAAATAATAAAGCTAAGGAACGTTTAATCCTTAGCTTTATGTAGGCGGTAGCCAATGCCCCAAACAGTATCAATAAATTCTGTATCAGAGCATATCGCTTTTAATTTATTGCGTAAATTACTGATATGAACATTAAGTGTATTATCTTCAGCAATATATTCTGTATCCCAAACACTTTGAAAAAGATTCGATTTTGAAAATACTTTATCTGGATATTTCATCAACAATTCTAAAATGCCAAATTCTTTAGCGGTTAAGGATAATTCTATTCCATTCAAAAATGCTGTATTTTTCTCTAGGTCTAAAGTCAGATTGTTATATTGCAAACATTCTGTCTGGCTATTTTGAAATTGTACTCTTCGCAGATTACTTTCAATTCTGGCAAGCACTTCTTCCATATCAAAAGGTTTTGTGATATAATCGTCTGCTCCCAGACGAAGCAAGTCGATTTTATTTTGTGTAGTTTCTTTCGCTGAAATAATAATAACAGGTATCGTAGATTTCTTGCGTACATCAGATAAAATAATATCACCACTCCGATAAGGAAGCATAATATCAAGTATAATCAAATCAATTTTTTCTTTATTCAAAAAATCCAGAACATGAAGTCCATCATATTGGCAATGCACAGCATATCCTTTTTCTTTTAGAAAATCAGCCAATAACGCATTTATTTCTAAATCATCTTCAATAATCAATATTTTATTCATTGGCCTACCTCATTCCTGCAATGCTACTTTCCCATTATACATTTAAGGTTGTATTTCCTCAATACCATTGCAACCAATTATATGAGAGGGATTCTTATTTTGTCAATCTAATTGTAAGCAGAATAGTATAGATTGGATAAACAATTACCATACTATTCTGCTGTAACATTTATCCTACAATCTTCCAGTTATCGTCCTTATGAAGCACAAGCTCATACTGTGAGATTTGCGTCATTTTCGACTTGTTATCCAGATACTTTACGGACACGCTGACTTTGAGGTTGTCGCCGTCTTTGGTAAAGACAGGGTTTACCAGTTCCGAAAATACATAGTCGCCGGATACAGGAGCAAGCACACCGTCTTTGACATAGTAGGCAAGTTCCTTTTCCGTAGCTGTCGGATAGAGCTTAAAGAATGTTTCCAAGAAAGCGGTAGCGTCCTTAACTGTGTCGGAACTGACACTGACATCGGCTTCCTGTACTTTCGGTTCATACTTTGATTTCTGTACCGACGGAGCAAGGGTAGGATTCTGGGTAATGACCATTGCACCGTCCTTATCCACATGAACGGTCACGGTGTAGTTTTCTGTGACTGCCTGTGTCTGTTCTCCCTCTTTTACCTGCTGATCTACTTCGTAGGCAACGGTAAAATCGTCCGTTCCAGACTGTTCTACATTCCAGACCAGCACATTTGTAACGGTCGCACTGGTTGGTATATCTGTTCTGATGGTATTGGCGTTCAAGTCCTGTAATTCTTTGGTAAGGTATTTACTGATTTCCGTTGTCCTTGCTTCAATGGCTTCCTTGCTGGTATCCCATGAGTAGTAGGCTTTCGCAAAGTTCTTGACGAAATTCTCAATACCGTTGGTATCGTTCAATCTTAGTTGAATGATTTCTTTTTCATGTATCGTGTGGGTGTCAATGGCGGTAAAATTCTTATACACACCAAAACTGGTGCTTGCCAGAAGCACCGCCCACAACAACAGGACAGATTTTTTATGTGTCCCGACTTTCATGATACGCACTTTCTTATTCGTAGGTGCTTTCTCTGTTTTTTCTTTCTTCTTAAACATATTTCAAGTCCTTTCTATTGTTTGATTCTTCCGGCACAAATGATGTGCTGTTGCCAGTAGGCAGGAATTATTTATGAAACTGCTTCGGTACATCTGCTTGACGATGATAGCTGCACGGAAGAGGTGAAAAACGGATTGGAGCAGAAAATGAATGCTATGGTGGAACGGGAATTATATACGAGATCCAAAACTGCCCCGACGGAGGAGGAACGGGAAAAAGCCCGGCAGGAATATCTAGACAGGCGTGGAATACCGGAGGATTTCCGTTTGTAGTTCTTTCCTGACTACGATAGGACAGGGGCGTGGCACGCTCCTGTATCGTTGGCGGACAAGGAAAAGCAGCAGATGTGAGGACGGAAGTTTTTGGCATTGCGGAAAGGAAGCCCTGTTTCAGGGCATCCTTCGCGAGTGATTTTGAGTTTAATCCGATTGGAAAGGAGACTGGAAATGAGAGAAGGTAGACTTGGTTACAACAGCAACAACGGAAGATACGGTATCTTGTCATCGGACTTATGGATTGATACCGGATTGCACTGTGGGGAATGCCTGTAGATTTTGATGGATGGCAAATGGGTAGAGACCCGGATGGAAATGGATGTTGCCCGGAACTGGTATCTGGTGGGGACACCTTACCGTGGTGATCTGGAATATATCCGGGCAAGGATATAACCGGGCACAGCCATATCGACCGAAGGGAGGAAAAGCTCCCGGCAGGGCGCAAGGGTACTTTTGATGGACGGTACGGCTGTCGAAAGTGCTTCTGCGTTACTTTTGACAAAAGTAACAAAACCGCCGTATCCGGCGCAGATTTCTTTTTACCGTATCTGGCATTTTTATAAGCGAGGGAGGTTAGAATAGTGGAAATGAAAAGGACGATCAGTGGTATGATTGGAAAAGGTTCTATCGCCCACAATGAGAGAAAGTTTATTGCAGAAAACGTAGATGCTGCCCGGACAATCCGAAACGTGGTATTGCAGTCAGAGAATGTGAAGGACGTCTATCATGAATTATTTGATGAAGCAATTGAACGGTACAACGCAAAACAAAAACGGAAAGACAGGAAAATTGAAGATTATTATGAGCACATCCGAACTGGGAAACAGGAGAAAGTTTTCCACGAAGCAATTTTTCAAATTGGGAATAAAGACGATACCGGGTGCTTAAGTAGAGAAGGGCAGATTGCCAGACTGGCATTACTGGATTTTGCAAAAGATTTTCAAAAGAGGAACCCACAGTTCCGGGTATTCGGTATATATCTACATATGGATGAGGCAACACCACATCTTCATATTGATTTTATCTAGGGAAACGCTGATTAATTCATGCATCTCCTTGTGATTTTTGATATAATATAGGTATCAACTGAAAGGTCGTATACCTATGAATCAACTAACATTTTCCGACATGGAATACTCCAACCGCAAGAAGAAAACCAAGCGTGAGGAATTTCTTGATGCCATGGAAGAAATCATCCCATGGTCATATTGGGTAGAAATGATTCGCCCATATTATTTCGCTAACAAGCGCGGTCGCAAACCTATTGGTATTGAAACCATGCTTCGCATGTATCTCATGCAGATTTGGTTTAATCTGTCCGATGAAGGAATCGAGGATTCTATCTACGACAGTTACGCCATGCGTTCATTTATGCATATAGATTTCAATGAACAACAAGTACCGGATGCAACTACATTGCTTAAGTTCAGACATATGCTTGAAGCAAATAAACTTGGTGAGAAGATTTTTGCTGATGTCAACAATCGTCTCGACAAAGCAGGCCTTATGATGCATGGTGGCACTATTGTTGACGCCAGCCTTATAGCAGCACCTAAATCCACTAAAAACCAGAATGGCAAGCGTGATCCTGAAATGCATCAGACAAAGAAGGGCAATGAATGGTACTTCGGAATGAAGGTACATGCCGGTGTTGATGCAGGCAGTGGGTATGTTCATACAATAACCGGTACATCTGCAAATATGCATGATGTTTCAGAAACTGCAAATCTTATCAGAGAAGATGATGAGGTTGTATATGGTGACTCCGGTTATCTTGGAGCTGTTAATCAACCCGCAATTAAGGATGACGAGAAGAAATCAAGGATTGAATTCCGAATAAATAAGCGTCCTTCCAGCCTCAAAATGGCAGATGATTTTAAAGGTCTTAACTGGGACAAAAAAATGGAACATGAAAAGTCCGCAGTTCGCTGTAAAGTCGAGCATCCATTTCTCATTGTAAAGAAACAGATGGGATACTCAAAAGTTGTATATCGTGGAATCGCAAAAAACATGCATCGATTCCATATGTTGTTTGCCAGTGCAAATCTGTTAATGTGTAGCAGAGCTGGCAGAACAAAAGACTTTGTTGGGTGCACAGTATAACTGTGTCCATTTTGGGGAAATATCCTCAAAAAAGGATAAATAGCAAGAGGATATAACAGGTATATGAGGAAAAAATCCTCTTGGTTTTTATAAAAACTTGACAAACTGGGATAATGCTGAAAACAAAGCTAATTAATCAGCGTTTCCCTAGATAAATATAATCAAGAATGAATCGTTGATGTTTTGATTGATAATAATTGGTGAATTCCTTGTCGGGATATTATTGAAGAATTGATGGTTACTATTTGAAAAACAAGAAAGCTGTAAAATTTTAAGTTGAATTTTACAACTTTTTCGCATATAATAATTATAGAAAAAAACAGTGCATCAAGGAAGGAGACCGGTCTATATGGCGAATATTTTACCAGTATCTGATTTGAGAAATTATAATGAAGTTTTAAAAAATTGCCGGACTGGAGAGCCGGTGTTTTTGACAAAAAATGGAAGAGGGCGTTTTGTAGTGCTTGATATAGAAGATTATGAGCGTGATCGTGCGGAGAAAAAACTATTAATGAAGCTACAGGAGGCAGAGGAGGCAGTCAAAAACGGCGAAGGCTGGCTTAGCTTGGACGAATTAAAAGCACTTGTGGGGGAATAAACTATGCTGAAATTACGAATTAACCCATTGGTTGCAGCGGATTTAAAAGAAATTCGTGATTATATTGCTGAGGATAATGCAGAATATGCTGCAAAGACGATTAAAGAAATTTACGGTAAATTTGAAAATATTCAAATGTTTCCGGGGATAGGTGCAGATCTCTCCAAAAGAGTTAGTTTCCGAACAGATTACAAGTATGCGGTTTGGGGGAATTATGTGATCATTTATAAAGTGGGAGAAGAGTATGTAGAGATTTACCGGGTGGTAAATCGATACAGGGATATTACCAGGATTTTTGATTGATTTTTATTACTAACGAAAAAGAGGTTAACTAATGAGTGATAAGTTTACTCAGGGAACGATAATTGAATATATACGTTCAACGAAATATCCAGAAATTAAATGTCAGGGAATAGTAATATCTGCGAGGTGTGACTTGGCACAAGAAAAAATAAATCAATTCCATTGTTTATCAGCTATGAATATAGAGGAATGGATTTATGAGGTGTTATTTGAAAGTGTTGTAAATGAACGAAATAATAATGTCTTGGGAAATATAAAAAAGTATTGTGAACAAAAATGTATGGATTTTGCCACATTATGTGGAATGGATAAGGTAAATTTTAGGGAAGTACTTTTGAAAAGTGCTTCTGATTATCTGTTAGTTGATGAAATGCATTTATTTAATCTAAACGAGCAACAAGTATTTCATTTTTTGACAAAAGATGGAGAACAGAAAAAAATACCGATATGTTTTGCGCTAGATTATGGACAAGTCGTTGGTGAACGAGGAAATATTAAAGAAAACTATATAGAAAATACCTTGGCTGAGGGACAAACATTACGGCAAGAATTTTCTACTGTTTTCAGAAGCTCACAGCAAATTGCTGAGTTGTGTGCTTCTATAACAGCTTCGGGGGCACTTTTATTTGATGGTTTCATTAATCCATATAAATACTGCGAAAGCAGTTTCACAGCACGCGAAGAAGAAATGTGTGAAATTCCACAGTTATTAATGTATAAAAATGATACAGAAATGAAAGAGTCATTGGAAAAACACATTAAAAAATATGTTAATAAATATAAATGTCAACCATGTGAGATTGCGCTTGTTTTCTTTGACGAAGAAATGTTACTTAAAAATTATACGCAATTCATAGGAAAATATTCGGTAAATTATATTAATGGGAGAAAGAATAGTCAGTTTGGAACTGATCCATCCAAAGTTATTTGTACTTTGCCCGAGTATATTAATGGACTTGAGTTTAAGTGTGTAATTTTAGTTGCAGTTGATGAGGGAAGAGTGCCACAAAATGGACTGTGTGATATATCGTCTAGTTTCCTAAAATATAGTGCATTAAATAAACTGTATTTATCCTGTTCAAGAGCGCAATATAGTGTTCTTATTTTGGGAAATAAGTTAAGAGGAATTTCAAGTTGTTTGCAACATTCATTAGCAAAAGGCGCTTTGACACAATCATATGTTGATGATTAAATAATTAAGAAAGCTTGTTAAATGAGTGCGAAATTTTGATAACAAATAATGGATAACAATATGATAACACCATTCGGTACAGTCCATAGGGCTGCGATAGTTGGACAAAAATAAAACCAAATAGAACCAAACCGCCTATACAAAACTGTATAGAATTAATTTCAAATTTGCGAGTTTGAATGAAAAGTCTAATCCCCCAGCTATGCTGGGGAGAATGGAATAGCTGGAAGCGGTGAGGATATCAATAAAAAACCTCCTGTGATATATTAAGAATGGTGTCGCAAGCCAAACTTAATCACAGGAGGTGGTCCATATGGACAATAAAAGTTTATCACACACAAAATGGAAATGCCAATATCACATTGTATTTATTCCGAAATACAGAAAGAAAATTTTGTATGGAAGAGTGAGAAATGATGTGAGAGAAATAATAAGCACGTTATGTAAATACAAAGATGTGGATATTATAGCAGGAGCAGTTTGCGTGGATCATATACATTTAAGTGTAGCTATTCCACCTAAAATTAGCATTGCAAATTTTATGGGATACTTAAAAGGGAAAAGTACATTAATGCTTTATGATAGACATCCAGAATTGCAAAGTAAATGGGATAAAGCATTTTGGGCAAGAGGGTATTATGTAGAAACAATTGGTAATATCACAGATGAAGCAGTACAAAAGTATATAAAAGAGCAGGCAGAGGAATCAAGGAAAGAAGATTCAAGAAGTACCGCTTTATAGCGGACCGGTAAAAGTGCTTGCGATACCGCCCTTTTGGGCGAGCAGTAAAAATGCCCTTTTGAGGGCTAATACCAAACCACCAGTTGAACTGGTGGTTGCTGACTTAATCGACCTGCAAGCCACCGGAACTACACACAATAATGAAAAAATGCAATGGTACTGGATTGGTACTAAAAATATGTGAAACAAAAAATAACGTGTGGAAAAAGCATGAGTTATCAATACTAAATGGTATAGATAACTACATTAAAATAACCAAAATCAAACTAGATTCTGCGATTAAGAGGTTTGATTCATTTGAATTTACAAATCCGGGAATTTTGAAACTTCCGCTAGAGGAAATTTATCGTGGAGGTAATTCAAAGTCAAGAAATCCTCATATGCAGACTATGCTTAGATTGGTTGGATTTGGCGATAATGCTGGCTCAGGATTCCCAACAATTCTTGATGTGTGGAAGTCAGAAGGATGGATAAAACCAGAATTAATAGAAGATACAAATCTTGATCAGGTGACACTTGTGATGAAGATGGAAAAGGAATCTGATGATAATTCAGCAGAAAAATCAGCAAAATCAGCAGAAAATTCAGCAGATTTAAAAAACAGGGAAGGAATGGCGTTATCAGAAAGACATCAGCAGATTTTAGCCATTATGGAGGCTGGTATTGAATATAGTACGGAACAGGTGGCAGAAAAGATAGGTTTAAAAGGTCCAAGAACAAGACAATTATTAAACGAATTAGTGAATAAGGAGTTATTGGTTTGTATTGGAACTACAAAAAGAAGAAGGTATATTAAAGTGTAGAAGTGGATGCAATGTAGGAGATAATAAGCATGAACAAATTTTCAGAAAAGGACTGGAAAATATTCAGAAGTAAAATAGCTGGATGGCAAGAAGCTTATATGGATAAGCTCAACAAAGAATATATTGAAATACTAAGTGGAGATGGAAAGCCATCTGAAAAATTTTGGACATTGGAGAAAAGAATAAAAGAGGATAAGAAAGATTGTGGAGTGCAATGTGAGATGAGCAGATCAAATCAATTTTATATCATGCTTTCACTTCTAAATGAAGGAGCCATTTTTATGGAAGATTTAGAAGATTTTAGCGATGATTTGAAAGAGATAATGCAGCATTTCGCTGGTCTATAGCTTGCTATAAAATATATATTTCTTGGTCGAGAGTGGTCAAGAATTTAATTGAGTTTTTATCGAGTTGTTTTCAGAAAAAACTCGATAAAAACTCAAAAGAAACTCATAGAGTAACTTAAGACTTAGAGGGAGTATGTAAGTTTAGTTAAACTCATTCATAGCATCTACATATCCTTGCAAGCCATCTGCTTTGAGAGCAAGTTCTGCATACAGCAGAGGAGAAACATTGGTACCAATATCGTGATGAAGTATATGAAAAAATCGCAACGCAATGGTATGAAAGATATAAGATTGATATGGGAAATGAGAAGTTCTGGGGTGTTTTGAAACAGATTTATAATAAGTGCGGGGTGTGGAATGAAAATTACGGAAGCTTACTGGATGAATTGAAGGATAGCAAGCGAACTGTTTGCTATCGTAGTATTCTTATTTCTGAAAATGAAAAGAAGAGATTGCTTGATGATGTAATGGAGAATCCGTATGATTTGTTTTATTATGGAAAATATTTGGTGAAGGAATATCCAGAGCAGGTATATGAGTTATGTTATAAGGAAATAAGTAAGAGTTGTGCTCAGGCAAAGGATAGACGAGAATATAAAAAGATAACGAAGAATATTGCACAGCTTATAAAATGGAAGGGGAATGATACTGCTAAATCTCTAATTGAGGAATTGATGCAGAGATATCCAAGAAAACCAGCATTGTCGGATGAATTGGAGAAGGTGGAGAAGAAACTTTAGGAGGAAAATGATGTTCTTATTTTGTAATGAGGATAAAAAGAAAAAAGAGAGACTAAATAGCGTGTTGAAGACAACACATAATCTCATCAAAAAAAATGATATTAACAGAGGAATTACATTCCTTGCAACGGATAACAAGAATTGTGTTCTCATCGATGTTGGCGATAATGGAGTCTGTGGCGGGTTCGTACATACCGAATAGAAAAATTAAGATTATTGTTCATGACAGTCTCCTTCCCACAGATATTTTGCACCATCCAGCAGGTCGATAATAGCTGTAAGCATATTAGTGTATTCGATATGTAAGTCCTTAAGGGCTTCTGACGTAGGAAGAGTATCGGGAGTGCAGTTTGGTGTGGTAAATGCTTTCTGCATTTCAAGTAATTGCAGATACAGAGCATTAACAGTCTGCACAAGCGGATATATAGTTTCTTTCTTGCCGACAACGCAGATGCGGTTATGGATGCAGGAACGGACAAAGTAATCTTTTTTCATCATGCCACTGGCAAGGATGCGGGCTTCGATTTGTTTGCGTTCAGCATCGCTGATTCTAAAACTTATAGTTGGATGTTTATGTTGATTGCTCATAGAAAAGCTCCTTTCATAGTGGGCGTAGCAGCAGGCACAGTTAAGCACCCGCAAGCCAAATTTGATTATTCGTTTTTAGTAGTAAAAGTAGATTATATCTGCCATGGATTTCATAGAAGCAACAGGGAATAATTGCAACTAATTTGCTACTAAAGTTTTTAAAAATGATATGAAAAGAGTAACATTTGATGAAATAGATGCGGTGGAATGCCGCATAAAATCAGCATTTTTGATTTGATGATACTTCCCTTGGGAAGAGTTTGAATAATTAACATAAATCCACAAATCCTTATCATGAGGAAATCCCCAAAAGCTAGACTTTTATTGAAACGGCTTCGGCCGTCTCGTTTTTTATGCAACTAAAAAATGGAGTCTATACTGGACAGAGTTCATCCATCCTAGGGGATTGCTTCCATCTTTGTGTCAAAAACATTGAAATCTGGTGTACTAATAAAAATGAAATTTTCTAAATAAAAATGGACAGAATAGAATTGCTTGCCACTGTTCCGGAGAACTATATCTATAGCAGAGAGGAAGAAATAAAAGATATAGAAACGATCATAGAATGGAAATAATCGTTGTAAAGTAGATATCCTAAGATAATAGACAAGTCAAATGGTAGTATGTGTACTACGGTTTGACTTGTTTTGACTATACAAAACTTTTTTATTTGTAAAGGATTGTGATAGGATGAGCTGGATAATGAAAGAATTGATTTGGATTTCTGTTGGGTTCCATTGGAAGATTTAAAGAAAGGTACAAAGGTATATCCTTTGGAATTGATACCATATATCCTTGAGCAAGGGAAAGAAATTATAACTTAAGGAATTTGAATCAGATTCCCATTTGAAAACTGGTTGATCAGAGTCACCGTCAATCAATGCAAAATGCTGTTCCGGTCCCCATGGCGTAAGATAGAGGATATCGGGGAATACGCGGAAACACTTGGATTCGAAGAGGAAAGTTATTTAGATCTGTTTCAGGCAGTGATGGAGCTTGATAAGAAATACAGAGTGCCGGTTCTGTTATTTTATTATGAAAGATATTCCACGGCAGAAATCGCTTCGATATTAAAAATACCGAAAAAAACGGTCAGTACCAGACTATTTCGCGCAAAGGCAAAATTAAAAAATTATCTGAAGGAGGAGTAAAAATATGACGGATGAAGAAAAATTCCAAAAGACTTTTGATAAGCTGCATGCTTCTCCGGACGTATTGACGGAGGTACTGAAAATGACAGCAAAAGAACAGGTCGTTCCAATGAAAAAGAAACGTTTTACACCGAAAGCAGCTGCAGCAATAGCAGCAGTGGTACTTGCAGCTGGATCTGGAAGTGCGGCATATGCAATGGATGTTGGCGGCATCCAGAGAATTGTGCAGGTGTGGATTCACGGAGATCAGACAGATGCAATATTTAACGTAGAGAATGGGAACTATACCCTTGACTATAAAGATGCAGATGGAAATGACGTCAGCCAGGGCGGTGGAGGTGTCGCATACGAGAACGGCACAGAAAGACCATTGACTGCTGATGAACTGCTGGATGAAATCAATATGCCGGAAGTTGAGTATGAAGAAGATGGAACGGTTTGGGTTTATTATTTAAATCAGAAAATGGAGATTACAGATAAGTTTGAGGATGGGGTTTGTTTTGTGCAGTTAAAGGCGGATGGACAAACACAGTATATTACCGTTAAGTACCAAAATGGATATGCTACAAGTCCGGATGGATATATACAGCCTGATAAATTCAACTAGGGCTGTGCTTAAGGTGTCAGGTTAAATTCTGACACCTTTTTAAGCCACAAACAGCTCCTTGATATCATTACAATAAATGGAAATAATGCAAGTAAAAACAAAATTGAATAAATTGAAGATAAAATTCACACAATTTATCGAAAAACCGCTTATTGATTTACTTTAAAAAATATCAAAAATAGTGTTGACTTCGTAAGTTTATGATGATATTATAACTGAGCTGAAACGCGAAATACCTTGATTTGCAAGGCATGCGAATCAGAAAAATAAAAAAAGTCTTGACAAACACAAAGTTGTCTGCTAAGATGTAGAAGTTGTTTGAAATGAATAAACAATTTGAACAACAAAGAACCTTGATAACTGAACAGTGAAATAACCTTGAAAGATTCAATGAATT
>ERZ772954.1812-NODE-1812-length-15235-cov-9.760343_pt1 | contig 15235 bp, 15 predicted proteins | sample MGYA00580684_ERZ772954 | MGnify/ENA primary metagenome ERZ772954 (study PRJEB29015, sample SAMEA2737654) | human gut metagenome | biome: human gut; feature: human-associated habitat; material: faeces | place: China | collected 2012 ...
TAATGAAGGAATTTCCCTTCTGGAGAATGCCGCACACCTTGGATTGCCCGTGCCGGAGAAGATTAAAAAGGTTTTGGAACAGTTACACAATAAAGCAGAGGAGGAGATGGAATGAAATTAGTACAGTCAATTTTGACAAAGAACCCCTGTTATACTACAGGAAGAAAGATTACCGTAAAAGGATTGATGCTTCACAGTGTAGGGTGCTCTCAGCCGAGGGCATCCGTTTTTATTAATAGCTGGAATCAGGCCTCCTTTGGTAGTGCGTGTGTGCATGGATTTATTGATGGAAATGATGGTACCGTATACCAGACGCTACCTTGGAATCACAGGGGATGGCACTGTGGTTCTGGACCGAAGGGAAGTGGAAACAATGCACATATCGGAGTGGAGATGTGCGAGCCAGCCTGTATCCGATACACCGGAGGTTCCACTTTTACCTGTTCTGATCTTCAGACTGCAAGAGTAAGTGTGAAGAAAACCTATGAGTCAGCAGTGGAGCTGTTTGCGATGCTCTGTGAGAAATACCATTTGAATCCGCTGGCAGATGGTGTCATTATTTCTCATAAGGAAGGCCACACAAGAGGAATTGCAACCAATCATGGTGATCCGGAACATCTCTGGAATGGACTGAAGATGGGATACACCATGGATGGGTTTCGTAAGGCAGTGCAGGCAAAGATAAAAGGCGTTGCTCCATTGGCAGGAACACAGGCGAGGGAGTTTCTTGATCTGACCGGACAGCAGGCTGCTGACAAGATCGGTGAACTGTGTAAGGCAGATATGCAGAAATCTGGCATCCTGGCATCTGTGTCTGCGGCACAGTTTATTCTGGAGTCTGGTTATGGGAAATCAGAACTTGCTCAGAATGCCAATAACTGTTTTGGAATGAAATGCTCCCTTTCCGGGAATACCTGGACAGGCAGTGTCTGGGATGGAAAGAGCAAGTATACAAAAAAGACAAAAGAGGAGTATCAGGCAGGGAAGATGACTACCATCACTGCAGACTTTAGAAAGTATGCCAGTGTGGAGGATTCTGTGGCAGACCATTCTGCATACCTGCTTGGTGCGATGGATGGAAAGAAAAAGCGTTATGCAGGTCTTTCTGGATGTAAGGATTATAAGAAAGCAATCCAGATCATCAAGGCAGGCGGCTATGCGACCAGTGAAACGTATGTAGAGTCTTTATGTTCGGTTATCGAAAAATGGAAATTGATGCAATATGATGAAGGGTCTCAGGTAAGCTCTTTTCCAGTATGCCCGTTTACTGTAAAAATTGTAGATAGTAATTTGAATATTTATTCCAAGCCATCAAAGAAAGGGAAGATCACCGGACAGACAGGAAAAGGTGTTTTTACTATTGTTGATGTGAAAAATAAATGGGGAAAATTAAAAAGTGGTGCGGGTTGGATTTTACTTACGAATTCTTCTTGTGAAATTGAAAGGAAAAAGAATAAGACATTAGATCAAATTGCAAGGGAAATCATAGAAGGAAAGTGGGGAAATGGTAATGAGCGCAAGCTACGCTTAGAGAATGCTGGATATAATTATTCAGAAATTCAGGCCAGAGTAAACAAACTTTTATCATAGTATATGGGCTCAGAGGGGTTATATCCTTCTGGGCCGTTATATTTTTATCTTGTGATTGATTTTAGCAAATACAAGGGTAGATTGGACTGGCTAATATGCAGATTGTATGGTAACATGTGACACTACCAGGAAAGGAGAAAAGCCATGAGAGTACAGGTTATTAAGAGTAAAAAGACAAGAAAAAGCCGCATACGAGTTGCTGCTTATTGCCGCGTTTCGACAGAAACGGAAATTCAGGAAGGCTCCATCGAAAATCAGATAGAGCACTATGAAGAACTGATAAAAAGTAATCCGGATTATAAATTTGTCAATGTGTATTATGACTTTGGAATATCTGGATATAAAGAACAACGTCCGGGTTTCCAAGACATGATGAAAGATGCCCGATCAGGAAAGATTGATCTGATTATAACGAAGTCGATTACCAGATTCGCAAGAAACACCAATACCTTATTGAAAGCTACAAGAGAGTTAAAATCATTAGGAGTAGCTGTTTCTCTTCACACAGAGGTGAGAGAACTGCTTTGTGAGCAGGATAAAGTGTGTGGGGTTTTATTAACTAATGGAAAGAAAATGAAGGCAGATGCTGTGATTGTTGCGACAGGTGGTATTTCCTATCCTTCTACGGGTTCTACAGGCGATGGATATCGTTTTGCGAAAGAAACAGGGCATAGAGTGACAGAACTCCTTCCATCACTTGTACCGATGGAAGTCAGACAATGGTATGCGAAAGAATTGCAGGGATTATCTCTTCGAAATATAGAAATTTGTATCACAGATGGGAAGAAAAAACTTTACGAAGAATTCGGAGAAATGCTTTTTACACATTATGGTGTAACAGGACCGGTTATTCTGAGCGCGAGCAGTGTGGTGGGAAAAACTTTAAGAAAAAAAGAACTTACACTTCATATAGACTTAAAACCGGCATTGAGTGAGGAACAACTTGATAAAAGAATCCTCAGAGAGTTTGATGCAAACCATAATAAACAGTATAAAAATTCAATCGATTCACTCTTTCCGGCAAAATTAAAGCCTGTTATGATAGAACTCTCGGAGATTGAACCTGAGAAAAAAGTGAATGAGATTACAAAAGAAGAACGACAGAGACTGGTTCATCTGATCAAGGATTTTACAATGACATTGACAGGGCTTCGCAGTTATAATGAAGCAATCATTACAAAAGGCGGAGTATCTGTAAAGGAGATCGATCCGGGAACAATGGAATCAAAAAAAATGAAAGGATTATATTTCGCCGGAGAGGTGCTTGATCTTGATGCAGTGACCGGAGGATATAATCTTCAGATTGCGTGGTCAACAGGGTATCTTGCCGGAATGAACGCAGGATGTGATTGAAATTTTACTGGGGAATGTCTGAATCCTGTGACAGGAAGAATAGATGTTGCTGGTCGCACATCGTGTGAACAGTAACGAATAGATTTGAAAATGGAATGTGGAAAGAAAAGATGGAGGAATAAAAATGGGATATAATGTAGCAATCGATGGACCGGCAGGGGCAGGGAAAAGTACAATTGCAAAGCAGGTTGCAAAAGAAAACGGATATATTTATGTAGATACCGGCGCAATGTACCGTGGACTGGCCATTCACTTTCTGAATCTTGGAATTGATCCAAAAGATACAGAAAAGATTATAGAGGCCTGCAAAGATGTGGAAGTAACGATTGGTTATGAAAGCGGAATCCAGCAGATCTATGTAAATGGAGAGAATGTTACAGCAAAGCTTCGTACAGAAGAAGTTGGAAATATGGCTTCTATGACATCTGCGATTCCGGAAGTCAGAGGAAAACTCCTGGAACTTCAGAGAACGCTTGCAAGAGAGAAGGATGTGATCATGGATGGAAGAGACATTGGTACCCATGTGCTTCCAGATGCAGATGTAAAAATCTATCTTACAGCAAGCGTAGAAATCAGAGCAAAGAGAAGATATAAAGAGCTTGTTGAAAAGGGAGTACAGTGCGATCTGAAAGAGATAGAGAAAGATATTGAAGAAAGAGACTACCGTGATATGACAAGAAAGATCGCGCCACTGAAAAAAGCAGAGGATGCAATACTTGTTGACAGTTCGGATATGACACTGAAAGAAGTTGTAAACACGATTTCCAGATATTGTCATAGATAAATTTGCAGGAGTTGGATAGAATGAAAGTAATAAAGGCGAAATCAGCTGGATTTTGTTTCGGCGTTAAGCGTGCAGTGGATACAGTTTACGAACAGGTGGAAGAGAATCAGAATCTTCCAATCTATACGTATGGTCCGATTATCCATAATGAAGAAGTGGTGAAAGATCTGGAGCAGAAAGGTGTGATCGTTCTTCGCAGCGAAGAAGAGCTGGATACACTGGAAAGGGGAACTGTTATTATCCGCTCTCACGGGGTGGCAAAAGATGTGTATGACAGATTGGAAAGTAAGAAAATCCAGATTGTAGATGCTACGTGTCCATTTGTTAAGAAAATCCATAATATCGTGCAGAAACACAGTGAGATGGGCGAGAATATTATTATCATTGGAAATCCGGAACATCCGGAGGTTCAGGGAATTAAGGGCTGGGCAGGAGACCATGTAGAGGTCTTTCAGACAAAGGAAGAAGCAGAAAATTATTCTTGTGAGCAGGGAAAAAAGATTTGTATCGTTGCCCAGACGACATTTAATTACAATAAATTTAAAGAATTAGTTGAAATTCTTGAAAAAAAGAGTTATGATGTAAGTGTTTTAAATACAATCTGTAATGCTACGAAGGAGCGCCAGACAGAAGCGCAGAGCATAGCAGAGACGGTGGATGCTATGATCGTTATTGGTGACAAACATAGTTCCAATACCCAGAAGTTATTTGAAATATGCCGCAAAGCATGTAACAATACGTACTATATACAGACACTTGGCGATTTGGATTTGAATCAATTAGGGTCAGTGGAAACGGTAGGTATTACAGCAGGGGCATCCACGCCCAACAATATAATTGAGGAGGTTCAAAATAATGTCAGAATTATCTTTTGAACAGATGTTAGAAGAGTCATTTAAAACAATTCACAATGGAGAGGTTGTCGAAGGTACAGTAATCGACGTGAAACCGGATGAGATTATCCTGAACATTGGATATAAAGCAGATGGTATCATCACAAAGAGCGAATATTCCAACGATCAGTCTCTTGACCTTACAACAGTCGTATCCGTAGGTGATACAATGACAGTTAAGGTACTGAAAGTAAATGACGGAGAGGGTCAGGTTCTTCTTACATATAAGAGACTGGCTGCAGAAAAAGGAAATGAGAGACTGCGCGAAGCATATGAAAACCACGAAGTGCTGAAAGCTACAGTTACACAGATTCTTGGCGGCGGTATTTGTACAACAGTTGATGAAGTAAGAGTATTTATCCCGGCAAGCCTTGTTTCCGATTCTTATGAGAAAGATCTCAGCAAGTATGAAGGAAAGGAAATCGAATTCGTAATCAGCGAGTTCAACCCGAGAAGAAACCGTGTGATCGGTGATAGAAGACAGCTTCTTGTAGCAGAGCGTGCTGAGAAGCAGAAAGAGCTGTTCGCGAAACTTAATGTTGGTGATACAGTAGAAGGAACTGTTAAGAATGTAACAGATTTCGGAGCATTCGTTGACCTTGGTGGTGTTGACGGACTTCTTCACATTTCAGAGATGTCATGGGGAAGAGTTGACAATCCGAAGAAAGTATTCCATGTAGGAGATACACTGAAAGTTCTTGTAAAAGACATTCATGATACAAAGATTGCGCTCAGCCTGAAATTCCCAGAGACAAATCCATGGGTAAATGCAGCAGAAGATTTCGCTGTAGGTACAGTAGTTACAGGAAAAGTTGCACGTATGACAGACTTTGGTGCATTCGTAGAACTTGCACCGGGAGTTGACGCACTTCTTCATGTATCCCAGATTTCAAGAGCTCATGTTGAGAAACCATCTGATGTTCTTGCAATCGGACAGGAAATCACAGCTAAGATCGTTGATCTTAACGAAGCAGAGAAGAAGATCAGCCTGAGCATGAAAGCTCTTGAGGCTGACAACGCTGAAGCGACAGAGGAATAAGATATAAATTATTTTTTAGAAGAACCTGCCATTGGCAGGTTCTTTTTCTGTTAAAAATTCGACAAGATGTATAGCGAAAGATACAAGAATTATTACATATTTGCTAGATTTTCAGAGCGCATTCTAGTAAAATAAGTATTACAAAATTAAAATATTATTGTTGTAATGACAATGATAAAAGAAAGGAAGGAAATGAGATGGGGCTTTTGACATTTAAAGGCGGAATCCATCCGGATGATGGAAAACGTTTTTCAAAGGATCAGCCAATCAGACCTGTAGTACCTCAGGGTGAACTGGTCTATCCACTTTCACAGCATATAGGAGCACCGGCTAAACCGGTAGTTAAGAAAGGCGATTGTGTGCTGAAAGGACAGTTGATTGCTGAAGCGGGAGGATTTGTATCTTCTCCGATCTATTCATCTGTCTCCGGTAAAGTGAAAGGATTGGAACAACGTTTTAATCCAACAGGATCCCAGGTGGAGTGCATTGTTGTAGAAAACGATGGAGAGTATAAGGAAGTTGAATATGAACCGGTAAAGCCTTTGGAAGAGATGACAAGGGAAGAAATCATTAATAAGATTGGAGATGCCGGAATCGTAGGAATGGGTGGTGCAGGATTCCCTACAAAGGTAAAGCTTTCTCCGAAGGAACCGGATAAGATAGAATATATTATTGCAAACTGTGCTGAGTGTGAACCTTATATCACTGCAGATTACAGAAGAATGCTCGAGTATACAGAAGATCTTGTCAGCGGAATGAAGGTCATCCTTTCTTTATTCCCAAATGCAAGAGGTGTTTTTGCTGTAGAGGATAACAAGAAAGATTGTATTGAAAAGTTACAGAAGGCAGTTGCCGGCGAATCAAGAATTGATGTGAAAGCATTGATGACAAAATATCCACAGGGGGCAGAACGTCAGTTGATCTATGCAGTGACAAAACGAGCAATCAATTCTACCATGCTTCCGGCAGATGCAGGATGTATTGTTGATAATGTGGAGACTTTGATTGGAATCCACAATGCAGTAATCAAAGGAAAACCGTTGATGGAACGTGTTGTTACAGTGAGCGGCGATGCAGTCGAAAAACCAGGAAACTTTATGGCTCCTTTTGGAATAAACCACAGAGAGCTGGTTGAGGCAGCAGGAGGTTTGAAAGCGGAACCGCAGAAACTGATCTCTGGAGGACCGATGATGGGATTTGCCATGGTGACAATGGATGCACCGGTTACAAAGACTTCTTCCTCTATTCTGCTTTTTAAAGAAGACGTTGTGGCAAAGAGTCTTGAGACTGCATGTATTAACTGTGGAAGATGTGTGGAGATCTGTCCAAGCAGAATTATTCCATCCAGACTTGCAGATTTTTCAAAGAGAAAAGATGAGGCATCTTTTGTTGCATGGAATGGATTGGAATGTGTGGAATGTGGTTCCTGCAGTTATGTCTGTCCGGCGAAACGTCAGCTGAAACAGGCAATTGGTTCAATGCGTAAGACAGCATTGGCGAATAGAAAGAAGAAATAAGAGAGGTTGAAGTAAAGTGAACGAGAAATATAACGTATCTTCTTCGCCGCATATCCGTGATAAAGTGAGAAGCAGCAACATTATGCTTTATGTTGTGATCGCACTTCTTCCGGCTACATTTTTCGGAATCTGGAATTTCCGTCATGAGAATGCCTGGATTCTTGTAGTTGTTACAACGGCAGCGGCTGTTTTATCTGAGTATCTTTATGAAAAATTAATGCATAAGCCAATTACGATCAATGATTTCAGTGCGGTTGTAACAGGACTTCTGCTCGCATTGAATCTTCCTCCGACACTCCCGTGGTGGATGGGTGTGCTTGGTGCAGTATTTGCCATCATTGTTGTGAAACAGTTGTTTGGAGGACTTGGACAGAACTTCATGAACCCTGCATTGGGAGCACGTTGTTTTCTGCTGATCTGTTTTGCAGGAAAGATGACTTATTTTGTTTACGACGGAGTGACAGGACCGACTCCTCTGGCAGAAATGAAAGCAGGAGAAACAGTGAATACATTGTCTATGCTTCTCGGAAATATCAGAGGAACAATCGGAGAGACTTCTGTAGTTGCAATTATGATCGGTGCAATGTTCCTGATTCTTATGGGTGTAATTGATCTTAGAATTCCTGGAACTTACATTGTGACATTTGTGATTTTTATCACATTGTTTGGAGGACATGGATTCGATCCTCAGTACATCACAGCGCATCTTTGTGGTGGTGGTCTGATGCTTGGAGCATGGTTTATGGCAACAGATTATGTAACATCTCCGATTACGAGCAAAGGAAAGATCCTTTTTGGAATCTGTCTTGGATGTCTGACGGGTCTGTTTCGTCTTTTTGGTGGATCAGCAGAAGGAGTTTCCTATGCGATCATCATCAGTAACCTTTTAGTTCCGTTGATTGAGAAGGTTACTCTTCCAAAACCATTTGGTAAAGGAGGAGAAAAGTAATGAATAAAATTGTTAAAAACACGTTGATTCTGACAGCAATCACTGTTGTTGCAGGTCTCCTTCTCGGAGTTGTATATGGTGTGACAAAAGATCCAATCGCGAAAGCACAGGAGAAGGCAAAACAGGAAGCATTTCGTTCTGTCCTTTCGGATGCAGAGACATTTGAATCGGATACAGAATTTGATGCTGATGCAGTTTCTGCTCTTCTGAAAGAAAATGGATACACTTCAGATGATATTTCTGAGGTGGCTGAGGGAAAAGACGCTTCCGGCGAGACAGTTGGTTATGTTGTAAATGTTACATCACATGAAGGATACGGCGGAGACATTGATATTTCTGTAGGTATCAGGGAAGATGGAACAGTAACAGGTATTGAGATGCTCAGTATCAGTGAGACAGCAGGTCTTGGAATGAAAGCTAAGGAAGCAGATTTCAAAGATCAGTTTAAAGATAAGAATGTAAAAAAGTTTACATATACAAAGACAGGAGAGTCAGGAGATGACATGATCGACGCCATCAGTGGTGCTACGATCACAACCAATGCTGTGACAAATGCAGTAGACTCTGCACTTGTATATTTTCAAAATGAGTTAGGAGGCGGAAGTAATGAATAAATGTACAGAACGGCTGTATAACGGCCTTGTAAAAGAAAATCCGACCTTCGTTCTTATGCTTGGTATGTGTCCTACACTTGCGGTTACAACATCTGCGATCAACGGTGTTGGTATGGGACTTTCTACAACAGTTGTATTGATCATGTCTAACATGTTGATTTCTATGTTGAGAAAGATTATTCCGGATTCTGTCAGAATGCCGGCATTCATCGTTATTGTTGCTTCTTTCGTAACAATTGTACAGTTCCTGATGGAAGGATTCGTTCCAAGCCTTTATGATTCACTTGGACTTTATATTCCTCTGATCGTTGTAAACTGTATCATCCTCGGAAGAGCAGAGAGCTATGCTTCAAAGAATCCGGTTCTTCCTTCTATCTTTGATGGAATCGGTATGGGACTTGGATTTACTGTGGGTCTTACAGCAATTGGTATTGTCAGAGAACTGATCGGTGCTGGTAAGATCTTTGATATCCGTGTTATGCCGGAATCTTACGAGCCACTGACAATCTTCATCCTTGCACCGGGAGCATTCTTTGTCCTTGCAGGTCTTGTTGCTTTACAGAATAAAGTAAAGAACAATATGGCGAAGAAAGGAAAGAAAGTTCCGGAGACGGTCGGATGCGGAGAAGGCTGTGCAAGCTGTGGGAATGCTTCATCCTGCAGTGGAAAGATCTTCCCGACAGGCGAAGAAGACGCAAAGAACGAATAAAGGAGGGGACAGAAAGTGAAAGAATTATTATTAATTGCAGTTGGTTCAGCATTTGTAAATAATGTTGTCCTGAGCCAGTTTCTTGGTATATGTCCGTTCCTCGGTGTATCCAAGAATGTGAAGACTGCTGCCGGAATGGGCGGAGCGGTTGTATTCGTTATTACGATCGCATCTTTTGTAACTGGATTGATCTATAAGTTTATTCTCGGAAATCCAAATATCATGGGGGGAGAATTATCCTACCTGAATACAATTGTATTTATTCTTGTAATCGCCGCACTTGTACAGTTTGTAGAGATGTTCTTAAAGAAAGCGATGCCATCATTATACAATGCGCTCGGTGTATATCTTCCGTTGATCACAACGAACTGTGCAGTTCTCGGAGTAGCACTGACAAACGTACAGAATGGCTACTATGATAACATGAGTGCAGGTATGGGACTTCTCACAGGCGTTGTGAATGGATTTGCTACAGCTGTCGGATTCCTTGTATCAATTGTGCTGATGGCCGGAATTCGCGAGAAGATTGAGTACAATGATATTAGTGAGTCATTTCAGGGGACTCCGATCGTGCTTGTTACAGCAGGACTGATGGCAATTGCATTTTTCGGATTCTCGGGATTAATTTAGGAGGAAGAGCAAATGAGTATGACAGGAATTATTTTGGCGGCAGTAGTCGTCGGTGGAACCGGTTTATTCATCGGTGTTTTCCTCGGAATCGCAGGTAAGAAGTTTGCTGTAAAAGTAGATGAACGTGAAGAAGCGATTTTAGGTGTTCTTCCGGGAAATAACTGTGGTGGATGCGGTTATGCAGGCTGTTCAGGACTTGCAGCGGCAATCGTAAAAGGTGAAGCAGAAGTTGGCGGATGTCCGGTTGGTGGGGCACCTGTTGCTGCAAAGATCGGTGATATCATGGGTGTTGCAGCAGGCACACAAGAGAGACAGACCGCTTTTGTAAAATGTGCCGGAACCTGTGAAAAAGCAATTTTGGATTATGATTACACAGGCATTCAGGATTGTACGATGGCAAGCATGATGCAGAATGGAGGAGCAAAAGGATGTAATGCAGGATGTCTTGGATTCGGTTCTTGTGTTGCTGCCTGTCCGTTTGATGCAATTCATGTAGTAGATGGAATTGCTGTTGTTGATAAAGAAGCATGTAAAGCATGTGGAAAATGTATCGCAGCATGTCCAAAGCACTTGATTGAGCTGATTCCATATGAGCAGAAGACATTTGTACGCTGTAATTCCAATGCAAAAGGAAAAGTACAGCTGGCAATCTGTCAGGCAGGATGTATCGGATGTCGCATTTGTGAGAAGAACTGTGAAGCAGGAGCGATCACTGTAACGAATTTCCTTGCACATATCGATGCAGATAAATGTACAGAGTGTGGTGTCTGTGTAGAAAAATGCCCGAGAAAGATTATTACGTTACGCTAATAATAAGATAGAAATCTATTTAAGAAAAGAGATCAGAAAAGGAAGCTGAAAATTTAAATTGATCAGCTTCCTTTTTTCTAGTTATTAATATCAGTGATTAAATTGACAGAGTCACTGCTTTTATAAATCATATTGTCATCGGTAATAAATACTGCCTCGATATTATCCATACTTCGGATAAGTTTTAATCCTTCATCCAGTCCAAGCGCATAACAGGTTGTGCTTAAGGCATCCCCGTCAACCGATTTGTCAGAGATGATCGTGACTTGGTTTAAGTTATTTTCTATTGGATATCCTGTAGAAGGGTCAAGGATATGATGGTAAATCTTTCCGTCTTTCTTAAAGTACCGTTCGTAATTTCCGGAAGATACGATGGACTTATCAGATACCGGAAGAACAGCCATCACTGTTCCGTCTTCTGCAAATGGTTTCTGGATACCGATCCGGAAGTTGGAACCATCCGTTTTTCCACCGAGTGTCAGTATGTTACCACCGAGATTGATATAGGCATGTTCTATTCCTTCTTCTATAAGATAATTCTTTACCTGATCTGCAATATAGCCTTTGGCGATACCGCCCAGATCAATCTTTGCATAAGGATCTGACATTGTTATCGTTGTTCCGTTGACCTCTATAGTTTTATAATTGATATGAGTAACTGCTTCGGACAGCTGCTCTGCGTCAGGGATGCTATGATCCGCATTATTGTGAAAATTCCAAAGGTCACTGGCAGAAGCGATTGTGATGTCAAATTTTCCGCCGGAAAGATCCCCATAATATTTTCCCAGTTCAATTAAATCAGCAGTTTCTTTCGATACAGAAACGGAGGCGCCTTGTGCCTGATTGATCTGACTGATTTCACTGGAATCGATCGTAGGACTTAAGAGTTGTTCATATTTCTCACAGATATCTTTGCAGCCATCCATGATCTTAGAATCTGCTCCCCAGACTTCGATCTTAACAACAGTGTCGAAATAGGTTCCTGTCATAGAAAGCGACTGTGACTGATCTTTTGTGGAACATCCGGTCAGCAGAAAAGAAAATGCAAGGAAACAAGCCAGTATTTTTTTGTGTTTCATAAAATCTCCGTTCTTAATATAAATGAATGATGTGTTTATTATAACGAGGTTTGAATAAAAATACAATCGAACATGTGGTTGCATTCAAAATATGGTTGTGCTATGATGAATTAGCAAAACCATTATGGAAGAAAGATGGTGTGGAATGAAGAAGAATGACTGGATACTTGCAGCAGCTATTTTTTTTGCAGCTGTTTTGACGTTTGGTTTACAGCTCTTAAAAACTACAGATAAATACAGCGAAGTGGAGATTCTGGTAAAAGGTGAGTTGTATGGAAGATACCGCCTGGAACAGGATCAGGAAATTGATGTAAATGATAAGAACAAAGTACTCATAAAGGACGGAAAGGTTCGTATGGAAGATGCTGACTGTCCGGATCAGATTTGTGTAAACCACAGAGCAATTTCAAGAGACGGGGAAAGTATAATCTGTCTGCCGAATCAGACTGTAGTAACGATCCGTGGTGGAGAAGAACCGGAGGTGGATGAGATTGCACGGTAAAAAAGTAGCGATATTTGGCGTATTTACAGCACTGGCATTGATCTTTAGCTATGTGGAACTTTTGATTCCGATTAATTTCGGAATACCGGGAGCAAAACTTGGTCTGGCGAATCTTATGACAGTTCTTGTTCTGTACAAGATGGGGACAAAAGAGGCACTGGCTCTTTCTGTGACAAGGATTATTTTATCGGGGTTCATGTTCGGAAATCTGTTTGGTATTCTGTATAGTTTGGCAGGAGGACTTTTGAGTTTCCTTGTTATGGTTCTCCTTAAGAGATCAGACTGGCTCAGTGTTGTCGGAGTCAGTATTGGTGGAGGTACGGCACATAATATCGGGCAGCTTCTCGTTGCAATGGTTGTTGTACAGACGTATCAGGTCGGGTATTATCTGCCGGTTTTGTTAGTGGCAGGAGAAGTGACCGGGCTGCTGATCGGACTTGTGGCAAAAGAAGTTTTAAAAAGGATCCAGGGAATTTCTCTGGTATAATTATTATGGAAGCGTTGCGGTTTTGGTGCAGCGGGAAAAGGATAGAGGAAGATGATATCATATATTAGAGGTGAACTGGCAGCAGTCCAGGAGCAGAAAGCGATTGTGGAAGCGGGTGGAATCGGATACGGAATTTATATGTCGCAGCAGACATTATCCATGCTTCCGGCAGTTGGGGAAGAAGTGAAAATTCATACATATCTCAACGTGCGTGAGGATGCAATGCAATTATATGGATTTCTAACAGGCGAAGATCTTCAGGTTTTCAGACTGTTGATCGGTGTCAGCGGGATCGGACCGAAAGCCGGGTTGAATATTCTTTCCTGCCTTTCTCCGGATGAACTTCGTTTTGCTGTGCTGGCCGGAGATGTAAAAACAATTTCATCAGCTCCTGGAATTGGGAAGAAGACCGCGGAAAAGCTGATTCTGGAGTTGAAAGATAAGATGAGCATTGAGGATGTTCTGGAACAGGCAGCACATGGCAGTGAACAGTCAAAAGAAATTGAGGCGACAGATACCGGAATGCAGGCGGAAGCGGTACAGGCACTGACAGCACTTGGTTATGGAAGTGCAGAGAGTTTACGTGCAGTGAAGAAGGTATCTGTTGATTGTGCGAGTGTAGAAGATCTTTTGAGAGAAGCGTTAAAGAATCTGCTCTGAACAGTTACAAAATTTGAAGTAAAGAGTTATGAAATGAGAGGTCGGTTATGGCGAAGAGAATTATAACGACAGAGAATCTGGAAGAAGACAGTAAAATAGAGGGACAGTTAAGGCCGCAGCTTTTATCAGAATATATCGGACAGGAGAAAGCAAAGAAGACGCTTAGTATTTATATAGAAGCAGCGAAAGCAAGGGGCGAAGCACTGGACCATGTGCTGTTTTACGGACCGCCGGGGCTTGGTAAGACAACACTGGCAGGAATCATAGCGAATGAGATGGGTGTAAATATGAAGATTACCTCCGGACCGGCAATAGAGAAACCAGGCGAGATGGCTGCAATTCTGAATGGTCTGCAGGAACATGACGTATTATTCGTGGATGAGATTCACAGACTTAACCGTCAGGTGGAAGAAGTGCTTTACCCGGCAATGGAAGATTATGCGATCGACATTATGATCGGAAAGGGACCGGGAGCAAGGTCTGTTCGTCTGAATCTTCCTAAATTTACACTGGTTGGGGCAACAACAAGAGCAGGAATGCTTACAGCACCGCTCAGAGACCGTTTTGGTGTAGTGCATCATTTGGAGTTATATAATGAAGAAGAGTTGAAGACGATCATTCTGCGTTCTGCACATGTTCTAGGTGTAGAGATTGAAGAAGAAGGTGCTATGGAACTTGCCAGAAGATCAAGGGGAACACCGCGACTTGCGAACCGTCTGCTGAAAAGAGTGCGTGACTTTGCACAGGTTAAATATGATGGTGTAATCACAAAAGAAGTAGCAAATTATGCATTAGATCTTCTTGACGTGGATAAATTCGGATTAGATCATATTGATCGTAACATTCTGATCACAATGATTGAGAAGTTTCAGGGAGGACCGGTAGGACTTGAGACACTTGCCGCATCAATTTCAGAAGATGCAGGCACATTAGAAGATGTTTACGAACCGTATTTGTTAAAAAATGGATTCATTCAGAGGACTCCAAGAGGTCGTGTTGTAACAGAATTAGCTTACCAACATCTTGGAATTCCGAGAGAAGTATAGAAATTCTGAAAAAATAGTTGGTTTTTGAGGATAAATAGTCTATAATAGAAGAATAGAAACTCGAGGAGGAAGCTATGAGTTCAGCAAAACATTTTACAGAAGTATTAATCGGAGGAAAAGTCTATACTCTCAGTGGCTTTGAAGGAGAAGAGTATCTGCAGAAAGTATCTTCCTATCTTAATCATAAAATCACAGAATGTACGAACAGTGAAGGATACAGAAAACAGAGTGCAGACACAAGGAATGTCCTTCTTGCACTTAATATTGCAGATGATTATTTTAAAGCAAAGAAACAGGGAGATTCCCTGGAAAGCGATATCGAGCTCAAAGATAAAGAGATGTATGATCTGAAGCATGAATTGATTTCAGCCCAGATCAAACTTGAGAATGCTGAGAAAGAGCTTGCAAAGATGAAAGAAGAGAATAATGACCTTCAGATGCAGATTGTTAAGCTCGAGACAGAGATGAAAAACCGAAGAAGGTAAATGAGAAAAGCTGTCACTTTGGCAGCCTTTTTCATTTACGCGAACAACGAGCCAAAGTCCGTGCTTGCACGAGACCTTGGCGACTGTC
>ERZ772954.1816-NODE-1816-length-15205-cov-5.219802_pt1 | contig 15205 bp, 14 predicted proteins | sample MGYA00580684_ERZ772954 | MGnify/ENA primary metagenome ERZ772954 (study PRJEB29015, sample SAMEA2737654) | human gut metagenome | biome: human gut; feature: human-associated habitat; material: faeces | place: China | collected 2012 ...
GAATAGGAGCGTTCCGTTCGGCTTTTGAAAAAGTAGGCGGGTTTGAGTGCGTCGGATGGTGTGAAATTGACAGATTCGCACAGAAAGCCTACAGAACGCTGTATGACACAAAGGGGGAAATTTTTTATGAGGACATCACAAAAATCGATTACGGAAATATGCCGGATTTTGATCTGCTCGTTGGAGGCCCGTGCTGCCAATCGTTCAGTGTCGCGGGGCGCAGACTCGCTTTTGAGGACGATAGAGGAAACCTGTTTTTTAACTATATCCAAATCCTTGAAGCCAAGCGCCCCCGTTACTTTATCGCTGAAAACGTACCCAACCTGCTTGGTATATCGCAGGGGGAATGTTTCAGAATCATCCTTGAAAAGATTTCTGAACTGGGGTATAGTATGTGCTGGCGCGTGCTTAACTCTGCCGGATTCGGAATACCGCAGTCAAGAAGAAGGCTGTTCCTTATCGGATATCTTGGAGACAAATGTCCCTCAGAAATACTGGCTTTCGGAGGAAATGATGAGGAAAATTGCGAAAAAAGAAAACCTGAACAGCTGATAGGCGGCAGTCAGGGTTCGAGAGTTTATTCCACAGACGGCACGGCTGTTACGCAATGCAGCGGTTCGGGCGGCATGGGCGGTAAAACGGGACTTTATTTCATAGACTGCAATCCCGATCCTCAGATGACAGACATTGCAAGATGTGTTACCGCACGTCAGAACAGCGGAGTATCTCATCATAGAGGAGAACATTCCGCTGTTTTTTGTGATTTGAACGAAAATCCGCAGATTACAGAAAATGCCCGATGTCTGCATACAAGAATGGATTTGGGAGTAACAAACGAAACTCACAAAGGCGAACGTTCGGGAGTGCTTGAAGAAGCTCCTAGGGCGATAATCAACCCATTTAAGGAAACTACCCGACAGAACGGTCGCAGAATAAAAGAACCTAATGAACCGATGTTTACGCTCACGGTTACGGACAGACACGGAATAGTACACAAAGGCAGAATCCGCAGGCTTATGCCTGTGGAGTGCTGGAAATTGCAGGGATTTACAAAAGAGCAGTTTGAAAAAGTCGCTGAAGCAGGTATGTCCGACGCACAGCTTTACAAGCAGGCAGGAAATTCAATTACGGTAAATGTGGTTGAAGCTATTGCAAGAAATTTACTGAAATTTGACGAGGAGGAAAACGCAAATGAAGAATATGATAAAAATATTTGAAAATGACGAATTCGGAAAAGTGAGAACAGTCATTAAGGACGGCGAACCGTGGCTTGTAGGAAAAGATGTTGCGAAATGCCTTGGATATTCTAAGCCAAGAAATGCGATTAACGCTCATGTTGACAACGAAGATAAGGCACTCGCCCCGATTCAGGGCGGGTGTTCTACGGGTACTCAGAATACGATGATAATTAACGAAAGCGGACTTTACAGTCTGGTACTTTCAAGCAAGCTTCCGAGAGCCAAAGAATTCAGGCGTTGGGTCACAGCCACGATTTTACCAACTTTGAGGAGAACAGGCGGCTACGTCAGCAACGAAGAAATGTTTATAGAAAACTACCTCCCGTTTCTCGACGAGCCGTACCGTGACCTGTTCCGAATTCAAATGACGATCATAGGAAAGCTGAACGAGCGTATCCGTCACGATCAGCCACTGGTGGAGTTTGCAAATCAGGTGTCAAATACCGATAATCTTATCGACATGAACGCAATGGCAAAGCTTGCGAGAGCAGAAAATATCCCCGTCGGCAGAAACAAGCTTTACGGCTGGCTCAAAGGAAAAGGCGTTCTTATGGCGAATAATCTCCCCTATCAGGCGTTTATCGACCGAGGATATTTTTCCGTAAAGGAGTCGGTGTTTGAAACTGCGACTATGACAAAGACTTATCAGCAGACGTTTGTTACGGGCAGGGGGCAGCAGTTCGTCATAAATTTGCTGAAGAAATATTATGGGAAGGAGGTTTTGCAATAATGGAGATAATAAGCGTTACTTTACACGATCTGAGAAAAATGAATAACAGCGAGGCTCTTATCCTGCAAGGCTGCGGCGGCGACCTTAAAGAATGGGTTGACGGCATAAACGATATGCTGACGGAAAGCGGAATATTGCAGAACGAAAGTCGATTTGAAAAAGCATATACTTTTAAAAATGAAAATCTGACTTGTCTGCTGTTTCCGTTTGATGACGTTCAGCTTGATGTCGGTAAACTTGCGATGTGGAGATTGCAGACTCACGAGCAGTTCGGCGGTACATGGCTTTCCGATTATGTTCCAAACAGACTTGGCGGTTTTGTTTCAGAAAATGAACAAAAACAGAATGAAGATTGCAGTCCTAAGGAAGAAACCGAAGATTTAGGAATGGAGATGATGTAATGACGTATTTATTCATAGGAATGATAATCGGAGGGGTTATCGGATTGACGGTCGGCAGTCTTGCTGCGGCTTTTAAGGCAGCGAAAAAAGAGATCGCACGTCTGGACAAGGAGGTAAGTGATGCACACAAACAGAATTAAAGCTAAAGTGGACTTCAAGTTCTGCCTCGGCAGTATTCCAGCAATGCTGAGAGCCACAAAGCCCGTACTTTCGGAACGGCAGTACAAGGAGCTGTGTAACGAGGTCAATAAAGCCAACGGCTACCTTGAACAGAAACGAATCATATTCAGCTACGTCGATCCAATAATCAAGGGCTGAAAATACAACAAATGAAAATCAGCGGGCAGGCAGTATAGTTCATATCAAATTTGAGCGTAAATTGCGCCGTCCGCGCTAGGACAAGGTCGTTTTGCCAACAGCAGATAAAAATCTGGTGCTTGCAAAGCGACTTTTCTGCTGTTGGTATAAACGGCAGAAAGGAAAAACATGAATAGTTTTATGTCATGGTTAGGCGGTAAAAAGGCATTGCGTGACGCAGTACTTGCAAGATTTCCGCCTTACTATGAACGATATATCGAGGTTTTCGGAGGTGCAGGCTGGGTTTTATTCCATAAACCGCCCGGTATGGATTTTGAGGTCTGGAATGACTACAACGGAAACCTTACAAATCTCTATAGATGTGTGCGGGATAAACCGAATAAGCTGAAATACAAGTTGCGGTATGTCCTCAATTCCCGTGAGGATTTTGACTGGATCGCAAGTCTGCACAAGCGAGGTCTGTTCAGCAGATTTCGTGATGTTGACAGAGCGGCTAAGTTTTATCAGCTTATACGTTACAGCTACGCAAGTGGACTTGACAGCTTCGGCAATCAGCCGCATTCAATATGGTCGGATTTCCCGATGATAGACTTGGCAGCAAGGAGATTGCAGAAGGTAGTAGTTGAGAATAAAGACTTTGAAAAACTGATACGGCAGTACGACCGCCCTGTCAGCTTTTTTTATTGCGATCCACCGTACTTTGCAACCGAAAGCTATTACAAAGACGTGGGATTTAAAGCCAAGGATCACATCAGACTGCGTGACAGTCTTATGGATATCAAGGGCAAGTTTCTTGTTTCCTACAATGACTGTCCAGAAATCCGTGAGATATGGGATAAGCCTAATATTCACATTGAGGAGATCAGCAGACTGAATAATCTGGCGCAGAGATACGACGGCGGCTGTCAGTATGCGGAACTCCTCATATCCAATTACGATACAAGCGAGAGATTACAGGCGGTACGCCAGCTCTCGCTGTTTGACGATGAAACGGACAATTTTGGAGGTATAATTTTATGAAAAAGATAATTTTTGCACAGGTACTCACGACCAACGGAACTACCGAATTTTCGGGACTTTATGATGAAAACGGAAATCCTGTTGTTGTAGAAATGGAGTGCGATGATAACGGAGTGACGCTTACGATATGGCGCAATGCTCCTGAAACAGAACGCCGTGACTGCGGTATCTCGGAGGAAGAAATAGAGAGGACTCGCGCTATGTACGATGATTGTGGAGATTGTCCGCTGTGGGATTATTGCAATGAAGATGAGGAGGTTGTATCATGAGTTATCTTTATAGACATTCTTTTGAAAACGCTGAACAAAGCGGAGAGATCGAGGCATACCGTGAAAGTCAGAAAGAAAATATCCGATGTAAAAATGCGATAGAAAAAGCTATTGCGGATAATTTTGACGGCTATTATTTAAGCGATACAGCGGTCAGGACAGCGCTTGCCGATTTCGGTTATGACCGCACAATGTGGGTACTGGCGGCAAGTATTCTGAATAAGAATGATGACGGACGTTTCTCACATGAAAATAAGGAGTGGGCAAGGTCTGTTATCCCCCCATATATTCCCCAAAAAGAAATGCGAGAATATTGCGTTGATTCTCATCCTGCCGTGCTTAACGGCTTTATCGATGAGGTCAGAAAGAAATATAGCAAGCTCGGACTTGTGGGAGAAAAGCAGAGCGTTCACTCCGATAAGCCGCAGGACTACGAAAGAAAGCTGTTGATCCTTAAGCCGGAAATTCTTAATGAGCAGTTCAAGAATCCCATAAATCAGTATTTCTACGCAACGGGAGGTTTTGGCTGCGATCCCGAAAAATCGGGCAGAAAGGTGTTCGGGCAGTTTCTTGCGGACGGCGAGAAGGCGCATTTTTACCGTGAGGATTTCTGCGGAGTTGCGGACTATGATCAGATTCCAAAATGGGCAGTTGAACGGCTTGCGCAGATAGAAGCTCCGCAGATGAAAATACGCATATTTCAGATCGATCACGACAAGGACAGTAACAAGCTTGCTTTTATGAATTATGATTACGCACAGGCACACGGCGGCGTGGATTCGTCCATATACCGTCAGATCTACGACGGTACGGTAAACTGCAAAAGCCTTGAAAGCGTTTTTGCCCTCTGCAATTCGGACAAAACACCTCCCGGATATTACGGCGAGTCGATGTCCGTTTCTAATGTTATAGAGGTCTGTGAGGGCAAAAATAAAGGTCTTTACTTCTGCGACAGCGTTGGATTTAAGCCTATTGACTTTGATATTACTCGGACAGACCATAATGATATGATGAAAATTCTTGTAGTGGAGAACGGCAAAACACCGTATAAAGCGGAAATTCGGCACGATATCCATGCTATGCAGTCTGTGGTCGGAGGGTGTATCGAGCCCATATATTTTGAGCCGAAGCAGGACGCTTTAGTTTGGTGCAACGATGAATTTCTGCTTAACGGTTCACAGCCTAATCGCATGGTGGGAAATGTTCTTGTACATGGAACTTTCTTTGTTTCAGGAAATTATATGAACGAATACGGCGAATGGGACAGCTGTTCGCTTACCGATGAGCAGATTAAGAAATATTCCGCAATGTTTGAAACTCCCGTTATCGTATTGGAGCAAGCGGAGAAATTGACCGAGGACTTTGAGGAATCGGAAGAACCCGAAATTACGATGTCATAAACGAAAGGAGCAGGTGATGCAAATGAAAATTTCAGCGACAATCAACAGACTGGTGGACAAACCCGGCAGCAATATCAAGGCGTATGCCAGCGTTACAATGGACGGAATGTTTGCCGTTCACGGACTGAAAGTAATGGAAACCGAGAAAGGCAGATTTGTAAATATGCCCTCAACTTCATATACCGACCGTGACGGCAACAAGCAGTATCCAGACATTTTTCACGCAGTCACAAAATCGGCGAGAAATGCTCTTAATCAGGCTGTTCTGAATGCTTACGATGTCAAACTTCAGCAGATACAGGCAACAGAGATTGAGGTTGAAAAAACTCCCGACGAGGAAATGGCGGATGAACCTGAGCCTGAGATGTCAATGTGATACAAACTCAGGCTTTGTATTCATTGAATAGGTAGAAAATCACCGAGATTACTGGATTTTGCGGCGGTTATATGCTATAGTTAAAAAAACAAATTCATCGGGGTGATACAATGAAAAAAGCGATAACGATCTTAGCTGTATGCAGTCTGCTTCTCACGGCTTGCGGACAGATAGACGACACAGAATCCAAAGCGGAAACTACTGCGATAACGGTTTCTGAAAGTACAACCGATACGGAAACTTCATCGGCAAAAGAAGAAAAGAATACAAGCGAAGCCACAACTACTACGAAAAAGAGTTCGCAGACGGCATCCTCATCTTCAAAGCCGACGGGTATTACTGTAACTACCACAAAGAAATCAGGTTCGTCAGGTGCTTCGGGAAACTCAATTCAGGGACAAAACAATTCCGTGCAGAATAATAACGGTCAGGAAAATAACGTACAGCCTGCGCAGAATAGTCAGCAGACCTATAATTCGCCGTCCGATAACAATCAGAGCAATAACGGTGCGCAGCAGAATAACCAATCGTCTGACAATAAGCCTCAGAATAACAACCCTTCTCCTCCGGTTACAACGGCAAAACCTGCGGTGACAAATCCGCCGACTACTACACCAAAACCGCAGACTGAACCGCCGGAAGATATAATTGAAGATACAACAAGCCTGCAAAGCGTTTTGAATTATGTAAATTCGCTCGGAAGAACAACCGATGAATATTACAATATAGGTGCAGGATTGGGGCACAACGGCTCTGATTATGGAAAAGCCGAAGCTGTTTACAATTGGATCAGAGGGAACGTCAGCGGAAATTGTCAAGTATTCTCAGCAGCAACAATGTACGCTTGTAAAGGTGTGGGACTTGGATGTCGGTATGCGTTTTTCTCACCGGATGCCTGGTACGGTCATATGGCAAACTTAGTATGTGTGGAAGGAACATGGTATGTGTTCGATACACAGGGCGGCAGATTTTTAAAATCAGATAAATACGGTGAAATAACCCGAATATTTGATGAAAATGACAATACAATTGAAATTTCGATAAGCGAATCGGCTTATTGATAATATGTAACAAATATGCAAGTGAGAGAGCCGAAGAAATTTCGGCTCTTTTTCTTTGCCTGAAATCAAAGGAGAAATGTACTTTATGTTTAAAACAAAATCAAAAATATTGAGAAAGCTTGGCGCAGGGTTCATGGCAGGACTCTGCGCTTTTTCTATGCTCGGTTCATCTGTGAGCGGAGTTATTACAGCAAATGCAGCAGGCAACTCGACTCAAAACTCTGCGTTTCCGTCGGCAGATATGGTGATCGCAAAGGCGGCAACGCTTCTCGGTTCTCCGTATACTTTCGGAAATAAGGGATATTGGTACGCATACAATCAGGGTCAGTATACTCCGCTGTCGGTACAGACGATAAACAATCTCGGTATCGACTGTTCGGGACTTGTGTACTATACGCTGACGCAGCTTGGATACAAGACTTCGGGATTTTCTTGGAACAACCCCGTTCCCGTTGATACCGATCACTGGCTGTCGGTAAACGACAACTGCACAATCACTTATGACGGTGTGACTTCAAAAGTCGATGTTGAAAAGCAGAATATTAAGACAACAGACCGTCCTTATTGGGAGTGTTCCGACGGTTCGACGATTACTCCCGGTTCTGTAGTGGTGGCTCAGAATCCATATGGCGAAGATCATGCGTGGATTTACATGGGTGAATTTGATTCAAAAAACGATGTTGTTTCATATCTGAAATCTATCGGTGTATCCGAAAGCCTCATAAATTCCAAAACAGTCGGCGACGGAAAAGGCGCAGGCGGCAGGCATTGGAGAATAGAGTCCAACGGTTCGGAGGGTGTTGTGATCAACAACAAGACCGACGGTAAAACTGCAACTGCTATGAATATGTCGGCGTTCAGGATCACAAAGACCGACGTGACTTTTGAGATAGATAAGTATAATACAAATGGTGATCTTGTGGGAAAATCAAGCGTTGACAATTCTACAGCGGTATATGGAATCTACAGCGATAAATCCTGCAAAAACAAGGTTGCTGAAATCAAAATCGGCAGCAATGGAAAAGGCTCTGTAAAGCTGCCAAACAAGACTTATTACGCAAAGGAAATCAAGGCTCCTACGGGTTACGCACTGGACAAAACCGTGTACAAAATCAAGGCGGGCGTGAACAAGGTTAAGGAGGATTTCCAGACGGGAAAAATCAAAATCAATAAGTCAGCAGAGGATGGCATAATCAGCGGCAGAAAGTTTAAAATCACCTATTCATACAATGGAAAATCTCTTTCTGAAACTGCAAAAACAAATGCAAAAGGCATTGCGACCTTTGACGATCTGAAAGTTTATGATATGTCCACAGGCAAGGCTATCACTTACACTGTTTCCGAAATCAACGTAGATACGAGATATGAAGCTCCCAAGGCGAAGAATGTCAAGCTTACCGACGGCGACGTTGACCTGACCATAAATGTGAAATTCAACAACGAACTTAAAACAGGTTCTATTAAGATCAACAAGCAGTCTGAGGATAATCATAACGGCGGCAGAGAATTTACTGTCACAGGTAACGGCAAGACTTACAGCATAAAAACCGGTTCTGACGGTGTTGCAATTCTTTCCGATATCCCCGTATACGACAGTAACAATCAGAAAATTGTTTACACGATTTCTGAAAAAAACGTTCCCATAAAGTATGTTGTTCCTGCCAGTCAGACGGTTACTTTGACAGCTGATGAAACTACCTCTGTAACGTTTGAAAATGTGCTTAAAAAATTCACTTTGGAAGTTACAAAAAAAGACTCGGAAAAGGCTGAAAAACAAGGCGATGCAAGCCTTGCGGGAGCGGTTTACGGCGTGTTTAAAGACAGTGTTTTGATAGACGAATACACCACAGATGAAAACGGATATTTCAAGACAAAAGAGTATGTCTGCGGAAACTACACGGTTCAGGAAATTTCACCAAGCGAGGGATATCTGCTTGATGAAACTGTGTACCCGGTTGGTGCAGAAGCTGAGAATTATTCTATTGAGCATAACCCCATTTCCATGACAGTGACCGAGGATATTATCAAGGGCAATATTTCAATCATCAAGCATTCCGATGACGGAACAACGCAGATCGAAACTCCCGAAGTCGGTGCGGAATTTGAGGTTTATCTCAAGTCATCAGGCTCTTATGAAGCCGCAAAAGACAGCGAAAAAGACTACCTCGTATGCGATGAAAACGGCTATGCTGCGACAAAAATGCTCCCCTACGGAATCTATGTCGTTCATCAGACCAAGGGCTGGGAAAGCACCGAATATATGGAGGATTTTGAGGTTGTAATCAGCGAAAACGAAAAAGAATATTTCTATTTGCTCAATGACGCAGTGAAAAAATCTTTTGTTAAAATCGTGAAAAAGGACGCTGAAACAGGCAATGTAATTCCCGTTTCGGGCATCGGCTTCAAGGTTTGGGACTGTGCAAATTCCGAATATATTTCTCAAAAAATTTACTATCCGTCAGAAATGATTCTCGACACATTTTACACCGATGAAAGCGGCTCGCTGATGCTGCCGCAGGAGCTTGCTTACGGCGATTACGAGCTTCACGAAGTGCAGTCGGCGGAGGGTTATGTGCTTGATAAAAATCCTGTTCCATTTACAATTGACGGTTCAGTGGAAACCGTAGTTGTGGAGAAAACAAATACCGCACAGAAGGGCAGAATTTCTGTTCAGAAAACAGGTGATATTTTTACAACGGTCGCTACAGCATCATCTGCTTACACGGACGAAAACTGCGAAACTATTGTAAATCCGACAACTTACACTCCCGTTTTTGCAAGCGGAAATCTGTCCGGTGCAGTATTTCAGATTATCGCAGTAGAAGATATTGTGACGCTTGACGGCACGATCAGAGCAAATGCCGGCGATGTTGTAGCTGAGATCACGACCGATGAAAACGGTTATGCGGAAACTGATTTGCTGTATCTCGGAAAATATGAGGTCAGAGAAAATACTGCTCCTGACGGCTATGTTCTGAACGCAGAATCTCAGTTTGTTGAACTGACCTATGCAGGACAGGAAATTGCTGTTCGTGATACCGTAAATACGTCATTTGTCAACGATTATCAGGGTGTAGAAATTTCACTTTCTAAGGTCATGGAAAAGGACGAGTTATTTAACATCGGTAACTCCGATGAATATACCCGAGTTCGTTTCGGATTGTTTGCGGCAGAGGATATTACTGCCACTGACGGCTCGGTAATTCCTGCTGACGGACTGATTTCTGAAATAAGTCTTGCTGAAAATATGTCCGCAAAGTTTGATACTGCTCTGCCTTTCGGCAAGTATTACGTTCAGGAAATTGCAACCGATGAGCATTATGTTCTCAACGGCGAAAAGTATCTTGTAAACTTCGAGTATATGGGACAGGAAGTAACTACTGTTACTGTTGATTGCGGCGAGTTTAAGAATGCTTTAAAACGTGGAAAAATCAGCGGTAAAAAGGTTGATGAAAACGAGAAATCTCTTGAAAATGCTTTGTTCGGACTGTTTGCTGTTGATACTGCTGAGTTTACTGCTGACAACGCATATATGACCGCTGTTTCCGATGAAAACGGACACTTTGAATTTGACAAGATCCCATACGGCGAGTATATCGTCAGGGAAATCGAAGCTCCCACAGGATATATTCTCAGCGATGAAAGCTACCCTGTGACAATTTCTGAGGACGGCGAAGTCATAGAAATTAAAGCTGTGAATAAATCTACAAAAGTCAGAATTTCCAAGCAGGATATTACTACAGGTGAGGAGCTCCCCGGCGCAACGCTTCAGATTATTGACGAGGACGGAAATGTTGCCACGGAATGGGTATCAACAGACGAGGCTCACTTTATCGAGGGCAAGCTGATTGCAGGCAAGGAGTACACGCTCCGTGAAACGATCGCTCCCGACGGTTATGAGATTGCAAGCGAGATAAAGTTTACTGTGAATACTGACGGAAGTGTAACCGAGGTCGTTATGTACGATGAGCATACGCCTGATCTTGAAATTCCTCCTACAGTCACAATAGATACTCCTAATACAGGTGTATCCGCAGACAATAGTGCTGAGCTTTATCTCGTAGCCGCAGCGGTTATTATGGCTTTCGGTATGGTCATATGCAAGAGAAACGATAAGGAACAGAGAAAGGATGATGTGAAATGAGATCTAAAAAGAAATTGATCGCAGTCGCAAGCGCCATGTGCTTTGCTGCGATGATGTCGCTAACCGCTTATGCATCGGGCGATGTTGCAGGAGCTGTGCAAAGCACTTGGACCACTGCAAGATCGCAGGTGGTTTCGGTTGTAAACAATGTTGTGTTTCCCGTGATCGACGTAATATTGGCGGTTTTGCTGTTTGTTAAGATAACGCTGGCATACTTGGATTACCACAAACATGGTCAGTTGGAGTGGACGCCGATCGCTATAATTTTCGGCTGTCTGATCTTTTCTCTGACCTGTCCGCTGTACATCTGGAGTATTATTTGATAAGGAGTAGGAACGGATATGAAAACAAAAGTAATAACCGCATTTTTAGCAGTGTTTATGCTGGCAATGACCGCCTGCGGAACGATCAGTCCGCCAATACAGACGGTGGAAACTACAACAATTCCGATAACAGCCGAGTCATTGGATTCGGCTGTCTCTTCGGAGGTCGAAAGTACCGTCAACAATGAACAGGTAAAGTCCGATACCTTTATCGCTGAGTTTTTTGACTCAAATATCAGCTTTGAAGATACAAGCGAATTGGTTACTGAGTCGATGAAAGGCTGTGCCTTTGAGAACGAAACCGATAATTTCAATGGAGTGAATAAGGTTACTTTGAAAGGCAAAAACGGCGGCGGAATAATTAATGTTCTCTGCGTTGATCTGTCACAGTCACAGCTTGATTACGATATGAAATATATCCTCGAAAACTTCGGGGATTACTATTTCGGTCAGACCTCCGCACAGATGAACGGTGTCACTGAGGACGATTTTGTGTCAAATTATCGTATGACAACAAATGTATATTCAAATGGTAAATATCAGCGTTACAGTTCCGTTCAGAAAACCGATGGTATGGCGACGCAGTTTGGGTACACGGAAACCTATGCTGTGCTTTCTGAGAACAAGCTGACAGTAGTATCAGGAGCATATCTTGGTACGGATATGATGGAAAGGCAGAGCTTTTCGCAGCTTATGGGTAAGCTTGCGGAAAATGTCAAGTATTAAAGGCTGGTGTAGTTATGCCATATATCCCATTTACAGACGAACAAAAAGTAATGGCAAACTCCGTAGATTTAGCGGAGTTTTTGCGTATGCGGGGTGAAAAATTAGAACGTGTCGGCAGAGAGCATAAACTCATTTACTACGACGGTTCGGGCAAGCACGACAGCATAACGCTCCGTGGCTCGACTTGGTTCGACCATAAAAATCAAGTGGGCGGCGGAGCAATAAAATTCATGCAGGAATTCTATGATATGGACTTTCAGACGGCTGTTCACGAACTGTTAGGACAGACGATAACTCCCCTCTCTTATGCTCCTTCAAAAGCTGTTGTGCATGAAGAAAAAACAAAAGAGTTCAAGCTTCCCGAAGCGAACAGCAATATGCACAGAGTGTTCGCATACCTCATAAAACAGCGGTTTATTAATCCCGAAATTATCAGTTTTTTTGCAAAACAGCATACACTTTATGAGGACAAACAGCACCACAATGCAGTGTTTGTAGGGCTTGATGAAAACGGAGTTCCAAGACAGGCAAGCAAGCGTTCAACCAATTCTTTCGGGAAAACTTTCCGCATTACCTGCGAGGGTTCAGATACTCGCTACAGCTTTTCTCACTTTGGCAAGTTGGAAAAGCTGTTCGTTTTTGAAGCCCCGATAGATATGCTTTCGTACCTTACTTTGCACCCCGAAAATTGGCAACAGCACTCATATATTGCAATGAACGGTGTTTATGAAAATGCCGTTTTAACAGCGTTAAAGAATCACTCAAACATCAATGAAATTGTGCTTTGCGTGGATAATGATGAGGGCGGAATCGAGGCTGTTGACAGACTTCGGGATATACTCACAGAAAACGGATATCCAAACGTTAAATGGCTTGCACCTAAATTCAAAGATTGGAACGAAATTTTAAAGGCAAAAAACGGAGCGGAATTTTTGCCTGCTGTTCCTCACAAGCGAAAGGAAGAGTATCTGAAAGAAGTGAGCAAACTTCTTTATCTCAAATGCCGTCCCGATAAGCAGACCTCGCAAATTTATGCAGCGTTTAAAAACGGACAATACAAGTATCTCGCCGAGTATGCTCTTGCAGCCTCGGCATTTTTTATCGCAGGAAACAGCGGAGAAAATATGTTTGACAAGCTGAAAACAAAGCTTAAAACAGAGTACAAGCCCTATACAGACAAGGGCAAAAAGGCACATAAACAAAGAAATTTGCAGGACTGTGTGCAGGCGGTCATGCGTGATCTGAAACAGACCGCCCGAACCCGTGAGCAGTCGCTGAATACGGCAAAACTGCTGTATCAGCTTGCAGACAGTGCTGTAAGAATGTCGGTTGAGAAAGCTTTAAGTGTACCGATTCAGGAGCAGTGCGAGGATATAGATATCATTTCTGAACCCGAACCGTGTATGGAGTTCGGGTAATGCGATACCCTCCGCCTCACAGCGCAATACCTTGAAGATAACAAACTAACTATGTTATTTAAATACAGAAGAAAGAGTATTTTATGGTGATTGGAAGTGAAATTTTGAGTGAAAAACAAATGATTTTAATTGGAATTTTGGTTGTGATTTTTGTTGTTTTTGCAGTATTGGTAAATTTACTTGACAATAAGTCACTTAACGGAATAAAGGCTAAAAAGATCGGTGACGGTCAGCATGGAACTGCGAGGTGGGCGACTAAATCGGAGATAAAGCAGACTTTTATCCCTCTGCCATTTGAGCCTGAGAAATGGCGTAAAGGTGAAAATCTTCCTGCTATTCAAGGTACGGTGATTGGGTGCAGAGGTTCGGGCAAAAAGGCTGTTGCTCTTGTGGATGACGGTGATGTGCATACTCTTATGATCGGCGCAGCTGGTGTGGGAAAAACCGCTTACTTCTTGTATCCAAATTTAGAACTGGCTTGTGCAAGTGGAATGAGTTTTTTGTCGACAGACACAAAGGGAGATGTGGCGAGAAATTACGGAACTATCGCCAAAAAGTATTACGGCTACAATGTTTCTGTGCTTGATCTGAGAAATCCCACACGCTCGGACGAGAACAATATTCTGCATCTTGTCAACAAGTATATGGATATTTATCTGTCTGATAAAACCGACCTTTCAGCAAAGGCAAAGGCTGAAAAGTACGCAAAAATCGCAGCAAAAACTATTATAAATATCGGCGGAGGTGACAGCTCAAACTATGGTCAGAACGCATTTTTCTATGACGCAGCGGAGGGCTTGCTTGCCTCGGTTATCCTGCTTTTAGCGGAGTTTGGCGACAAAAACGAAAGGCATATTGTTTCGGTTTTCAAGCTTATTCAGGACTTGCTTGCAAAGTATCAGCCAGACCCGAAAGCAAAGCCTAAAATGTATTTTTCAAAGCTTATGGACAAGCTACCGAGCGAACACAAAGCAAAATGGCTTGCAGGAGCGGCTCTGAATGCGTCTGACCAGTCTATGCTTTCTGTAATGTCGACTGCACTTTCAAGGCTCAACAGCTTTCTTGATTCGGAGCTTGAACAAATGCTGTGCTTTGGCACAGCGATAGACGCTGAGAAGTTCTGTAATGAAAAGTCTGCTATCTTTATCGTTCTTCCCGAAGAAGATACAAGCAAGTACTTTATGGTCAGCCTGCTTATCCAACAGTTATATCGTGAGATATTAGTTATTGCAGATGAAAACGGCGGAAAGCTTAAAAACAGAGTTATGTTTTACTGCGACGAATTTGGAACTTTTCCTAAGATAGAGGGAGCTGAATCTATGTTCCCGCAGGACGTTCAAGAAAAATATCCATCGTGGCGATAATACAGTCCTTTGCACAGCTTGAACAGAACTACGGGAAACAGGGTATGGAGATAATCACCGACAACACTCAGCTTACTGTGTTCGGCGGTTTCGCACCTAACAGTCAAAGTGCGGAAGCCCTTTCAAAATCTCTCGGCGAGCAGACAGTGTTAAGCGGTTCTGTATCGAACGGCAGAGATAAAAGTCAAACGCTCCAGATGATTGGCAGACCGTTGATGACTGTAGATGAATTAAAGTCCATGCCAAAAGGTCAATTTGTTGTTATGAAAACGGGAACGCATCCGATGATAAGCAAGTTAAAACTGTTTTTCAGGTGGGGTATTAATTTTAAGGAAGAATACAAACTTCCCGATAAGACCGCCCGTGCCGTTTCATACAAAGAGCGTGATGAACTTATCCGTGACGTTGAAGTGAAAT
>ERZ772954.1823-NODE-1823-length-15179-cov-3.823856_pt1 | contig 15179 bp, 13 predicted proteins | sample MGYA00580684_ERZ772954 | MGnify/ENA primary metagenome ERZ772954 (study PRJEB29015, sample SAMEA2737654) | human gut metagenome | biome: human gut; feature: human-associated habitat; material: faeces | place: China | collected 2012 ...
TCGTCGACGTTAATGCCAACCATGGCCTCGCCCAGGCCACGGGAGACCTCGGCGATGACGGACGGATCGTCGTAGAAGGTCGTGGCCTTAACGATGGCGGCCGCACGCTTGGCGGGGTCGCCCGACTTGAAGATGCCCGAACCAACGAATACGCCTTCTGCGCCAAGCTGCATCATAAGGGCCGCATCTGCAGGAGTCGCAACGCCGCCTGCTGCAAAGTTTACCACTGGAAGTCTTCCGTTTTTGTGTACATACTCAACCAGCTCATATGGCACACGCAGGTTCTTTGCTTCTTCAAAAAGCTCATCCTCACGCATAGAAACCACTTTCCCGATTTCGCTGTTCATCATGCGCATGTGGCGCACCGCCTGTACCACATCGCCGGTTCCCGGTTCGCCTTTTGTACGAATCATGGAAGCACCTTCTGCGATTCGCCTTAAAGCTTCCCCTAAATCTTTGGCTCCGCATACAAATGGCACTTTAAACTGACGCTTGTCAATATGGTAAACATCATCTGCCGGGGAAAGCACCTCGCTCTCATCAATATAATCAATCTCAATTGCTTCCAAGATCTGCGCTTCTACAAAATGTCCGATTCTGCACTTTGCCATAACCGGAATGGATACCGCTTCCTGAATGCCGCGGATCATCTTCGGATCGCTCATACGGGATACACCGCCTGCTGCGCGGATATCTGCCGGGATTCTTTCCAGTGCCATGACTGCACATGCACCTGCTTCTTCTGCGATCTTTGCCTGCTCCGGAGTTGTTACATCCATGATAACTCCACCTTTTAACATCTGTGCCAGCTGCTTATTTAATTCATATCTGTTCTCTTTCATAATTCCTATACCTTTCCTATCTGTTTTATCTGTATTTTCTATATGTCTTATCATACGCTCATCTGGCATTTTTGAAATAGCCAGTTTTTATGTTTTTGTACATGCCAGTTTCACATAAAAAATACAGCAGACTTTTGCCTGCTGTACATTTTCTTGTTTTTTATTCATTTACATTTACAGATTCAGCTTGCCGCACTTCTCTTCATGATTATTTACCAAATCCGCAAGTGTCACACTATCCACATACTGGTCGATTACTTTCTTAAGTCCTTCCCAGAACTCAAGTGTGGAACACTGATCCTGTCTCTCGCAGCGATTCGGCACGTCATCCAGACACGCAATCGGCGCAAGGCTTCCTTCCGTTGTACGGATAATATCTCCGGCTGTATATTCTTCCGGCTCTTTCGCCAGCATATACCCACCGTTATTGCCACGATAACTTCTTACATATCCGGCCTTTGTCAGCATCGGCATAATCTGTTCCATATATTTTAATGTAATTCCCTGTCTTGCCGATATGTCTTTCAGACGAATATATTCCCCATTTGCATTTTCCGCCAGATCGATCATAATTCTCAGTGCATATCTGCCCTTTGTTGATATCTTCATAGTACTTCACCTTTCATCCGGGTCTCTTCTCCCGGTTCATCTCCTACTTAATTACTATGATATCACATTTTTTGACAAATGCCAATCCTCCGAACCATTCGTCCGTTATCCTTTTTCGCCTTTTTTAATCCTAGAATGTCTTCAAAGCATCAATTGTTCTCTGAATCAGATCTTCCAGTGTCCATCCAAGCATAGCCGTGACTCGCCGTTGCATGGATGATCTTCTCATCGGTTCCCTGTTCTTTCATGATCTCCTGCGATTTGATACAGTGTTCTTCCGGATATTTTTCAAAATCCAGATCGTGTAATCTACTTTATTTTATGCAGAGAAGACATTGCAATGGAATCACTTAGTTTTTGCCAGAAATTTTTTGTAACTGCTATCAATTGCAAATGCTCCAAGCGGTGCAGTCAGTACAATTGCAAGCACCGCTACCGTCAGAACCACATCGCCACAGGCAAATCCAAGCGCCAGCGGGATTCCTCCGATTGCAGCCTGTACGGTTGCTTTCGGTGTGTATGCCATCATCGTAAATAACTTTTCTTTTCCATTCATATCCGTTCCAAGCAGACATACAAAGACCCCTGCCATTCGGAAGATCAGTGCGCCACAGATTAAAACGACTGCCTTGAGTCCTACATGAGACAGATATCCGATATTTACAGTCGCACCAACCAGTACGAATAAGAATACCTCTGCTGCCACCCATAATTTCCCGCATTTCACAGATATCCTTTTTGCCACCGGTTCCCTGTATTTCTGCAGACTGACACCCAGAAACATCACCGCGATCAATGCAGAAAATGTAATTGCCGTTGTCATATGATCTTCCGCTGCTACCAATAGGAAGGAAATACTAAGCATGATCAATACCTTTACCGTATCACGGATATGTACTTTTTCATAATATTTTGCAAGAAGCCAGCCGGTTAATAATCCTATGACAATTCCCAAAATGATCGATACCGGAACATTCAGGAAACTTACCACAGATACGCCTTTTCCCTGCATAATTCCCGTAAATGTCGTAAACAGCACAATCACATATACATCATCCACGGATGCTCCGGCCAGGATCAACTGTGGGATTCCTTCCTCAGTCCCATATCCTTCTTCCATTAATTTCACCATACGCGGTACGACAACAGCGGGGGAAACTGCGGCAAGAACAGAACCTAAGATTGCCGCTTCCAACAGCGAAAGTCCAAGTAAGCGGGGTGCCAGAACCAGCATACCTAAAAGTTCAAAACTTGCCGGCACAAAACACATCATTACCGCAGGACGTCCGATTTTCTTAAGTCCCGAAATATCAAGTCCCAATCCGGCCCGCATCAGAATGATGATCAGTGCCATTTTGCGAAGTTCCGACGAAATATTCAGGATATTTTCATCCAACAGGTTCAACACATATGGTCCAAGAACAATACCGGTGAGCAACATTCCCAAAAGTCCCGGCAGTTTTAATTTTTTACAGATCCAGTTCATACTCATACCACAGAGCAGGATCAGTGCAATACTTAATAACATAAAAATTCCTTCTTATTCATCTTTTTTAAACCAGGACAATAAATCCCTCCGCATTAATTTTTCCATTAAATTCAGATTCGGGTCCGAATGCTCCAACTCTCTGGAATAGCGGTATACCGTATCTACCACATCTTCCATCTCCAGCATCTTCTCGTTCTTCAGCCACTGTGCCATCAGAAGTTCATGGATCAAAAGCACACTGACTACGGCCATCTGTACCTTCACATATGCCTCTCCGTCATAGACTGCACCACAGAAATAGGTACTGATGAAATATACCAGGAGCTGCTCATACCAGATCTCATAGTCCGGCATGTGTGTATTCAGCCATGTGTGGAATTCCTGCTTATTCTTTGCATACTGTTCTTTGTACTTTGTACATTGTTCTTCACTGTCGCTGCAACCAATATCTCCGTAGAGTAAACTTTCTGCCTCAAGAAGATGCGGTTCCCAGTCATCCCTTAAGCGTTCCATCAGATACTGATTCCGGAACATTTTCTTAATAAATGCATAGTTCTCATCTTCTGATAATTTTGCTTCTACAAACTGTACTGCCTTCTCTGTCTGGTATTTTTCAAATACATCATCAATTGAAAAGATATCCTCTCTTTTGATCCGCACCTGCAAGTCATGTGCAATTGCCAGTACCAGACCAACCCGCAGGTCCAGCCTCTTACTTCGATCCTGAAGGATATCGATCATCACTTTTCTTGCATCTACCAGTTTCGAATACAGAAACGGATCAAAATCATCGTATTCTTCTTCTTTGTTGCTTTCATAAGTAAGGAAACGCACCGGTTCCTTTTTACCAAGCAGAATCCTTGCCACCTCCGGACAGGATACAGACAGTGTCATCTCCCTGACATCTTCAAATTCTTCCACATGCCTCGGGTACATCTTACAGGTTCTGCACAGGCTCTTCTCACCGAGCGCAGTATACATATCGCAGAGATTCTCATCATTTAAAAAGGCACATCTCTTATTCTTGTCCTGCTTAAATGTTCCCTCTTTCCAGTTAATAGATCGTCTTAATCTTTTTTTGAATGATCCGGTTACTTTTTTATATTTTTTCAGTGCTGCTTCGTCTGCCACGATCTGCCAGCCGGCACAGCAGGTATCTTCACATTCTCCTGCAATGCAGGAAAATTCATGATAATAGTCTGGTATTGTATATAACATTATGCTACCTCTCTTTCCAACTTTACACAGTATAACACAATTTTTATCTCAATACATTCAAGCTGTCCGGCTTTGTAGATTTTCATAATTTTTTCATTAACTAAGCCAGCAATACTTCGCTTAACATTCCATATACACTATCCGGAAGATGCATAGCCTGTATAATTCCAAGCACTTCACTGGATGTTTTTCCTTCTTTCATATAAGCATATATCTTTTCTTTTACTTCATATTCGATTTTTGCCTGATATAATAATGCAAATATTTCTGCTGGTTTATTATTTTCCCTCAAAAGGTATCCTTTAGAAAAACTTATCGTGATCTGTTCTGTTACTTCCGTTTCCGGAATATTTACCTGACATATATGACGCTTTTCATCATATATTCTTTCTGTTTCTATCGCCTTTCCTCCAACTGTAACCTCGAGATTATCCACATCCGCAATTCCATAAAATTCCATTTTCCATGTCCTACGCTTTGGAATAACATCAAGATTTCCATTTGCCGGATGGATTATAAATTCATTTTCATTTATCCATTCCAGTTTTGTCTGCGCCCAATTTTCTTCTTTATCTTCACATGTATCTCCTGTATCTTCCATCAGTATAAATGCATTCTTTTTGCCCGGAACGATCTTAACTGCAAGTTCTTTTGGATTTTCCACACTGTTCGTATACTCTGTCAGATCTGTCAACGGAATAATTGCACCTTCCTTTGCCAGTACCGGAATATCCTCCAGCGACCGGTAAAGTTCCAGCATACGTCCACCGTCATATTTCAGTCCGCTAAAGATATCATACCATTTACCCTCCGGAATCCATGCTTTTACACACGCTGTCCCAGCTGCTTTATCCGTCGGCTCTGTAATCGGACATACAACCAACTCCGTTCCAAAATAATACTCATTTGGCACTTCATATGCTTCCGGCTGCTCTGGTTCCAGGTAATACATTGGACGTATCAATGGCTGTCCGTCATGAGAGGCATGATAATTCATCGTATAAAGATATGGAATCATTTCATGTCGAAGCTTCAAATAGCGTTTCATAATATTTTCCGATACTGCATTATAATTCCACGGTTCCTTTCCGGTGAATGCACTATTCGAACTGTGCAGACGCATAATTGGAGAGAATACACCAAACTGTATCCATCTGGTGGACAATTCTTCATCTCTGTATCCTTTCATGTGGCCGCCGATATCATGACTCCACCACCCATATCCCACATTACTTGCATTCGCTGTAAAATATGGCTGAAATGCCAGAGATTCCCAGCTAATAATCGTATCTCCTGAAAATCCGACTGGATACCTGTGACTTCCCATTCCTGCGTATCTGGAAAATGTTAATCTTCTTTTTCCTCTTCTTCCACTATCCAGATAATGGTAATGATTCAACATCCACAGCGGATCCAGCCCCGGTATTTTAGACAGTCCTCCCTGCTGCCAGTCCAGCCACCAGAAATCCACTCCCTCTTCTTCATTTGGATGATGTAAGTATTCAAAATAAGCTTTCAAAAATTTTTGATCTGTAACGTCAAAGTTCACAGGCTCTTCCTTTTCCCAGTCTCTCCCCATAGCTTCTGCCATCTCTTTATATTTTTCTTCATGAGCCTGCACACCTCCTGCGGGATGCACATTTAATGTTACCTTTAATCCATGGTCATGAAGCCAGGTCATAAATTCTTTCGGATCCGGGAACAGTTCTTTGTTCCATGTGTAGCCTGTCCATCCGCTTCCGTATTTCGGATCAATATCAACCAGATGCCAGTCCATATCAATCACAGATACGGAAAAAGGAATTTCTTCTTTCTCGAATCTTGTCATCAATGCTTTATATTCCTGATCATTGTAACGGTAAAATCTGCTCCACCAATTTCCAAGTGCATACCGTGGAAGCAACGGTGTCTTTCCTGTGAGATGATAGTAGTCTTTCAGACAATGCTCATATTCATGTCCATACCCCAGGAAATAAATATCAATACAATCTTCCTTTCTCGGCTCTACCCATCCATCTTCTGTTATTACAAGTGACCTGCTGTCATCTAAAATTCCATAACCAAATCTTGAGATGATTCCATGCTCCAGCTCAATCGCACCATCTGCTTCATCCAGCGTTCTTGCTGTTCCTCTGAGATCTGTTGCCTCTTCTCCGAAATGCCAGATGCTATGGTAGACACTGATATTTCCTCTGACTTGAACCGACAGACCGTAATCGGTAAATTTCTGCTTATTATAAACAAGATGAATCTTATCTGTAATAATCTCCAGTGATTCCTCATTTTCTATTACCTGATATTCTGGCACTTTGAATTTACGATCTATCACACATTGTGTTGCTCTGTCTTCAAACTTTCCATCTTCACAGTACTCAAGTCTTATCATTTCTTCTGTTAATACTGTGAATCTATATTTTTCTCCCTGGATAATCGCTGCGTCTTCCGCAGGCCCTTCTGTTTTTATTCTATATAATTCTTCCATCTCTTATCTCCTTCTTATCAATATCATACGGTTCCATATAAGGAAGAATCAGATGCTGATAGCTATTATGACATTAAAAAGTGTCGGCCCTTCTGATCCTTTCTGTAAGGCAAGTGGCAATTTTGTCCAAAATCCATCCCATGGATTGTTGATGATATTGATTTTTACATTCGGATGAATTTTTTCATACTCTTTTGCAATACTTCCAAAATATTGTTAGCGCTAACCTCATTAACAAAACTAGCACTCTCAAATTTATCTGTCAACATTTCAACTTAAATACACTTTTTTTCTCTATTTTGTCTAATTTCCAGCGATGTTATTTGTATATTATTACGTATTTTTATTTCTTTTTAGAATAATCTATAAGATATATTCTTTTTTTGATATAATAAATTCATATATTTTAGATTAACGCTAACCTGTCGGGAGATTATTTATGGTAACTTTAAAAGATATCGCAGAACGTGCCGGTGTCAGTATGATGACCGTGTCACGTGTTATGAATAGTAAGGAAGGAAAAGTATCTGAAAAAACTGCATCAAGAATTCGTTCTCTTGCGAATGAAATGGGATATATTCCCAATTCGTCCGCAAGAAGTCTGGCTGCTAAATCTTCTCAGATAATTGCTGTTATCCTTAGAGATTCGAATACGTTTCATCCGCTTTCTGATCCTTATAATGCCTCTTTTTTAGGATTCATTACAAGAGAAATACAAAAGCGTGGCTTTTATGTCATGATTCATTTCGTTCAGGATTTTTCAGACATAACATTTCGTCTTCGTTCCTGGAATGCCGAGGGTGCCATTTTCCTTGGAGTATTTGACGAAGAGATTCAAAAAATTCAAAACAGGAACAAAATTCCTCTGGTCTTTATAGACAGTTACAGTAATGTACGGCAACTTATTAATATCGGAATCGATGATTACAAAGGCGGACAACTTGCAGCTGAATATTTTCTTAAAAATGGTCATAAAACACTTGGATTTGTCGGTCCTTTTACGAAAACAGGAGGGGTTATTTCCAAACGCTATCAGGGCTTTTCTGATACTTTACTGGCTCATCAGATAACACTTTTCGATAAACATGTCTACGATCTGGAACAAATGGATCCGCAGGATATCATCGATTCTATTTCTCACGATTCCTGCCCACCGACAGGTCTTTTTGTATTTTCCGATGAGACGGCCTTACAACTGATCAATATTGCTTCCAACAAAGGATGGGATATCCCTTCCCGCCTGTCGTTTATAGGTTTTGACGATCTTCCGTCCTTTTCTACTTTTTCTGACAAGCTTACGACCATTCATCAGGATATTTTCCGTAAGGCAGAAACCAGTTGTAATATTCTTTTCGAACACATTGCAACACCTGACAAGCCAAGTGAGAACATCACGCTTGATGTCAGACTTGTCGAACGAAATTCCGTATGCAGGCTTTCATAGTCAACAAACCCCCGGGCTCTTTAGGAGGAAAAGCCCGGGGGTACGACTGCATAACTTACATATATTTTAAGGGTTCTCAAGGATTTACTGTAGCTATAATCATTTTATAAAGCTTACATGCTTACAGATTTCTTCTGTAGCAGCATCTTTCTTCTTATTGTATTCAACCTTTCTTCAAAGAGGTTATCTCCGTTTGCATCGATCGATACGATCAGTGGTCCGAATTCTTTACATGCGCGCTCTGTATTTTCTTTCATACCACCTTTACCGATGATCACACGTACACCAGTCTCTTTTACGAATTCGTACTCGACTCTCTAATCTTCTTTTTTTCGCTTCCATCTCTCCACCGCAGTCAGCACTCCAGCCGATATACCGGACATTGCTGCCAGAACTGCAATCGGTGCTACATCTCCTGTCTTGATCGGATAGTTCCGGTAAATGGCCGTTTTTCCCGTCGGAGCTATCTCCGGCGCCTGTTCTTTTACCGAATTCGTAAATATAATCTCGTACGATTTTCCTTCTGTTCCTTCTTTTTCACCCCAAACTACTGCTTTTGGTTCTCCTGCTTCTGTACTAGTCACCCGTACCGTCACATCATATACTGCCGTATCATAAGTAACATCTGTCACATTAGCGGACTTCTGATAAATCTTATAGTGATAATCTTCCGGTTCTTCATAGCATATCGGTCCAAAGCTTTGCTTCTCGTTTTTTCCGATCTGAAGTTCTGTCCGGTCCGGCACTGGTATGCCAGCTTTCTCCGGCTCCAGCACGATTGTTCCTGCCGCACCTTGTACACTTACCGGAATCTGGATCTCCACATTCGGTGTTCCGGCATACACTGGAACTGCCATTGTACTGCCTATCCACATAAATAACATTACGCCCGCAGCTGCTATTTTCTTCACACTTCTATATCTTAGAATCTTCACTGTTTTTCTGCCACCTCCCTCTCTAATTTCCCGATCAGAACTACACGACCATTCGTCTCTGCCTCCGAGCACGTTGATAAAGCAATCAGCGAATTCTCATCCGTCACATTTACATCACGATACTGGACTGCATTCGCCTGAATATAATCAAGCAGATCCTTCAGATTCTCCTTGCGGTATCCATCCGGATGGTAAATCTTTGCATCCGCTGCAGTCACTTTCATACAGGCAAAGAACCGGATTTTCCGTGTTGCATCTGTCAGATAGAGCTTTCCTTTTTGGTGCGTTTCAAAATATTCTTTATTCGTGAAATCTGCCACATCCGCAAACATTCCACCATTTTTCATGTTGTGTCCATAGACCAGATTATATGGATCGGAGAAATCATCCTTGTTCAGGCATGACAGAAAGATTGCTCCCGACAGTTCGAATTCCCCATATACATTCTTATTAATATATTCCATATCATCCTGCCCCTGCACCACCGGATAATCGATGTTGGTCTTCGGCACCTGAATCCAGGCTTTCACATCCGGATTCAATTTTTTCAGATCTTTCAGCGTCGGATTATCCTCTCCGTCATCTGTCGGCCGAAACTTCAACAGTTCTTCATCTGCAAATGAATTGGCATAGATCTTATAAGTATCCCATAACGAATACACTCCATAAGAAAGCATCAGAAGGATCAGGATTCCTGCCATGATACTGAGTATCCGATTACCTACTCTTGCTGCCATCGCTGCCTTTTTCATTTCGCCACTTCCTCTCTAATGCTTTCTTATATCTTCTATCTGCTTTTTTCGCCCAACCGATTAGTCAATATCCATATCTTTTACACGTTTTCTTCTGAAGAACAGAAGGCTGGATGCAATTGCTGCACCGATCAGTGCGATATATGGAGCAATATGAAGGAAGATTCCGGTTGGAGAGTCTGTTGTTTTATCATTTACAACAGTAATGTTCTTGTCGCCATTGTCTGCGGTTGTTCCTGCACCGGTTGCGATTGTTCCTGCTGTCGTCGATGTCTTTACATTATCAATGGTTGTTGTATAGCCATCGTCTGCATAACTAGCCTCTGTTACCGTATATTCATCTGTCTCTGACAATCCAAAGATCTTTGCTGTCTCATTATCTTTCAATGTAATTGTCTTAGCCTCTCCCGACACCAGTGTGGTCGGAGCTTTTCCATCTGAAAATGTTACATAATACTGCTCTCCTGCTGCTCCGTCTACTTTTATAGTAAATTTAAAGTCTTTATTACGATTTCCCTGATTACCGGTAACCTCTTTCTTTACGGTCAGATCTTTCAAAGTATTGTGCTGACTGCTGTAATCATTCGTGAAAACTCCCTCACCCTTTGACTCCGGATTATTTTTATCTGCAAACAGATAAGAGCTGACTTCCAGATTTCCGTCATCATCGGATGTTACATACACATCAAAATACTTCTGTTCTGTGGTATAAGCAACACCTTCATACGCATTTCCGTCCTTGTCCGCTGCAACCTCACTTACTACATAGCGGAAGATTCCGGGTTTTGCATCCTCTCCTTTTGTGAATACAGATTCATTAACATTAAGCTTTGTCGTTCCTACTGTAATTTTCTCATTTCCAATATCGCTGTCCGCCGGTACCGATGCAATGACATCATTATCCAAAGTTACCCCCTTTGCCGGTCCTGCATATATTGCCTTCTGATTCCCACCTGCCGGCACTGCCGTTCCTGGAGCAACGGTAAATTTAAATGTAGTCTTCGGTGCATATATATTACTTTCCTTCGTAATCTGTTTTGTGATCATCGGAGTTTTCTTAACTGTAGTTTCGCTATCTGAACTTTCTGCCGCTGATACCTGCATTCCGAGCATTGCTGTCATCATTATTCCGGCAGCCGTAACAGTGGATACTTTTTTTAACATTCTCTTTTCCATCATTTCTTTTCCTTTCTTTTTCCATGTTCTGCAATCATGTTACTGATTTTACAGGTTCGATCTGCGAAGGACGGTAATCACTCTTCCCTTTATATCCTTTGCATTGACCGCACCAAAGTATCTGCTGTCTTTTGCACCTTCACGGAAATCACACAGAATGAAATACTGGTCTTTCTTTACTTTCACCGGATAGGATATGCCATCCACATAGGCCGGTGTCTTATAAAAAATATCCGGCTCATTCACAATGCTTCCGTTGATCTTCAATTCATTTTTGTCTGTAATCGCTACCTTATCTTTCTCTCTCGCCACAATACGCCCTGTATACAATGTCCCCTCTTTTTGAAATACCACAACATCCCGGTCGGAATATTTCCGTTCCAGCCTGTAATATAAGAGCAGATCTCCGGCACATATTTTCGGGGACATATCCTGATTCTTTGCAGAAGTCATTCCAAAAATCACGCCAAACAGGACCGCCAGCATCACTGCCAGCATGAGTAAACGGGTAAAGAACAGTATGATCTCTCTTTTTTCTTTCATATATGCTCCTTGTCAGATGTTATTCTCCTGTCGGATCTCCCCATTTGCGAATTCCGTATACCAGTCCGAAAAATGCCAGCATTCCGAATGCTGCCCCTGTCATGACCATATACGGAGCCGAAGTCTGCCGGATTCCGGTTGCCGGCTCTACTTCTTTCGTATTTGTAAATGTCAGATCTGTATTTTCTGATAGCATATCCGAAAGTTCTTTTTTACCATTGTCCAGTTTCTGTTCCTCTTCTTCCGAAACTTTTTTTGTAATCTGCACATCATAGTCTTCCGGTTCTTCGGAAACGATATATTCTACACCATATGGCATCGTCATCTCGATTTTTTCCATATGCCTCAGCTGGAATGTATAGACTCCATTTTCTACCGCAACTGCGTTTTTTAATTCTTCCTCACTGACTGGATTGCCCTGTGCGTCATATTTCACATAGCTGATTCCACCTGTATAGGATTTCCCGTTCAGCTTTGTCTGCACCTGGAACCGAAAGGCGTGGGTACGGTCTCCCATGTTGCCGCCGACTCTCTTTGCAATCGTCAGTACGCGGTCACTCCGGATATACCGGTTGACAAATTTTGCTTCCGATGTTGTACTTCCTGCAATCTGCCCGGATATTTCCTTTGTATCCGGTGATACCGTCAGATCATATCCATCAGGTACGGCATCATTTTCATTTACTTTATACGTTGTTCCCGGTGTCAGATTGGTAAATGTATATTCGTATGCGTTGTTTTCTGCATTCCATACCAGTCCGTCTGTATTCAACTTCAGTTCTTTTGTCTCTGTTTTTCCGTCTGGTTTCGTCAACGCACAGGTAAAGGACAGGTTCTGTAATACCTTCTGCAATGCTTCCTGGTTATCTTCCAATCCTGTAATAGCTTTCGAAAATTTTAAATTGCCCGGATGTACTTTTATGACTGGTTTCTTGTAATATTCTGTATAGTTCTGTTCTCCATACTTGTACATCAGTACTGCATGTTCATTTTGGTTCGAATAGAATCCGGTGCCTTCTGCATAGGTTCCGGTTCCTGCATCTGCTTGATCTGTGTAGCCTGATGTTCTGTATTTTTCATATGCCGTTTCTGTCGGCTGGATCTTGGCAATGACTTCATAGGTATAGCCCTCCTGCAGTTTATAGTCTGCCGGAAATTGCATTTTAACGGATTTTGATGCAGAATCATAAGAAGCCGTGATTCCAAGATCTGCTGCATTAACCGGGTTTCCGGATGCATCAAAGATCTGCACCTGTGGTGCAAGGACATTTCCATCTGCTCCCTTCACCATCTCAACATTCTCACTCAGCGGATCGGAAATCGTGACATTTGTACATGCCAGTTCTGTGATCTGTTTCTGAATGTCATTGAATGCCTTGTTCAGATTCGCCAGCGTTGTTCCGGCATAAGATGCATGTTTTCCGGCTTTGACTGCTGAATTGGAAAGGTCGGTAAGTTTTTTGTAATTCCCTGACGGTCCTACACCGACCGTGAAAAAATAATCGGTCTGCATATCAGCGACTGCATCTTTTCCTGCCTTCAGACTCTTTCCATCTTCGTCGCTGCTTCCATCGCCTTCTGTATAACCGTCTGATCTATATCGGAAGGTTGGATCTCCATCCGATACGAAGATTACTGCTGTCTTGGCATTCTGTCTTTTCCCGTTCAGCAATCCTTTCGCACTTCTGATCCCAGCCTGATAATTGGTTCCGCCGTCCGATTCCGGAGAAGTCTGATTCATGATCGCAGATGCCTGATTCGTCCAGTTTACAGCAATCTTCGCATCATTCCATGCATCATCCCTATATCCACCAGGCCAGTAGTCACTCTTATTTCCACTAAACGTCACAAGCGCAAATCTGACATCCAGATTCTCATTATCCGCCAGTGTATTCGTCATGCTATTGATTGCCTGACTTGCCGCATTCCTTCTTTCCCCGTTATTTTCCCAAGTATTCTGACTGTCACGATCCATCGGATAAGCCATACTTCCGGATCTGTCCAAGACATAGATGACATCCAGCGGCGCTTTCGAAGACTCGCTGTTTACTTTTCCTTTTACTGTCAATTTCAGATCGTAGGTTCCATCAGCATTCTCTGTCACCGTCTTTTCATGCTCCAGAGACATGCCAGAATCCGACGACTCTTCTCCCTCGGCATGCACCTCCCTGATACTCCCTCCCACGGGCAGCAGTACCAGGATCGCAGCCGTCAGTATGGTAATGATTTTCTTTATGCTCTTCCGGCTGATAGTATGTCCCATAACGCTCCTCCATTTCTGTTTCATTTGAATGTGGCTGTTTTTCTTTACCCTCATAGTATTCTTATGTAGGAGGATGGGATTTTATTCCAGAATTTCTATTTAATGCATTATAGCGGCTGTCACCGAGGGGAAATTCTAAAGCAAAAAAGTTGACCTAAAAACGAGCTCACAAAAAATCCAACTCGACATTCGTCTCAGACAGTGGATTTTTGTGAGCAAACGGTCAACTTTTTACTTAATCTTTTTTCTGATATATCTTTCATAAATTCTAAGGGCTTTTTGTCTTTCTACAAATATTTTTTCATATCCTGAATCAGTTTTTCACACGTCTTTTCAAATTTTTTTGCCAGTAAAATGCTTTCTTTTTCTGCCTCCGAATAACGATTTAATTTCTCTGTAATGGATTTTATTCCCATATTGGCACCATCAATCATCATTTCTGCTATTTTCGAAGTGTCGTCATTGAACATCATCTTTACTTCGGCACTGATCCATGCAAATGTCTCTGCTGCCTTTTCTGAAAACTTTTCTTCCTGAAGTTTTCCTTCTGATAATCTTATCGATTCTCTCTCCATCTTTTCATAATCTTCTTTATATTTAGAGAATAACTCCTGCAATTCCTGGTTTTTCAGATATACTACCAGCTGCTCGATGCTGTTCACTGCCATCCTGCAGCCCGAATTACACTCTTTCAGAATCTCATATGTTGATGTGTCCATAATACTTCCTCCTTTTTTAGATAGTCTGCTATCTTTTTATAGTTTTTCTTTCTTCATTACATAATCTTTCTTTTATAGTATTTCTCAAATTTTATTTTTTTTGTACTTGGTATCGAATACCCTAATGCATATAATATAAATCTTACTAAAGTAGTTTTTCCGCAACTATTTTTTTCGCTATAAATCAAATTTGCATTAGTTCCAAATGAAATATTTCGTTCAAATAAACCATCTCGAATATAAATTGATTTTATTAACACAATTTCACTCCTTTCTTGATTCGATCTATTGTAAAGCGTCTTTTTATGATATTATGTATGACAATTTTTGCAAGTGCCTCCTGTATCTCTTCTTCCACACCATCAACGGCAAATTCTGAAATATAGTCTTTCCACTGAATTTCTATAAACTCATTTAATTTTTCACTTTGCTTTTTTTCTGTCTTAAAATTGTTATAATCACTTAAAACTTTTATAAAAAACTCACACTGCTCACAGTGTGAATTAATTACCTCAGAATACCTATTTACCACTTCTTCATACACGCCAGAATCAAACTGCTCCAGAAATGAATCTTCACATTGTTCAATTTCTGTTATTTGTACAAGAATGGGCCATATAATATCTTTTTTTGTCAATTTTATAGCCGAATCTTTTTTCCCGCCATTATCAAATACTTGCCAATGCCATGTTTCTAACATCTTCCTT
>ERZ772954.1832-NODE-1832-length-15121-cov-2.694212_pt1 | contig 15121 bp, 16 predicted proteins | sample MGYA00580684_ERZ772954 | MGnify/ENA primary metagenome ERZ772954 (study PRJEB29015, sample SAMEA2737654) | human gut metagenome | biome: human gut; feature: human-associated habitat; material: faeces | place: China | collected 2012 ...
TTCTCTCACTCGGAAGATTTGAGACCCAGGCTCAAATCTTAGGAATGGAATTCCGTTAGGAAGTCGCTTCCGTCCCTAGCACCCAAGGAAAGTCTAAAAAATTTATAAAAAGAAAAGCAGAGACGTTTAACATCTCTGCTTCATAAATAGGATTAGGAGGTTTTATGCTTTTTATTTAGCATCTTTTTCTTTGATAACCAAGACACCATCTTCCATATCAGCTTCTAGGTGTTTAGCATCAAGGTTATCCAAGTGGAAGTCTGTGACTTTGTCACGGATTTGTTGTTCAACCACACGACGGAGTGGACGAACACCCATGACCTCATCATAGCCTTCTTCAGTCATGTATTCTTTAGCAGCTTCGCTAACTGCCAAGTCAATGTCTTTCTTAGAAAGAGTCTTGTTAACTTCAACCAACATAAGGTCTACAATCTTAGAAAGATCTTCTTTGCTCAAGTGTGAGAATTCGATGACAGCATTGAAACGGTTAAGGAATTCTGGACGGAAGTAAGGTTTCAAACGATCCATAAGTTCTGGTTTATCAGCATCTTCTGTCAAGTTAGCTTCATAGCCAAATCCTGCGTTTGAGGTTGCGATAATCACAGTATTCTTGAAGTTTACAGTGTTACCTTGACCATCTGTCAAACGACCATCATCCAAAACTTGGAGAAGAAGTGTGATAACTTGAGGGTCAGCCTTTTCAATTTCATCGAGAAGGACGATTGAGTAAGGGTTACGACGAACACGTTCTGTCAAAGTATTGCTATTGTCATCATAACCAACATAACCAGCTGTTGTACCAATCAATTTAGAAACGGCTGTGCGGTCGCTGTATTCTGACATGTCCAAACGGATGATAGCATCTTTAGTTCCGAACATATCAAGAGCCAATTGTTTAGCCAACTCAGTTTTACCAACACCAGTAGGTCCTACAAAGAGGAAGCTACCGATTGGACGGTTACCTTCGTCAAATCCTGCACGGTTACGACGGATGGCACGTGCCACTGCTTCAACGGCTTTATCTTGACCGATAACCTTAGTTTGCAAACGGTGACCCATATCTTTCAAACGTTCGATATCAGTTGCACCCATTTGTGACACTGGAATGCCAGTCATACGTTCTACAGATTCAGCCACATCGTTGACAGTTGCAGTGACTTTAAGGTCTTCTGTATGGTTAGCAATTTTCTTTTCAAGTTCTTCAATGCGAACTTTAGCATTTAGAGCTGCTTCGTAATCTTCTTTAGCAGCTGCAGCTTCTTGTTTAGCTTTTTCTTCTTCGATTTCATGTTCAACAGCATTCACATCAGTCACTGGGTGTTGAGCAGCCAAGTGAGCAGCTGTTACATCGACAAGGTCGATAGCCTTATCTGGCAAGCTACGTTGTGGAATGTATTGGACAGAGAAATCTACTGCTGCTTTCAAAACATCATCTGGCAAGATAACATTGTGGTGTTTTTCATAAAGATCACGAATACCTTGGAGAATCTTGAAAGTATCTTCAGCAGAAGGAGCATTAACCTTAACTTCGTTGAAACGACGCGCAAGAGCAGCGTTCTTCAAGATAGTGTTACGGTATTCATCTTGAGTTGTTGCACCAATCACTGTCAATTCACCACGTGAAAGAGCAGGTTTCAAGATATCAGCAAGACCTTTAGATCCTTGACCATCGCCAGTGCTTCCGGCACCAAGAATTTGGTGGATTTCATCGAAGAAGAGGATAATATTTCCAGCTTCTTTGACTTCATTTACCAAGTTTTGAATATTTTCTTCAAAGCTACCACGGTATTGCGTACCAGCTTCAAGTCCAGAAATATCGATTGAGATGATTTCCTTGTTCTTGATAGCAGCTGGGACATCACCATTAACGATAGCTTGAGCCAAACCTTCAACTACGGCTGTTTTACCAACACCAGCATCCCCGACAAGGACTGGGTTATTCTTGGTACGACGAGCCAAGATTTCGCAAGCTTCTTGGATTTCTTTGTTACGTCCGATAACTGGATCCAATTTACCTTCGCGAGCTTCTTCAGTCAAGTTTCGACCAAGTTTAGCAAGGATACCATCTTGTTTAGGTCCTTTACCTTGATGTTGAGTTGGGTTGACTGCTTCACCTTCATTACCAGGCAATTGACCTGTTTGACGGTAAATCGCAAATTCTTCAGGTGTCACTTCACGACCGTTAATCATGTAGCGACGGTTTTCTGAACGGTAACCACCCATGTTACCCATCAATTGATTGAAAAGATCATCCATATTGTTAAAGTTGTTGTTCATATAATTACCTCGTTTTGTGTTTTCTTGTGAAATTTTTTAAGTGTTATTTTTTATGTTAATGTGTAAATTTTGACTTTTACTGACCAAAACCCTAAAAATTTTTAGTAGCTTCAACTACTCTTCTAATAATTTCAGGTTTTGCTCTTGGTAGGAGACTGAGAACTTTCTCAGTCTTAAATAAATTGTCATTTAGCATAAGAGCCACCTTCTTTCTGTGAATCTCTCAATATAGCTAACTTCCAAGCCCCTTTCAAAACCATAAATAGTTTTTTCAGAAAGAAACTTGAATATCAAGGAATTCTTTTCCCTTATAGTTTTATCATATACCTTTCATTTGATCAGGTCAAGAATTTGGTTTTGACTTTTACTGACCTTTCGGATGAAAAATTTTGCAGACTAGCTGCAATCCTTTTTTATTGGTATATGGGCTATTGACATAACCTTCATAAGGATTTCATTTCCTTATGTTTATATTGTACAACATTGGTCAGTAATAGTCAATGGTTTTTTTGACTTTTTTTGACCTTTGTCATAATTTTTTTTTGCAGCCAAACCAAAATAACTTTATGACAAGTATCTAGGTTAGCACTGCAAGATTTATAAGGAAGCTAAATCCTTATGAAACTATCATACACTATTAGTCAGTAAAGGTCAATGGTTTTATTTGATCTTTTTTGACCTTTTTGAGAATATTTTCCGAAAAGTAAAAAAGCCTACCAAAGGTAGACCTTCTATAAAACTATTTTACTCTAATCGGTACGCGTCCGAAGTTTTGTTCGGAAAGCTCGAGATTACCTAATTGATAAACATTATCCGCTTGTTGTGTAAGCATATCCCATGGCTCCTTTCCAATCCGAGCCACTATATCCACAGATTTTTTCACAGATTTGAGATGAGCCTGCCCTTTTTGAGAAAATCCAAGCACATGAATAGATTCAGGTAAAGGATTTTCCACAGCTCCAACCAGGATATAGGTCAAAATACGACGTACCCGTGCTTTTGTATAGCGTTTAGTCGCCACCTTATCCACTAGTTCCTCCACAGATGAAACCTCACGAATAGCAGCTTTTAAACGACTGGCAATCTCTTCATTCACCTGGAAAACGCTAGTCAAATCAGGGTTTGTAAGAATCTGATAAACCAACAATTGGAAATAATTATCCCAAGAGACCTGTGGAGAAGTCTGAAAAAGTTTGCTATTGGGCATGAACTTATCCACAAAATCACTATCTTGCTTGTGGAGACGTAGACTGGTCGCTGAGGCGAAAGATACTTCCTTGTCTGAGGAATGATAGCCAGCTCCTTGTCTCTGAATAGGAGTCAACTTAATACCCTTACCAGCACAAGCTTTGGCATAGGCTAAGCCTAGGATATGGTTGGGTGTATTGCCAGTAAAGTCCACACCAGCAAACTTTTCCCACATTTTTTGAGTCTTCTGTGGATAAGACAAATCACTAGGCAAACTTTCCACAAAGTCTTCCATTTCCTCTGACTTTTCAGCATAGACATCTGCTATCGCCTGGTAGTCTAGGACTTCTTCCGTACCAAAAGTAAGGCTATCAATTCCCAGTCGGGACAAGATATCGACGGCTCCAGCAGCAAAATAATCGGCAGACTGGACTGAAGTCAAGAAAGGCAACTCAACCACGAGGTCTGCACCGTTTTCCAAAGCCATCTGAGCTCTAGTCCACTTATCCACAATAGCTGGCTCACCTCGCTGAACAAAGTTCCCAGACATGGCAACGATTTTTACGCCTTCAGCCTGATCCAAGAGATACTTGTGGCCATTATGAAAAGGATTGAACTCAGCAATAATACCTGTAACTGTCATAGTCTCTTACTTTTGGGCCACAAAGAACCAACGTGCACTAGTTTCAGTCGGTTCCTTATCCTCAAAATCTGCGTAAAGCTTGAAGGATTTGAAGCCAGCCTGCTCCAGCAAGATATCATAAGTCAAGACCTCATAGGTACGCTCCTCATGGACCTCATCATGACGGCTAAAGCTTCCATCTTCCTCTTGGACAAAGAAAGTTAATTCATGGACAATAGAATGCGGAGCCGCATCCTCATAAGTATCCCAGAGCATAGCAAAATCCTCAGCATTTTCATGGTAGGAATAGCCAGGGAAAACCTCATCCGTCTGATAGGTTGAGTGCACATCAAAGATGAAGACGCCATCCTCATTGAGAGCATTGTAAACCTCTTTAAACACGTCTCCGACCTCTACTTCGTCCTGCATATAGCAGATTGAATCTGAGTAGCAGGTCACAAAGTCGTACTTACCAGCTTGCGATAAATCCAACATGTTGCCTTCAAAAAAGGCAATTTTCTGTTTGGCGGAAGACGCACGCTTCTCCGCAATCTTCAACATATCAGCACTCAAATCGAGTCCAGTTACATCAAAACCAGCTTGAGAAAAACGTACAGATTGAATCCCAGTTCCACAAGCCAATTCGAGCAATTTCTTTTTGTCCTTAGTCTTTGGCAAATGACGAAGCGAAAAATCCGTCCACAAATCGTAAAGACTATCATCCATAACAGCGTCGTAGACCGCCGCAAAAGTTTCATAAGTAGCCATAATGATGATACCAAGTCCGTCCGTAATCGGAATGAAAATTAGGGGGAGTGAGACAGAACGAGTTTTCTTAAAAAAATCGTTCGTTGTCTCACCCCCGCAAGGCTGATTAGGTACTCTTCCGAGCTTAAAAAGCGAATGAAGAGTCCAATCAGCTACTGCGCCAAATAATAAATTTTAATAATGATAATTTGACATAGAACTATCTATTTTCCGACGATTACAGGACGGGTTCAAATCCTTTCTAAGATACAAAGAGCGTCAAAAGCAAAGAAAAAATAGGAAACTTTCTGCCGTATCGCTAGATACAAAGAAAGTTTATCTTTTTCTCACAGCTTTTAGCTCGTGTTCAGTTGACAAATTAACTAAACACGAGGCTCTATCCTTCCTATTAAATCTTTAGTTTAAGCAACAAAACCCAGTTGTCGCCAACTGAGTTCAATTTTTATGCCAAATAAGCTGACACATCCACCATTGGTGCTTCATGCCAGAGTTTTTCGAGGTTATAGTGTGCACGTTCATCTTCTGTAAAGATGTGAACAACAACATCGTTAAGATCCAAAAGAATCCAACCACCCTTGTTGTCACCTTCCATGTGACTAGCATCAAGGCCAGCTTCTTTCACTTTCTCACGGATGTTGTCGGCAATAGCTTCCAACTGACGGCTGTTCATTGCACTCAAAATAACAAAATAATCTGTTAGGCTTGTAAGGCCGTACAAATCAAGGGCAACAATGTCTTCAGCTCGCTTTTCATCAGCAGCTTTGACAACCAATTCAAGTAATTCTTCTTTAGTCAATGATATTCTCCAGTAATTTGTTATTAATCTTTTAAGTAATGCACAAAAGCATTATAGGTTTCCAAGGTTTGCGGGAAAATCGGCAAGGCCTGATGAGCCAAGTGTTCCACAGTATGAACTGTCTCAAAAGCAACGGCCTTATCCAAGGATTGCTCTGCTACTTGTCTAGCTTCCTCTACCAAAGGGAAATTACGATTATGCTCAATATAATCAGCCACATAAACAATCTTATCTAGGGTTGACATTTCATGGCTTCCGACGGTATGAATTTCAATACTGCGTAGAATTTCGGGATCAGTCAATCCCAAATCTTCTTGGATTTTGTAAATCCCAACCATGCCATGCCAGACATTATTCCCCCAATTTTTCAATGCAGGATCAAGCTCATACTTATCGATAAGTTCCAAGAATTCCTGATCTGGAAGTTCCTTGGCATAATCATGAAGCAAACCAGCCAATCCGGCTTTCTCAGTATCATAACCGTACTTTTCAGCAAGAGCAATAGCAGCTCGCTCAACACCCAGAACATGATTGAAGCGTTTAGGGCTCATGACCGCTCGAACTTTTTCAAGAAGTTCTTCACGAGAATAGTCTAGATATTTTTCATAGGTCATTTATAGAGCCCCGCTTTCTTGATGTAGGCAAGTACAGACTGTGGTACCATAAAGTTAGGTGTGCGATCCTTCTTAATGTAGGCTCTAACTGCACTCGAACTAATATCCATAAGGGGCACATCTACCCAAATAACTGGGTAAGACGTTCCAGCCTTATACTTAGGACGCTGAACACCAACAAATTGGACCATCTCGATAAGTTCATCAATACGATGCCACTTAGGTAGGTACTCGACCATGTCCGCTCCAATAATAAAGTAATAATCCGTATCAGGATTAGCCTCTGTCAAGAGCTTCATGGTGTCATAGGTATAGCTGATTCCTTTACGCTCCAACTCAATGGTTTCGATGTCCAACCCTTCAATGCCGTTAATAGCCAACATGAGCATATTAAGGCGGTGTTTTTCATCAATAGTCTCTTTTTTATCGACATGAGGTGGCTCATATTCAGGCATGAGAAGAACTTCATCGAGACCTAACTGCTGACGTACCTGGTCAGCAACAACCAAGTGGGCATTATGAACAGGATTGAAATTTCCACCTAATATTCCCACTTGCTTACGGCCAGTATCTTTGATTTCTTCCTCTAGTTGAACCTTTGTAAATGGGGTTACGAGATCTAGTGCCATGTACGCCTCCTCTTTCTCAAGCATTATACAACTGACTTAAGGCTAGCTTTAATGCTTCAAAAGTGTTCCTATACCTTAGTTTGTCCTTCACCAAGCAAAGTCGGCAACTATTTTTGAATAGCTTTGACCTTTGGTGACAACTTACGATTTTCTTTTTTGGCTGACTCTTTATAGAGAATCAAGATACGTCCAATCTTAAGAACTGTATCACAGCCAATTTCTTCTTCCAAGATTTCAGCAACCTCATGAATATCTTCCATAGTGTTTTGGAGTAGGGTTACTTTGATCAATTCACGGGCATCAAGGGCGTTGCGAACGCTAGTTTTGATATGGTCGTTAAGACCGTTTTTCCCGATTTGTACAATAGGTTTAAGTGTGTGTGCTTCCGATTTGAGGAAGGCACGTTGTTTTGATGTTAATGACATGTTTATTCCTTTTAACTACTTAATTAAGTTTAAATAATCGCTTTTCGTACGACAACGCCAACACCTTCTGGTGCCCAAGCAGCAACGATGGTTGGTTGGGCAGCTTTTCCTTGGACACGAATCCAACCTAGTCCTGAGAAGACAATGTCTGTCTTATCTTTAACAGTAAATTCGTGACGAACAAGTTTTGGAAAATCAGCCAGATCCTTTGGTCCAGGAGGCATGAGAAGACTTCCAACATGCTTATCATAGAAGGCATCTGCGCCTTCTAGTTTGGTACGATGTAGCTTCAAGTTATTGTCAAAGAAGGCTGTAAATCCTTGTTTATCACCATCAATAAAGTCAAAGCGTCCTAGTCCACCTAGGAATAGGGTTTGGCCTGCATTTAACTGATAAGTCTTCGGTTTGATTTCCTTCTTAGGACTAACGTACTTGAGGTCCTTAGCTGACAGATAGTGCGCCATCTGGTGTCGGTGAATAATTCCTGGTGTATCAAAAATATAGCTACCGTCATCCAATGGGATTTCAATCTTATCAAGGGTCGTTCCTGGAAAACGAGAGGTTGTGATAACATCTTTATCACCAGTAATTTCTTTGATAATGGCATTGATTAAGGTTGATTTACCAACATTAGTCACACCAACAACATAGACATCACGACCCTTACGGAGTTTTTCAATACGTTGGATTAGCTCTTTAATGGCGTGGTGGTTTTGGGCAGACGTCAACATGACATCCACCGGACGCATCCCTTCTTCGTGGGCACGTTCTGTCAACCATTGGGTTACCTTACCATCTTTTACGGATTTAGGCAGGATATCCTTTTTATTTCCAACCAAGAGCACATCATTACCCGAAACAAAGCGTGATAAGCCTGGTATGATTGATCCATTAAAATCAAAAATATCAACGACATTGACAACGAGGGCATCACTATCACCAACTTCATGAAGCAATTTTAAAAATTCATCATCTGTGATGTGGACATCCACAATCTCATTGTAATGGCGAAGACGGAAACAGCGTTGGCAGTATAACTCACCTGTTTCTTCGGCCTTTTTAATAGAGCTAGCAGGTGTGAAACCTGCTTTTTCTTTATCTTCTGTTTGAATTTGGGCTCCACACCCAATACAAAATAATTCTTCCATTAAATTCCTTTGTTGAAGGTCATTGGACCATATGCTTTTTCAATCTTTTTCCACATGCGACGTTCACGCCAACGGTTAAACTTGGTTACCCAAGCATCTGATTTCACCAAAGGCTTGACCAAAATCGATCGAATTCCAGCTCTGTGGCTAGCTCTGATATCAGTCATTAGCTGGTCTCCCACCATAACGACCTCGTCTCGATTAAAGTGGTAACGCTCAATTGCTTCATTAATCCCTTTAGTAAAAGGTTTCATGGCACGACTCACGAAATCCACATGGAAATTGGCAACCGCACGTTCAACACGTTCATGTTTATTGTTAGAGACCACAACAACTGGAATGTCAGCCTCTGTCATCTCATCTAACCAAGCACGTAGCTCAGGAGTCCCATCAGGGTTATTCCAAGCAATCAAGGTATTATCTAAATCGACCAAGACAGCACGAATACCGTGTTCACGTAGTTGGTCAGGTTTCAAATCATAAACAGCCTCCACCATAAAATGGGGCCTGTAATCGTCTATACTCATTTTCTCTCCAAAATGTTAGTTTACCTCTTATTTTACCATATTTTTAAGGTTTATGTGTGGGACTTAAGTCCTATTTTTTAAGAACATCTTTGACACAACGGTATCGAAAAAGAGCCACAATCACTTGGGCTCTATCTTTATCTTTGAATTTTCTCTTGTTTTTTAAGGGCTACTAAATCCTTAAGCGAAATGAGGATAACAGCAAGAACAATTAAAATCATCCCAAGCACATCAATGGCAAAGAAGTGATCACCCATGATTAAGACCGTTAAAATGACTGATGCCACAGGTTCTACCGATGCCAGAAGACTTCCTTTTACAGCACCAACCATGGTTGTTCCCTTGAGGAAAACGGTGTAGGCAAAGACTGTCCCGATGAAGACCAACCCAAAAAGTGCTAAAAGATTGCCACCAGTCAAGGGTAACTCATACTTCCAGGCTTGGATAGCAATCGGAAAGACTAGACCACCGAGCAACATTCCTAGACCGATGACAATCAGACTTCCCCACTTTTCAATAGCTTTAGCAGGCAGTAAGATATAGAGTGCATAGGTTACTGCCGAAAAGAGGCCCCAGAACAAACCAATAGGTGTGATGGCTAGCTCTGTCACCTGACCATGCGTTGCGATGATAAAAGTTCCCGCAATAGCCATGATAATCGCCACTAACTCTGAGACCGTTGGAAATCTGCGGTTCTTAGCACACACAAAAGCCAAGATAAGAACTGGCGTGACATACTGTAAGACTGTCGCAGTTCCAGCGTTGGTGTAGTGAATAGCACTGAGATAGGCATACTGATTCAAGACCAGACCAAAGAGAGCAAATAAGGCGATACTTACTAAGGTTTTCCTATCTTTAATGGCTTGTACTAATTTGTCTCGCTGCCTAAAAAAGACCGAAGCCGTTAGTAAAGTACCAGCTAGAATCAAACGTAAACTCGTCAAAAGATTGACATTAACCCCATGAGCCATCAGGTATTGGCCAGAAACCCCTGAGACTCCCCAGGCGATCCCAGCAGTTATGACCATCAGACTACCTTTTAATTGTTTAGACATGTGTTTTCCTCGATTATGATAATGCTTAATTATTATATCACACAGTGGATAAGGTAAGCGGTAATTGAGACACTAATCAAGGCATTACTAAGCAAAAAAATCTTTTAATCTATTTAATAACTTTCTTATTATAGATACATTTTGGATATAGGCTTTATCATTATCACCATACGTAAAGTAAAAATCAAACTTTCTCTTGTTCTCTTTATCTCTAAAAGATTGATATTCTTCCTTTTTGAGCAAAAGACTCTCCATAGATTCCTTGCTAAAATAGAGAATAATATAACAATGTTCTTTTTCCCATGGAATCACAAATGCATAGTCGGTTAGTTCTTCATTATCACCTATCACTGAGTTATCTTCTAATATTGGTAAATTAATCGAATTCCACGATTGCCAATCTTTATCCATGACATAAGTAACACCTTCTGGAGCACCCTTTCTTTGCGTCTCAGCATAATTTTTACTAAAACTCACTTTCAATTTATCAGAGACTTCTACTTCCCCCTTTAGTCTATCCCTAATTCTTCCTTCCATGTCTAGTTTATCAATAGAGTCTCCATCGTCCCCCTTATTAAAATTAATTTTACAATAATTAACATCATTATCATTAATTATAATTGGAGTTTCTGGTCTACGGTCAATAATACTCATTTTTGTTTTTTCCTAACTAATTATGATTGTTCCTACATCTAGGTTCTTTTTCAACTGTTCTATTGGAAGAGACGACTTTTTATTTCTTAAGCTATATTGTATCAAGTCGCAGTTTCTAAATGTAACTTTTCTTTCTTCTCCTTCACTTTTTAAAAGGTAACCAATTGTCTTTATATTGACTTTACAGTCAACAAATACTATCTCAGTCTTTTCCTTTAATGGAGTTGTATTTTTACTCAAAGGTATGTAATCAAAATCAATATTTCGAACAGTAAACTCACCGTCTTCCGAATAACCAAGGTAATCGAATATTTCATCAGTAGTTTCAAGTTCAAAATTCGAATTAGCATGCATCTTCAGAAAATAATAACGTAATATTTTAGTTTTAGAATCTCTAACGTTCTTTAAACTTAAGCTTGATTCTTCATATCCCTTACTTCTTATTTTCTCTGACTTACTTAACAAACTAAGCACATTCAAAAAATAAAAATTTTGAAATAATCCTTCATCCCTAGAATCTAATAACTCATATAAATAGTCTAAATCACCAGAAAGGCTAGCAACAGTTTTATCAAATTCAGCTTTACCTACTTTGCCATTTTCCCCACCACTATCTATATAATCCTTAAGACTATTTTCAACTGCTAGAATACGATCTTCAAATGTTTTTCGCAAGGAAAGTAAAGTTTCTGTAGCGCTGCTAAATCCCTCATTTCTTCTAGCTGTGATATCTCCACTCCATATTACTAATGTTGGAAAAGCGACAATCAGTACAGCCTGAACTTCTGGTTTACTTAGTATACATACAATTGACTGTCTAGTATAAGATGAAATAACATAAACACTTAAGAATCCTAAACCAAGAAATATAAATGTCCACCAGTTAAGTATCTGCTTTAATTTTTTTAATATAGACAACAAACTCTCCCCCAAACAAATTATCACAATTATTACTAGTATAACACATAAAAATAATCTATATCTTACATTTGTAGTAGTTAACATCTTAAAAAAACCAACCTTTCGGCTGGTTCTTTATCTATTACTCTTCTTTCAATTTAGCCAATTCTTGAGCAAGTAACTTGAGGGCTACTTGTGGGTTGGCTTGGCCTTTGGTTGCTTTCATGAGGAAGCCTGTGAAGGCCTTGTCAGCGTTACGTTTACCTGACTTAAAGTCGGCTACAGCTGCTTCATTGTCTGCAAAGACTTGGTGGATGATTGGGATCAAGACTTCAGGGTCTGAAATCTGTACCAAACCAGCTTTTTCGACGTATTCACGCGCACCGCCACCGTTTTTCGCCAAGTGAACGAAGACTTTCTTGGCAATCTTAGATGAAATGGTTCCATCTTCGATGATGGCAATCATTTCGACCAAGTTTTCTGGTGTCAACTTGATTTCTTCAAGCGTTTTGCCTTCTGCGTTCAAGAATTGCGCGACTTCACCTTGGAGCCAGTTAGACACTTGCTTGGCATCTCCACCAAGGGCTACGGCTGCTTCAAAGAAGTCAGAAGTCACTTTAGTCGCTGTCAATTGGTTGGCATCATAGTCAGACAAGCCAAGCTCTGCCACATAGCGAGCACGGCGGTCTTTTGGAAACTCAGGCAAGGATGTACGCATTTCCTCAATCCACTCATCTGAGATTTCAAACAATGGAAGGTCTGGTTCTGGGAAGTAACGGTAATCCGCTGCGCCTTCTTTGACACGCATAAGGATAGTGCTCTTGTTTGCTTCATCGTAACGGCGTGTTTCTTGACGAATGACACCACCTGAACGCAAGATTTTCGCTTGGCGTTGCACTTCGTATTCAAGACCTTTACGAACATTTGAGAAGGAGTTCAAGTTTTTCAACTCCGTCTTGGTACCAAATTCCTCTTGACCGTATGGGCGAAGGGAAATGTTGGCATCTACACGCATAGACCCTTCTTCCATCTTGACGTCTGAAATACCAGTGTACTGGATGACTTCTTTCAAAGCTGTCAAATAAGCGTAGGCTTCTTCTGGAGAACGCATGTCCGCTTCAGATACGATTTCAATCAATGGAACCCCTTGACGATTAAGGTCTACGTAAGAGAATCCGTCTGTTCCGTGGGTGTTCTTACCAGCATCTTCTTCCAAGTGGGCACGTTCAATCCCGATTTTCTTAGTTGAGCCGTCTTCCAATTGCACTTCAATCCAACCGTTATATCCGATTGGCTCGTCAAATTGCGAAATTTGGTAGGCCTTTGGATTATCAGGGTAGAAATAGTTCTTACGGTCAAAGTGCATGTGCTGATGGATATCCATATTCAGCGCCAAAGCAGCCTTGATACCAGCATCCACAACACCCTTGTTCAAGACAGGAAGCACCCCTGGGAAAGACCAGTCAATCACATTGGTATTGGCATTTTGCTCGTTCCCAAAGTGAGCAGAGGTTGGTGAGAAAATTTTTGAGTTTGTATTCAATTCAACGTGGACTTCAAGTCCGATGACTGTTTCAAAGTTCATTAATTGTCACCTCCGAAAATAAGGGGTTGTTGCTTGTGGTAATCCGTCGTTGCTTCAAAGGCAGCTGCAGCTTGGTAGATGGTTTCTTCAGAATACTTAGGACCAATCAACTGCAAACCAACTGGAAGACCTTGCGCAAAACCTGCAGGAATCGAAATCCCTGGAAGACCTGCCAAGTTGACTGGAATAGTCAAGAGGTCAGCCAAGTACATGGCAACCGGATCATGGTTGAGCGAATCCAAATCAAAGGCTACACTTGGAGCTGTTGGACCAAGGATGAGGTCGTAATCCGCAAAGACTTTTTCGAAGTCTTGGATAATGAGGGTACGGACTTGACCAGCTTTCTTGTAGTAAGCATCGTAGTAACCAGATGACAAACTAAAGGTACCAAGCATGATACGGCGTTTGACCTCATCGCCAAAGCCTTGACTACGAGTGTTCACGTAGATATCATCCAAGTTTTTAGCATCTTCTGCACGGAAACCATAGCGAATACCGTCGAAACGTTGCAAGTTTGAAGAAGCTTCAGATGAAGCGATGATGTAGTATACGGCAACCCCGTATTTAGAATGAGGCAGGCTGACTTCTTCGACTGTTGCTCCCAATTTTTCAAAGTGTTTAGCCGCATTGAGGATGGTTTCTTTGACTTCTGGGTCAATCCCTTCGCCAAGATATTCCTTAGGAAGGGCAATCTTCATTCCTTTAATGTCTTGACCAATCTTAGAAGTATAGTCTGCTACACGTACTGGTGCAGAAGTTGAATCTTTAACATCTTCGCTAGCAATGACATTAAGCAAGAGGGCATTTTCCTTAACCGTTGGTGAGAAAGTACCAATTTGGTCAAGTGAACTACCAAAAGCAATGAGACCAAAGCGTGAAACTGTTCCATAAGTAGGTTTGAGACCAACAATCCCGTTAAATGCAGCTGGTTGGCGGATAGAACCACCTGTATCTGAACCAAGGGACAAACGGACTTGCCCTGAAGCTACAGAAGCTGCTGAACCACTAGAAGATCCACCAGGCACCTTGCTGTGGTCCCAAGCGTTTTTAGTCGCGCCATAGTAAGATGTTTCACCAGATCCACCCATGGCAAACTCATCCATGTTGGTCTTCCCGATGACAATCATATCTTTGGCTTTTGCATTGGCAACAGCTGTCGCATCAAAGATTGGCTCGTAGTTATAGAGCATTTTTGAAGCCGCAGTGGTCAAGATACCATCTGTTGAGATATTGTCTTTGACAGCGAGTGGAATCCCTGACAAGATGTTGTCTGCATCGATTCCTTTTTCATCAATGGCCTTAGCTTGCGCAAGGGCAGCTTCTTCGGCCACCGTTACAAAGGCATTGACGGCTTCTTCACGCGCCTTGATATCATCAAGCGTCGCTTGTGTCAATTCCGTTGCTGAAATTTCCTTAGAGACAAGGAGGTCGTGCAACTCTTCAATGGTTTTATTGTTGAATGACATTAGGCATCTCCTCCATCTTCTAGGATAGCTGGTACCTTGATGTAGTAATTGTCTTTTTCAGGTACATTTTTAAACAAGCGGTCACGGTCAGTCCCTTTTTCAGCAACATCCGGACGCAATACGGTCTTACGATCCGCCATGGTTGTTGTTGGGGCAACACCTGTTGTGTCCACTTCTTCCAACAATTCCACCATGTCGACAATTTTAGACAAGGTTGTCGCAAACTCAGCTGTCTCTTCTGGAGAGAATTTCAATTTTGAAAGATTGGCAACGTGGGTTACCTCTTCTTGCGTAATTTTCATCTTGCTTCCTTTCGTGAAATGATGATTTTTCAATACCTTCTATTTTACCATAATTTAGCCTATTTTGCTTGGAGGATAAAAAAACTGTAGTAACTTTTTTGTCATTACAGTTTACAGAGATAGAGCTTTTTCAAAACACTTATCGTATGGCTATCAAGAGCTTTC
>ERZ772954.1844-NODE-1844-length-15033-cov-3.430031_pt1 | contig 15033 bp, 14 predicted proteins | sample MGYA00580684_ERZ772954 | MGnify/ENA primary metagenome ERZ772954 (study PRJEB29015, sample SAMEA2737654) | human gut metagenome | biome: human gut; feature: human-associated habitat; material: faeces | place: China | collected 2012 ...
AGACGCTGTACCCACTTTTCTTCGGGTGCCATGTGCCTGTAATCGCTCTTCTCTATCTCTCTGGCGGCTTGCAGCAGCTCGTCGATGTGAAGGACAGGTGGAACGGAATAGTCGGGCGTGGCACTGATATAGACACCTTCGGCAGATTCCTTGAAACGGAAACCGCCCATGCGAAGGGAATCTTCCACACCTTTAAGATAATCCCAGTCTGATAGTGCAGTCCTGCCCTTTGCCTTCTGTTCCTGTGCCGCGCGGAGGTCTATCAGCCGTCGCCCCCACCTGTCGGGCAGCGCGTCGGAGAAGCAGCCAAAGATGCGGTTGCCAACCGGGCTGTATTGGATGCCTGTGAACGGCTGCAGATCTCTGCCAAGGATAATGTCCGAATGGCGATTCAGCCAGTTTTTGTCGAACTCAAATGAGAACACGTCAGACCCTCGCAGGGACTCATGCTCCAGCGTGCCGATTTTCTCTTCTTTTTCCAGCCAGTCGAAACCGGCCATCACATCCAGTTTTTCCATTTCCTATTTCTTTGATGCCCTTTTCCTGTTCTTCATCTCCATATCCTGCACCATGTGGCCGAGGATGTCGTCCTTGGCAAGACCGAGGATATCGTCTTCGAGTTGCAGGGCGTTCAACACTCTCACCACCACGCCAAGGGAAACGGCAGACGACCCTTTCTCCAGTCGGGAAAGCGTCAGACGACTGCATTGCGCACGCTGTGCCACCTGATCCATCGTCAGGTTTCTGCGAAGTCTCGCGAGGCGGAACTGTTCTCCCACGATGTCCAGCTTTTGCTGCAAACCACGGGTCATCCAGCTTGATTTGCTAAATTTCGTCATAATGTATCTTTTACTCTGCAAAGATACAAAATAATGTGTAATAAATAATACTTTATGGCTCTTTTTACAATAAATCAATTGTATCAGACAGCTTTTGCAGGTAATTCTTCTTTATGTTGCTCAAATCCCTGTCTATTTCCTCCCTTATCATTTCCATCTTGGCCTTGACAACGGTATTGAGCGAGAAGGACTTGGTATAGCGGTCTGTGGAAAAGCCACTCTGCTTTGACCCTTTTGGCCAAACAGGATTGCTCACCTTGGCCATAATATGATTGACCCTTTTGGCCCAAATAACATTAACCACTTAGTACAAGTGTCGTTAGAGTTTTTTTGTGTAGATTTGAGAACCCGAGTCCTGGTGTAAGGGGTAATAATAAAATCTATGCAAATGAATAAAAGAATCAAGAGCCTTTTAAGATGTTATGCGGCAGGGATGGGTTTCAAGGAAACGGCATCCACGTTCCATACTTCCCGTAACACTGTCCGCAAGTATGTCCGCCTGTTCCTTTCAAGTGGGAAAAGCATCGATCAGCTTCTCTCCCTTTCCGAGGAGCAGTTGCATGAGATGTTTGGCGGTACGGAATCCCGACGTCGGGGGCCTTCTTCCAAAAGGATTGAATTGGAGGCTTTGCTTCCCGGATATGTATCCCGCCTGACACGCAAAGGGATGAGTGTCAGGAAACTTTTCAATGAGTATCATTCCGAGTATCCTGACGGTCTTCAGCTGTCTTCCTTCAAGCGGGCAGTCCGCCGGTACAAGTTCCACATCAAGGTCGTCGGCCATGTCGAGCACTATGCCGCAGACCAGGTGTATGTTGATTTTGCCGGTGACAGGCTTGAAGTTGTCGATGGGATGACAGGCGAGACGAAGAAGGCCGAGGTTTTTGTCGCTGTCCTGCCGTTCAGTCATTACACCTACTGTGAGGCCGTATGGTCGCAGCGCAAGGAAGACCTGATCAAGGGATGCGAGAATGCCATGCTGTATTTCGAAGGGGCTCCGGCGGCAATAGTCCCCGACAATCTGAAGGCGGCCGTCACACGGAGCGACCGTAACGAGCCGGTCATCAATGATGATTTCGCCGCCTTTGCCGAGCATTACGGCTGTGCGGTCTATCCCGCCCGTGTACGCCACCCCAAGGACAAGGCCCTGGTTGAGAACACCGTGAAACTTCTCTACCGTTCCGTTTACCTGGACATAGAGGGGATGACTTTCTCCAGTCTGGACGATCTCAATGCCGCCATCCATGTTTCCCTGCACGATTTCAATGAAAAGGTGATGGCCGGCCGGGAGGCGTCACGTAAGGAGATGTTCCTGCGCGGTGAGAAGGACTACCTCCGCCCGCTTCCACTGAAACGCTACGTCATGAAAGAGAAAAAGCTGATGACTGTCGGCAGGAACTCCTACGTATCGCTGTTCAAGCACCATTACAGTGTCCCGAAGGAACATGTGGGGAAACTCGTGACGATCCTCTACGATGCCGACACGGTGGAAATCTACTGTGGCATGAACCTTGTCGCCGCCCATGACCGCAGTGACGTCCCCTACGCTTATTCATGGAAAAAGGAGCACAACCTGCCGGGGCACTATGGCCCTTATGACAAGGATCTTGAGGAACTCTTCCGACGTGCCTCGGAAATGGACAATATCGTATTGAATTATCTCCGGGAAGTGGAGCGGCTCATGCAATATCCTCCAAAAGCGTTCAGATACTGCCGGGGCATACTGACGCCGGAGAAAAAATACGGCCGTGACCGTCTGGTCGCTGCCTGCGCCTGCGCGGAACAGAAGCTGCAATACGGGTATCAGGCCTTACGAGAGGTGCTTGAACCGGGAGAAGACGCGGATTTCCTTCCTGATGAGGACGGGAGGATACAGCCTGACATGACATCCCCGATACCACTGACCCACAAGAACATACGTGGACGTGACTATTACAGAAAAGACAAACAGTAACAATAAAGCTAAAATTATGGAAATAAATAATAAGACAGCTCCCGTAACGGGACAACAGGACCGGAACACCATATCACTGGATTTGATGGGCCGCATGAAATTACACGGTATGGCGGAGGCTTTCAGGGAAAGCCTTGCCGGCACCACTCCACAGTCCATGACCGCGGACACCTTCCTTTCCATGCTCCTTGCACGTGAATGGGATTACCGTGCCCGGGCTGCCATAGTGCGGCTTACCAGGAATGCGGCGTTCCGATACAAGGCCTGTCTCGAACAGATTGACTATGCCACAAACCGGGGCCTTGGGCGCAATCAGATGGAACGCCTCGCCACCCTTGACTTTGTACATAAGGGGCAGAACCTCTTCATTACCGGCTCTTCAGGTACGGGGAAAAGCTATCTGGCATGTGCCCTCGGCCACGAGGCATGCAAAAGGGGATTCCGCACTTTCTATGCCAATGCACCCAAACTGCTTGGCGCACTGAAGGTTGCCAAAGTCAAAGGTACACTTGAAACTGAGCTCAAGAAGATTGAGCGTTGCCAGTTACTCATCCTTGACGACCTGTTCATTGTACCTCTTGATGCCAAGGAACGTCCCATCCTGCTCGAAATTATTGAGGACAGGCATGAAAGGAAATCCACTATCATAACCTCGCAGTACCCATCGTCCAACTGGTATGACATGGTGGGGGACCCGACAATAGCAGATGCCGTTCTTGACCGTATCATTCATACGGCGCATACCATAGAATTATATGGCGAAAGCATGCGTAAGTTAAGGGCTAAGAAAAGCCAGAGTATCTAAAAGGGTAAAATAAAATTGACCCCTGCACCGGGACTTTACAAGGGGCAATAATATTGTGACCAACAGGAGCAAATTCTATTTGGCCAAAGGGGGCAAAGCAGAGTGACCTTTCCAGTTAAGAAGCTACCATCCTTATGATATGTAAATTCAATATATGAATGAATTGTTGACTTTTCTATCTCTTCTTCCGTTAGATAGCCTTTATCATCTTCTTTGTTATTATCCGTTTTATGGTTTATATATAAATTCGAGAAACCTGAGAATTTAAAGTCAGGAATGTTTTTTGTTCCAATATTTACTACTTGAAACAACATATAGAAGTTTCCTTCCATCTCAAAATATACATTCAGCCGTTCTCTATTATCCATAATTATTATTTTAGTGCGTACGGATATCTTAAACTATGAATATCGACAATATCTATACACAAACAATCCAATGATGGCATTATGAAGGACCGAGTTATTCCAATCTTTTCAAGTTTGTTTAGAATATTCCGTTTGCATTTTGCGGGGATTACATATTTGGCAGAAATATGCTCAAAATCCTCTTTCCATGGTTCTGGATACAAAATAAATAAACCATTTTGATTCTTGTATCTTACATCTGTCATATTAGGATATAACAATGTGATATAAGGAAAAGCAAATATATCACTCCCTTCGTTATAGATTTCACGTGAAAACTCATAACTTTGAAACACCACACCATCTTTGTCAAAGTTTGAACAACATGCAAAGTACAAAGCTATTAATGGATTGTACGTCCAATCAAGTAATCTTGTGGGAAGTCCATAATGCTGTGCAAGGAACAAGAATTCTTTATCATTTTTTGGTCGAGCGTCCGTATACATAGAATACTTACGCTTAAAGTCATCAAAGATTTCGCGTTCATACTGTTTCAACACACTCTCCTGTCCTTCTTTGAACAACCTGCCAATAGATGGAATCAGTTTATAGTCCAAAGAAGATTGTCCTCTAAAGAAGTCCGTCTCAGGAAATCCATATTGACAGGACATAAATTCTTCTAAACTATCAATAACAACCTCTTTCATTGCTTCTCAAATGCCCATTTATACTCATTTCTCTGCGGTATACGCATTAAACAATTTTTATATAGTGCTGCATCTCCACCATAGAAATAGATATCGCTACAAAATTCTTCCCACCATCCATCTTTTATTGATTGATAGTATTTATCAAGTAATTCTGGCGTAAACGATGGATGATAAGAATCGTCAATTGTAATATTTCTGTCTTTCAATTTCTGGCATATACTATCAAATGTCTCTCCCGGATTTCTCGAAACATTCAGTCTTACTGTATCTGCAGAAACGATGCCATTCTCTAACCTTTGTTTGTATTCTGTTTTCCATATTTCCTCCAGTATATCCATTGTAAAATACTTCTTTCCATCGTCCGATTGTTTGAATATTGCATCTGAAATAGTAGGACAATGGCGAAAGTAGAACTTCTTGACTTGAGGCATAGTTTTCAAGTCCACTCCCTTGTTCATTCCCAAAAGGAATCCATGTTGTGCCCCACTACGCATAAACACTTGCTTTCCTATTACAGATAATTCATAACCTTTCTTGGGGGCAAATGCAAATGGCATCTGCAGTTCATAGCAATATATCATGCCTAACTTATCTGTATCATGTACAGGTTTATATTCATCAGTCTTTCCATCATAATTGGTCGTTGCAAAGAATTTCGCAGCATCTACATCAGATGTCAAGTCTAAGAAACGTGTCTTATGATAATAGTGCTGGGCTAAACCTGCAAGATTCATTAGGATACTGAAATGGTCATGCATGATTTCTACACCATTTTCCAGTAGTTTCACCAAAGGATGAGTTTTCAATAGCAGTTCCATTTCTTGCGACCAAATCAAATCATCTAGGAAATATGTTTTTTTTGCATCGCGGAACAAATTTGGGGCACAAGGTTGGGGGTAATCCTTACTCTGTCCACGATACAGGAACTTCTTGCCGTATAAGTTAGGCTTTAACGTAAAATGAAACTTACCATCCGAATGGATTTGGTTCTGATTGACAATAAATCCATCTGCAGGAATGCTTGCATTATGATAAAAGGAGACGTAAGCGCTGGCCCATGGTACACGGAATTGTCGAAAGTTTAGATCATAAAAATACTGCTGTGAAGCAATATCTTTCAGCAATGTATCATTTGCGTATGCCTCATCTTCAAGTTTCCGAATATAATCAAAAGCCTCATTTACATCATCGAACGGATTTTCCTCAGTACCTTTCTCCGATTGGTCAATAACCCTTATTGTCGTTTTGTGTGGTTTCGTATAATATCGGTCTGCATATTGCCTTTCATCGTTCTGAGTTAGTCTGAATTTCCACACATTGTCAGCTTTCACAAATTCTTTAGACATCAAGTAGTACTCAGTATTCATCCCCAATTCATCTTTCAGCAATTTCTGAGTACGTATGAGCATCGGTTTCACCATTTGGGGGAATGGAGGCATGGGAAGAGTTAGTCCTTTTAGAGTTTGTAGAGCGTAATTAAATGCTAAAGCGTCATGTATTGTCTCACCAGCATATTGATTGAATCCATTGGGATTTTTAGCCTGCTGATACAGCATCCTCACCTTGCAATATACTTCGCAACGTGTTCTCGTTGGAGTCTCGTTCTTTATTTCCAGATTAACCCAAGACTCATCAAGAACCAGACATCCGTCGGGTGTAATCTCTGTATGTTGTGGGATGCCTGCATTGGCCGTAATTTGAGGAACGTAAAGAATTCGTACATTCGACATATCAAAGTCAAGGATGTCACATGCCTCTTTGACATATCCTCGGACTACCTTATCTGCTATTGTCGTGATCATGCTTTGCAATAATTCTTTTTAAGGTTTATTCCACTTTATACAAATCCTCATCCCCTTGCTTCTGCAATTATTCACGCCTATCTGTTGGAGAGCACTTGAAGTCGCGCTTGTAGGCGAAATAGAGATTGGTGCGCGAGCCGAGGCCACTGCGGTGGGCGACATCGGCGACGGGCAAGGAGATGTAGCGCAACAGGTCATCGACCATGCGCATCTGATAGGCCTGTCGGAAATCGACGCCACGCATATCTGTGAGCAGGAATATGAGCGAATCAATGTCACCGACGCGGGTACCGTTGCGCTTACAGAAGGCTGCAATGTCAGACTGGCCCTGAGACAGGTAGCGCAGAAACTCATCCATGACGTTGATGCCCATCGGTTGCAGGTTTCGCTCCAATGGCACATACGTCATGTGGCCGTCCTCGCTATAGCGACGGCGGTGGATGAACGGAGATATATAGAGGTCGTTGATAGTGAACTGCGGCTTGCCTACTAACACACACGGCTTCAAATCAAGTCCGTGCCTGTACTTGTGGTCGCCATACCAGCGGTCTTTAACCTTCGAAGCCTTTCCTTGCTTGTCGTATGCCATGCCTCTTCTCGTTTTAATCCTAACTTATGCATAGTTTGTTAACCAGCTCGCGACATGGTAAACGTCGTATGGGTGCGAGGTTATCCATGTAGCAATATGGTTAACGTCGTTTATACACAAGGTTAACCGTATTGCGGATTGATTAACGACCACGCCTCTCATTACCATGTCTCTATGCTCGTTAGTCATATTTCTTCCTATTTATTGCTGTCCTTTGCGGATTTTGAGCCTTTTGTCGAATAGCTTTGCTTGCTTGGAATCACGCCGCGGACACCTCCCTTGGGGGTGGGCACGTCGCCTTTGTATCTTGGAATGACGTGCATGTGGCAGTGGAAAACCGACTGGCCCGCCGCCTCGCCAATGTTGATGCCGACGTTGTAGCCGTCGGGGTGAAAACGCTCGTCAACCTTTTGCTTCACATATTGCAGCACGACGTTCATTGCTTCTCGCTCGTGATTAGTAAGGTCGAAGAAGTTAGCAACATGGCGTTTGGGAATAATCAGAGCGTGCCCAGGTGAGACAGGATAACCATCATAGAATGCGACACAGGTAGCCGTCTCGCAAATTATCTCAACGCGTCGAGACAAACGGCAGAAGGGGCAAATCTCACCTTCCTTACGAGGCAGTTTATTGAAGTGCTGATACTGATAAAGTTCATAACTCTTGTTGGCTACCAGACTCTTATAGGGCAACTTCACATTGCACTGATAGGTGTATTGCTTGTGAATGACATGCAACCGGAAACCTTCTTCCGCCAGGTCTCTACGCACAGCAAAGTAAGCAACGCCCTTTGGTGACAGCAGATTTGTAACATTCATCAGTACCTCAGTCTGAGCGTATGGCTCCAGCACATTCAGCACATAGTTGCAGATAATAGTATCAAACTTACCTTCGGGATAGTCGGGGCGATAATAATAGTCATAGCCCGTGATGTTATATCCTTGACGCTTCAACTCATCCGTATCGAAACCAAAGCCGAAATCCAGTATTTTTCCTTTTAGCAAATTGTGCTGCAAAAGATTGCGTGTCGGTATGGATAATTCCGTTCGCTTAATAGCCGTCAGATACGGATGATTGATTTTCTCTGGTTCCATTGTCTTTAGTATTTCCACGTCTCAAAGCCCATGTTGAGGGCAATTTGATTGATGGGGTTAAACGTCCTTTCGTAGATTTTACGAAACTTTTCTTCACTCATTGCAGCCAAATCTTTTGCCGAATAGCCAAGAGATAAAAAGTCCTCCATCACTTTCGGCTCCTTATCGGCATTTATTAAGACCTGCAAGGAATGATGCTGCAATGCTGCGAGTTTTGGCAGATAATAGTCCAAGTCTGGCAACTTATCACTCTTCGATGAATTGATGCTGCCGTTCGACGGTATCAAGTTCCACAGCAGATCATAACACACAAAACTCCACGGAATGAAGTGGTCAAGGTCATAATCTTTTGGATGCAGAAGTTTGTCTGTATAGATACAATGGATAGGGCCGCCAATCGTCATCACCATATCCCAATAGTTGTGCTGCTTGGTCAGTGAGTTTCTGGCCTCAGGGCGAATCAATTTATTGGGGATGGCTGGCACATTGGGATTTCTCGTTTGCAGAAACAAAGTCAGGTTCCAGTAAGCAAAATCCACTAGAATGTTATAGTGCGTATGCAGATATGCGTCCCACGCCTGATTCAGAACGATATAGAAATCCGAGCTATCTTTGTATAGAGCGTATAGGCTTCCATTTTCTAATGTCTGGGAACGTCTAACCATTTCTTTGTCATCGGATGAGTCTATCCAAGGCCGCAGAAAACGATAGGGAACATTCAACGTAAGCGTGTTTAATAGTCGTTTTATCTGCTTGTCTTCCAATCTGCTTTGCAAACCGTCAATAATCGTCTGAGAACTGGTATCAATGGGAATCTGAGTGATGTGCTGTAGTTCTATCACAATATCAAACAGCGAATCACTCTTGCCAAAAGACAAACGGAAATAGTGAATAGGATACCATGCATTTGCCACCATTCTGATAACAATATCCCACACACTGATTTGTGGATTATCCGTCTTGGCATGTATCTGCATAATTGATACAAACCAAAAGAATTTGTACGTCGCTACCGTGTTTGAGAAAACCTTCCCTAGGCAGTTAGTGGTCAATATATCTGATTTTGGTATCTGCATTATCATGTTTTTTGTTTTGCCCAACCCCATTTTTCGCAATTCCGCATCATAGTATCAATAGCATTAAAAAACTCACTGGTGTCAAGGAAATAACTAGGGTAAGCTTCTTGCAATTGTTGCATTTGGGGCACAGAAACAAGTACAACAGCATTTCTTCTTTCATCTGCAGTTCTTTCTAATCTATAATATAAAGCAGAAACTTGTTCTTCGTTTTCTTTTGGGAATGCTTTAATGTTCACTCTTTGGGTGGAAAAGTTGATGTTTAAGATATAATAGCCATCCTTGTAGTTTTTTTGTTTGGCTATCGTATTTGATACTCTCAAAGCTTTTAGTGTATCATTAAAATGGTTATTTGCATTCAATGAATATAATTTCACCATTAACTCTTTCATGTTATAGTTTAGATTCTTATGCTCATCGAGAATTGGTGAACTCTCCTTAATAGCAAAGAGTGAGCTAACAATTTTAAAAAAAGTAATCCAACTTTCATCGCCTAAACTCGATTTCAATGCCGTGCCAGTTACAAGTTCTGCTGTTTCTACAGCCATTGCCCATGAATGTTGTAATTTTGTTCTTAATTGTAATTCTATCCTCATTCCATCAACATCACTATTTGTAGAATGGAATTTATATATAAAATGAATACTCCGATAACCACTTATGTTTTTCGGTTTTTCAATATAGTTCATCGGAGCTTTAGTGAACTCAAAATATTCAGGCACATTATTTGTTATAATTGAATATGCTTTATTAAGATTTCCCATAGTTGGTACAATGATTCGTAATCCTCCTATATCTTGCATTGTGCCAAGTCCAGACTGAGGGTTTCTGTCTAACTTGTTCAAAATTGATGAAATACGTTTTAATCTGCGTGAAGCCGCAAATATGCGAATATTATTCTTTTTTAAAAGCGGGACAATACTATTTTGCAACTCATCAAGAGCAATAAGATGCAACGTCCTCCAATCATCGATGATATTGATTGCACGCTCAACTTCATTTTCATCTGTTGATGTAAGTGCGATATTCCCAGCTTTACTAATTTGTTTACTTCCGTATTTCACAATCGTATAAAATTTCTTAAAAGTAAATGTACTTCTTGTTTATTAAATCATACAATTCCACTTTCAGTAACTTTGTTATCCGCAAATGCATCTCCAACGGAGGCTGTGATGAGTTGGTACACCACTTTGATACAGTCGTTGGCGCACATCCTAACTGTTTGGATAGCCAGAGATTGGACTTCTTCTCTGCCAGGATTACCTTCAAGCGATTGAGGTCTTTGTTATTTGACATTATGATACAATGTGCTATTCAGTGTAAAATTACACATTTTATCTCAGACTAGAGTCTGATTAGCCTTGAAAGTTATCAAAAAGAGTAAATTTAATGAATTTCGTTCACTTTAAGGGGCGATAATCATGGTAAAACCACTCATAAATTGCGCATTATAAACTCAGTTAAGGACAATAACTATGGTATAGCATCAAATATCTTTGTCAGATAAGAAACTATTCTTCTTCCACGTTGCCACTTTGAACTCTTGGAGGCTTCAAATTTCTTCTTCTCATACAAAATGAAAGAGTCGACCCTTTGGGCTGGGTCGTACTTGTATTCCTTGTTAGCGAATTTACAGATAGCACGGAGAAAGACAGCAACTGGTATGTCTGGGTCAAGGTGATTAGAGCGAATGAGTGCCGTCTTGATGTAGGCGATTTCGTAATCATGTTCCATGTCGTTGAGAGCAGTTTGGATAGCGTCTTTCAGCGCCCATTTGTCATCGGCAATGAGAGTGTCAGCAAGGCTCCGTTCTTCTTGCAGGATGGTTCTGCGGCCATGCTTGCCTTATGTAGTGGCAAGGGCGGTCTTTATGGTCTGGCGCAGTTCTGTATCGACGACATCCTTGGTCTGCTTCGTCCACTCTGCTTTCTTGTCGAGTCCCTTCGTAACACTTGTCTCCACAAACTTTTCGACTACTGCCCTTGACACTTTTACGTATGTAGGATACCTGTTTGACCTCCAGACTTATCTTGCTCAATGCCGTTGAATTCTTTGGAAGTCCGTGAACAAAGCAAACGTAATACAATGTGCACATCAGCAAGGAATTGCTGCCAGCAAAGATCTGATTACAAAGTTTAAAGAATATCTCAGGCAATGCTTGCATGGAAGATAGCATTATTCTCTTTGGCAGAGTTGTAAGTTCGTCAATGGAATGACCTTCTCCAAAAATGAATTCTGCCATCTGAATGAAGGCAATGACTCCCCAAACTCCTGAGCGGTCACGGAAGGAATTTGGGGAGAAACATCTATTGCCATAGCTCCATGTTCTCCTATCCACGAGAGAGGGGCATTGCTGCAGTATCAATATAGAAATAGAGATAATATGTGCTAAGAATTTAAACACCAAGAAACTCCAACATCGTTTCTTTATGGTTCAAAACCGCATCCTTGAATCCGTTAATACACATCATCAATTTCCCATTTGTTGAAACCACAGGTACACCAAATTCTCCAACAATAAGCGGAAACTCCTTCTGTCCAATTTCAATAAACAACCTATCCTTTGTGATTTTTGATACAAAAGTGTATTTTTGCGGATTGCATTCATGAGTTAAATGCTGAAACCACGAGGTGTATGAGTTTATATATGAAGGGAACTTGTCGATAATCACCACTCTGAAATCATCTCCATGTGCATCCATACCCAATCCCAAAATCTCATTCAGATATAAGTCCCCAAATGAATAACCTATAATCATCAATCGGTTGTTCTCAATAACCTTTCTTGCCAAATCCGACAGATAGACGTTATTGGGAGCGAATGTCATCTTCTCTGTTTTCCTCGAACCTGATACAATGACTGGCTGTAAATTCTCTTCTTTCGCCTGATTAGAAGGGGAAGCTGTCCTCCAATCCTGTTTTTGCATGCAGTCTGATAATCTCTGTTCTTTACCATATCCCGAATGCTATAATCAAACGGGGATTCCCTTGCCTCGCTGAACAATATTTGACCATGAAGATGTGCTATTGTTGAAACTCCTCTTCTGTTCTCATAATAGCGCTTTGCCGAAAAGCGGCTATAATCCTCTCCATCTTTGATTGAAGGAAATCCATCCTCATATTCGTCAAGGCTATTCTCTATTGTATTGTCATAATTCAGATTGAATATGTTCGATCTTCCTGACATGGATTTCCAAAAGTCTCGATACCATTGTTCCGCTAATTTATCCTCATTGAAAGCTGTATCGTATTGGTCAACAATATCCATTACTGTCTTTTGCAACTCATCTGCCGCCCTGATATAATCATACGTCTGAAGATCTTTTAGGAAATCGTTAGGTTGAATTAAGGTTCCGAACTCTGGAAGCGCAAGCCATGATATATATTCCTTATGCCAGCAGCTACTATATGAAATGCACATCTCTATGACATGCAATAAGTTCTCAAAATTTAATTGTGGTGGAATAAAGCGATTAACTTCTGGTCGTCCTACTTGATTCTGTTTCCCAACAATATAATCATTAATTTCATGCAGAAGCGGTCTTTCACCTCCATCCACTTTCTGGATGCTCAGTTTAAGCACCTCATCCGTGATATTCTTTACAGAAGGAAAAATGCCCTTGTGGTCAAAGTCCAAAACAGCACCGGCCCCCACAATAATTGTTACTGCATCATTCATAACTACCAATTCTCCTCTTCATCTGGAAATTTCAAACTCGTTTCAAAACGAATCAAGTCCGCCCTTCCTAATGTAGAGTACATTAAATAATGCGGGATTATATTTTGATAGTCTGCTCCTAATCCCTTTGTAAATGCGTTTGTATTAAGGTTTTTGTATATCTCTCTACGTTTGCGGAAGAACATGCTCTCCGTCGTAAGACGGATAAGGGTATCAATATCTATTTTAACGTCCCTATTTACAGTTCTGTATATCGGTGCTTGTATATAGGATGTCCTCATCAAGTGAGACATAAAAGCGAGCCAATTATGATGAACATTTTGAGATGCAGCAATGTTCAGGTTGTTCAGCAAACGGGTGTACAAGGTGGTTGCGGGCTCTATCAGAACCGGCATATAAGATGTAGTTACTGCGGCAGCCCCTAATTGAAAGAAAGCATTGGCTATTGTCGATACAGTATTATAAGTTGTAAAAGTATTACAGGCAGAAAGAAAAACGAGTCTTGGATGAATATCACTCTTTACAACATCGTCTCCAGAAATCACCTCGCCGCCCATTTTAAGATATGACTGATGGTTATCTTCATCCACGCCTCCATGAGTATCAACAATCAGCAGTAAAGGATCTATTTCCTTAATAGTATTAAAGAACGCCTCTTTAGTTAGGCATTTGCATATTTGGAATCCTAACACTTTTGACAGAGCGACTACAGGTTCCTGAGCTTTTACAAAAGAATCCTCTTCATTGCCAAATATTACAAGCGTATGTTTTAAAATATCCTTTGGTATGTTGAATGGAATAAACTTACACTCCACATATTGGCTTAGCATACCAGCCGCAGGAGTTTCAGGTATTCGGCACACATCATGAGAAAAGCCCAGAGGTATACCGTCTATCATCATCCATTCTATAGGAAGATCTGTCATTGCCACTATTTGCGTTACACTCTTTTTCAGCAATTCAACTGTACTAGGAACTAAAGACTCTGAAGTTATCTTTTTCCCTATTGTTTCCATCGCTTTGCGTATCGATTTATTTTTGCTCGGTGCTGAAGCTAACTTCTCAATATTCTTGATACCGACAAAAGATAATTCCGAATTGATATTCTTCCCCATAATTGGTAACCTCAAATAGGGCGAGAATCGCATTGAGCAATGCAATAATCCGGCAAGGTCAAATAGACGCATCCGTGGTTCTAGAAAAGCACTCTGAAGACTCTGGAAAAGTAAAAATTCTTCTGGGGTTTTAACAAAACGTTTACTATTCCATACCGTATAATTTTTGGTATAATAATAACCTAGGATTGTCTCGGCGAAGTCTGCCATCCTACTCTCCTCTTGTGTCATCTCAGATGATCTTTCCACTTTGCGCATATCTATGCTAGTGTATGGCATAGCCAGCACAAGTGGAGCACGAGACTGGTCTTCAATGGTTTTCTTGTCAGGATCATTATACGCAACCATTGTTTCAATAGCTCGTATACGTTTTATTTGTTCAATGAGCAAATCTTGCCGGGCTGTCCCATCTTTATCAGCTAAAGCATTTTTCGAAGCTTCCACCTTTACCTTTATTGATTCCTCGTCGGACAATTCTTTTGAGTGCCCCCAATTCCCTAAAATAGAATTAAGTATCTGTGTATTTACTCTGCTTGGTGAGAATACATACCCTTTGTCATGCACTTCTTTCTGTAAAATAGGAACAGAGAAAGGTAGACGTTCTTTATCTATTTCGTAATGATTAATAGCAAACTCATAAAACCATTTCCACACCTTCTCTTTATTAAATGCCTTTGCACATTGAACTGTCCAAAGGGTCTCTACTTCTTCATATAAGATGCAAAGTGTGTCAATGTCTATTTTACCAGCAAAAAGAGCATTATATGTTTGTATCGATTGTTCATTATCCGTACAAAGTAATATAACTCGAGGTTGGTCTTTAGTTAGTTCCAACAGTCTTTCTATGGAAAATTGAGGTGTATCTGGATAAATCATTTGCAGGTCATAGCCTAGTTGCAGTCCATAGTGTTTCATTTTTTCATAGTACTCAACTCCATAAACAAACTGAAACATACTTTGTGGCAAATTTCCAAGATAAAAAAGCATAGAGTTCACCACAGACATAGGAGGGACATTCGTGAA
>ERZ772954.1845-NODE-1845-length-15029-cov-5.192601_pt1 | contig 15029 bp, 10 predicted proteins | sample MGYA00580684_ERZ772954 | MGnify/ENA primary metagenome ERZ772954 (study PRJEB29015, sample SAMEA2737654) | human gut metagenome | biome: human gut; feature: human-associated habitat; material: faeces | place: China | collected 2012 ...
AACCAGAACAGGCATAACCAGGTTATTGTCATAGGGGCACCTCTTTCGTCGAAGATTGTCGAACACTGTTTTGTTCCATCATATCACAACGAAAGAGGTTGTGCTATCATTAATGTAAATAAGAGATTTTGTAATGAGAAAGTTCTCTATTACAGAACAAGAAGTTAATTATAGACAAAAGATGTAAGACGAATTTATCAAAATGTGCTATTGCTTTTTTAACTTTAAAAATTATATAATGTGGTTACGAAATGAAGAACACAATTACCAAATGGAGAACGCAAGATGGTAAATGAGGCAGAAATAAAAGTAAAGAGTCTGCAAAAAGCTCTTGAAATTTTGAACTGCTTTACGAAAAAAAGCAGTTGGGGTGTGACAGAGATCAGCGAACAGCTGGATCTGAATAAAAGTAACGTACATAATATTTTGTCTACGTTCAAGGCAATGGGGTATCTGGATCAGGATGATGAGAGTGGCAGATACAAGCTAGGACTCAGTGTGTACTCCTTGTGTTATTCTCTGGGACAGAACTTAAGCATCGGTAGTGTGGCAGCTCCGTATTTACAGGAGCTTGCAGATATGGCAGGCGAGCGAGTCTATCTTGCAATCCCACATGAACAGGAGATTATCTACGTGACTTCTGCGTATCCGAAGACCTCCATTGACCTTATGCGGCCGATCATGGGTGAACATGCACAGATGCATTGTACCGGGCTGGGCAAGGCAATGTTGGCGTATCTTCCGGAGGAGAAACAGCGGGCCTACGCAGCCAGGAAGCTGGAAGCCTATACCGATTATACGATCACGGATGGAGATGTACTGTTGAAGGAACTCCGGGAGATCCGGCAGCGTGGTTACGCAATAGACAATATGGAACATGAATTTGGTGTAAAATGTGTGGCGGTTCCGGTACTTGGCAGAAACGGCCAGGTGGTGGCAGGAGTGAGTATCACAGGACCTTCCCTGAGATTCTATGACGAACGGATCCAGTCACTGGCAAAGGAATTACAAAATAAAATACGGGAATTACAAAACATTCTTTATTAAGTTAAAAATGTGAAAAAGGGGATTGAGAAATCAATCCTTTTCAAAAAGATATTTTAGAGAACAGAGTTCTCTAATACAGAACACAAGAAACAATGATTGCACAGAAGGAGAGATAACATGAAAACATCGCCGTGGAAGAAGATCAAGAAATGCAAATATCTGTACATTATGATGTTACTTCCGATCATCTATTACATCCTGTTCCATTATCTGCCTTTGTACGGGGTACTGATCGCATTCAAGGATTACAAGATTGCGAAGGGTGTATGGGGAAGCTCCTGGGTGGGCTTTAAATGGTTCCAGAAGTTCCTGATGGATCCTTATTTCTGGAAACTGGTGAAAAATACATTACTGTTAAATATCTATGGACTGCTGTGGGGCTTCCCGGTACCGATTCTCCTGGCACTGATGTTGAACGAAGTAACAAATGCCAAGTTCAAGAGAGTGATCCAGACCGTCAGCTATCTGCCCCATTTCATTTCCACTGTGGTTGTCTGTGGTATGGTAATGAACTTCCTGTCTCTGGACGGAATCATCAATCAGCTTATCGCGGCATTCGGTTTTGATAAGATCCAGTTCATGGTATTGCCCGAATGGTTCCGTACCATATTTACGGCATCCGGTATCTGGCAGACCTGTGGATGGACTTCCATTATTTATCTGTCGGCACTGACCTCTGTGGACCAGGAGATTCTGGAGGCGGCAATGATTGACGGAGCAAACCGTTTCCAGAGAATTAAGTCGGTAACGCTTCCCTCTATTGCACCGACCATCTCCATTATGCTGATCATGCAGATCGGACGATTGATGTCCCTGGGATATGAGAAAATAATCCTGTTGTATAACGGATCTACTTATGAGACTGCGGATGTTATTTCCACTTATGTATACAGACGAGGTATTCTGAGTGCAGACTTCAGTTATTCTACAGCGGTGGGTCTGTTCCAGTCAGTAATCGGTGTGATCCTGTTGGTAGCATCCAACCAGATATCGAAAAAACTCAGTGACAGCAGCTTGTGGTAGGAGGACAGAAATGGCTAAGAAAGTAAAAATAAAAAGCAAAAAACCGCAGGGAATCGGCAGCAAAATATTTGATGTTGTGAATTACCTTCTGCTGGCGATCCTCGGATTCATTATGTTCTACCCGATGTTTTATGTATTTATTGTGTCTATCAGTTCTTCGCAGTATATCAACCAGGGACTGGTAACACTGTTCCCCAGAGGAATTAATTTCGATGCCTACAAGGCGGTATTCGAGAACCAGAGAATCTGGAGCGGATATAAGAACACTTTTTTATACACAGGTCTGGGAACCCTGATCTGTCTGGTGCTCACCGCAATGTGTGCATATCCTCTTTCCAGAAAGGATTTTTACGGACGTAAGGTATTTACCGTGCTGATCATGATCACAATGTTCGTAAACGGCGGTATGATCCCTACCTATCTGGTGATCAATAAGCTTCATATGATCAACACTATGTGGGCCATCGTTCTGCCGCCCGCCATCAGTACCTATAATATGATCGTCATGAGGACTTCCTTCCAGGCGATCCCGGATTCCCTGGTAGAATCCGCATATCTGGACGGTGCAAATGACATTACGATCTTCAGTAAGATCGTCCTGCCGCTGTCCAAACCGATCATCGCAACCATGACTTTATACTATGCCGTGTACCATTGGAACAGCTACTTCCCTTCCATGCTGTACCTGAATGATCAGAAAAAATATCCTGTACAGGTTGTCATGCGTGACATCGTAATACAGGGTGACACCTCCGAGATCACGGGAAGTGTCAACATCATCGCAACCAACTATAAATATGCGGTGATCATTATTTCCATCGTACCTATTCTGCTTGTATACCCTCTGTTACAGAAGTACTTCACAAAGGGTGTTATGGTCGGAGCAGTTAAGGGATAAAGAAACAAACTATAAAGTAAGAATGTATTTAAGAAAAGGAGAGGTTAAATGAAAAAGAAAGCATTCCAAAAACTGACAGCCTTATTGGCAGTAACAGCAATGAGCGTATCGCTGTTGACAGGATGTGGTTCCGATGCTTCCGGCAGCAATGATGCCGCAACAAACAATGCACAGGAGAGCGCTACAAGTGCGGGGACACAGGAAGCAAACAGCGAGCATCCTTCTTGGATCAGCGAGGATCCTCTGGAGATCAGCATTATGGTCATGGACTCTAGCCAGCAGCCCATGGCACAGGACAGCAAGTCCCACGAGGCAATTTTTGAAGCAACCAATGTAAAGCTGGATTTCCAGATCGTACCTTCTAGCAGCTATGATGAGAAGAAAAACATTGCGCTGTCTACACAGAATTTCCCGGATATCATTTATCTGAGAAGCGCAAGTGATATTTCCGATTTCGCATCCGAGGGTATTTTTGAGCCTCTGAGCCAGTATATCAACGAAGAGACCATGCCGAACTTCTACAAGTTCTGGCAGCAGTATCCCGAAATGCAGAGATACATGGTAGACGGCGAAATGTATGTATTCCCTGTAGTACTTCGTGATGAGTGGGCCAACGGCTTCGGCCCCGTAATCCGTACCGACCTTTTGGAAGAGAACGGCATCGCAACTCCTTCCACATGGGATGAAGTACTGGATGCACTGGCACAGTTAAAAGAGATTTATCCTGACAGTACTCCCTGGGCAATCAGAAAGGGAACTGCAAACCTGTTAAAGACCACTTCCTACATGTTAGGTTCCGGCTTCGGTTCTGTATCCGCAAGCTCCGGTATGTACTGGGATGAGGATCTGGGCAAGTATGTATACGGTCCCGCAGATACCAATTTCAAAGAAGTTCTGAAGTTCCTGAACAAGGCATATACCACCGGCGTTCTGGATCAGGAATATGCAACAACCGATTCTGATTCCATGACAACCAAGTGCAGCAGCGGTCAGTCCTTCTTCTTCGTAGATAACAGTGGATTCGGTCAGAACTACACCAACGAACTGCGTAAGATCGACGGTAACGAGAATGCTACCTTTCAGGTACTGCCGATTCCCGAGAACAGTCTGGGTGAGAGACGTGCCGTGTCCTACGATACAAGATTCGGTAAGCTGTATGCAATCAATGCAAATGCCAAGAATAAAGATCAGATCATTAAATTCATCGATTGGATGTACTCCATGGAGGCTTCCGACATTACCAACTACGGTATCGAGGGTGAGACCTTCCAGTACAACGCAGACGGCGAGGCAGAATATATTTCCGATTATGTAATGCAGTTCAAGGATGCATCTCCTTCTGACTACTATGCATGCTGGACAGATATTGGTGCAGGCAAGCTGGACTTCTCCATGTATGCATGCAACATTAAGACCCAGCGTGAGATCCAGATGATCACCGGAAGCTGGTCCGATCTGACAGAAGATTACTGGAAGATCATCAATGAGGATGACGCTTATGTACAGCCTCACATTGCACCTTCCTTTACTACCGAAGAGGCAGACCGTGTGAAAGAACTGACCACTGATCTGGATACCTTCTTCACACAGGAATACGATAAGTACATTACCGGCAAGGAATCCATCGACAACTGGGATGCACTGATCAAGAAAGCTGAGGATATGGGCGTAAGAGAACTGGAGCAGCTGTGGAATGACGCAGAAGCCCGTGCCGTAGCAGAAACCAAATAGGTCATCGGACAAAGGAAAGTAACAGAACATAACAGAACATAACACAGAGTGAACGGGCAGGTTACCCGTTCATTCTGCTAAAAAGAGAGAATCAGGCAATGGAAGGTGTGACTGACAGTATGAAGATTACAAATTATACACAGGAATTTATCACGGATGATAACAAACCCTTTGACAGTGCCCATGCCTCAACACTGCTGGAATTAAAGGACGGCGGCATTCTGGCGGCATGGTTTGGCGGTGCATGGGAAAAGAACCCGGACGTAGCGATCTGGACAGCAATACGTGATAAGGACGGCTGGGGACAACCGGTAAAGGCAGCGGATGTAAGAGGAGTTGCCATGTGGAATCCCGTACTTTTCCGTAAGGAGGATGGAAAAATTATCCTTTTCTATAAGGTCGGCAAGCTGATCTCGGAATGGGTGACCTGGTATATGGAAAGCGAAGATGAAGGACACACCTTTTCAGAGCCGCAGGAACTGGTACCCGGAGATATCGGAGGAAGAGGCCCTGTCAAGAATAAACCTATCCGGTTAAGTGACGGCACCGTACTGGCTCCCGGATCTCTGGAAGGGGAATTGTGGGACGGATTCGTGGATATCTCCAAAGATGACTGCCGCACCTGGGAGAGAAGCGATCTGGTGCCGCTGCACAGACTGGCGATCACAGATAAGGGCGTTCATAATGTGCAGGTGATCGACAGACCTTATGACAGACACTATATCTACGGAAAAGGGATTATTCAGCCTACCCTCTGGGAGGATCGGGACGGAAAAGTACATATGCTCTGCCGCAGCAGCAGCTCCCGTATCATCCGCAGCGATTCCGAGGACGGCGGAAGAACATGGTGTCTGGCATATGATACCGGGCTTCCCAACAATAACAGCGGTATCGATCTGGTCAAATTAAAGAACGGCGATCTGGTGCTGGTCTACAATCCCAGAGAGAATCTGCCCGGCTATTACAAGGGACCGAGAACACCGCTTAGCGTTGCATTGTCCAGAGACAACGGAGAGACCTTTGAGATCCTCTGTACGTTAGAGGATCAGAGAGGCGATTATTGTTATCCTTCCGTAATCTGCAACGACAACAATAAGATTATGATCACTTATACCTGGAAACGGGAAAAGATTGTGTATGTGAGCTTTACATTAGAGGACTGATTATGAAAGACAGCAACAGGACAAAGGAAGACATCTACAGAAAATTTCAGAATCCGGCAAAAGAATACCGGGGAACTCCTTTCTGGTCCTGGAATGCGGAAATGACCCCGGAAGAAGTCAGACGTCAGGTAAGAGAGCTTTATGGGCAGGGAGTCGGAGGATTCTTTATTCACTCCCGGGATGGTCTGGAGACTCCCTATCTGGGCAGAGAATGGATGGACTGCGTGGAGGCGGCGGTGGATGAAGCAAAACAACTGGGCATAACGGCCTGGCTGTACGATGATGACCGCTGGCCCTCCGGCAATGCCGGAGGAATGGTGGCAGCCGGAGGAGATGCCTATCGTCTGAAAGGACTGACCCTGCAGGTATGCGACACCTGTGACTCTGCGGTATGGAAGGAAGAACATCTTATTGCCGTATTTACCGCATTGGTACAGGGAGATGCCATTTATTTTCTGAAGCGGCTGGAAAATGCCATGACAGAAGTTCCGGAGCCGGAAGAGAAAAAACAGCATCCCGGATGCAGACAGGTGTTTCTCGTTCTGCGCCTGGAAATATCGGCAAAAAGTGAATGGTTCAACGGGGAAACACCGGTGGACAATCTGAATCCGGATACGGTACAGAGATTTCTGCATCTGACCCATGATAAATATCTGGAACGGTTTGGAGAGGAATTCGGCAAAACAATTCCCGGAATTTTTACAGATGAACCCAGTCTGGCGGACACACATTCCGCCTTTGGGGCAGACCGGAGCTGGATTCCCTGGACTTACGGATTCGCAGAGTATTTCCGGGAGAAGAACGGCTATGATCCTGTTGACAAAATTCCTTTATTCTTTTTTGAAGGAGAAGGCAGTGCGAAAATACGGCATGATTATTGGCATGCGATTACATTACGTTTTAGTGAAAACTATTCCAAACAGATTGCTGTATGGTGCAGAGAGCATCATTTGATTATGACAGGTCATTTCCTTCAGGAAGATAAACTTGGGCTATCTACCAGAGTCAGCGGAGCGACCATGCCACTGTATGAATATGAGGATATTCCGGGAGTGGATATCCTTCAGGATAAGACGGACGAATTTCTTACCGTGAAGCAATGTGTCAGCGTGGCACACCAGATGGGGAAAAAGAATGTCATCTCCGAGACCTATGGCGTGACCGGATGGGATTTTACCTTCGAAGGACAGCGGCATATCGGAGACTGGCAATACGCATTGGGCGTGAATAAGCGATGCCAGCATCTGGCGTTATATTCCCTGACGGGCGGCAGGAAGAGAGACTGTCCTCCGGGCTTCGGCTACAATATCCCCTGGTGGAGTAAAGATCATGTGGTGGAGGATTATTTCGGGCGGCTGAGTGCCGTGCTGGAAGAAGGTTCTCCCAGCCAGCAGTATCTGTTGCTGCATCCGGCGACTACGGCATGGAGCATGATGGGGGCCAGTCCCTATGGCAATCCTGTGCGCCGCAAGGAACGGGATCTGCAGAAGGTCAACGAATACGGATGGGAATATAATACGCTGCTGGAAAAGCTTTGCAATCATCATCTGGATCCCGATCTGGGGGATGAGATTCTGTTGGCTAGGCACGGATCTGTAGAACAGGGCAGACTGATCCTGGGGAAAATGCAGTACCGGACAGTGGTTCTGCCGAAAATCCGTACTATGCTGGGCAGTACCTGCCGGCTTCTGAAAGAATTTGTGGAACAGGGCGGTCAGTTGATCGTGACCGATCCGGAATCGGTCCTGCTGGATGCCATGGAAAGCGACCTTCCGGCAGAACTGTTTACCGCTAAAAATTGTGTGGCGGTACACAGTGATGAAGAACTTATAAAAGCACTGGAAGACGCAGGAGTGCGGACAGTAAGCATCCGGAACGGAGACAGGGAAGAAACCCACTGTATCGCCTTGCAGAAATTTCTGGAAAAGGGACAGCTTCTGTTCGTGACAAACTATCACCGGACGGAAGACTGTGAGGTAGAGATTCACGTACCCTTGGAAGCTTCTGTAGAAGAGTGGGACGCACTCACCGGAACTCATAATACGGTGGAAGCTGTCACCGGACAGGGGCAGACTGTTTTTCCGACACGGTTGGAAGCACAGACTTCGCGCCTGTTTTTCCTGGAGAAAATGGAGAAAAACGCCGAAAAATCAGCTGGCGCAAGCGTAGTGCCTGCAGAGGCTGACGAAACAGAACTTCAGGTGCTGCCGGAACGGACAGTGATCCGTCTGACCGATCCCAACCTGTATACTCTGGATAGCTGCAGATACCGCATACAGGAGGGGCACTGGTCAGAACCTATGCAGGTCTGGGAAGCACAGGAACAGATCCGCACCGGATTGGAAATGTGCTCCATAGCAGCCCTTGGAAAAGAACAGCGTTACCGTTGGGTAAGAGAACCTCATCCTGCGGACGGAACGGAAGTCTCACTGGAATTTACATTTGAGACGGTGAAAAAAATTACAGGCTACACGGAACTTGCAATCGAACATCCGGAAAATTTTCAGATCTATCTGAACGGACAGCCGGTGGAACAGCGGATCACGGGATGCCTGTATGACAGAGGGATCAAGAGGATTCCGCTTCCGGGCTGGGTAGAAGGAGAGAACAGGCTGCGGCTGATCTGCCGTTATCGTAATTCCATGGAACTGGAAAACTGTTATCTCTGCGGAGAGTTCGGCGTAAATACGGAACGGAAGATTACAGAACAGCCGACAGCACTGCTGATCGGAGACTGGACGGCTCAGGGATTGTACCATTATGCAGGCAGCGTCAAATATCTGTATGATTTTCGATGGAATCCACGCTGTAAAAGGAGAGCGGACAGCCGGATCTATTTGAAATTGAAAGATTTCAAGGGTACTTGCGCTACGGTCAGACTGGGAATGGCTTCCTATGAAGTTCCCTGGAGAGCAGCGGGAATGATCGACATTACAGAGGCATTAGAAGAAGGTGACAATCACCTTGAGATAGAAATTTACAGTTCTTTGCGGAATGTATTCGGTCCTTTTCATCTCGCGGGAGGCAGACCGGAAGTGACGAACGATTCTGTATTTCGTACCAGCGGTGAAAAATATACACCGGAATATAAGGTGGAACCCTACGGAATCCTTAAGGCACCGGTACTGATGGAAAGGTAAGATACAAATAAAAAAGTCCGCAGGGCGGGCAGATGGGAGCAATAATGAAAAACGAATTTCCTAATGGAGTATGGCCGGTGATGCTGACTCCTTATACGGAGGATAATAAAATTGACTATCCGGCGTTGGAGAAACTGACCGAATGGTATTTTGAAAATGACTGTGACGGACTGTTTGCGGTATGCCAATCCAGTGAAATGTTCCAGCTGACACTGGAAGAACGCTGTAAAATCGCAGCAGCAGTAAAGAAGTATGCCAACGGGAAACCGGTGATTGCATCCGGGCATATTTCTGATTCCATGGAGGATCAGGCGGAAGAACTGAAACGCATGGCAGATACCGGAATCGACGCGCTGATCCTGATCTCTAACAGGCCTGCTGCACAGCAGGAATCCGATCAGGTGATGATCGAAAGGCTGCAGACATTGATGGAACAGCTTCCGAAGGATCTGCCGCTTGGATTTTATGAATGTCCTTATCCCTACAAGAGAGTACTGAGCAGAGAAGTGGTGAAGTTTCTGGTAGACAGTGAGAGATTCTATTTTCTGAAGGATACCAGCTGTGATATGGCAAGCATGAGCGAAAAATTGCAGCTGATCCAGGGAAGCAATCTGAAGCTTTACAATGCCAATACTGCGACCTTACTGGAATCATTGCAGGAGGGAGCCGCCGGCTACAGTGGAGTCATGGCGAATTTCCATCCGAGACTGTACAGTTGGTTATGCAAAAACTATGCCGCACAGCCTGAGAAAGCCCGGAAAGTGACAGATCTGCTGACCATGTGCTCCCTGATCGAGAGCAGCAGCTATCCCGTGAACGCCAAATATGCATTACAGAAGATGGGAGTTCCCATGACGCTGCACAGCAGAAGATTAGACTGGAAGAAACTGACGGTCGCACAGCGGATGGAAGCAGAGCAGCTCATTCGTCTGTCCGCAGAGGTAGAGATTGAACTGGGAATTGCCCGCTAGGAGATCTCAGGACTGCACCGGCGCTGCTACCGCAGTCCCATGGCAGAGGCAGAACAACGAAATGAAAAAGAAAGAGGCAGCGCAGAAAAGAGGACAATATGGCTGAAAACAGATACATAGGAAAATACCCGGTGATCGGAATCCGTCCCGTGATCGATGCGAGACGTGGTTATCTGAATGTAAGAGGCTCACTGGAAGAACAGACCATGAATATGGCTTCTTCTGCCAAAAAGCTGTTCGAAGAAAATCTTCGTTACAGCAACGGAGAGCCGGTAAAGGTAGTGATCTCACCTACCACCATCGGACGCGTGGCAGAAGCGGCAGAATGTGCGGACTTTTTTGAATCGGAAGGCGTTGCCATTACTCTGACCGTGACCCCCTGCTGGTGTTACGGAGCGGAGACCATGGATATGTCTCCCAATACGATTAAGGGTGTCTGGGGATTTAACGGTACGGAGAGACCCGGTGCCGTATACCTTGCATCCGTATTGGCAACCCATGCCCAGAAGGGACTGCCTGCGTTCGGCATCTATGGACATGATGTGCAGGAAGCGGATGCTACAGAGATTCCGGAAGATGTGCAGGAGAAGCTGCTGCGCTTCGGCCGGGCAGCCGTGGCCGTAGCTACCATGAGAGGCAAATCCTATCTGCAGATCGGTTCTATCTGTATGGGTATCGGTGGATCCATTATTGATCCTGCATTCATTGAGGAATATCTGGGAATGCGTGTGGAATCCGTGGATGAAGTGGAGATTCTGCGCCGTATCCAGCAGGATATTTATGACAAGGATGAATTTGAGAAGGCTTATAAGTGGACGAGGGAGCATTGTCCGGACGGACTGGACAAGAATCCTGTGGAGATCCGGAAGTCTCCCGAAGAGAAGGAAGAGGACTGGAAATTCGTTGTAAAGACCATGTGCATCATCAAGGATCTGATGAACGGTAATGACAGATTACCCGCCGGAAGAGAAGAGGAAATGGTGGGACACAATGCCATTGCTGCAGGCTTCCAGGGACAGAGACAGTGGACGGATTACTATCCCAATACGGATTTTGCCGAGGCAATGCTGAATACTACTTTTGACTGGAACGGCGCAAGAGAGTCTTATATTCTCGCAACGGAAAACGATGTATTAAACGGATTGGGAATGCTGTTTTTGAAGCTTCTGACCAACCGTGCACAGATCTTTGCGGATGTCCGTACTTACTGGAGCCCGGAGGCTGTGAAGAAGGCAGCCGGCTACGAAGTCGAAGGAGTGGCGAAGGAAGCAGGCGGCTTTATCCATCTGATCAATTCCGGTGCGGCATGTCTGGATGCCAGCGGACAAGCCAGGGATGCAGAGGGTAACTCTGTCATGAAGCCCTGGTACGAGGTGACGGAAGAAGATCAGAAGGCAATGCTGGAGGCAACGACTTGGAGTGAGGCAGACTTCGGCTATTTCCGCGGAGGCGGTTATTCCTCCCGCTTCGTGACAGAGGCACAGATGCCTGTGACCATGATCCGTCTGAATCTGGTCAAAGGCATCGGCCCCACCTTACAGATCGCAGAAGGCTGGACGGTGAAGCTGCCGGAAGAAGTGACAGATATCTTATGGAAGCGTACCGATTACACCTGGCCCTGCACCTGGTTTGCACCCAGATGCAACGGAAAAGAGGGACCCTTCAAGAGTGCCTATGATGTTATGAACAACTGGGGAGCCAACCATGGAGCCATCAGCTATGGGCATGTGGGTGCCGATCTGATTACCTTGTGTTCCATGCTGCGTATTCCGGTCAGCATGCACAATGTACCGGAGGAGAAAATTTTCCGCCCGGCATCCTGGAATGCCTTCGGAATGGACAAAGAGGGACAGGATTATCGTGCCTGTGCCGCATACGGTCCCATGTACAAATAATACCGCCGGAAGGATACACAATGGTCAAAGGATATATGGACGCTCTGCCGCAGTATTCCCAGGTCGGAATACCGGCAGAGTGCATAGAGAAGGTAAGCGAATATGTAAACTCCCGGGATCTGGCGGCGCAGCCCTGCGGAAAATATGAGATCGACGGGGAACAGATCTATGTCAGCATCCAGGAGTACGAGACAAAGTCCTACATGGACTGCCGCTTTGAAACACATAAAAGATATGCGGATATCCAGTGTATTCTGCAGGGAAAGGAACAGATCTGGGTAACAGAGCAGCCACTTCCCACACCGGACACCAAGTACGATCCTAAGGCAGATATCCGGTTCTGGAAGGATGGCAAAGCATCTCTGTTGGATCTGCACGCAGGAGAACTGGTCATACTCCTTCCGGGAGAGGCACACAAGCCCTGTGTCCGGTCGGGCGGTGTCGGTAAAGTGAAGAAAGCGGTATTCAAGATTGCATTATAGCAAGGACGGAAAACAGAAACAGGACAGGCATTTGCCTGTTCTACTCAATTGAAAAAGTAACTTCCAGTTACTAAGGTTTTTATATTTTATAAAACAGAAATAAGTCATACAAACATGAAGATGGAAGATAGTCTTGTAAATAGATGATCTTCCTTTTCTTTTTTGTGTAATAATGGTAATCACTTCAGTAGTGTCAGGAGATGGCAGCAAGACTAAGGAGGATAAATACATGTCATCCTATAAATATAAGCATCTGACACTGGATGATCGCATTACCATACAGAAAGCTTTAAAAGAGGGGCAGACGTTCGTTGAAATAGGCGCTCTGATAGGCAAGGATCCATCAACTGTTTCTAAAGAAGTGAAAGCCCATCTTGATTATCGAAATACTGGTACGCGTTCCAGAGGCTATAATCCATGCAGACACAGAAAGAGATGCACTAAGCAGTATATCTGTGGCGAAGATATGCCGACATATCTTAGGGAAGCGAATACAGCCAAGTCGGTAACAGAAGCGGTGAACCATCTTTATGAGATACTTGGGCGGGAACAATTCTGTGAGATGTTCCAGGTCATCTTAGCAGATCGCGGAAGCGAATTTACGGATCCGTTGGCAATAGAGTTTGATGAGGATGGAAGACGCAGAACCTATGTGTTTTACTGTGATCCGCAACGTCCTGATCAAAAAGGAAGTATTGAAGTAACTCATGAATTCATCAGAAGGATTGTTCCTAAGAAAACATCATTTGCTTTTCTTACACAGGATAAAGTCAACCTGATGATGAGTCACATTAACTCCTATACAAGAAAGAAGCTGAATAATCGATCCGCACATCAACTATTCAGCTTCTTTTATGGCGCGGATACAGCCTCTAAGCTTAACCTGGAAGCTGTTCCTGCTAATGAAATCATACTAAAACCTGAACTGCTGAAGTAAAACTGCCAATGTCATCTCCTGATCATGTCACCCATATCCCAGAGGTGGAAGTTTCCCTTGCAAACATGCAAACGAAGCGACGACTTCTTATTTGCATACAGTAAAATATGACTTCAAGAGTATAGTAACATGCTAAAAAGCCCTATTTCAAGCGGTTTGTAATACTAAAGTCCACTCCTGCAATACTAATTTCCAGTTGGCACTGTTTTCGCAAGACTTATTTCTGTTTTCAAGGTGCTGATTCCGAAGTTAATCTTGCAAAAATAATTCAGACAGAAGTTACTTTTGCAAAACGGAAGATAAATTTGCTATTTACCATTTGCCTGTTCTGTTTTAAATTATGATAGAAAAGTGTACATAAATTGATGAAATTATGTTGGAAAAGTGTACAAAAACTGATTAAAATATTGTGGAAAAGCGAAAAACGTGGCATACTGATATTATCAAAGCTTCAAAGAGTAAGGGTAAAGAGGTGAAGGCTGATGCTGGAGAGGCGTATAGAGCAGGAAATCAGGGATTTTTTGAAAAGTGATCGAAAGGAAGCCCTGATGGTAACCGGAGCAAGACAGGTAGGGAAGACCTATATTATCCGGGAATGTGCCAAAGAGATTTATAAGAATATTGTAGAGATCAATTTTGTGGAGAATCAGCAGGCAGTAAAGCTGTTTGAAAATATCACGGGAAGTAAGGATATTCTGCTGCGGCTTTCTGCATTGACGGATGTACCGATGATTCCGGGAGAGACATTGATTTTTTTCGATGAAGTACAGGAATGCCCGGAGATCGTAACGGCGATAAAATTTCTGGTAGAAGACGGACAATATCGTTATATATTAAGCGGTTCATTGCTTGGCGTGGAATTAAAGGACATTCGTTCGATGCCGGTGGGCTATTTGTCAATTTTGGAAATGTATCCCTTGGATTTCCGGGAATTTTGTAGAGCGAACAGAGTGTCACAGACAGTCATGGATAAGCTGAAAGAATGCTTTGAAAAAAAGCAGCCGGTGGATGAACTGATCCATGAAAAAATGATGGAATTGTTTCGGCTGTATCTGATCGTAGGCGGAATGCCGGCTGTGGTGGATGCTTATATACACACGAATAATTTAAAGGAAGTGTTGCGGATCCAGCAGGGAATTGTACAGCTGTATTACAAGGATATTGCCAAATATGATAAAGACAATAAGCTGTATCTGGATGAAATATTTACTTTGATTCCCAGTGAGCTGAATAATAAGAATAAACGGTTCATTATGAAGGATCTCAATGAGAGCTTCCGATTCTCACGTTATGAAAACAGCTTTATCTGGCTGAAAGAAGCTGGCGTTGCGCTTCCCGTATATTGTGTGCAGGAGCCGGAGATACCGTTGCTTTTATCGAAATCTACGAACCTGTTTAAACTGTTTTTATCAGATGTCGGCTTACTGGCATCCATGTATGTGGATGGGTTACAGCTTAAGATATTAAACAGGGAAAAAGACATTAATTTTGGCGCCATTTATGAAAATGCTGCGGCACAGGAGTTAAAGGCGCATGGATTTGAACTGTATTATTTTAACAGCAAGAAACAGGGAGAATTAGATTTTGTTATAGAATATCAGGGGAATGTACTACCGCTGGAGATAAAGTCGGGAAAAGCGTACACAAGGCATAATGCTTTGGACAATGTCCTGAAAGATGAAAGATATGCAATTCCACAGGCTTTTGTATTCTGTAACGAGAATATTACCTGCAGGGATAAG
>ERZ772954.1846-NODE-1846-length-15028-cov-77.857276_pt1 | contig 15028 bp, 16 predicted proteins | sample MGYA00580684_ERZ772954 | MGnify/ENA primary metagenome ERZ772954 (study PRJEB29015, sample SAMEA2737654) | human gut metagenome | biome: human gut; feature: human-associated habitat; material: faeces | place: China | collected 2012 ...
CGGCCCGCTGGCTGCTGCTGGCATGGTTTGTGCTGCCGCTGCTGGCCATGTGTGCGGCCACGCTGCTGCCCGAGGGCGTGCGCGGCGCGATGAACCAGGCCACGCAGGCCGCCCCCGCCGGGGAAAGCTACCTGAACCTGCTGCCGCAGGCCGACGAGCATGACCGCGCGGTGTTCTTGAGCCGGTATTTCGGTCTGGAAAACAAGGACTACGTCAAGCGGTTTTTGCAGATGAACCGCGGCATTACGATTTTGGAGGACTACTCCGCCGGGTCGAACGCCACGACGATGCTCTGCATGGACACGCAATCGACGTTCTACCGCAAATATGCCTTTGGCAAGGACGGCGCAAAGCTGGCCGAGCAGCTCGACTGGCTGCGTGCCCAGCAAGACCGCCTGCCGCTGTGCGATATTCTGCGCAGCGAGGAGGCCGACGGCTGCTGCTGGTACGACATGGTCTACAACCCGCAGGCCGTGGGGATGTTCCGCTACCTGCACTCGAACCCCGTGGAAAAGAGCCGCGCCATCCTGCGTGCGGTGCTGGCGACGCTGGAGGATAAGCTCTACAAGCCGACGGCGGTCCCGGCGGACGCGGAGAAAATCGAAAAGTACATCGAGACGAAGGTTGACGGCAACCTGAAAAAGCTGCATGAGGACCGGATGCTGCGCGAGCTGATGAGCTATGACACGCTGCGCATCAACGGCGTGGAGTACAAGAACCTGCCCGCGCTGGACTGGATGTTTGACCATGACCGGCTGCGCAACCTGTTTGCGAAGGACCCCGTGGGCACGATCCACGGCGACCTGACGATTGAGAACATCATCTGCCGCACCGACAACGACAGCTGGTATCTGATCGACCCGAATACCGGCAACCTGCACGAAAGTCCGTTCCTGGATTACGGCAAGCTGCTGCAAAGCCTGCACGGCAGCTACGAATTTATGATGAAAACGCCGCGCGTGGCCGTGCAGGACAACCGTATTGACTTCCAGCTGACGCGCAGTGCGGCCTATGACGCGCTGTTGGCCGCCGTGATGGAGGATCTGAGCGCCCGCTACCCGCGGGAGCAGGTCGAGAGCATTCTGATGCACGAGGTCATCCACTGGCTGCGGCTGATGCCCTACAAGCTGAACAAGGACCGCAAGCGCGCGGCAATGTTCTACGCCGGGCTGGTCATGGTCGCCAACGATGTGGCGGATTTTTCGGAGCATAAAAAGGAGACACTATGCTGATTTGCGTGGATCTGGACGGGACCCTGCTGGACACAGTGCCGGCCAACGCGGCATCCTACCGCGCGGCGCTGGAGGAGCTGGGCTTTACCGTGACCGATGAATATTACGCCGAGCGCTGCAACGGCGGACATTACACACGGTTCCTGCCGCCGCTGATGGGCGGCGCGCCGAGCGCCGCCGATGTGGAGCGCGTGCATGACAGGAAAAAGGCGCTGTACAGTGACTTTCTCGATGCGGTGCGCCCGAACACGGCACTGATGGAAATTTTGAAAACGATGCGCGCCGCCGGGCATGACCTGGCCTGCGTGACCACCGGCAGCAAACAGAACGCTACCGAGGTGCTGGAGCATTTCGGGGTGCGGGAATGGTTCGGCTTGATCGTGACTGGAGAGGACGTGGAAAAGCAGAAGCCCGACCCGGAGGGGTATTGCCGGGCGATGGAGCATTTCCGCGTTACGCCCACCGATACAATGATCTTTGAGGACTCGGGCATCGGCCTGACCGCGGCCAAGGCCAGCGGGGCAAGGGTGTTCAGGGTGGAGCAATTTTAAGAGCTGTGATGCAGGGGAAACCTTGTTCGCACGCAGAATATGCAGCCGGCCGCAAGGCTCCCGGGCGGATATGGAATCCGGCCCTACGGTGTAGGGGTCGATGCTCGCATCGACCCGGAAAGTGCACGGCGCGGCAAGGTTGACGGGCGAACGATGTTCGCCCCTACAAAAACAGCCCTGGAAGGCAGTTGCCTTTCGGGGCTGTTGTACTTGTAATGGAAAATCAGGCCTTCGCGTCCGGGCGGACGATGTCACGGATGACGTTGACGATGTTGTCAGCGGTCAGGCCGTAGTCACGCAGGACCTCATTGGCGGGGCCGGAGTGACCGAACTGATCCATGACGCCGATGCGGCGCACGGGGACGGGCAGCTTCTCGCTGACGACGGAGCAGACGGCCTCGCCCAGGCCGCCGATGATGCTGTGCTCCTCGACGGTGATGATGCGGCCACACTCGCGGGCAGCCGTCAGGATGATCTCCTCGTCGATGGGCTTGATGGTCGGCATGTTGATGACGCGGACATTCAGACCCTGACGCTTGGCCAGCACGGCGGCGCGCAGCGCCTCGTTGGTCATCAGGCCGGTGGAGATGACGGCAATATCATAGCCATCGGTCAGCTTTTCGCCCTTGCCGATCTGGAACTCGTAGGTCTCGGGATCGTGGAAAACGGGCGTGGCCAGACGGGAGAAGCGCAGATAGACGGGACCCTGATAGTTGTAGGCGGCGATGACGGCGGCGCGGGCCTCCACATCGTCAGCCGGGCTCAAGACCACCATGCCGGGGATCGAGCGCATGAGGGCGATGTCCTCGCAGCACTGGTGGGACGCGCCGTCCTCACCGACGGAGAGCCCCGCGTGGGTGGCGCCGATCTTGACGTTCAGGTGCGGGTAGCCGATGGAGTTGCGGATCTGCTCAAAGCCGCGGCCCGCAACGAACATGGCAAAGCTGGACACGAAGGGGACATAGCCCATCGTGGCCATACCGGCGGCGACGCCGACCATGTTCTGCTCGGCAATGCCGCAGTCAAAGTGACGATCCGGGTACTCCTTGCGGAAGATTTCGGTTTTGGTGGCAGCGGCCAAGTCGGCGTCAAAAACCACCAGATTGTCAGCGCCCTGCTGGGCCAGCTCTACCAGCGTGTTGCCGTAGCTGACACGGGTAGCAATTTTTTTAATATCAGCCATTGTTGAACTCGATCTCCTTTTCCAGCGTGGCGTGGGCGGCGCGCAGCTCGGTCATAGCCTGGGCGTATTCTTCGTCGTTGGGGGCCTTGCCGTGCCAATCGACGGCGTTTTCCATGAAGCTGACGCCCAGACCCTTGGTCGTGCGCAGCAGGAAGCAGGTGGGCTTGCCGCTGCCGTGGGACAGGTCAAACATCTTGAAGGCCTGCTCCAGATCGGAGAAGGAGTTGCCGTTGCAGACGATGGTGTTGAAGCCGAAGGCATCCATCTTGTGGTCCAGCGGCTCGGAGTTCATGACATCGCGGGTGGCGCCGTCGATCTGCAGGCCGTTGACATCGATCATGATGCACAGGTTATCCAGCTTGTAGTGGTTGGCGAACATGAAGGCCTCCCAGCATTCGCCCTCCTCGATCTCACCGTCGCCCAGCAGGGTGTAGACGTTGATGTCGCTGCCGGACTTCTTGGCCGCCAGCGCCATGCCGCAGGCGGCAGAAACGCCCTGGCCCAGGCTGCCGGTGCTCATATCGACACCGGGCACGGTGTTCATGTTGGGGTGCCCCTGCAGGTAGCTGTTGGAGTGGCGCAGGGTGGGCAGGTCGGCCACCGGGAAGAAGCCGCGCTCCGCCAGCGTGGCATACAGGCCGGGGGCGCAGTGGCCCTTGCTAAGTACAAAACGGTCGCGGTTGGGGTCCTGCGGCTGTTCGGGGTCAATGCGCATCTCGCGGAAATACAGATAGGTCAGAACGTCCGCTGCGGACAGGCTGCCGCCCGGATGACCGCACCCGGCACCGTGGGTGGCTTCGATCACACCCATGCGCACGCGGGTCGCAGTCAGTTTTAACTGCAGCGTTTCCAGTTTTGTCATAGCTAAGCTCCTCCGGTCACTTATGGTAAAATCGGGCAGTATATATGGATACTGCTACACAATATACTATCTTATATTATACACGTTTCGCGGAATCCCGCAACATTTTTTTACAAATTTCGTGAAAAAAGGCTGTTTTGGAGCATTCGCGGTAAAGTTGACACGCCCAAAAGCCCGCTGTTATGCACCCTTTGTGCGTAATGCCAAAAAATGGGGCGATTCGTACATAAACTACAGCAAAAAGCATCTTGCACAAAGCGGGCATTTGTGGCATAATTTAAGTACAGCCGCGGTGCGGAAAGCCCATGATATGAGGCAGCCGCCCGGCCCACACTACAAGATATGGGAGGGAAAGAGAGTGCCCAACGGGATCTACATCCAGACTGAGTACCACGGCAAGCTTATCCGCAAAATCGTCTGCAATGGGGATGAACGGTGGTTTATCGGCTCCAACTGCGCCGTGACCTTCCTGTCCATGGACGACTGCATGGCCGCCATTGACCGCCTGTAATTGTAAAAAGGAAGTCTGCCGCACGCCGTCCTTTGGGGGATGACGTGCGGCTTTTTGCATTTGTATACGAGGTTTGTATGAAAAAACGGAACTGGCGTCTGATGCTGCGCCGGGTGCTGAACCTGGTGTTCAGCCGCATTGTTGTGACCGGCGTGCTTCTGCTGCTGCAGGCGTTCTGGCTGTTTGCGCTGTTCTACTGGCTGGCGGACTACGCCAAATGGTTCGGCGGCGTGGGCGTTGCCATGAGCGTTATCATGTGCCTGGCGCTGATCCGGCAGGATTCCACGGTGCCGGAGTTTAAGATCAGCTGGATGATCCTGTTTTCCGTTATGCCGGTGCAGGGCGGCATTTTGTACCTGCTGTGGGGCGATAAGCGCCCGGCGCTGGGCTTGCGCCACCGGCTGGAGCGCGCCGAGGACGCAATGGCCCCGGCGCGGAAGGACGACCCCGACGCCGCGGCGGCCTTGCAGCGGCAGGACCCCCGCGCCGCGCTGACGGCCCGCTACCTGCACGACTACGGCCCGATGCCGGTCTGCGGCGGCACGGCGGCGAAATATTACCCGGACGGCCAGAGCATGTTTGCCGATATGCTGCCCGCATTGCAGGGGGCACAGCACAGCATTTATGTGGAGAGCTTTATCATCGGCATGGGCGAGATGTGGGGGCAGATCCACGAGATTTTGCGCCGGAAGGCCGCGGCAGGGCTGGACGTGCGGGTCATCTACGACGACGCGGGCTGCCTGAGCCTGCTGCCCCACAACTACGCCGAGATGATGCGGGCCGACGGCATCCGGGCGTTCAGCTTCAACCGCTGCGTGCCGGTGCTGAACCTGGTCATGAACAACCGCGACCACCGCAAGATCATGGTCATCGACGGACAGATCGCCTTTACGGGCGGCGTGAATCTGGCGGACGAGTATATCAATAAAATCGTGCGGTTCGGCTACTGGAAGGACAGCGGCGTCCGGCTGGATGGCCCCGGCGCAGCGAGCCTGGCAAACATCTTTTTGACGTTCTGGAAGGCAAAATACCCCGACGAGGACCTGGACGCGGGCTGCGACCTGCCCGCCGCCGTGCCGGTGGAAACGGACTGTCTGGTGCAGCCCTTTGCCGACAGCCCGGTGGACCGCGAGGCCGTGGCGAAAAACGTGTATCTGGAGCTTATCAACCAGGCGCAGAAGCGGCTGTACATCTGCACGCCGTACCTGATTCTGGACAACGACCTGCTGTCCTGCCTGCGGCTGGCGGCCAAGCGCGGCGTCGATGTGCGCATCTACACGCCCGGCGTGCCGGACAAGCCGACGATCTACCAGCTGACGCGGAGCTATTTCCCGCATTTGCTGCGGGCAGGCGTTAAAATTTACAGCTACACGCCGGGTTTTCTGCACGCCAAGACCTGGCTGGTGGATGACCGCATTGCCGCGGTGGGCACGGTGAATCTGGATTACCGCAGCCTGTACCTGCATTTTGAGAACGGCGTGCTGCTCTACGGCGGCGCGGTGCTGGACGATGTGCGGCGCGATCTGGCGGAGATCGAAAAGGAAAGTGCCGCGGTGACGCTGGCGGACTGCCGGACCGGATTTTTTGGCACGCTGTACAGCGCGGTGCTGCGGCTGGTGGCACCGTTGTGCTGAAGGCGGGAGGAGTCCCCGACGACACGGGGGCTTCCACTGACGCAAACGGGCACGGAGCGGTCAAGACCGCTCCCTACAAGGCACCCGTGTATGGCAGAACGTAGGGAGGGGTCTTGACCCCTCCGGGAAAGTGGACCGCTGACGCAAACGCCCCGGAAACAGGCGGCGGTGAAAGCTGGCGGGCGAGCAATGCTCGCCCCTACAAGAGTTTTTCGACAGTTTGAGCAATACGCAAAGCCCGTCCCGGGTCAGACCGGGGCGGGCTTTGTGGTTTCAGGAGGCGTATTCGCGCTCCAGCGTTTCTATAAAATGTACCGGGTCGATGATGCGCAGGCCGTCGGCGTTGGGGGCGGCGGTGTCCAGCAGGGTTTGCAGCATTTCCTCGTTTGTCAGGGCAGGCGCGACCTGCCAGCCCAGCGCCATGACGCCGACGCAGTAGGGAATGCCCCAGCTCAAACCGCCCACCGCATCATAGCGGTAGCCGCATTGGCCGGGGACGTATTCCTCGGCTACGGTGCGGTAGGCGCAGGGCAGGCCCAGGCAGAAGGGGCTTTTCCGGGCAGCCAGCATACCGGAGTCATTGGGCAGGCCGGTTTTGCAGGCGGCAGGGCTGTCCCGCCGGGTGAGGTCAAAGGTGGAGGTGCTCAAGGAGAGACGCGCGGAACCCGCAGCGGCACCCTGCGCGGTCAGTACCAGAAGGCCCGCCGCCTCGGCCTCGGCGAGCGCGTCGCGCCAGAGGTCGGCGTTTTCAAACAGATCCCTGTCCCCGGGGGCGGCGGAGACTGACACGGCGCGGATCTTTTCTCCCTCCGGCAGGGTCTCGTTGATCTCGAGGATGTGCCGCAGGGCGTCGGCGAGGGGGCGGCTGTCGGCTGCACCGGGCGTGGCCATATAATAGACCTGTACGCCCGGCGCGACGCCGACGGTCTGCCCCGCCAGAATGCTTGCCACGGCGGGGCCGTGCAGTGTGCCCTCGTTGAGGCCGCTGTCGATGCCCGTCTCACAGTAAGCGGCGATAGCGCCGGAGATTTCGGGGTGGTCGGTCAGCAGGGACTGGTCAATGATGGCGATCTTTATGCCCTGCCCCGTGATGCCGCGCGCCTGCAGGGAACGCACGCCGAGGCCGGGGTCCCTGCCCGCTTCCAGCAGGGCGGCGGTTTCGTCCTCGGCCCCCACAAGGACGGTGCGGTCATTGAAGGAGTAGGTGTCGAGATAGAGGCGGTTGTATTCGTCCGGCTGGTAGGTCTGCTTTTGCTGAAAGCCAAACTCCGGCACGTAGGACAGGTCGTCGTAGGGGAGCGGGGTGGCCTGCGGCGCTGCCGTGGGGGCCGCGGTGGGCGCGGGTGCCGCAGTCGGTGGGGCTGTGGCCGCCGGAACGGCAGTTTCGGCGGCGGTGCAGGCGGTCAGGGTCAGCGCCAGCAGACAGGCGGCAAGGCGGGAAAGATGTTTCATGAAGGGACCCTCTCCTTATAAAAAGGTCAGGAGCCGCTGGGGCCGCGGGAGCTGACGCTTGGGGGCGGGGTGGTGGTGTAAAAGGCAGTGCCGTTTACGGTGCTCTGGGTCATGCCGACCAGGTCGAGGAGCTGGGACTCCGAATAGCGGGCAGCGTCGAGCTTCTCACAGGTGCAGCGGTAGACGCTGTCGGAGACCGAGACGATGCCGAGCCGCGTCAGGCGGGCCAGTGATTTTTCGAGCGTCTGCGGGTCGGTGCGATAGCCTTTTTCGGTGAGCGCCGCCGCAAGCTGCGCGGCAGTGCTGGGCTTATCTCTGAGCAGGAGGGCCAGCGCAAGCCGATGACCCGTGAGGTAATAGGGGAGCAGACCCCTGCGGAGCCAGATGCCCTTTGGATGCTTCATGGCGGAACACTCCTTTTCTTTATAGGCAATACCGCATAATTCTAAGTGCCGATACGGCGAGCGAGGTGCGGCAGCTGCTAAGCCAAAAGCGCAGATAATACTTTGTGTATTATCGAGCATTTTGGCAACGCAGATGCCGTGCCGCAGCCGCCGGAGCGGTGCTTAAGCCGTAAGGCGGGAATTATGCGGTATTGCCTTTAGTACCGTCATCGTAGCATGGAGGGGCGGCGGGTGTCAAGCGGGAAAGCGGAAAAAGAAGCGGAAGTCCGGTTTTTGGGATTGCCAGGCGGGAATTTGCAAAAATATATTGACAACTATATGTTGTTGCATTAAGATGAGAGTAACCAACAATACCTGACAGGAGCGGCAACATATAAGGAGGACAGCGATGGACTATAAGGAAAAAGTGGAGTGGCTGGGTCGCTATCAGGCGTCTGTCAGCTGCCAGCACATGCTGGAAGAAGAAATCGAGGTGCTGCGCAGCGATGCCGAGCGGGTGACGGCCTGCATGAGCGGCATGCCAGGGCGCAGCGGCCCTAACGCGGACAGGCTGCCGCGGGCCGTAGAACGTATCGAAGAAGCGCAGAAAAGGCTGGAGCAGCAGCTGGAAAGCTGCATGGAAACGCGCGCGGAGATTATGTGCGGTATCATGACGGTGCGGGATAGGCCGGGGCAGGAGGTACTGCGCCGCCGCTATGTGATGGGGCAGAATTTTTCGGAAATCGCGGAGGCGATGGGGGTAGTTCAGCGCCGGGCGTACCAGCTGCACCGGACGGCTGTGGAGGGGATGGCCGTGCCGAAGCGGGCGTGAAAAAGATTTCAGTAAATTTCCCGAAGATTTCGCAAAATTTCATTGTATTTCACAACCAACAGTGGTAATATGATACCATCGAAACTCGTGAGAGGAAGTGATTCCTCCCGCGGGTTTTTTTATACCCATTCGGGAAAAGGAGGGATGCCGTTGTGTGAGATCGACGCGGACCATGTGCTGGATGAGCTAGCCGAGATCGCCTTTGCCGTCCCCGGCGAGGAGGGCGGTCTGCCGGTCAAGGTGGCCGACAAGCTGCGCGCGCTGGAAATGCTGTACAAGCATCTGGGCCTGGGCGACGGGGCGAAAACAGAGGGGGTGGTCATTGTGGACAGTGAAAGTTAGGAGAGAGGAGAGAGGCGCCAAGGTGGAAGTGCGGCTGAAGGAGAAGATACCCGGCGTGTTCTGGCCCGTGCATCAGGCGATACGGCGCGGCGAGGTGACAGAGGTCGTAGCCAAGGGCGGGCGCGGGTCCGGTAAGTCGAGCTATCTTTCGATGGAGCTGGTCTGGCAGCTGCTGCGCCACCCGGACTGCCACGCCGTGGTGCTGCGCAAGGTCGGCGGCACACTGCGCAACAGCGTGTACAACCAGATCGTATGGGCCATCGGGGAGCTGGGGTGCGCGGGGTATTTCCGCTGCACGGTCAGCCCGATGGAGTGTACCTATCTGCCCACCGGGCAGAAGATCTTATTCTTCGGGACGGACGACCCGGGCAAGCTCAAGAGCTTAAAGCTGCCGTTCGGCGCTGTGGGCATTTGTTGGTTTGAGGAGCTTGACCAGTTCGACGGCCCCGAGGAGGTGCGCAACGTCGAGCAGACCGTGCTGCGCGGCGGCAGCTGGACGCTGACGTTAAAGAGCTTCAACCCGCCGGCCATGGCCCGCAGCTGGGCCAACCGCTACGCGCTGGAGACCCGCCCCGGCAAGCTGGTGCATCATTCGACCTACCGCGATCTGCCGCGGGCCATGCTGGGCGAGCGGTTCTGGGCCGACGCCGAGCACCTGCAGCGGACGAATCCGGCGGCGTTCCGCCATGAGTACGGCGGCGAGGTCGTGGGCAGCGGCGCGGCGGTGTTTGCCAATTTGCAGCTGCGGGCCGTGCCGGACGACGAGCTGGAACGGTATGACCGCGTTTACTACGGCGTGGACTGGGGCTGGTACCCCGACCCCTGGGCCTACAACGCCGCAGCCTACGATGCGGCGCGGCGGGTGCTGGTGATTTTTGACGAGCTGACGCGCAGCCGCACGCCGAACCGCGAGACGGCAGAGCTTTTGCTGGCGCGCGGCGCAGGCACGGACGGCCCGCTGACGGCGGATGCCGCCGAGCCGAAATCCTGCGCCGACTACCGCGCCGCCGGGCTGCCCTGCCGCGCAGCTCAGAAGGGCCCCGGCAGCGTGCGCGAGAGCATGAAGTGGCTGCAGGGGCTGGCGGCGATCATCATTGACCCGGTGCGCTGCCCGGCCACGGCGGCGGAGTTCAGTGAGTACGAGTACGAGCGCGACCCGCGGACGGGCGAGGTGCTGCCGGGCTACCCCGACGTGAACAACCACCACATTGATGCGGTGCGGTACGCGGTGGAGGGGGTGTGGAGAAGGAGAGGAAGCTAAAATGTGTTGCGCATGCAGGGGCCGCACATGTGCGGCCCGCAGCCTGGTGAAAACGAAAGTCTGCGGGAAGGCCGCGGGCCGGGCATGCCCGGCCCCTACCGCGTGGCAATGAAGAAAGGAGAGGATGATTTGCAATCCTATTTGGAACAGGCATTTGGGAAAAGTGACGTTACATCTGTCAAAATGCGGGCGGCGGTGCGGGAATGGTTTGATCTGTACTACGGCGTGCCGCGCGCGGGCGAGGATACCGCGCCCCGTGTGGCGGCGCTGATCGTCGGCAAGCTCTGCCGCACGGTCTTTGCCGAGTACGAGACCCGCCTGCCGCCCGAGGCACCGGACCCGCTGCGCCGCAGCCTGTCGGCGCTGAATGCGGCGGCCAAGACCGCGATGCAGTACGCGCTGGTGGGCGGAGAGTGTCTGCTGAAACCGGTGCCGCGGGACGGGGCGTTCGACTTTGCGGCCATCCGGCGCGACTGCTACGTGCCGCTGGCCCGCGACGCCCACGGCAGCCTTCTGGCCGTCGGCACGATGGAGCGGCACAGCGTCGATGGGCGGCAGTACGCCCTTTTGGAGCGCCGCACCGCGGGCGCGGACGGCCTGACCATCGAAACGCGGCTGTTTGAACTGAACGGCCAGACATTGGGCCGCTGTGTGCCGCTGGCCACGCTGCCCGCCTGTGCGGAGCTGGTCCCGCAGCTTGTGCTGCCGGGGGTGCAGGGCGTCGGGCTGGCCGTGCTGAAAACGCCGCTGATGAACTGTGTGGACGGCAGCACCGACGCGGTCAGCATCTACGCCCCGGCGGCGGGGCTGCTGCACGCACTGGCCCGCTGCGAGGAGCAGCTGAACGCCGAATTTGCGAACGGTGCGTCCCGCGTTTTTGCGTCGGAGGACCTGCTGCGCCCCGATGCCCAGGGCCGCCGTGTGCTGCAGGACGATCTGTTTGTCGGCCTGCCGGACGACCCGGCCAATGTCGGCGTGACGGTCTACAGCCCGGCATTGCGGGAGGGCAGCTATCTGGCCCGCAAGCAGGATCTTCTGCGCGGGTGTGAGAGCCTGCTGGGCCTGCGCCGCGGCATTCTGAGCGAGGTCGAGACCCCCGCCGAGCCGCGCACGGCGACGGAGATCACCGCAACGTCGGTGGACTACGACCTGACGATCCGCGACCTGCAGAGCGCGTGGACGGATGCGGTGCAGCAGGCCATGGCGCTGTGCAGTGCGCTGGGCGCGGTGTACGGGCTGGGCGGTCTGCCGCAGACCGCGGCCCCGGCTATCGACTGGGGCGACGGTGTTTTGTATGACCGTGCGCGTATCTGGGCCGAGCAGCGTGAGCTGGTGGACGCGGGGCTTCTGCGCCCCGAGCTGGCGCTGGCGTGGTATTTTGATTTGCCGCATGAGACCGAGGCGGAGCTGGCAGAGATTCGCCGCCGGTTTATGGGTGATGCAGGGCGGGCGCAATGAGCCTGCCGTGCAGTGCGGCGGGGTGAGGTCACCCCGCCCTACGATGCTGCAGAAAGTGAGGTGAAATACAATGGAGAACGAGCAGAACAAGCCGATGCAGACCCCCGCGCCCTATGCCGCGGGGACCGGCAGCGTGCCGGTAGCGCTGGACCGCGACGCCTTTGCGCGGATGGGGTACCGGGAGAGACTGGCGCTGAAGAAGGAGAACCCGGAGGTTTATAAAGAGTTGAGGAAGTGAGGGGCGGCATCTTGGCCCCCTCGCAGAGGGAGGCAGGAAAGCAGCCCAACCCGGCAAAGCAAACCGTGAAAGGGGCAATCAACGGAAACCGGCGGGCCGGGTATGCGGCTCCTGCCGTACAAAAGTAAAAACACAAAAAAGGAGAAACTATATGTCTGATTTCATCACGAAGCTGTCCGAACTGATCGACCCTGAGGTTATGGGGGATATGGTGTCCGCGCGCATCCCGAAGAAGCTGCGCGTGGCACCGTTTGCCAAAATTGACGATACGCTGCAGGGCGTGCCCGGCGATACCATCACCGTGCCCGCCTACACCTACATCGGCGACGCCTCCGACGTGGCCGAGGGCGGCGAGGTCGCCATTGAGAAGATGACGACCTCCACCCGCAAGGCCACCATCAAAAAAGCCATGAAGGGCATCGGCCTGACCGACGAGGCCGTGCTGTCCGGCTACGGCAACCCGGTGGGCGAGGCCAACACCCAGCTGGCGCAGGCCATTGCCGCCAAGGTCGACAATGACTGCATGGATGCTTTGCAGACCGCAAGCCTGATCTACGACGGCAGCCAGGCCCAGATCAGCTACAACGCCATCGTCGATGCTGTTGACCTGTTTGAGGAGGAGATGGGCTGCTCCGACAAGGTGCTGTTCATCCACCCGAAGCAGGTCACCCAGCTGCGCAAGAATCCCGACTTCCTGAGCGCCGACAAGTACACGCCCGGCGTCAGCCTGACCGGCGAGATCGGCATGATCGCGGGCTGCCGCCTTGTGCCCAGCAAGAAGGTCCCGCTGGCCGAAGGCGTCTACGCCTGCCCTATCGTCAAGCTGGAGGCCGACCCCGAGGTCGACGACGAGATCCCGGCACTGACCATCTACCGCAAGCGCGAGGTCAACATTGAGACCGAGCGCAAGCCTAAGACCCGCACCACCGAAATCACGGCGGACGAATTTTACGTCGCTGTGCTGTCCAATGAGGCTAAGGTCGTGCTGGCAAAGTTCAAGGCGTAAGGGGGCGTGCGCGTGCCGGATTATACCTTTTACGTAGAGGATTACCTGGGCGAGGACATCCCGGAGAAGGAGTTTCCCCGCTTCATCAGACGCGCCGGGGACGAGCTGCGCCGTATGCGGGAGATGTACGCCGTGGCACCGCGCCAGGGGCTGGACCCGGAGCTGGCCGAGAGCATGGCGCTCTGCGCTGTGGCTGACGCAATGTACGAGTTCGCGCAGGAGGACGAAGCCCGGGGCATTACGAAGGTGAGCGTCGGCAGCGTGAGCGAGACCTACACCGCGCCGCCCGAGCTGTGCTCCCGCACGCTGGCAGACCGGGCGGCGCATTTCCGCCACGAGGCGGGCTACTATCTGCGGATCGGGCGGTGGCTGCCCCATGAATAAGCTGTACCGCGATACCGTGACGCTCTACCATGCCGACGCGGCGGCGCAGACCGTGGTGCGCACCGTACTGCGGGGCGTTTGCTGGCAGCAGGGCCGCCGGGAGCTGCCCGACGCAGGCGGCACACGCCGGGGCACGGCGCTGCTGGTGGTCATCCCGGAGACGACGGCCCGGTACGGCGCGGACTATACGCTGGCACCGGGGGACAGGCTGTTCCCCGGCGAGGGCCCGGCGCTGACCTGGGCCGACTGGCCGGGCTTTGTGCCCGCGGCGGTGGAGGGTGCGGCGCTGGTGCAGTACGTGCTGCCGATGCGGCTGCGCGGTAAACCGCACCATGTCGAGGCCGGTGCCTGGTGGAACGGAAGCGGAACGGGCGTGAGGAGCCTGACGAGGTGAGAATTTTTTTGGCTTCTCCCCCGGGGGAGAAGCTGCCGCCCGCAGGCGGCTGACGAGGGGCGAGCTTGCGTGGCCGAACGATGAACGGGAGGGCCGCGCGAAGTCTGCCCTCATCCGGCGCTGCGGCGCCACCTTCCCCCGAGGGGGAAGGCTTTAGAGAAGGAGGCAAACCATGCTTACAAAAATGACGGCTTTTCTGGCCCGGGCCCCTGCCCAGTCGTAGAGCACATTTCCGTCGGTTCCTATCCATGTGACACGTACATCAAATTGTTTTTCGTCCGAAAGGTCATCAATTGTATATCTGGCAAATTCCGCCTCGGACTTAAGGTCATGAAACACCTGTTTTTTGAAAAGCTCATAAAAAACTATGACCGACATAAATAAAGTAATGACAATGGCAATCAGTGTCACCTTCAAAAACTGACTGAGAATTTTCTTTTTCATGGCTCTAACACATACCCCACATTGCGGACAGTCTTAATCATGGCACCCGCATTTCCAAGCTTCTGCCTAAGCGTCTTGATATGCATATCGAGGGTTCTCGATTCACCCTCAAAATCCACACCCCACACCAGTTCCATAATCCTGTCACGGTGCATCGCTACACCGCTGTTACTCATAAGGCAGCGCAGCAGCTCATACTCCTTAAATGTGAGTTCCTTCGGCTCGTCATCGACGTACACGATATGCCTGTCGCTGTCAAGAAATATATTTCCCACGCGGATGCTCTTGTCGGCTCCCGTGTCCATGCTTCTTCTTATCAGCGCCCTTACCCTCGATATCAGCTCCATAACCCCGAACGGCTTAGTTATGTAATCATCAGCGCCCAGTGTAAGCCCTATTATCTTGTCCATATCTTCAACCTTCGCCGTGAGCATAATTATGGGATAAAAATGCTCCTCCCTTATATGTCTGCAAAGCGTGAAACCGTCCATATCAGGCATCATCACATCAAGTATGGCAAGTGAAAGCTCCTCATGCCGCACGCATTCAAGAGCCTCCGTTGCACTGTAGAACTTAAACACGTCATAACCCTCATTCTTTAAATAGACCTCCACAAGATCCGCTATCGCCGCCTCATCATCGACAATCATTATCTTTTCCTGCAAATCGTGTTCCCTCATTTCTTAACAGGCAGTTGCGAAACCCTGATTTTCCAATAAAGACTGCGCAATTACCCAATGCTTATTATAACTCCGATAAAATCACTTCAAATCTGTCATGGCTTCATAACGGCTTTTTACTGCGCCATGACTGTCCCTTCTGTTTATCGGTATACTTTTGTCTTTTCCACAGATTATGTTA
>ERZ772954.1852-NODE-1852-length-15000-cov-3.400669_pt1 | contig 15000 bp, 13 predicted proteins | sample MGYA00580684_ERZ772954 | MGnify/ENA primary metagenome ERZ772954 (study PRJEB29015, sample SAMEA2737654) | human gut metagenome | biome: human gut; feature: human-associated habitat; material: faeces | place: China | collected 2012 ...
AGAACAGTGCAATAAGTTCAAATAAAAAAACACATATAAATGTGTTTTTTTGGAGATTTTACACTAATATATATTCGATAATGAGTCGATGTTTGTGCGGTCAAACATAATCGGGTCGCCGAGTATTATTTCGCTTGCATTGTCCTTGTCAGCGGTGATTGTCTTTTCGCCGAGTGAACCGGCGGTAAATGTTTCACCTATGCTGCCTGTTATTTCATTTTCGTCAAGGGCTTTAAGCGTGTAGGCGGTAAGGTAGCCGAGATCGGTCGTATTCCATATGTACAATCTGTCGCACGTTCCGTCTTTTATGTATTCGGATAATTCACTCGGAAAACCAAGTCCTATAAGATTTACATCCTTGCCGGATTCTTTAAGCGCTTTGGCGGCGGAACTCAAGCCTATTGTCGTAGGAACGATAATAGTTTTAATAGCGCTATTTTGCAAAAGATATTGTGTTTCCGTGTAAGATTTGGTTGCATCATCATCGCCGTAAGCTATTTCGATAAGAGGCATATTGCTGTATTTTTCGGGATTTTCTTCTATTTCGAGCTTTAGATAGCGTATCCATTGATTTTGATTCGGTGCACTGCCTGTGGAAGTTAAAATCGCAAAACCGCCTTCACCGTTTGAAACGTCATACGCACTCTTTATAAAATTTCGTCCGAGTACTTCCGGATCGGCTTGTTGAATATGCGTTTTTCGTGAAATTGAATTTACGGGTGCGTCAACCGATATTACTTCAATGCCTGAATTCAGAGCCTCGGTAAGTGAAGATTCAAGTGCGTCGGCATCGTTGGCGGAAATGGCAATTCCGTCCACGTTATTATCTATAAGTTCGTTTATAATTTCAATTTGTTTGTCAGCGGTTGCGGAAGTCGGTGCTTTGTAAACCGCCTCAATGCCGATTTCGTTGCAAGCGGTTTCAAAACCCTCAAAAACTTTTTGGTTGTAAGGATTTTGTATATCTTTTCCGACAAAAGCATAGACGGTTTCATTTGCTGATTTCTCCGAAGGAGAAGGAGTCGATTCGCTCTGCGGAACAGAACACGCAGTAAGCAATGAAATGCTTATCGCCAATATAGGGGGAATTGAAATTAACTTTTTTATATATTTCTTCATAAGTGTTTCCTCCTCTAAGTTATACATTTTATATTAGTAATATTATACACCATAAAAACATAAAAATAAATATAAATATCAGTCAAAAATAACCAAAAAAAATCTTTTTTAAAAAAATAAAAATTTTTTTTGAAAAAGTGTTGACAAAGTAAAAAAGGTCTGCTATAATAGTCAATGTTGTTGGCCGACACAACAGGTCAGCGCAAATGGGAGTTTAGCTCAGCTGGGAGAGCGTCTGCCTTACAAGCATGATGTCACAGGTTCGAGCCCTGTAACTCCCACCACTTTTTAAATAATGTTCTTAAATATGATGCTGGTGTAGCTCAATTGGTAGAGCAGCTGATTTGTAATCAGCAGGTCGCGGGTTCGAGTCCCATCACCAGCTCCACAAACAGGGATAAGCTTTTGTTTATCCCTAACACATGGGAGAGTTCCCGAGCGGCCAAAGGGGGCAGACTGTAAATCTGTTGTCTTCGACTTCGATGGTTCGAATCCATCCTCTCCCACCAAATCAGAGCAAGCTGTATACAGCTTGCTCTGATTTTTTGTATAATATTGTTTTGAACGTTTTTGAACGGAATATTTGATATTTTTCTTTGATTTGGTTTCGCAAATTTGGTGTATTTTTGAATGCAAAATAAAACAAAATTTTTTGTAACAATTTGTAACAACTTCTTAAATCATTTAAACAATTTTGTAAGTCTGTTGTTGTTGTAATAAATATTCATACGGCGTATAATAGACTTATAAAGAGAACAGGAAATGAATGAAAGGGAGTGTCAAATATGAAGAAGAAAATGTTAGTTGCGGCGCTTATGCTTATAGTTATGATGACTCAAATCAGTGCATTCGCTTCATCATATGCGACATATGCCGTTCATAATGAGAAAGCTGTTCTGAAAGCTGCGGATAATCTCGGCGAATATGCGGTAATACCAAAGGAACTTGAAGGTGTGACGGTAGAGGGAATCGGAGCGGATGCCTTTAAAAACAACAAAGAGTTGAAAGGTATAGAAATTCCCGAAACAGTGTCATATATCGAATGGGGAGCATTTGAAGGCTGCGATAATCTTACTGATATAAATATACCTCAAAATGTGATGAAGATTGAAGATATGACATTTGCTGACTGCACAAGCCTTGAAAACATCAAGTTACCTGAAAAATTACAGGAAATAGGAGTGAAAGCATTTTCAAACACAGATTTAAAGGAAATCGTAATTCCTGACGGCACGAAAGCCATAGATATAAAAGCATTTGAAAATTGCAAAAATCTTAAAACCGTAGTTTTGCCAAAGAGCGTTGAATACATTGCCGTCGGAGCGTTTGACGGCTGTGAAAAAGTCAACGTGAAATGCGCAAAAGGCACATATGCCGAAGAATATCTGAAAGCTAACAAAATTTCATATATTGCACATTAGTATAAAAATTTAATATGGGTTAATAATTAAAGGGTGGTATGGAAATATCACCCTTTTTGCGTGCTGATAAATTATCTGAAATGCAATTTGACTTTTGGATATGTATGTAAAGTTTACAAATAGTTTAAAAACATAAAGTGTTTTTTCTATTGACGAGAGTAAGTTTGAATGGTATAATTAAAATATATTGTATTTTTTTGAAACATAGATGAATATTTTTGGAGGTTAAAGAGTGAAAGTTAAATTTAATGTAAAAAGATATTTTCAAGTGCTTGGAATATCACTCGCAGTGATTATTGCCGTGGCAGCTGTCTGTATGGGAATTGACTTTTCGGGCTCAAACAATGAGGAAGCAGTGGACAACACTTCGACTGTTGAGGCGGCAGACGGAAAGATAAACGTTTTACTTATGGGTGTTGACGTTGACGGCTTGAGAACAGACGCAATAATGCTTGCAAGTTTTGATACCGAAACAAAAGAAGTGAATATGCTCTCAATTCCTCGTGATACAAAAATGTATATAGGAAACCGTTATCAAAAAATTAACGCCGCACACGCATTTGTGGATGAAAGCGGAGAAATCGGCGGTGCGACAGCAACTTGTGAGGCGGTAACGAGAATAACGGGTATTCCGATAAATTACTATGTTGATTTCAGCTTTGACGCTGTTGCTCACGTTATAGACGAACTTGGTCCTATTGAATTTACAATTCCGGACCTTTACGGCGACGGTGTAGGTATGGTATATGACGACCCTGTACAGAGTCTGCATATAAATCTTCCGCCGGGAGATTATCAGCTGAACGGTCAGCAGGCTGTATGGCTTATGCGTTACAGACACGGTAATGTCAATCCGTCAACCGGTGTATTTAAAGGTTATGTAAACGGTGACAGTGACAGAGTTGAAATGCAGCAGAAATTCCTGAAAGCTGTTGTAGACCAAAAGGTTAATGCATCTTTGATTTTGAAAATTCCTTCAATATTCAAGGATATAAGCTCTGAAATTAAGACAAACTTATTAAGTATTCAAAATATTTGGCTGATTTCTCAAGCGTGAATATTCATTCGTATTCATTGCCTGGTGAATATAGTTCAGATTCAGCGAACGGCGACGTTTGGATACCTAATATGGACGAAATCAGAACGATGGTACAAGATGTGTTCGGTTATCCTGCAGATAATATCACAACGGACAATCCTAAAAATGCTACAAGAGAGAGCGGTAGTTCTTCATCAAGCGGTATATCTTCAAGCTCGTCAAACACTTCAAATTCATCAAATTCATCAAACTCAAAAAGCAGAAGTTCAAATTCATCATACAGTTCATCGGGAACTTCGGGTTCATCAAGCTCAAGTACTTCAAACAGTTCATCAAGCTCATCATCCGGTTCATCAAACTCATCATCCGGTTCGTCATCAAATCATGAAACGACCGAAGAAAGTACGGGAACATCAAGTTCTTCTCACGAGAGTACAGGTGAAAGATATGAATCAAGCGAAGAATCAAGCGGTGAATCTTCGAGTTCTGAATACAGTAGCAGTGAAAGCAATGACGGCAGCGATGAATAATAAAGATAAAATCACAAAAAAGTCTTGAAATTGTTGGATTTATGTGATATAATATCTTTTAAAGCGGAATATACTATATTCAGAAAGAGTGGGTTTACCCACTCTTTCATATTTATATGAAAAGATTTTTTGAAAAGTTACGGAGGTACAAATGGCTAACGGAACAGAAATCCGAGCACTTGAACTCGGAGAACAAATTGCACAGAAACAAAATGTATATATTGTTGATGTGACATACAAAAAAGCCGACGACACTTATTCGCTATGCTATTATATTGACAAAGAGGGCGGAATCGGCATAGACGAATGTGAATTGTTTTCAAAGGCAGTAGAGGAACTTCTTGACGCGGAAGATTTTATTGAAGAAAATTATACGCTTGAAGTTTCATCACCGGGGGCAGACAGAAAACTTACAAAGGAACGTGAATTTCTTTATTATATCGGCAGAGAGGTTGATGTAAAGCTTTACAAAGCAGAAAACGGTATAAAGGAATTTACAGGCGTTTTAAAGGATTACAAGGATAAAACAGCATTTGTTGAACTTGATGGGAAAGTGAAAGAAATACCTGTTAAGCAAGCAGTTTATATAAGATTATCATTTAAGTTTTAGAGAGGAAGATTTATAAAAATGGAAAAGGGATTATTTGAGGTTCTTACGGAAATCTGTAACGAAAAGGGCATAAGTCAAGAGGTACTTATAGACGCTCTTGAAGCGGCTCTTGTTGCGGCATATAAGAAAAACTTTTATTCTGCACAAAATGTTGAGGTTTCAATAGACAGAGAAAGCGGAACTGTAAAGGTATTTGCAAAGAAAGAAGTTGTTGACCTTGTATATGACGAATTTGAAGAAATTTCACTTGAGGACGCAAGAGCAATCAACGGTAATTATCAAATCGGTGATATGGTAAATATAGAAGTAACACCGAAAGATTTTGGCAGAATCAGTGCAATGACTGCAAAACAAGTTGTTACGCAGAGAATAAGAGAGGCTGAAAGAGGAATAATTTACAGTGAATACACCGAAAAGACAAACGACATAGTTTCGGGAACAATCGAGAGAATAGAAAAAGGAAACGTATTTATTGACATCGGCAAAATCGAAGCAATGCTGCCTGAAAAAGAACAGCCAATCGGCGAAACATATGAAGTAGGTCAAGTGCTTAAATGCTATGTGAGCGAAGTGAAAAGCGGAACAAAGGGTACACAGATTATAGTTTCAAGAACTCATCCGGGACTTGTAAAAAAGTTGTTTGAGGCAGAAGTACCTGAAATTGCCGAGGGTATTGTTGAGATAAAGAACATTGCGCGTGAGGGCGGCTCAAGAACAAAAATTGCCGTTTATTCAAACGATCCTAACGTTGACGCACAAGGTGCTTGTATCGGACCAAAGGGTATAAGAGTTCAGAATATCGGCGAAGAATTGAAGAATGAAAAGATTGATATAGTTAAGTGGAGCGAAGACCCTGCCGAATTTATTGCGGCAAGTTTAAGTCCTGCCAAGGTTATTTCAGCTGAAATCAACGAAGAGGAAAAGAGTGCACACGTTGTTGTACCTGAATATCAGCTTTCGCTTGCAATAGGCAGAGCAGGTCAGAATGTACGTCTTGCGGCAAGACTTACAGGCTGGAAAATAGATATCAGTGCGGAGGACTAATATATATGAAGCACATACCACAAAGGATGTGCGTTGCGTGCAGAAAAATGTATCCGCAAAATGAACTTATAAGATTGGTTCGTGACAACAAAACAGGTGAGATTAAATTCGACTGTGATAAAAAATTGTTCGGACGTGGTGCTTATATTTGCAAGAATATAGACTGTATTCGAAATGCGGAGAAAAAAAGAGGGATTGAGCGTCATTTTAAATGTGCCGTCCCAAAGGAACTATATAAAGCGGCGGAGGAATTGATTTGAACAACAAATTTTTAGGTATGCTCGGCTTGGCAAAAAGAGCCGGTAAGGTGCAGACAGGTGAAGATATATGTTCAAAAGCCGTTAAAAGCGGTGTTTCAAAGCTTATTATAGTAGCGTGTGACGCATCTGATAATACAAAAAAATCAATAACCGATTCATGCAAATTTTATAAAACGAAATTTGTTGAGGCGGGAAGTAAGGCGGAGCTTGGCAAGTTTACAGGAGCAGACAGCCGTGCGGTAGTTTCCGTGAATGACGACAATTTTGCGAAAGCAATTTTAGATAGATTAAACGACTAATCCCTCTGGGACATGGAGAAAGGGTGATGCAAATATGGCAGATAAGATAAAATTAGGTGAGATTTCAAAAAATCTAAAGATTACAAATAAGGATATAATAGCTAAACTTGCGGAATTCGGAGTAGAACTAAAGAGTTCGGCAAGCGTGGTTGACGAAGAAACTATCGGTTTGATTTTCGATATTTATACGGAGATGAACCAAGTTTCAGATGAAGAAATCCGCGAAATGCGTGAGGCGGCTTTGAAGAAAGCAAGCGAAGACGGCAATGACGAAGAAAAGCCGGCGAAAAAGCCTGCCAAGAAAACAGAAGAAAAGGCTGAAAAACCTGCTAAGAAAGAAGAAAAGAAAGCAGAAGAAAAATCTGTTAAAGAAGTTAAAAAGACTGAAGAAAAAGCAGAGGTAAAAGCCGAAGTTAAGACTGAAACAAAGGCTGAAAAGAAAGAAGAAAAGCAAAAGCAAGAAAAGCAAAAGCAAGAAAAGCATAAGAAAGTTGCAAAGAAACAGTCGGGTCAAAGAATTGACTTGAGCAATATCGACCATACCAATACGGAAGAAGAGTATGTTGTAAAGACAGAGGAAAAGAAACGTTATGTTGATACCCGTCAATCAACTGTTGAACTTGATACAATAGAATCCCGTGAACGTATTGAAGATATGGTTCCTGATAATATCAAGATGGATAAAAAGGGCGGTAAAGCTAAGAATAAAAAGGGCGGCAAAAACCGTCGTGAAAAGGAAAAGAACCAACAGCCTAAAAAGGAAATAAAGGCTAAGGTTATAACAGAGGTTGAAATCCCTGAAACAATTACGGTCGGTGAATTTGCGTCTAAGATGGGTAAGACATCGGCAGAAGTTGTTAAAAAACTTATGATGCTTGGAGTTATGGCATCACAAAACCAAGCTATCGACTTTGAAACAGCACAGCTTATCGGTGACGATTTCGGTATTGAAGTTAAACAGGAAGTTGTTCTTACAAAAGAAGATATGCTTATGATTGAAACCGAGGAAGAAGATAAGCCGGAAGATCTTGTTCCGCGTCCTCCTGTAGTTGTTGTAATGGGTCACGTTGACCACGGTAAGACATCACTTCTTGACGCAATCCGTGATACAAGCGTAACAGATACAGAGGCTGGCGGTATTACACAGCATATCGGTGCTTACAGCGTTAAACTAAACGACAGACTTATAACATTCCTTGATACACCGGGTCACGAAGCATTTACAACAATGCGTGCAAGAGGTGCACAGGTAACTGACGTTGCAATACTTGTTGTTGCGGCTGATGACGGTATTATGCCACAGACAATCGAGGCTATTAACCACGCAAAAGCGGCAGGTGTAACAATCGTTGTTGCAATTAACAAGATTGATAAAGACGGCGCTAATCCTGAAAGAGTTAAGCAAATGCTTGTCGAGTACGATCTTGTACCTGAAGAATGGGGCGGAGATACTGTCTGCGTTGAAATTTCGGCTAAAAAGAGAATTAACATTGACGGACTTTTGGAAATGGTACTTCTTGTTGCAGATATGCAGGAGCTAAAGGCTAACCCTAACAGAGATGCACAAGGTACTGTAATCGAGGCTGAAATCGATAAGGGAAGAGGTCCTGTTGCGACTGTTCTTGTACAGAACGGTACACTTAAAGTCGGTGATTTTGTGATTGCAGGAACGGCTGTCGGAAGAGTTCGTGCGATGGTAAACGATAAGGGCAGACGTGTTAAGACTGCACCGCCGTCAACACCGGTTGAAATTCTTGGCTTGTCGGAGGCACCGTCGGGCGGCGACACATTTATGGTCGTTGAAAACGAAAAACTTGCACGTGACGTTGCTGAACAGAGAAAACAGGAACTTCAAGAAAATAAATTTAATCAAGTTGTTAAAGTATCGCTTGATAACTTGTTCAGTCAGATTGACGAGGGTAACATGAAAGAGCTTGACGTTATCATCAAGGCTGACGTACAAGGTAGCGTTGAGGCTGTTAAACAGTCACTTGAAAAATTGTCTAACGATGAAGTCAGAGTAAGAGCAATTCACGGCGGTGTAGGTGCGATTAACGAATCTGACGTAATGCTTGCAAATGCGTCAAATGCTATCATTGTCGGCTTTAACGTAAGACCTGACGCAGGTGCGCTTGCGTCGGCTGAACAGAATGAAGTTGATATAAGACTTTACAGAGTTATTTATCAGGCAATCGAAGAAATTGAGGCTGCTATGAAAGGTATGCTTGACCCTGAATTTAAGGAAGTCGTTATCGGTTATGCGGAAGTACGTCAGACATTTAAGGTGTCAAACGTGGGTACTATCGCAGGTTGTTATGTAACACAAGGCAAAATTCAGCGTAATGCTGAAATTCGTATCGTTCGTAACGGTATCATTGTTCACGAGGGTACTATAAATTCTCTAAAGAGATTTAAAGATGACGCAAAAGAAGTTGCGGAAAACTTTGAATGTGGTATCGGTGTTGAAAACTTCAACGATATTAAAGAGGGCGATACTATCGAATGTTTTGTTATGGAAGAAATAGAAAGATAGTTATTGGCTGAAATTCAGCCATTCATCAGAGAGGAATAAATATGGCAAGAATTGATAAAATCAATGAAGAAGTTAAGCGTGAACTTGCAAATATAATTCGTGAATTAAAAGATACGCGTATTCCGCTTATGACAAGCGTTGTTACTGTAAATGTGACAAACGATTTGAGATATGCAAAGGCATATATTTCCGTTATGGGTGATGAAGAAACGAAGAAAAAAGCTATGCAGGGCTTAAAGAGTGCCGCCGGCTTTATAAGACGTGAATTGGGTAAACGAATTGATTTAAGATATACGCCGGAATTTGTGTTTGAACTTGATGATTCAATCGAGCATGGTGCAAATATCGAAAGACTTCTTAATAATATAAACAAGAAATAAAGGGGATTAGTTATGCAGGCTGTTATTGATAAGATAATGGAGGCAAAATCCGTAGCAGTGCTTACTCATTTGAATGAGGATCCGGATACAATCGGCTCATGCTTTGCATTTGCAAAGGTTATGAGAAAGTTGGGTAAAGAGGCGACCGTATATGTAAACGGCAGAATTGAGTCAAGATTGGCATTTATAGGTGATGATTATGTTTTGTATCAAGAGGGTATGAAACATAATCACGACCTTTGCGCGTGCATTGACTGCGGTGATTTGGGACGTATAGCAGAGAGAAAGTCCCTCTTTGAAGAAATAAATAATTCAATAAATATTGACCATCACTTGACAAACACTAATTTTGCCGATGCAAATTATGTTGACGGTAAAGCGGCTGCGGCAGGTGAAATTTTGTATGCTTTGTTTGAAAAAATGGGCATTGAATTGGATAATGATATTGCCAAGGATTTGTATACGGCAATATGCTCCGATACGGGTTGCTTTAAGTACAGTAACGTTACGTCTAAAACAATGCGTACGGCGGCAAACCTTTTGGAATATGATTTTGACCATGCGGAAGTGGCAAGACTGCTTTTTGACAGTGAGTCGCTTGCGGCGGCAAAATTAAAAGCAGAAATTACCGAAAATATCAAGGAATATGCAGACGGTAAAATTAAAGCGGTAATTACCGATGAAAAAATCGGTGCAAAGTACGGAATGGGTAAGGAAGATATTCCGAATTTGGTTGATATTCCGAGAAGAATTGAGGGTACTGAAATTGCGGTTTGCATAAAGCGTACAAACAACGGTTTCAGACTTAATTTGCGTTCAAACGGTAAAGCCGACGTTGCGGAAGTTGCAATGAAGTTCGGCGGCGGCGGTCATATTAAAGCGGCAGGTGCGACTTTGGATTTCGATTCAACCGAAAAAGCCGAAAAAGCTGTTATCGACGCTTGCAAAAAAGCTTTGGATAAAATAATTTAACGGAGATTATAATGAACGGTATAATTATAATAGATAAGCCTTTGGGACGTACTTCGCATGATATGGTTTATGTTATGCGTAAGATGACGGGTATAAAAAAGGTTGGACATACGGGAACACTTGACCCTGAGGCAACCGGCGTACTGCCTGTTTGTATCGGCTCTGCAACAAAAGTTGCGGATATGCTTACTTTGTCGGACAAGTGTTACAGAGCTGAGCTTGTGCTGGGTATGACAACCGATACGCAGGACGCAGACGGTGAAGTGCTTACGGAATGTGAAGTGACTTGCAGTGAAGATGAAATCAGACAAGCTATAATGAGCTTTGTCGGTGAAATCGAACAGATACCGCCTATGTATTCCGCGATAAAGCAAAACGGCAAGAAACTTTACGAACTTGCAAGAAAAGGTATCGAAGTTGAGAGAAAAAGCCGTAAGGTGACGATAAATTCTATTGATATACTTGAAATTAAAGGCGAACGTGTGACTATTGACGTTTCGTGTTCAAAAGGTACATATATCAGAACACTTTGCGAGGATATAGGTATGAAACTGCACGTCGGTGCGTATATGAACACATTAAGACGTACAAAAACAGGACCGTTTACGATAGAAGAGAGTCACACTCTAAAGGAAATCGAAACATTGAAAAACAACGGCGAACTTGAAAAAATCATAATTCCCGTTGACAGAATGTTTGAGGAATATCCTAAAATTAAACTTAACCCAAAGCAAGTTAAAAGCGTTACGAACGGTGTACAGATGACGTACAACGGTAAAGAGGGACAATCTTACCGTGTGTATGACGAAAAAAATAAATTTTTGTGTATATCAAAGATTACAGACGGCAAATTAAAACTTGAAAAATCTTTCTGGAATTAAGGGGGCGATATAAATGAAGATATTCCGTGATAAAACAGATTACGATGGTACGGTTGTTGCACTCGGAAATTTTGACGGACTTCATATCGCTCATATGACGATTATCAGAAAAGGTATTAAATATGCAAAAGAAAACGGCTTAAAAAGCGGTGTGCTGTTGTTTGAAGAAAACACAAATGACGTTGTGGGGCATAAGATTGAGCTTATAACGCCGAATGAGGCAAAGTTGGAGCTTTTGGAACGTGAAAAGCCCGATTTTGTGTATATGGAGAAATTTGATAAGGAGTTTATGAAAAAAACTCCCGAAGAATTTGTACAGTATCTTGTTGAAAATCTTCATATAAAGGCTGTTTGTGTCGGATATGATTACAGTTTCGGCTACAAAGCACAAGGTGACGTCAAACTTTTAAAATGGTTTGGCGAGAAATACGGATTTAAAGTGTTTGTTACGGACGTTATAAAGCTTGACGGAAAAATCGTTTCGAGTACATACATAAGGAGCATTATAAAAGCCGGTGATATGGAAAAAGCGGAACGTTTTTTGGGCAGACGTTATTGCATTGAAGGCAATGTTGTGAAAGGTTTGCAGAACGGCAGAAAAATGGGTATTCCGACTGCGAATGTTGATTATGACGTGAATATGGCACTTCCCGAAGAGGGGGTTTACGCAGGTATAACGTATGTGCGTGGAAAGCGCTTGAAATGCGTTGTCAATGTCGGAAAAAATCTGACATTCGGTGCAAGAAAATTGACAGTGGAAAGTCACATCCTTGATTTTGACGAGGATATTTACGGAGAATATATACGCGTGAGTTTTGCGAAAAAACTTAGGGGTGTTATAAAATTTGACGGTGTAGATAAACTTATTGAACAGATACATCACGATATGGAAGTTACATCAAAAATGGATTTATAAGTGTTTTTGAGAGGAGTTATTTATGTTTACAAGTGTAATTTTAGCGGCAGGAATGGGAACAAGAATGAAGTCGAAAATGCCGAAGGTACTTCATAAAGTATGCGGTAAACCACTTTCAAAGTGGGTTATTGACGCGTCTAAGGCGGCAGGTGCGGACAAGGTTTGCGCGGTTGTCGGTCATAAGGCAGAAACGGTTAAAGAGGTACTCGGCGATGTGTGCGAATTTGCATTGCAGGCTGAACAAAAGGGTACAGGTCATGCGGTTATGCAGGCTATCGACGTTATAAAAAATTCAAAGGGCGAGGTTGTTATTCTAAACGGCGACACTCCTCTTATAACTGCCGAAACAATAAACAAGGCTATTGAATATCACAAAAATAACGGCAATCAAGCAACTGTTATAACCGCAATTCTTGACGATGCGACAGGTTACGGAAGAATTGTAAGAGATAATGACGGTTCTGTTTTGAAAATCGTTGAGCAAAAGGACGCAAGTGAAGAAGAAAAGAAAATCAACGAAGTAAATTCCGGAATGTACGTTTTTGACGCACAGTCGCTTGTATATGCACTTGATAAGATTACTCCGAACAATGCACAAGGCGAATATTACCTTACAGATACTCTTGAAATACTTCTAAGTGCCGGTAAGAAAATCGGCGGTTACGCAATTTCGGACAATGACGAAATCAGAGGTATAAACGACAGAGTACAGCTTAATGAGGCTGAAAAGATTATGCAAAAGCGTATTAATGAATACCATATGAGAAACGGTGTTACAATGCGTAATCCTGAAAGCGTTTATATCGAAGGCGGCGTTGAAATCGGCAATGATACGGAAATTTGTCAGAACGTCACAATAAAGAGCGGTACAAAAATCGGCTCTGACTGCGTTATCGGTTCGGGAAGTATGCTTGACAGAGCGGTTATACATGACGGTGTTGACGTGCTAAGCTCAGTTATACTTGAATCGGAAGTTGACGAGGGTACACACGTAGGACCGTTTGCATATATCAGACCTAATTGTCATGTGGGTAAAGAAGTTAAAGTCGGCGATTTCGTTGAACTTAAAAATTCAAATATCGACGACGGTACAAAGATTTCTCACCTTACATACATCGGCGACAGCGATGTCGGTAAGAGGGTAAACTTCGGCTGTGGTACTGTAACGTGTAACTATGACGGTAAGAAGAAGTACAGAACAACAATCGGTGATGATTGCTTTGTCGGCTGTAACACAAACTTCGTTTCGCCGATTAATGTCGGTGACGGCGTTTATATTGCCGCAGGCTCGACAATAACAGAAGATATTCCTGAAAACAGCTTGTCTATCGCGCGTGCAAGACAGATTAATAAAGAGGGTTGGAAGGATAAACGTAAGTAATATGAGTTTTAAAGATATTTGGGCAGATAAATTATCTGCCCTTTTTGGACGTAAAGAGGAGATTATACCAATGTATTTAATAGTGGGACTTGGAAATCCGGGTAAGCAGTACGATATGACGCGTCATAATATCGGATTTCACACAATAGACTATATTGCGGATAAGTACGGTGCAAAACTTACCAAATTAAAGTTTAAAGCAGTGTACGGTGAGACAACAATAAGCGGTGAAAAGGTGTATCTTGTAAAACCGCAGACATATATGAATTTAAGCGGTGATTCAGTCAGTGAAATGGCACAGTTTTATAAAATACCGCCTGAAAATATTATTGTAATCAATGACGATATATCTCTTGATGTAGGCAGAATAAGAGTAAGACCGAAAGGAAGTGCCGGCGGTCACAACGGACTTAAATCTATAATATACCGTCTAAACAGTGATACATTCCCAAGAGTAAAAATGGGTGTCGGTGCACCGAAACACGAAGATTATGATTTGGCAGACTTTGTACTCGGCAGATTTACAAAGGAAGAAATTCCTGTAATGGAGGACGCAATAGTTAAAGCGGAAAAAGCTGTTGCGGAGATTATCAAAAACGGTGTACAGTCTGCGATGAATAAGTATAACGGCAAATAAAAAAGTGCATTTTGTCCGTCCACGACAAGGTGTGTAAAGAACGGTTGTGGGCAGAAAGGCTGTAAATATGAATTTTTCTGATATTTTAAACGATTATGCACCGTATAAAGGCATAGTCGAAAATCTTAATAATACGCCTGTTTCTGTTGCGGGAATAGTTGAATCGGCTCAGGGACAGCTTATTTATTCGCTGAAAAATGAAAATAAATCATCTGCGCTTGTTGTGTGTTACAGTGATATGGAGGCGAGAAAACTTTATTCGGATATGGAATTGTATTCGGATAATGTTTTGTATTTTCCGACAAAGGAATATATTTTCTATAATATCGAAACCTCCGGTCATCAAAACGAGCACGCAAGAATTTCCGTTATACAGAAACTTGTAAGCGGCGGCGATTATATAGTTGTGACAAGCCTTGACGCAATTCTGCAGTATACTTGCGATAAAGAAGAATTTAAGAGCCTTTGTATAGATTTTGAGCTTGGAAAAACGTTTAATCTTGAAAAGCTGACGGAGGACCTTGTTGTAATGGGTTACTCAAGAGAGGACAGCGTTGAGGGTGCGGGACAGTTCGCAATCCGCGGCGGAATACTTGATATATTTCCTGTCGGCAACGAAAATCCGTACAGAATTGAATTTTTTGATGATGAAACCGACTCTATAAGAGAGTTTGACACATATACTCAGCGTTCGCTTGATAAGATTGACTTCGCACGTGTGACACCGGCGAATGAGGCGGTTATCACTGACGAAAAACGTGACAGAATTATAGCAGAACTTGAAAAACGCATAAGAAGTGCAAAACGTAAAAAGAGTGACGAAAGCTATTTTATCGAAACAACCGAATCGGATATAGAAAGTTTTAAGGAAGTAAGATATTTTCCGTCAATAGACAAATATGTATCGCTTGTATATGACAAAATACCGTCAATTACTGATTATTTTTCGGATAATGACCTTGTGTTTATAATTGACCC
>ERZ772954.1853-NODE-1853-length-14997-cov-3.532124_pt1 | contig 14997 bp, 13 predicted proteins | sample MGYA00580684_ERZ772954 | MGnify/ENA primary metagenome ERZ772954 (study PRJEB29015, sample SAMEA2737654) | human gut metagenome | biome: human gut; feature: human-associated habitat; material: faeces | place: China | collected 2012 ...
TTCCATATCTTCTTTCATCGGGTTCGTATCGTCAAATCTTAAATGAAAGGTTCCATTATATTTCTTTGCAAGTCCTGAATTCAGAAGAATCGACTTCGCATGTCCGATATGCAGATATCCGTTCGGTTCCGGCGGAAATCTCGTACACACTTCACTGTACACTCCTTCTGCAAGATCTTTATCTATTTCCTGTTCAATAAAATTTTTGGAAACTGTTGTTTCTTCTCCCATGGTGTCCTCCTTAGGTTTTAACTATACATTATGCACATTATCTTATCATAAAAAATATAATGAAACAAGGGAAGATACCTCTTTTACCGGTTTTCGCAAAAAAATGTAAATGCATCCAGAAATTCCGAATTACTCGGACACTTGATCGCATGGTAACCAAGGATCTCCATCATAAGTTCTTTATCTTCTTTCCAACACTTATCAACAACTACACGTATCCCGCGTTCCACATTATAAAAACTGGTTTCGTGTTTTTCTCCTATCGGGATATATATATCATTCTGTGTCGCAAACGGCTCTTCTTTTGTATGGAATCCGCTAATGATATCTGCAGCATCCAGAAGATAATAGTATCCTTTATATCCCGATGTGACTTTAAATCTTCTAAGTGTCTGTATCATATTATTCCTGTTCATAAATAATCTCCTCTTTTTGGACTTTATCTAAAAAAATAAATCACAGCATGTCGTTTGTCAATGATTTCAGCACCAAAAACCTCTTTTTTTTATTTTTTAGACCTTTATATGTCTGATTTCTTCAAAAATAATCAGCTATAAGTCAAAAAAAGTTTGAAGACATCCTTTTGTCTTCAAACTTTTTTTGCATTTCTCTATAACTTTTCCTTCCTTAAGACCATCCAGTTTCCTTTCCGGACATACAGAAGCATCAGAAGCATACCCAAAAGCCATGAGGTCGGATAGCACATCATCACATGGCCGAGACTCTTTGCCCATGCCATGGTTCCTGCGATCCACATCACACGGAATCCGCACAGCGATACCAGGAATACTATCATGGCCTGCATCGTCTTGCCGGTTCCTCTGATCGTTCCGCCAAGCACATGCAGGATTCCAAGCATCCAGTAGAACGGGCAGAAATATTTCATAATATATACACCATATTCCACCACCTTATGGTTCGTTGTAAAGACTCCGATTACCTGCGGAGCGAATATCAACAGCACAATTCCGGTTATCACAGAATACCCGGCCCCCATTGCTGTGGATATGTACATTCCTTTTCTGACCCTGTCTGCTTTCCCTGCGCCAATATTCTGTCCGGCAAATGTAGTTGCCGCCATACTGATACTCAGTACCGGCAGGATATTAAATCCATCGATTTTTATATAAGCTGCAAAACCGGCCATAACTGTCGCTCCAAAACTATTCACACTTGCCTGCACGATCAGGTTTGAAAGCGAAATTACAATATTCTGGATTCCTGTCGGGATTCCGATGCGGATGATCTTCGAAAGCAGATGATCATAGCATCGGATCTCCTTAATCTTCAACTTATATACATCTTCACTTCTGATCAGAAATCCCCATATAAAAATGCATGATATCAATTGACTGATATCCGTAGCCAGTGCCGCGCCAACGATTCCAAGCTTCAGTCCGACAACCATGATCAGATCCAGGAATATATTTGAAATCGCCGCGATCATCAGGTATACCAGGGAACGTCTGGAATTGCCCACGGCATTCAGAACACCCGCCGACATATTGTAAACTACCGAAAATAAACTTCCACCAAAATATACCTGCAGATAGATTACCGACTGTTCAAATACCTTGTCCGGTGTTCCCATCAGGCGCAGCATCGATGGTGTCACTGTAATTCCGATTACAGTCAGAAGCACTCCTGCTACCAGCGCGATCGCCATCGTAGTATGTACGGCCTTCCTCACGCCTTCTGTATTTTTGGCCCCATAAAACTGCGAGATTACAACACCTGCACCAGTCGATGCTCCTATGCAGAAACCGATCAGCAGGTTAATGATCGCACCGCTGGATCCGACTGCTGCCAGTGCGTTACTTCCCACATAGTTGCCGACAATAATCGAATCCACCGTATTATACAGCTGCTGAAACAGATTCCCCAGAATCAGTGGAATTGCAAAGAATAGTATTTCTTTCCAAATCACTCCTTCGGTCATTGTTTTCATCTTTTTCATGTTTCTCTCCCTCTTCTGTCTACCATGTTCTAAATTACTATTCTATTCCTATTTTCATTTTCCGGCAATATGTTTTCTTTATATTTCTTTTGATTTTCTCCCGATATCACAAAAAAATGTATTGACAAAATCACCTGATTCATTGTATAGTATCAATGTTGCATATCACTTATGCATGCTGCCTTGGCTCAGTCGGTAGAGCGTCGCCTTGGTAAGGCGGAGGTCGGCGGTTCGATTCCGCTAGGCAGCTTAAAAGAAAAGCTCTGTAAATCATAATTGATTTACAGAGTTTTTTATTTCTTCTTTTCTTTTGCTTTCATTCTGTTCCTTCCGCTTTAACGATTGCCTTCGGCGTACTATACCACACTTTCTGATATGATCCTGTATCCTTTTTCAAAATTGCCTGCATCAGCCGGCATATTTCCATTACCTGATCTTCCATCTTATTGTCAATCGTTCCATACATTTCGCCCGACATAATCTTCTGGTGCATTTCTTCACTGTTATTAATCCCGATGATCACTGGAAGTTTCAGATTTTTTTCTTTATAATAATCATACACCCCAAGTGCCATATCATCGTTATTGCAGATAACAGCCTCTACGTTCTGTACTGCCTCGTCATCTAATGCCGCAAACTTTTCATAAGCCAGCTCTCTCTTCCATTCAGCCAGGATATTTCCCTTCTGATTCAACGGAAGTTCTGCACCCGTTTCCAGGAATCCGCTTGTTCTGCGGATTGCATCAAAATGTGATTCTTCTCCTTCTACCAGTACATAATCCAGCATTCCATTTCCATTCCAGTCGAGTATTCTGCTTTGTTTTTTCCAGAGATCTTTCAACAGTTTCCCCTGCATCACACCGGCCGCTCTGGCATCCGTTCCTACATACCAGACATTTTTCGATATTTTCAAGTCCTTTTCATCAATCTCCCTGTTAAATAAGATGACTGGTGTGTCTGCATCTTTAGCGTCAGTCAGTACACCTGCCGCCGATGCCGGTTCTACAAGATTTACAAGCATCACATCGTAATCCTGAGCATACATCTCCTGCAGCTGTTTTTCCTGACGGCTGCCGATCCCTTCTGCATCATAGATTTCATAAGATACTTTTTTCCCAAGTATTCTCGTCTGTCCTATCTTATCTTCCAGTTCTCTGATATAACTTTCCATAAATGTATCGCTACGGTCATATACTGCAATTCCGACATGTATATACCGGTCTTCTTTTTGCGGCAGTTCCCATGCGATCACAAGTCCGGTCAGAAGAAGGAGCAAAACGCTCAGTATGAGGGTGTATTTATCTATCTTGCATTTTTTACCGTGTTTCATCTTCCGATCACCTTGAAAGCAGCGCATCATATTCACCGCTTTCCATCCTTTCTTTATCCAGTCTTACCGGCTTCAGACAAATATTCTTCATATCTTTTGTCTTTCCTTTCTTTTCTAACATCTGCATGCTTTCATAGCCAAGTCTGTATGTATTTTCTACATAAATGAATGGTTTTTCCCCATTTCTCACCTGCTCCAGCACTGCATCTTCTACCGGCAGACGATATTGTTCTTTCTTACTTTTTAAAGTAGCTGCATAATACTTAAACTCACTCTGCATCGTATCTGTCACTGCCAGAAGATTATTTTTCTTATAACCACCTTCCTTTTTCTCCAGATACATTTCCGGATATACAAGAAGGATCCCTTCAGAGCCATTCTCCATTTCTTCTTTCACAAGTTCATCAAACGCTTTTTCCGTCAGTCTGCTTTTATACCATACATCCAATTTCACATGGTCATCATAAGCCTGGTCCCGTATTCCATCCAACAGGCCATACAGCTCATTCTGACTGTCTTTCGGTAAGATCACCGTAATCCTCGTCTTTTCCTCTGTGTAATTCTGGCCTGCCATCATCTGCATGGATACAAATGCGATCAAAAGAAGTAAAAGGATCAGCAATATATGTTTTTTTCTACCTTGCATCATCGGTTTCCTCCATCTTTGGAATTGTAATGGTCGCTGTCGTTCCTTCATCCAGTTCGCTCGTGATGGTTACGCCATAATCCTCTCCGTAGATCAGCTGGATCCGTTCGTTTACATTCCGCACACCAATCCCCGATCCGCGTTTGCTCGAAATTACTTTGTTGTGCATGATATGATCTATGGTTTCCTGTGTCATTCCAGGTCCGTTATCTGCTACATCAATTCCAATATCTCCATCCCTATCATAGATCCGGATGGTAATCTCTCCGTCCTCATACATTCCCTCCATGCCATGATAAATCGCATTTTCAAGCAGCGGCTGAATGGATAATTTCGGACACAAGTATTTTAACAATGCCGGATCTGCCTCTATCTGAAATTCAAATTTATCCTTAAATCGGATATTCTGAATTGCGAGATAACTGGATGCATGTTCCAATTCTTTCTCCAACGGAATCATATCTTTTCCCTGACTTAGAGAGATACGGAAAAACTTTGCAAGCAGAGATACCATCTTTCCTGCCCCTTCATATTCCTCACTTCGTATCATCCAGATGATCGAGTCCAATGTGTTATACAGAAAATGTGGATTAATCTGAGACTGCAGCAACTTCTTCTCCATCTGCTGACGCTCGCATTCATTCCTTCGGATTTCTTCCATCTGTTCCTGCAGCTTATCTGCCATGATATTAAAATGTGCGCTGAGATTTTTCAGTTCTCCGATTCCCTCTTCTTTTGCCTTAATATCATAATTGCCTTTTCCAAATTCCTGCATCGTCTGAAGCAGACGATAAACCGGATCCGTAAAGCTTCTAAAAAGTAAAATATCCAGGAAAATTAATATCACGCCAACCAGCAGCAGAGTAAACCATGCAACATAGTGCAGATTATAACTTTCAAAATCCAGACTGGACATCGAGTTTACGAGTACCACATTCCATCCGGTATATCCAATCTGCTGGCGCTCAATCAGCCATTTTCCTCCGCTCTGCTCTTCTATTTTATAATTCTTGCAGGCCATTGCCTCTTTCACCGTTTTTTCCTGATACATTCCCGAAACGATCTCTTTTTCAAATGGATGATACAGTAATCGCCGGTTTGTATCCAGAAGGTAACAGTATGCCGATTTTTGACTCTTATAATGCAGCAATACCTCATCTATCGAATCCGTATAATACTCCAGAAGCAGTACTCCAGACTTCATATTGCCATTTTCCACATATTCTATGTAACGGCTGATTTCATAAACGTATCTTGCCTTGTCCGGTTGTACAAGTTTCTTCTCTCCGTAATGAATCGTCTCTATATTCTTTTGTGCATTTTGAAACCAGTCTTCCTGTTTTACCTCTGCTTTATTCCTGTCCGGTAATTTTTCCGAATGCCACAGACTGCTTCCATCTGCATCGTAAATTGCAGCGCTATAAAGCACCTCTGATTCCCGCACCATACGTTGTTCCATTTCTCTTTGAAACATTTCTGTTGCCGTATCATAGGTCCGGATATCCTGATAATAAATCGAGTTGATCAGTTCATTGATATTCTCTATCTCCGCTTCTAAATCCTGGGACAGCGTTTTTTTCTGTTTTGATACTTTCTCAATAGTATCTCTTTGGAAATATCCCGAAAAATAATGCGAAAACAAAAACATACAGCTTATAATACAGACCGCAATGGAAACAGACATCACGAACGGGAACACAATACGGATACTTACTTTTTTATCCTTCATCCGCATCTCCCCCCTGTTTTCTGTATTTTACCGGAGACATTCCACAATTTTTCTTAAATACATAGCTGAAATAATTCGGCTCCGGATATCCCACCATATTTCCGATCACCTGACTCTTATAATCTGTCTGTAAAAGCAGTTTTTTCGCCTCTTCCATCCGACGTCCGGTCAGATAGTTCACAAATGTTCCACCTGTTTCCTGTTTGAAGATTTTCGAAAAATACGATGAACTGACATGAAGCTCCCCACACACGGTCTCTACACTTAAGTCAGGATCCGGAAACCTCTCTTCTACGATCTTGCGCGCATGTTCCGCCAGGATGACATTATTATCAATCTGTTTTTTCTGAATCAGCGACCGGATCAGTTCACAGTAATTGACCAGCCAGTGATCCAGCTCTTCCCCTGTACTTAACGAGAGAATCTTCACTGCCATTTTCTTCGTTCCTGCAAATTCCATATCCGATGTGATCTGATATTTTTTGTAAAATCTAGAGAATGAAAATGAAATTTCCAGGATCAGAACCTGATATTCGTTTAACGAATACTGTCTCCTATGAAGCCATGCAAGCAGACTTTCCACCTGACTTTTTAACTCTTCTTCCGTATAATGTGTGATATTTTTCCCTATATTCTCTACTTTTGTATTCCAGTCTTCTTTGACATCCTGCACCGGCATGATGTCATTATAATACGTATAACTTTCTTCTACCGTTACCAGATTGTAATCCAGTGCCTCAAGTGCCTGTTCATACAATGACGGCATATCCTCAATTTTCTCCCTGCTGACACTGATTCCGCAGGAAATCCTGCTTTGGAAAATACGTTCGATCAAAACAACTGCTTCATCAATCGTCCTTGTGATTCTTCCGACATCATGTTTTTTATTACTGCCCAGAATGAATATCTCATTATCACTCATACCAAATTCGTATACACGTGTGATCTTTTCCAATGCCTCTTTTATGGTCTGCTTCACTGCCAGTTCGCTCAGTACATCCTTTTCATCCCCTCTGCCCACTTTCATGGCAACAACCGAATATACTGCATCTGTAAATTCCAGCTTCAGATTATCAATCTGACTTTGCAACTCATTTTTATTCATTTTTTCTGTTACCAGGCGAGTAAAAAACTGTTGCCGCAAAAGCGGAAGGCTCTCCATATAGGCATGTTCCAACCGGGCACGGTTCATTTTTTCATTGTATTCTTTATCGAGTTCTTCGTGCATCTTCATAAGAAGATTCTGCATCTCCTCATAGTTGATGGGTTTCATAATATATTCCGATACCCCATAACTGATTGCGAGTCTTGCATATTCAAAATCATCCCATCCGGAGAATAAGATTACTTTCGTGTTCATATAATCCTCATGGATATGCTTTGCCAGTTCCAGTCCATCCATAAATGGCATCTTAATATCACTGATCACCAGATCCGGATGCACCTCTTCCATCAGTTCCAATGCTTCTTTCCCATTCTGTGCCACTCCGGCCACACGAAATCCAAGTTTTTCCCATTCAATTCCTTTTTTCATTCCATACAGGATCTGCTGTTCATCGTCTGCCAGAATAATACTAAATATCCTCACGGTTCCTCTCCATTTTCCAACTTATTTTTCATGTCTTTCTTCTGTTTCTTCTCAATCAATGTATTTATTTACTGTTGCTTTTGTAACCTGTTAAGTATTCTTAGATTATATAATGTACCTGCGTATACAGCAATAAGGCAAGCCGATTTTAATTTAAAATCCAGCTTGCCTTATGATTATGTATTTCGCCTTTTATGCTTCCTCTCCGGAGCCATTAATCTTAGCCACTACTTTTTTCATAAATTCATCGCTTAATTTATATTTGTTCTTATATACGATGTATGCCAGAATGACTCCGATTGTCGGTACGATACACATCAATACACGGATAGAATTCTGTGTTGACAGCGACTGTACTGCATTCGGTACATATCCGGTAAGTTCCAGTACAAATCCGATTGCCAGTGAAGTAAATGCTGCGGTCAGTTTTACGATCAGTGTCTGTAAAGAGAATACCACTCCTTCATTTCTCGTTCCAAGAACATACTCACCATAATCAACAACATCTGCAAGGAATACTGTCGCACATCCAAGTTCCAGACCGGTTCCTGTCTTAACGATCACACCTGCAACTGCTGTCAGCGCAATGTTATTCGGGCATGCAATACCAACGATCAGTAATAAGATCAACCCGATTGGCGGGAGTACACATGCCATCAGGAACGCTTTCTTTCTGGATAACACCTTTGTTACCTTCGGAAAGATCAGAAGTCCGACTACTTCTGCAACCGATGCACTGATCATAAATGCAGATAACATTCCCGCATTATTACATACATAACTGAAGTAATAAGTTGCAACTCCCATGATTGCCTGAATTGCCACGTTATATAAAAGAATCAGTAATACTGCCCATCTTAACTGATCATTCTTCTTAATGACAGTAAAGATGTCTTTGAATTTCATCTTGTCCTTTTCCTCAACATCATGCTGGATCTTCGGCAGATTGATCACACATACAGCCATTGTAAAAATAAATGTTGCTGCAATGATCAGTGCAAATCTGTGATATCCTGTGTAATCACCACCAAGTCCTTTAATAATCTGCACACCGAAGCCTGCAATGATCAGTGACTGTCCGATACTTGCAAAAATTCTTGGCAATACCGATACTTTTTCACGTTCCTGTGGATCAGAAGTCAGATTCGGAATCACTGACCAGTATGGAATATCCATGATGGTATAAGTCATTCCCCATAAAATATATACAACCGTCGCAAAGACGCAAAGCTTCACACCTGTCAGATGAAAATCTGTAAATACAGTTACAAATACGAACGCATTGATCAGCGTTCCGATTACAAGCCACGGAACAAACTTTCCAAAACGGCTTCTCGTATTATCCACGATCATTCCCATGAACAGATCATTGAACGCATCCCAGATCTTCGCCACGAAGAACATCGTTCCAATAAACGCCGGTGCAACTTTAATGATATCTGTAAAATAGATCATCGAAAATGTTGCGATCATTCCATAAATCAAATCCTTACCCAATGCCCCAAATGCAAATGTATACTTTACTCTTCCGGGAATCTTTCCCTGGTATACTACACTGCTCTTACTGTTATTTTCCATTCCTCTTTACTCCTTCTTACATTTTTTCTGCACAGCTCTTTAGCATGAATAAATTTTAACATTTGGGAATGCATATGAACATTTGATATTCTATTCAAAAAATATGAATTTCTATTTGGTATCTACCGAACCTGCCACCGGCAACTTCTCTTGCATACTTTGATATCTACAGGACCTGCCACTGGCAGCTCCTTACGAATACATGGCAATAAAAACAGGGCAGACTGCGAAAAGACTGCCCTGCATATAAATTGTATTTCCAACTTATTAAAAATTTCTATTTTTCATATCCGTTTGGATTCTGTGACTGCCATCTCCATGTATCGGCACACATCTCATCCAGCCCTTTTTCAGCCTTCCAGCCAAGCACTCTTGCTGCCTTGGCAGGATCTGCATAACACATCGCGATATCTCCGGCTCTTCTTGGTTTGATCTCATATGGAATCTCTTTTCCACATGCTTTGCCGAATGCTTTTACCATATCAAGCACGGAATATCCAACACCCGTTCCAAGATTGATCACATCAAGTCCCGGATTGCTGAAGATATAGTTAATTGCTTTTACGTGTCCTTTTGCAAGATCTACTACATGAATGTAGTCACGGACTCCAGTTCCGTCCGGTGTGTCATAGTCATCTCCGAATACGCCGAGTTTTTCAAGCTTTCCTACTGCCACCTGTGAAATATATGGCATCAGGTTGTTCGGGATTCCTTTCGGATCCTCTCCGATACATCCACTTTCATGTGCTCCTACCGGGTTGAAATAGCGAAGAAGAATAACATTCATATCTGGATTGGCCTTCTGTACATCCGTCATGATCTGTTCCATCATGGATTTTGTCCATCCGTAAGGATTCGTGCACTGTCCCTTCGGGCACTCCTCTGTAATCGGCATCTCCTCCGGACTTCCGTATACAGTTGCAGATGAACTGAATACGATATTCTTAACACCTGTCTGTTTCATAACATCCATAAGTGTCAAGGTTCCTGTTATATTATTACGGTAATACTCTAATGGCTTCTGTACAGATTCTCCGACTGCCTTCAATGCTGCACAGTGAATCACCGCATCTACACCCTCTTTTTCCATCATTGCCTTCAATGCAGTTTCATCCATTACATCTCCTTCATAAAATGTAATGTGCTTTCCAGAAAGCTCTTCTACTCTCTTTAAAGATTCTTTTGATGAATTGCACAGATTGTCATATACAACAACTTCATATCCTTCATTCAAAAGTTCCAGTGCTGTGTGACTTCCGATATAACCGGCGCCTCCGGTGATTAATATTTTCTTTGTCATTACGATACCTCCTATTTTTACCTTTACTGCATATATCATTATAAGAATCTGTAATTTTCCTGTACATACAAAAAACTCTACAAAATATACACTTTTTTCTTCTTGACATATCGTATTTTAATTATATCTATTTTTCCTTTTCCAGAATCTTCTGCATCTTCCCTTTGATCCTCTGAAGTGCATTATCAATCGTCTTCGGACTCCGGTCCAGAAGCTTTGCGATCGTCTTATAATCGGTCCCCATCAGGTGTAAATACAAGACTCTGCGTTCCAGTTCACTTAAATCCTTTTCCAGCCGTTCTTCCAGCGACTTTGCATGTTCCTGACTGACAAGCAGTTCTTCCGGATTTGTCTCATGTTCTGATTCCATCGTATCGATCAGAGAACCTTCGCCATCTTCCCTTTCATACAAAGAAATGTAACTGTTAAGCGGGCTGTGTTTCTTTCTGTTCGAAGCTTCGATTGCCGAATAGAGCTGTCTCGTCACACACAGTCTTGCAAAACTGAAGAAAGAAACTTCCTGATCCACATCATAATCCTGAACAGCCTTGAAAAGACCGATCATTCCTTCCTGGATCAGGTCGTCTGTCTCTCCGCCGAGCAGATACATTGCATTGGCTTCTTTTCTGACCAGATTCTTATATTTTTCCATCAGATAATCTATAATCCCGGTTTCTCCCATGCGGAGTCTGCGGATCAGTTCTTCGTCTGTTAATTTTTTATACTCTGTCATACTTTCCTCCGAAGTCCACATTTCACTCTATACTTATCTGCTTATGGCAATCGCCTGTACTTCACTTTCTTACTGCATCCGCTGTCTTACGATCTCATATGCCAGCACACCTGCTGCTACCGATGCATTCAGGGAATCGATGTCCCCTTTCATCGGGATTCTGGCGGTAAAATCGCAAGTGTCTTTGACCAGACGTCCCACGCCTTCGCCTTCATTACCGATCACCAGACCGATCGGCCCCTTCATATTGACATCATACATGACATCGCCGTCCATATCGGCACACACAAACCACAGGCCCTTCTTCTTCAGATCTTCCATCGTCTTTACCAGATTCGTTACTTTTGCAACCGGCGTATAATTCAGCGCACCTGCGGAAGTTCTTGCCACAGTTGCCGTCAGTCCGACTGCACGTCTCTTCGGAATGATCACGCCATGTGCACCTGCCTGATTTGCGGTACGGATGATCGCACCAAGATTGTGCGGATCTTCGATATTATCCAAAATGATCAGGAACGGATCTTCCCCTTTTTCTTCTGCAAGCTTTAACATATCTTCTACTTCTGCATACTCATATGCGGCAACACTTGCGATCACACCCTGGTGTTTTCCGGTCTCTGACAACTGGTTTAAGCGGTCCTTTTCCACGAAGTTCAGGATCGTGTCATGCTTTCTTGCCTCACGGATGATGGATCTGACTGCGCCGTCCTGACATCCGTCCAGTACATACAGCTTGTCTACCGGTTTTCCGGAACGAAATGCTTCCATGACGGCATTTCTTCCTTCTATGATACTTTCATTTACATTCTTATCGTGACTCATATTTGACACTCCTTATTATTCTTTGATACTGTCCAGACCTATTTTAACCAGTTCCAGCATTCTTTTCCACTCTTTTTTCAGATATAGATATCCAAGCAGAGCTTCAAATCCCGTCGCACGTCTGTAATCTGTGATCGACTGGTTCTTCGCCGGCGACACGCTCTTGGCATTGCGGCCTCTTTTATAGACAGCATGTTCTTCTTCTGTCAGGTGTTCCTGCATCGTACGCATCATTTTCGACTGTGCGGACGCCTGGACATAAGAGCTGGTCTTCTGGTGCAGCTTCTGTACCTGACGGTTTCCTTCATTGATCACCAGGGATTTAATGATCAGATCATAAATGCAGTCTCCGATATATGCCAAAGTAAGAGGTGAATATTCTTTAATATCCACCTCTTTCATCTGGAAAATCTCCTGCATATAAGTGTCAAATCCCCACTCTACGCTCTTTTCCATTGTACTCCTTCTCTGGTATCCTTTAAGATAATACCCTTCTCTAACAGTTCATCACGGATTGCATCGGCTCTTGCAAAGTCTTTAGCCTTACGTGCTGCCTGACGCTCCTCGATCAGTTTCTCGATGTCTTCGTCCAGGATCTCTTCTTTCTTATCTACGATCAGTCCCAGAACTCCTGTTAACTTCACAAGCAAATCGAATAATTTCTGAAGATATTCTTTGGAACTTTCTGCATCGGTTGTTGTATTGATATATTTTACAAGGTCAAAGATTGCTGCAACGGCATCTGCTGTATTGAAGTCATCGTCCATTGCCTTTTCAAATCCTGCAACAAACTCTTCTGTTTTTGCAAAGTTTTCTGCTTCTGCATCTGTGATTGCTTCTGTTTTTGCATTTTCCATAAGGAATTTCAGGTTGTCTGCTGCGTTCACGATACGCTCCAGACCATTCTTGGATGCTTCCATCAGGTCTGCGCTGAAGTTCAGCGGGCTTCTGTAGTGTGCACTCAGCATGAAGAAACGCAGTACCTGCAGATCATACTGTTCGCTGATCTCACGTACCGTACGGAAATTGCCAAGCGACTTACTCATCTTCCTGTTGTCAATATTAAGGAATGCATTGTGCATCCAGTATTTTGCAAATTCCTTGCCATTTGCAGCCTCACTCTGCGCAATCTCATTTTCATGATGTGGGAATACAAGATCTTCTCCGCCGGCATGAATGTCGATCTGCTCTCCGAGATATTTCTTAGACATCTCTGAGCACTCGATGTGCCATCCCGGACGTCCTTCGCTCCACGGAGACTCCCATGCAGGCTCTCCTTCTTTCTTCGGTTTCCAAAGTACAAAATCCAGCGGATCTTCTTTCTCATCTTCTCCGGATACCAAAAGGGAACGTTCACCCGAACGAAGATCATCCAGATTCTTGTGCGAAAGCTTACCGTAATCTTTGAACTTTCTTGTACTGTAATATACGGTACCATTCTTCTCATATGCAAATCCTTTATCAATCAACGTCTGGATCATATCTACCATACCGCAGATTTCTTCCGTCGCAAGCGGATTCTTGGTTGCTGGTTTGATATTCATACCGTCCATATCTTTTTTACACTCTGCAATGTAACGTTTGGAAATCTCATCGGCTGTCACCCCTTCTTCGATGGCTTTTTTGATGATCTTATCATCTACATCTGTAAAGTTGGATACATAATTCACATCATATCCTTTGTATTCAAAATATCTCCTGACCGTGTCGAATACGATCATTGGTCTGGCATTTCCGATATGGATAAAGTTATATACGGTAGGCCCGCATACATACATCTTTACCTTTCCTTCTTCCAAAGGTATAAATTCTTCTTTTTTCTTTGTCATTGTATTAAAAATCTTCATTTTTCGCGCTCTCCTCCTCTTTTTCTTCCGGTATCGGATTCTCTTTTAAACATTGCATGTGTTTCTCCATCTCCTGGATCTGTCTGTGCATTCTTATGTTATCTGCCTGCAGTTCTCTGATATCATTTGAAATCGGATCCGGCAGATGCACCTGATCCATATCGAGTCTCGGTATCTTCTCATCATTCATCTTAACCACTCTGCCCGGCACACCTACAACTGTACAATTCGGCGGTACTTCTTCCAGTACTACCGATCCCGCTCCAATCTTGGAATTTTCTCCGATGGTAAATGAACCAAGAACCTTTGCTCCTGCACTCACCATAACGTTATCTCTCAGGGTCGGATGTCTCTTGCCTTGTTCTTTTCCGGTTCCTCCAAGTGTGACTCCTTGATACAAGGTAATATTATCTCCCAGTTCCGCAGTCTCTCCGATGATCACTCCGCTTCCGTGGTCGATAAATAATCCTTTTCCTATTGTTGCCCCCGGATGGATCTCGATTCCGGTCTTTCTTACTGCCCGTTGCGATACCCATCTGGCAAGAAAATAATGTTTCTTCAGATAGAGCTTATGTGCGATTCTGTAATGAAGAATTGCTTTGAAACTAGAATACAGGAATACTTCCATATTCGACTTGATCGCAGGATCCCGTTCCCGTATCACCTGAATTTCTTCATTGACATATGATATGATGCCCATCTATGATCTCTCCTTTTTATAAGTTTACCGCCTGTTCTGTATGCTTTGGTACAAAAAAACTCCGTCTCCTGCTTTACACAAGAGACGAAGTATATCCGCGGTTCCACTCTTTTTAAAGAATACAGTTCTATTACCCGCATTCTTCTCTCAGTACACGTAACGTGTGTAATCCCGGATCCGGCTATGATGTTATCCTTCTTTCTCACCGGACCGACTCCCGGACGCACTTCACAAAAGCTGTAATCGGAAACTGCTTTCAGCCGGTGACAGTTTCTCTCTTTCGATACAACGCATCTGCTACTCTTCCCGTTCAAAGTCTTTCTCATATAGAATATATATTATGCGATATCATCTTTTTTGTCAACCAGTTTCCATCGGATCTCTGCTTTAAAAAGATCTGCTTCCGTCTCGATCCAGAACTTTCCTTTCTGAATTTCCACAAAGCTCTTAACAATTGCAAGTCCGAGTCCGGATCCTTCGGTATTTCTTGCCGAATCGCCTCTGACAAAACGCTCCGTAACCTCTTCCGGATTAAA
>ERZ772954.1854-NODE-1854-length-14980-cov-7.337956_pt1 | contig 14980 bp, 20 predicted proteins | sample MGYA00580684_ERZ772954 | MGnify/ENA primary metagenome ERZ772954 (study PRJEB29015, sample SAMEA2737654) | human gut metagenome | biome: human gut; feature: human-associated habitat; material: faeces | place: China | collected 2012 ...
GTCTCCATCTATCTAAGAGCGGAGACCGCCATCATCAACGAGATTGGGCGGCTTCGCTCCCAGGGCCTGGTGGATTACCACGCTGTGGCCGCCCTGGAGCGGGTGCAGGCCATCCTCCGGCAGATGGAATCAGACTGCTGGGAATACGTCCCAAAGATGATTGAAAAGCAGTTCTATGTCCGGGTGCCAGAGGCCCGGAAGGCCCTGGAGGTGCCGGAGACGGCGGCCAAGCACGCCGCAGGCTACGCCAACGCGGCCGTGCTCACGGGTGAGCAGCATGCCATTGTGGACCGGCTGGCGGCAAACTTGATGGGGGAGATTACCGACGCCTCCATGACTGTGATGGCTACCCTGCAATCCGCCCTGATTGGCCGTGTGGAGCCGGATGTATACCGCCGGGTGGGGCTGGAACAGGTGGCGGCGCAACAGGCCGCAGGACGCGGCGTGAACGCCTCAGTGCCCGCCTTTGTGCAGGCGCTCCGGCGGGAGGGCGTCCGGGCCTTTACTGACAAGGCGGGCCGGGACTGGAGCCTGCATACTTACTGCACGATGGTCTCCCGCACCACCTCCCGGCAGGCGGAGGTGCTGGCGGTGCTCACCGCGGACCCGGAGCACGACCTATACATGATATCCAGCCACGGCACTACCTGCGCCCTGTGCGCACCCTATGAGGGCCGGGTGTACTCCCGCAGCGGCACAGACCCGGACTTCCCGCCCCTGGCGGCGGCGTTCGGGAAGGTAGACCCGGCGGGGCCGGACACACTGGCCAACACCTGGCTCAACATCCACCCCAACTGCCTCCATGTGCTGCTGCCCTGGACGGCGGCGGGCCGGACAGATGAGGAGATCCAAAAAATAAAGGATTTCTCCAACCCCCGCAAGAACCCGTTCAGCCGAGACCCGCGGTCGGAGAGCCAGATTGCGGCTTACCGCAAAAAAGAGCGGGCCCGGGCCCAATGGCTGGCGGATTACCGCCAGTGGGAGCGCTACCGGGTGACGCTGGGGGACCGGGTGCCCGGGAGATTTGAGACCTTCCTGCATCAGAAGCGGGAGGACGGAGAGCGGTACCGTCTGTGGCGATTGGATTACCGCAGGAGGGCCGGGCTTTTGGAGCATCCAGAGCGGGCACTTCCCGGAGCAGACAAAGCCAGCGCCGCAGACGCCAAATTTACAGGGTATTTTTTTAACCCGGAAAGCAGAGACGGGTATCCAAAGGGGGATGCATTTTCGTCCCGCTTAGGCTATAATAAAGACAACTGGGAAAAGATGCGGGAAGAAATTCTGGATGCAGCAACAAGGTATCCCTCTGTACTCAAACGGGAGGATGTTCATGGAAGGCGTTATGAACAGTTGGTTGTCCTGTATGGACGTAAAGGAAGCCCTGCGAATGTACTGCTTGCCTGGAATGTCAGACCGGATGGAACAACCCACTTTGTAACAGCTCATATGGAGAAGATATAAATGGCAAAATATCAGCAATATGAATCTGTTTTACTTAAGGATGGCCGGATCGCCACAATTGTGGAGGTCTATGAGCCGGGAGCCTATGATGCCGATATTGGGGATTCTCCCGAAGATTGGGCGACGGTTTATGGTATCACAGATGATGAGATTGAGCGGAAAGCGACCGAACAGGAGATGGATAGGAAGTACCGGGAATCCATGCGGCAGCTAAGGGAACAGGGAATTTTGGAGTGAAGGAAAATGACAGAGCAAGTGATACGGGCCATTGAGGCCGCGCTCAAGCGTGGACTGCGGGTGGAGTTGCTGCTGGACAAGGATGGAACCATCAAGGTGCAGACGGTATCCCGCAAGAAACTGAATATTGTTCCCACGCCCTGAATGGTGGGCGGGAAGAGCTGAATGGAGCTGACAGGAGAAATCCTGCCGGCTCCTTTTTTATTTGCAAAGTGAGGTGACGGCATGACCTATCTGGAACTGCTGCAAAGGGCACTGGCCGAGGAGATCGAGGCCACGCGGCTGTATCTGGCCTGTATGGCCCTGGCACCGCGGGAGGATCTGGGGGTACTGCTGGAGATCAACAAGGACGAGACCGACCATGTGGCGCTGATTTCCTCCCTGATCTCCCGGCAGACCGGCCGGGACGCGGACTATGCCGCAATGGTGCCGGGGGTGGACTGATGGCGGTTGCGTACTATGGCTCCCATATCTCGGAGCACCTGGTCAAGACGCCGGAGGGATACCTGATCTGCTACGATGTGCCGATCAACCGGACCGGCACGCAGATGTATACGGCGGGAGAGCTGGGGCTGGAAGGAGAACCGGAGCGGCCAGTGACCGTCTACCGCCTGGAGGAGGACGTGTTCTCTCCGGCGGCGCTGGCTAGCCTGGAGGGAAAGGACATCACCAGGGGGCACCCGGCGGAGATGCTGGCTGCGGAGAACCAGGCTTCCTACTCCAAGGGGCACCTGGAGCATGTGCGCCGGGATGGGGACAACACCGTGGCCGACCTGATTATCAAGGACCCCGGACTGGCTTCCGACGTGGAAAGCGGCGTGCTGAGGGAGGTCTCCTGCGGCTATTATTGCAGGTTTGAACCATACCTGGACGGATACCGGCAGACAAACCTGGTGGGCAATCACGTGGCGGTTGTGCCGAGAGGCAGGGCGGGCCACGGTGTTGCAATAAAAGACCACGCCGCCGGAAAGGCGGAGAAAGGACTGAAACGAATGAAAAAAGAGACCAAAGAGGCGCTCTACCGGTTCTTCGGCCTGGCGGCAAATGACGCTGCACCGGAGGAGCTGGAGCAGTTGACCCGCGATGTGAGTACGGTCGCCACTGCGCTGGACGCCGAACCCGCCGCAAAGGCGCCGGAGGCGGAACCCGCTGGTGATGCAGCCCAGGCTTCTGACGAGATGGTGGAGCGCGCCCCCAAGGGCGACGACATCGGGAGCAAGCTGGACCGCATTCTGGAGATGCTGGAGGCGAAGGCCCGGGGAGGCCGGGGAGAGCGCCCCCTCCACGATGAAGAGGACCTGGACGACCTGATTGAGAAGCTGGCCGGAGAGGAGACGGTGGCGAAGGAGAAGGCGGTCACTATCCCCGCCGAAGAAATGGCGGACCAGTTGATGGAGCCCGGTACACGGGATGCGGCTGTGGCCCTGCTCAAGAAGGTGCGCCCCGCTGTGGCGGCCATCCAGAACCGGGCCGAGCGCGCCCGCGTGGTGGATGCGCTGCTCTCCACCATCCAGGGTCCCGATGTGATGAGCGGGATTGTTCAGGCCGCCCGGGACAGCGCACAGAAGGCCGCCGACACGGCCAGGCGCACCAGCTATGAGACTGCCTGCGCCGAGGCGCAGGCAGTCTATGCAGCCCGTAATCCCCACAAGGCGGGGAAGGAGGGGGAATGATGCCCCTTCGTCCTCAGACCATTGGCCGGGATATGTCCCATGGCTTTTCCGGCAGCTATGCCAGACAGCCGGATATGATCGTCACCACCGCCCCTTTGGGCGGAGCGGAGGACATACCCTTCGGGATGCCCCTGGTACGGGGGCAGAAGGGCGAGGTGATCCCCATGGGGGCTGGAAACACCGGAAACCAGTTCATCGGCGTGGCCGGCCGGGAGGTCAAGTCCGCGTCCGAGTTTTACAGCCAGAATGAGGGGCGGTACGGCCCGGGAGAACCAGTCTCCGTATTCCAGCGAGGGTGCATCAACGTAAGGTGCCGGAAGGGCGCTCCGGCGGTGGATGGAACAGTCTATGTCCGGGTAACTGCCAGCGGAGGCTATCAGCCGGGCGACTTCGAGGCGGAGGCGGACGGGGAAAACACTGTGGCGCTGGTCAACGCCCAGTGGGGCGGCCCGGCGGACGGGAATGGCGTGGCCGAGCTGCGCATTGCCTATGTGGGGCCAGTGCCCGCAGCGCAGGGCACTGCGGGGCCTCAGGGCCCCAAAGGGGACCCCGGCCCACAGGGGGAACCGGGACCGCAAGGGGAAACTGGGCCGCAGGGGCCCGCAGGACCGGAAGGCCCCAAAGGGCCAAAGGGTGACCAGGGGCCGGCCGGGCCGTCGTATACACTGCCCGCTGCCGCCGCAGCCACCCTCGGAGGCGTGAAGCAGATGGCCGCCATTGCGGACCTGAGCGCAGCCCCCACGCAGCAGGATTTCAACAACCTATTGGCCGCGCTCCGCACCGCGGGGATGCTGGCTACATCGTAAGGAGTGAATATTATGGGACTCAACCCCCAGGTGATCGGCAAGGAAATGCCCCACGGGTTTGCGGGCTGTTACGCCCGGCAGCCTGACATGATTGTAAACACGCGCCCCGCCGGAGGCGGCGCGCCCATTCCCTTCGGCACGCCGCTGAAATACGACGGAGCAGAGGTAGTCCCCATGGGAGCAGCCGCAACCGCGGCCCAGTTTGTGGGCGTGGCTGGAGCTGAGATCAAGAGCGCGCTCACCTATCTGGACCAGAGTCAGGGCCAGTATGCCCCTGGCGAGCCGGTGAGCGTCTTCCAGCGCGGGGCCATCAATGTGAAGTGCCAGCGCGGCACTCCCGCTCTGGGCGGCGCGGTCTATGTCCGCATCACCGCTAACGGCAGCTTTTCCACCGCCGCTGTGGGAGGCTTTGAGGCAGAGGACGACAGCGGCAAGGTGGTGCAGCTCACCAATTGCCAGTGGGCAGGGCCCGCCGATGCCAACGGTGTCGCGGAGCTGCGTATCCTGACCATGAACAACGCCTGATAGGAGGGACATAGAATGAGCTTTCAGAATGTAGGAACCTACAATGCGGGGGTGTTTACCCCCAAGGCGGCCGGTCCCGCCCCCGTGGGCGGCGTGCCCGTCATGGACGCCGACGGCATCGCCTCTGGGGGCGCCTTTCTAGTGAGTGAGCTGGAGAAGCGCGACCCCCTGATCCGCAAGCCACTGACCAGCTTTACCTATCCCAGGGACATCGTAATCCAGACCGGCGGCGGCTGGGTGGACTACGTGTCCGCCATGAGCGTGGCCTATGGTATCACCGGCGGCGCGGTCAACAGCCCCGTGACGGCCGGCGGCGCCAACGGCATTCCCGTGGTGCAGGCCAGTGTGGACAAGGGGGTATACAAGGCCCACGTGTTCGCCGCCGCCCTGCGGGTGATGTTCCAGGATATGCAGCGGGCCAACTACATCGGCCGCAGCCTGGACAACCTGCTCCAGGACGGCGTGAGAATGGCCTACGACAAGCACATGGACGCCAATGGTTATGTGGGTATCGGGGACTACGGGACCACCGGCTTGGTCAACAACCCAGACGCCACCGAGACCACCGCCGTCAACGGCGCAAAGGGCACCGCCGCCTGGGCCACCAAGACCCCCCAGGAAATCCTCAAGGACGTGAACGACGCCATTACCTCTGTGTGGGCCGCAAACGAGTACGACGAGACTGCTGTGCCCAACCACATCCTCATTCCCTATGAGCAGTACAACTACATCCTCACCACTATGGTTACCGACCTGGCCACCGAGACCATCTATGACTTCCTGCTGAAGAACAACGCGTCGGCCAAGAACGGCGGCTCCCTCTTCATCGGGGCCACCCGGTGGTGCAAGGGCGCGGGTACCGGGGACAAGGACCGGATGGTGGTCTATGTGAACCACGAGCGCTTCGTCAAGATGGACGAGCTGGTGCCCATGAGCCGCATTATGTCCGCCCCTAACGTGTCCAATGTGTGCTACGACACCGCCTACATGGCCAACCTCTCCGAGGTGCAGCTCTTCTACCCCACCTCTATCCTGTACGTGGACGGCATCTGAGGAGGGCGCGTATGTTTGTACTGAGCAAACGGAACATTGTCATTCCCGCCCCGGACGGCTCTGCTGCCGTCCGGCTGCGGGCTGGCATGATGGAGACTGTGCCCGGCTGGGCGGCTGAGACGGACTATTTCCGGGCCCTTGTCAGAGATGGAAAAGTTGTGCCCTCCGGCACTTCCGACAGGGAGGGACAGAAAGCGGCGGAGAAAAAGGTAAAGACCCGACGGGGCGCGGAGACCACCGAGGAATAGGAGGCGGGAGCCATGTTCTACTGGGGCCAGCCGCAATTTTACGGTGTGCGGGCCGCGGCGGCCAACCTTGGCAACAGCGCGGGGAATTACACGGCAGAGCAATTCCAGGAGGATTTCCCGCAGTTCTTTACCGGGTCGGGGGAGAGCTTGCTGCCCAGGACCATGCTGGATGAGTTCATCCGGCAGGCCAATGCTGCCATCCAGCCGGACAAGTGGCTGGACGGCTGGCGGTACGCCGCAGGGCTGTATACGGCCCACTATGCCACGCTCTACCTGAAAACCTACGCGCCCTCCAGCGAGACGCCCGGGCAGGCCGCGGCCACCGGGGCGCTGGTGGGGGTGGTGGCCTCGGCCAAGCTGGGGCAGGACAGCGTCACTTATGACACAGACGCCCTCACGAAAGCGACGGAGGACTGGGGCGACCTGAACGCCACCCAATACGGGCAGCTTCTGGCCACAAAGGCCAGGCTGGTGGGCATGGGAGGGAGTTATGTCTTATGAATTTCCGCGACTGGTACACCGATACCGTGGACATCTGGCGGGTGGTTCCGGTACAGGATGGGAGCTTGACACGCCATGAGCGGAGAGAGCTGTACCGGAATATCCCTTGCCGCCTCTATCAGGTGGAAGCGCCGGAGGTCCGCATGAGCCAGGCCGCGGCATCAGCAGACCAAAAGGACTGGCTCCAGTGTGACAACGAAGTGGACATCCAGGCCGGTGACGAGCTCATCATTCACCGGGGGGCGGTTCTCGGCAAGAGCATCCCGGACATACGCGCCTTTGCCTCCGGCCCCAACCACTTTTTTGAGCCCTTCGGGGCTATCATGCCGGGACTGGCCCACCAGGAAATCCGTCTGCTCCAGCAGGAGCGGGTGAAAGGCGGTGTGGAAGATGAACCTGGAGGAGCGCATAAGGCAGCTCAGACAGGCTAAGACGCAAATTCCGGGTATTCTGGCGCGGGCCGGAATGAATGCTGCCCTGCGGGCCGTGGAAAAGGCAGTGGAGGAGACGCCGCCCACCGTCAACAGTCTGCGCGGAACCAACACCCGCACCGGAGAGATGAAGCAGCACTGGGTGACCGACAGCCGTCCCAGACCGGTACGGCAGGGGGACAGCTATGTGTCGGAGCTCAACAACGACAAGCAGTACGCCTCCTTTGTCAACGACGGGCACCGGATGGACCGCCACTTTGTGCCTGGGCTGGTCATCAATCCGGGCTCCGGGCTGCTGGAATTTAACCCAGACGGAACGGGCGGTATCGTGGTAGGTACCCGGACGGCCTATGTCCCCGGCCTGTTCATGGTAGACAAGGCGGTGGAGGAGTACCGCCGGGTACTGCGGGAGGAGTTGAAGGGATTGGAGGAGCTGATGGAATGAACCTGACTGTAACCACCATCGCCAAATCCTTGGCGGACTACCTGGCCCCCTGCTTCCCAAGTGTGGCCTTCTACGAAGACCCCAACCAGCAAGGCAGTATTCCGCCCTGCATGTTTCTCCAGACCCGTTACAACTATACAACCCTGGAGACCGGCGGGCTCTGGAGGCGGAGGCTGGGGCTTGACCTCACCTATCTGGAGGATTACAACCTGCCCGATCTGCAACAGCGGTATCAGCGCGCGGGGGAGACCCTGGATCTGCTGATGGAGACATTTCCTTATTCCGACGGGGAGACGGCGGGAACCATCCTGCTGCGGGCCCATGAACGGGAATGGCGCGTAGATCTGGACGCCCTGCACTATCGCTTCGAGCTTCTGGAGCGGGTGAGCATCCCGGAGGAGTATGTCAAGATGCAGACGATGGACTACGACGAGGAGGTCAAAAATTGAGCGCCAAAAAATTCAAGCGCGAGGTTCTTTTGAGGGCCCCCCGCTTTGCCAAGTACCAGCAGGACTTCCTCGGGGCAGTCCTGTGCAAGAGTGAGTACACCATCGCCGAGGCCGACAAGGCGGTCAAGGCATTCTTCAAAGACAAGGAGCGTGATTGACATGGCAGGAGGCACCTGGACGAACCAGAACAAGATTCGGCCCGGCGTATACATCCGGTTTACCTCGGACCGGGGGCTGGGGCTCACGGTCAGCGACCGGGGCGTGGTAGCCATCGCGGAGGCCATGAGCTGGGGCCCGGTGGAGACGGTGCAGGAGATCGAGGCCGGGGCCAATATGACCCCCTACACCGGGTATGACATCACCAATCCCAAGAACCGGTTCCTCAACGAGATCTTCAAGGGCACCAACCGGACGGCGGCCCCCAATAAGCTGCTGCTCTACCGCCTGGAGGCCACCGGGCAGAAGCAGGCAAGCGCAGAGGTTTCGCCCCTGACGGCCACCGCAAAGTATCCCGGGGTTCGGGGCAACGATATCTCCATCGTCATTACTGAGCTGACTGACCCGGAGGATGCTTTCTCAGTGTCCACGGTGGTGGGCGGGGAGATTGTGGACCAGCAGACCGCAAAGACGGTGGAGGAGCTGGCCGCCAACGACTGGGTGGCCTGGAGTGGTACCGGGGCCCTGGCCGCCACGGTGGGAAAGGCACTCTCCGGCGGAGCAGATGGTTCCCCTGCATCCGCCGATTACACCGACTTCCTGGCGGCCATCGAACCCTACAAGTTCGACGTGCTCATTTACGACGGCACCGACACCACCGTGCAGGACGCGATGGTGGCCTTTGTGAAGCGCCTGGCGGAGGAGGAGGGGGCTTATACCCAACTGGTGGCCGCGGGGCTCACCAACCCGGACGACCGCTTTGTGGTCAACATCATGAGCGGCGTTGTGCTCAGTGATGGCACCGCACTCACCCCCCAGCAGGTGACCTGGTGGGCCGGCGGGGCCCTGGCTGGGGCCCAGTATAACGAGTCCCTGACCTACGCCGCCTATCCCAACGCGGTGGACGTGTCCCCCAAGCTGACCAACTCCGGGTACATCGACGCCCTGACTGCCGGCCAGTTCGTCCTCTTTGCCGACGACGGGGTGGTGAAGGTGGAGCAGGATATCAACTCTCTGGTGACCTATACCACCGATATCACCGGGCCCTATCACAAGAACCGGGTGATCCGGCTGCTGAACACCGTCGCCAACGACATCTATCAGCAGTTCTCTGACGGCTACATCGGCGTGGTCAACAACAACGAGCAGGGCCGCATGATGTTCAAGAGCGCCATCGTGGGGTATCTGCTGGACATCCAGGCCAATAACGGCATTCAGAACTTTGAGGCCGAGGACGTGACCGTAGAGCCCGGCGAGGCCATTGACGCCATCGTGGTCAACCTGGCGATCCAGCCGGTGGACAGCGTGGAGAAGATCTACGTCACCATCACCGTGAATTGAGGGAGGTGTGAATATGGCTTATCTGCTGGCAAAAGACACCGTCACCGGCGCGGAGGGCTCCGTGGTGGTTACCAAAGAGGGCCGGAACTATGTGGTGGCCGGTATGCGGAACATCACCACCAATGCGGAAATCCAGAGCAGCGATATGCGGGTCATCGGCACCCGCACCATCCAGGACAAGCCCAACGGGGCCAAGCTGACGGGTACCGGCAACATCTACTACGGCACCAACCTGTGGACGGACATGGTGCTCCAGTACATCCAGACCGGCGTCATGCCGGAGTTTGATATTCAGATTACCAACTCCGATTCCGCTTCGGCGACACTGGGCTCCCAGGTTATGGCCTATTACGGATGCCACCTGACCGGCACCGTGCCCCTCTCCGTTCTGAACAGTGAGGAAACCATGCTGAACTATGACTTCAACTTCGCCTACACCCGCGTGGCACGGCTCCAGGCGTTCAACGATCCGGCCCAACTGGGTAATTAAGGAGGAACCGATATGAGTAAGCTTTCCGCATTTCTGCATCCCGTCACCACCTCGGAGGAGAAGGAGGTTGTCATCTCCAACCGCTTCCAGGACGAAAGTGGCCAGCCCGTGCCCTTCAAGATCCGGGCGCTGACCCAGGAGGAGAACGACGCCATCACCCGGCAGGCCACCCGCCGCCGGAAGGAGGGCGGACAGACAATCGAGCAGTTGGACAGTGTGGATTTCACCCGCCGCATGGTGGTGGCCGCCACGGTGGAACCCGACTTTTCCAGCAAGGAGCTGTGCGACGGGTGCGGCGTCCTGGACCCGCTGCTGGTGCCCGGTAAATTGCTGCTGTCCGGCGAGTATGCCCGGCTGGTCAAGGAGATTACGAAGCTGTCCGGCTTTGCGGAGCAGGAGGATGAGGTAAAAAACTGATGGACGGGGCCGGCTGGGACACGGAGATGCTGGTGGCATATTACTGCTTCGTGAACCTCGGCTGGGCCCCGTCCCGGTATGACGTCCTCCCGTCCAGGGAGAAAAGGCTGGTGACCGAGTTCGCCCTGAAAAGCATGAGAGACCAGAAGGAAGCCCAAGACCGGGCGAATCGGAGGTGAGAGCATGGCCGCAATTCGAGAAACCCTGATTCTGGAGGATAAATTCACGTCCACCATGACCCAGTGCTTACAGGTAGCGCAGAGGATGGCAAACATGCTGGACGATGTGCGGGCTTCCACGATGAATGTGGAAGCCGCCGCTGCGGCCACAGCTGTACAAATGCAAGAACTTGCGGGGAAGATGACGCAGACCAACAGCCGGGGGACATCCCTGCTTGGTACGATCCGCAACCTCGCAGGCACCTTCTTGGGTATGCAGTCCGTCCGCTGGCTGGTAAACACCTCCGACCAGCTCACCAGCATCAACGCCCGGTTGCGGCTCATGACCGGCAGCGCCGAGGCGGCGGCCGCAGCCCAGGAGGAGATTTATCAGGCGGCCATGCGCAGCCGTGGAGCCTACGCCGATATGGCGGACTTTGTTTCCCAGCTCGGCACGGTAGCCGGGAACGCATTTACAGGAACGGACGAGCTGGTGGCTTTCGCCGAGCAGATTCAAAAGCAGATGGCGATCTCCGGGGCCTCCGGTGCGTCTGCCCAGGCCGCGCTGGTGCAGCTTACCCAGGGCCTGGCCTCCGGCACCCTGCGGGGCGAGGAGCTCAATTCGGTGCTGGAGCAGACCCCCATGATTGCCCAGACCATCGCGGAGTATATGGGCGTCACCACCGGGGAGATGCGGGAGCTGGCCAGCGAGGGAAAGGTCACTGCGGAGGTGGTCAAGAACGCCATGCTTGGGGCGGCGGAGGAGACCAACGCCCAGTTTGAGCAGATGCCCATGACCTGGGCGCAGGTGTGGACGATGTTCCAGAACGTCGCCATTCAGGCCCTTGACCCGGTGCTGGATGCGATCTCCTGGTTGGCAAATAATATCGACCTAGTGGGCCCCATTGTCCTGGGCCTGGGTGCTGCGTTTGGCGTGTTCCTTCTGGCAGCCAACTGGACCAACATTTGCACGGCGGCGACTACGGCCTTGACAACCGCACAGGAGATGCTTAGGGCGGTCATGGCGACCACCTGGGGGCTGCCGCTTATCATCATTGCGCTGGTGATCGGGGCCATTTACGCAGTGACGGCGGCGGTGAATCACTTCGCCGGGACCAGTGTGTCGGCCACTGGAATTATTGCCGGAGCAGTGCTCACAGTAGCCGCGATTATTGGAAATACAGTCATCGGATTGCTCAATGGAATCATTCAGGCTGTATGGTCTATCTTTGTGACGCCTTTTCTTGGAATCATCGAATGGGTCCTGAATGTTACGAACGGCGGGTTTGATTCGTTCGGCGGGGCAGTCGCCAATTTAATCGGAAATATTATCTCCTGGTTTCTAGATTTGGGCAAAGTTGTGACGAAGATTATTGACGCCATCTTCGGAACAAATTGGACCGCCGGCCTCACTTCGCTGCAAGACTCCGTCCTCAAGTGGGGCAAAAACGAAAACGCTATTACATTGGACAGGAATGCACCGACGATTGATTACCGGTTCAACTATGGAGACGCTTGGAACATGGGCTATAACTGGGGAGCCAATCTGTTCAGCGGAAATGGGAACGACGCCGTTGGCGCGGCTCTTTCCGGCGTGCCCTACGACGAGCTCTCCGGCCAGTTGGGCGATATCGCCGGGAGCGTAGGGAGCATCGAGAAGTCGGTCAAGATGAGCGACGAGGACATCAAATCCCTGGTGGACGTGGCGGAGCGGCGGTATGTGAACAACGTCAACCTGACGGCACAGACTCCGGTGATCACGGTCAACGGAGCCAATACCGGGCGGACCGCCGCCGACCGCCAGAGCCTCGCCAATGCCATCCGGGACATTCTGATCGAGCAGACCGCCTCCGGCTCCACGCGCAGCACGGCGCGGCCCGCAAGCGGATAAGAAAAGAGGAGGCCGGTATGTCCGTCAATAACTTCGGATTGTTTTTCACGCGGGACGGTACGGTCATCCGCCTGCCGGTGAACCCGGAAAAGCTGCCCGTGGCCCGGGACAACGACAACAGCGAATACAACGTGCTGGGCATCGGCCCCATCATGATCCCCCGCATACCCAAGCTGCGGGAGGTGACCATTTCCTCCTTTTTCCCCGGGCGGGAGTTCTCTGGAATCAATCAATGGGGCACCTTCCACCCGCCTGAATATTACATCCAGTTCTTTGAGAGCGCCATGAACGACAAGGCGCCCATCATCTACACCCCTGTGCGGTACTATGAGAACGGGGAGCCATTCATGACTGGCGACACCGGCTTTGAAGTGCTGGTCACCCAGTTCAACACCGAGGAGCGCGGAGGGGAGACCGGCGATTTTTACTACGATCTGACTCTGACCGAGTATCGGGATTATACCCCGCAGTCTCTTTCTGCACAGAGCGGCCGGCAGCCCGCGGGGATGCCGGTGGAAGTCACAGCGGAACCCTCCCGCACAATCCCGCAAGGACAGCTTTATGCCGGTGCGGCGTGCATTGCTAACGGCTCCTATTTTTATACCAGCTACGGGGATGAGCCCCACGGCACGGCCTCCGGACGGAGGGTATTGGTGTCACGGATTGTAGACGCCACCCGCCCCGCCAGCGTCCACATCACAGACGAGGCCGGGAATCCCCTGGGCTGGATAGACAAAAACGCCCTCCAGGTGGTGAGCGATACGTGAAGACAGAGCTGATTATTGCCAACAAGTCCGGCGGAAAGATGTGGGAGATATCCAACTCCGTGCCGGAGGTTACCTGGAGCACGGAACGCACCGGTTCGCCGGGCACACTGAAATTCAATGTACTGAAAGCCGGGGATCTGAGCTTCGCCGAGGGCGATATCGTCCGGTTCTCGGTGGACGGCCAGCTCCAGTTCTACGGCTGGGTATTCACCAAGAGCAAGGACCGCTGGGGTGAGATTCAGGTCACATGCTACGACCGCATCCGCTATCTGAAGGCCAACGCATCCTATAACTTTGAGGCGCAGACCGCCGGGGATATGCTCCGGCAGATCGCCGCCGACCTCCAGATTGACGTGGGGCAGGTAGTGGATACAGGGTACGCTATCCCGGACTTCTATAAGGAGGACGAGAGCTGCCTGGATATCCTGGGGGAGGCCATCCAACAGACCCTGCTCAACACCGGGAACATCTATGTACTGTTCGATGATGGAAACGGACTGGCCCTCCGGCAGCCCCGGGATATGGTCTCCAACGTGGTCATCGGCGACATGTCCCTGCTGACCGACTACACCTACAAGACCGACATCGACGAGCAGACCTACAACCACGTCAAACTGGCCCGGCCCAACGAGGAGACCGGCAGGGCGGATGTGTTCGTAGCGGAGGACAGCGCCACAATTGGACAGTGGGGCATGCTCCAGCTCTACCAGACGGTGGATGGCACCATGAATGACGCGCAGGTACAGGCCCAGGCCCGGGCCACCTTGTCGTGCTATAACCGCCGGATGCGGACGTTGAAGGTATCCTCCCTGGGGGTGCCCGGCCTGCGGGCGGGACAGATGGTGCTCATGAAGGTGCAGGGCCTTGGGGATATCAATCTCGACCAATACGTCCTTCTGGAGAAGGTGACCCACACCTGGGCAAATGACGACCACACAATGGAGTTTGAGACCCTGGGGCTGGAACATGTGTAAGAGGTGAGTGCGTGGATCTGAAAGATGTTCTGTACCAGATGATGCAGGAGAACACCGCCGCCGGGCAGCCAACAGACCTGCGGGTGGGCACGGTGACCAGAGAAGAACCGCTGGAGATCACCATTAACCCTGCCACATCTCCCCTGAGACGGAGGCAGCTCTGCCTCACTGAGCCGGTGATTGAGAAGAAAATCCCGGTGCTGGCCCACAGGCACCGGATTCAGACCCTCTCCCACACCCATGCCAACTCGGCGGGCACCACCACCACGGGACTGGACGGCTCCTACCTGGGGGAATACGCTCTGGTTTCTGAGGGGGCGGACGCCGCCCTACAGGGGGAGGACATTGTGTGCTGGGAGGACGGGAAGAAGCTGCCTGTCAAGGACGGTTTTATTATCCTGAACCGCAGGCTGGAGGAGGGGGACAGAGTGCTCCTGCTGCGGGTACAGCACGGGCAGAAGTTCATCGTCCTGTCCCGGATTTTTGAGGAGGAAGCCTGATGCCGACTTTGCCTACATCCACTATCGACCTGTCCGCCGGGGTGTCCTTCGTCTCCCAGCCATCCAGGACGTGGTATATCAACAAGGAAACCAACCGCATCCAGGGGGAATGTGACGGCTGGTATTCTGTCCGGCAGGCTGTGGAGGTCATTCTCAATGTGGAGCGGTTCCGCTGGCAGATTTATTCCCCCTACTCCGGGATGCAGTGGGATGGGCTCATCGGGCAGGACCCGGGGTATGTGGCCTCGGAACTTCAGCGGCGTATCACCGAGGCGCTGAAAATGGACGACCGGGTGCGGGGGATCTCCGGCTTTACGTATGCCGTGGAAGGGGATATGTTGAGGGCCTCCCTCACCGTGAGCACAGTATATGGAGAGATGCAGACCAGTGTGGAGGTCACTCTAAACTGACCTATCCAGATTGCACCTTGACAACCTCATAGCGAGACAGCAAAAAA
>ERZ772954.1865-NODE-1865-length-14926-cov-15.055813_pt1 | contig 14926 bp, 10 predicted proteins | sample MGYA00580684_ERZ772954 | MGnify/ENA primary metagenome ERZ772954 (study PRJEB29015, sample SAMEA2737654) | human gut metagenome | biome: human gut; feature: human-associated habitat; material: faeces | place: China | collected 2012 ...
ACAGCAATCGACCAGCTGAAAGACCTTTACGACAAAGCCATTGAAGATGTAGGTGAGGCCAACGCCATGATCTTTGAGATTCACCAGATGATGCTTGATGATCTGGATTATCTGGAATCTATTGAAGGAATTATCCGTACACAGAGTGTGAATGCAGAGTATGCTGTTTCAACAACAGCTGATAACTTTGCACAGATGTTTGCATCTATGGATGATGCATATATGCAGGGACGTGCAGCCGACGTGAAGGACGTTTCCGAGCGTGTGCTTGATATTCTCTGCGGAGTGAGCAACGGAACACGTGAGATGACAGAACCTTGTATTGTTGCAGCAGACGATCTTGCACCAAGTGAGACAGTACAGCTCGATAAAGAGAAAGTGCTTGGATTTGCTACAATGTATGGTTCTTCTAACTCTCATACAGCGATCCTTGCAAGAACAATGAATATTCCGGCTGTAATCGGAATGGGGGAAGCGCTCAATCCGAAGTACGATGGAGAGATGGCTATCATTGATGGATTTACAGGAACAATCTATGTGGATCCGGATGAAGAGACACTTGCAAAGATGCAGGAGAAGCGTGCGAAAGACCTTGAGCAGAAAGAACTTCTGAACCAGCTCAAAGGAAAAGAGAATGTGACAAAGAGCGGACAGAAAATCAACGTTTATGCGAACATTGGTAACGTATCTGATCTTGGTGCAGTACTTAAGAATGATGCAGGCGGAGTAGGTCTGTTCAGAAGTGAGTTCCTTTATCTTGAGAACAGTACTTATCCGACAGAAGAACAGCAGTTTGCAGCTTACAAACAGGTTGTAGAAAGCATGGCAGGAAAGAAAGTCATCATTCGTACACTTGACATTGGAGCAGACAAGCAGGTTGATTACTTCAATCTTGCGAAAGAAGAGAACCCGGCACTGGGATACAGAGCAATTCGTATTTGTCTGACAAGACCGGAGATCTTCAAGACTCAGCTTCGTGCACTTTACCGTGCATCCGTATATGGAAATCTTTCCATTATGTTCCCGATGATTATTTCTGTAAAAGAAGTTCGTAAGATCAAAGAGATCATCGAAGAAGTGAAGGCAGAGTTGAGAGAAGAAGGACTTCCATTCAAGGAAGACGTAGAACTTGGTATTATGATCGAGACTCCGGCATCAGTTATGATGAGCCGCGAACTTGCAAAAGAAGTTGATTTCTTCAGTGTTGGAACAAATGATCTGACACAGTATACGCTGGCGATTGACCGTCAGAACCTTGCGCTGGATGAGTTCTATGATCCACATCATCCGGCAGTACTTGCTATGATCAAGATGGCAGCAGATAATGCACACGCAGAAGGAAAATGGATCGGAATCTGTGGAGAACTTGGAGCAGACCTTGAACTGACAGAAGAGTTCCTGAAGATGGGACTTGATGAATTGTCTGTATCTCCGGCGATGGTACTGCCACTTAGAAAGAAGATTCGCGAGTGTGAGTAATTTGTGTTTTTGAGGGGATTCGTATGGGGAAATGAGCACTTTATAGAATGGTCGCAAGACCAGTCCTGCTATTACCACGAGCACCGGCCCGCTCTACCTCATCCCTTTGAAAGTATGTAAGAAGACGGACATTTATCGACTGAGATACTTAGCGTATTCAAAAACGAAAGGGGGCGGATTTTTTGGAGAGGGAGATTTTTTTGTGGCTGGGGCTTATGGTGGTGTTTTTGATTATTGAGCTTGCCACGGTTGGTCTGACTTCAATCTGGTTTTCGGGCGGTGCGCTGGCGGCGTTGTTAGTTTCGCTTGCCGGAGCTGGAATGGTGATACAGATTGCTGTATTCGTAGTTATTTCAGCAGTGCTTGTGATCTTTACCAGGCCCTTTGCAGCGAAGTATGTTAATGCGCATCATGTGAAGACGAATTGTGATGAATTGATTGGAAGTGTTGTTAAGGTGACAGAGACAGTTGATAATTTTGCACAGACCGGTACTGCAATTGCACAGGGGAAGGAATGGACTGCACGGTGCAAGTCAGACAAAGACAGAATTGAGAAAGATTCGCTTGCCAAAGTAGCAGCAATTTCCGGAGTGAAACTGATTTTAGAGAAATGTGAGGAGGAAGAGCTATGATATTTGGACTTATTATTTGGATGATCATTATTATGATCGTGGTGTGGCTTCTTGTGTCAAATATCCGTATCGTTCCGCAGGCGCATGCGTATGTTGTGGAGCGACTTGGCGGATACAAGGAGACATGGGGCGTAGGATTACATTTTAAAGTGCCGATCCTTGACCGTGTGGCAAAAAGAGTTTCCTTGAAAGAACAGGTTGTTGATTTTGAACCACAGGCAGTGATCACGAAGGATAATGTTACCATGCAGATCGATACGGTTGTATTCTATCAGATCACTGACCCGAAGAAGTATGCATACGGAGTAGAAAGTCCGATTGCGGCAATCGAGAATCTGACAGCAACAACACTTCGTAATATCATCGGAGATCTGGAATTAGATGAGACATTGACTTCCCGTGAGACGATCAACTCCAAGATGCGTACGATCCTTGATATTGCAACAGATGAGTGGGGAATCAAGGTGAATCGTGTTGAACTGAAGAATATCATGCCACCGAAGGCAATCCAGGATGCGATGGAGAAGCAGATGAAAGCAGAGCGTGAACGTCGTGAAGCAATCCTGCGTGCAGAAGGAGAGAAGAAGTCTACGATTCTTGTTGCAGAAGGAGAAAAGGAATCTGTAATCCTGGAGGCAGAGGCATCTAAGCAGGCAGCAATCCTGAAAGCAGAAGCTGAGAAACAGAAACGAATCAAAGAAGCAGAGGGACAGGCAGAAGCAATCCGTTCCGTACAGAAAGCGACAGCAGAAGGTATCGAGTATATTAAGAATGCCGGAGCAGATGATGCTGTTCTTACATTAAAGAGTCTGGAGGCATTTGCCAAGGCGGCAGACGGAAAAGCGACGAAGATCATCATTCCTTCAGAGATTCAGGGAATTGCAGGACTTACGAAAACAATCGCAGAAGTTGCCCGTACAGAAACAAGCGTTGCAAAAGAAAAAGAAGTAAAGTAAAATAAAAGATGTATTTCAGCGTGCCAATCTGTCAAAAGATTGGCACAATGTGTTTTACAACGATAATATTTTGGAGTGCAAATGAAATGGAAACAGAGAAAATCATCAGGTTATCGGTTCGGAATCTGGTTGAATTCATATTAAAAGAAGGTGACATTGATAACAGGATTTCAGGAACTCTGGATAAAGATGCGATGCTGATGGGAGGACGCCTTCATCGGAAAATTCAGCGTATGATGGGTTCAAATTATCAGGCAGAAGTTTCCTTGAAAATGCAGGTTCCGTGTGACGGATTCCAATTAAAACTGGAAGGACGTGCGGATGGAATTCTCCTTGAATCAGAAAAAACAATAATAGATGAGATCAAAGGCGTCGTGCGTTCCCTTGATCGAGTGGAGCATCCTGTGCCGGTTCATCTTGCTCAGGCAAAATGTTACGCATATATTTATGCCAGACAGCAGGGATTAAAGCAGATCAGTGTTCAGATGACCTATTGTAATCTTGATACTGAAGATGTGAAAAGATTTCGGGAAGAGTATACATTTGAAGAATTAGAAAAATGGTTTCTTGATCTGGTTCATCAGTATGAACGTTGGGCAAAACTGCAGATTGAGTGGGAAAAGAGAAGAGATGCTTCGATTCATCAGACCGAATTTCCATTCGCATATAGAGAAGGGCAGTTTGACCTGGCAGCTTCCGTATATCGTACGATTTATCACAAAAAGAAATTATTTATCCAAGCCTCAACAGGAACCGGAAAGACGATGGCAGTATTGTATCCGGCGGTGAAAGCAATCGGAGAAGGATTGGGGGATAAATTATTCTATCTGACAGCAAAGACGATCACAAGAACCGTGGCGGAGCAGGCATTTTCTATTCTTGAAGAAAAAGGTCTTGCTTTTCGTTCAATTACATTGACTGCGAAAGAGAAGATCTGTTTTTGTGAGGAGACAGAATGCAATCCGGATGCTTGTCCTTATGCGAAAGGTCATTTTGACCGGGTGAATGATGCAGTTTATGACATGTTAGAAAAACAAAAGAAGCTGACACGGGAATCAATTGAAAGACAGGCAGAAGATTTTCATGTATGTCCGTTTGAACTATCTCTTGATCTGTCAGAATGGGCGGATGGGGTGATCTGTGATTATAATTATGTGTTCGATCCGACGGCACATTTGAAACGATTTTTTGCAGACAATGTCAGCGGAGATTATTTGTTTCTGATCGATGAAGCACACAACCTCGTGGAACGTGGACGGGAAATGTACAGTGCTTCTATCTATAAAGAAGATATTCTGGAGGTGAAAAACCTGCTGAAGGATCGAGATAAAAAACTTGTGAAGAGTCTGGAATCTGTCAATAAACTGATGCTTGAGATGAAACGCGAGTGCGAGAATTATCGGTTGGTGGAAAGTGTTTCTCCATTTGCAGTAAAACTGATGAATCTTCTGACTCAAATGGAAAGATATCTTGAAGAAGAGAGGAATGCAGGAAATGCAGAGCAGCCGGATGCATTTATGGAACTCTTTTTCCAAGTAAGGCAGTTTTTGGAAATTCATGAACTGTTGGATGAAAATTATATACAGTATACAGAACTGGAAGGAAACGGAAGATTCAAAATAAAATTGTTCTGTGTAAATCCGGCGGAGAATCTGAATCATTATTTAAAACTTGGGAATTCCACAATATTTTTCTCGGCAACATTGCTTCCGATCGATTACTATAAACAATTACTATCTGTTGAGAAGGATGATTATGCAGTCTATGCTGAATCTAAGTTCCCACAGGGGAACAGGAAAATTCTGATCGGAAGTGAAGCAAGCACGAAATATACACAAAGAGGTACAGAAATGTATCGCAAAATTGCCGAGTATCTGAGAAGCACAGTGGATGGAAAGAATGGAAACTACATTGCATTTTTCCCTTCCTATCAGTTTATGGAGGATGTTTTGGAAGAGTTTGAAAAACGGTCATCCGGAGTAGAACTGGTAATTCAATCGCAATTTATGTCAGAAAATCAGAGAGAAGAATTCTTGGAAATGTTTGAAGAAGAAAGAGATCATCCGATGCTTGGATTTTGTGTGATGGGTGGTGTATTTTCAGAAGGAATCGATCTTACACATGACAGATTGATCGGAGTGATCGTTGTCGGAACAGGAATTCCACAGGTATGTAATGACAGAGAAATCGTGAAAAATTATTTTGATCAGAGAGGAATGCGAGGATTTGATTATGCGTACCTTTATCCCGGAATGAATAAAGTACTTCAGTCCGCAGGAAGAGTGATCCGTACCGAAGACGACAGAGGAATTATCCTTTTACTTGATGATCGATTTCAGAATCGGCAGTATCAGCAGCTTTTTCCGAGAGAGTGGAAAGAGTATGAAGTATGTGGGCGGAAAGAGATAAAAGAAAAGATGGAAGAATTCTGGAAAAATCGATAGATAAAAAATGAGAACCGTTATTGAATGCGGAAACAGTAAAATAGTTACTGCGTTGTGTCATGTAACGATTCTCATTATTTTTCAGGAGTTGCTATCCTGATTACTGTTCTTCAAAATAGTTCAAAAATTCCTGTGCAGGCTTAGCCAAAGGAAGCTGCTCATTATAAGCAATTACAAGAGAACGCTCCGGCATCTCTTCTTCCATATCCAGCTTGAAGATATCATCCTTGTTCTCGGAAAGACAATAATCCGGAATAAATGCAATTCCAAGCCCGATTCTTGCAAGATCGATCAGGAGATCATTACTTGTAAGTTCAATTTCGGGAACCAGGTCAAGCTGATGTTGTTGGAACAGGCGATGAAGGAACTCGTTCGTTGTACTGTTCTTATCCAGCATCAGGATCGGATAGTGGAGCAGATCGGCAAGTGTCAGTTTCTTCTCCTTTAATTCAGGATAATTGTTTCCGGCAATGAAAACATCATGGAAATTCTTAATCTTCATAGAGGCGGAAATATTGTTGAGCGCTGCATTCGGATAATTGACAACAATCAAATCCACCAGTCCGTTCTTCAAAAGCTCTGTACATCTTAAAGAAGTCTGGTTGATAACTTTAATATGTACATTCGGGAAAGTCTTATGGAATTTCTCGAGGTATGGAACAAGGAAATATCTGCAGATCGTGTCACTTGCACCGATGCGGATCTGTCCACCGGTAGAAGCGGCATCTAAAAGCTGAGCCTCACCTTTCTGGATCAGATTCATGGCCGGTTCAATGTGGCGCAGGAGAATCTCTCCTTCTGGTGTGAGCTGGACTTTCTTTGTGCTTCGGATAAAAAGCGTCTGATCCAGTTTTCGTTCGAGTGTTTTGATCGACTGACTGACAGCAGACTGTGAAATAAACAGCTGCTTGGATGCCTCTGAGAAATTCAATGTGGTGGCGACGTGATAAAACACTTTGTATAATTCGTAGTTTATATCCATCATTTTATTAGACCTCCTAATAAATATTCATCTTATTATAAGATAAATAAAGGAAAAATACAACAGAATAAAAAAATCCGTTGCACAAAAGATAAAAAAGGAGAATAAATATTGCTGACTCCGAGAAAGATACGAGAAAACGACAATCAATTAGTGGTGCTTATCAGATTGTTTAATTTTATTAATTATACTAATGAAGAAAACTATGGTAGGATAAAAATAGATAATGTAAAGAAGGTAGTACCGTGTCTTGAACACGTAATACAGAAAGAGGAGATTATATATGAGTAATGTAAAGCGCGTATATGTAGAAAAGAAACCGGAGTTTGCTGTTGCAGCGAAGGGCCTCAGACATGAGATTCGTCATTATCTTGGACTTCAGGATGTGACAAATGTACGAGTTCTGATTCGTTACGACGCAGAGAATATTTCAGAAGAAACATTTGAAAAGGCATGCAATGGTGTGTTCGCAGAGCCGCCGGTAGATTTCCTTTATAAAGAAGAATTCCCGAAAAATGAAACAGATAAATGTTTTTCCGTAGAGTTCCTTCCGGGACAGTTCGACCAGAGAGCGGATTCTGCAGAGCAGTGTATCCGTTTTATTAAAGAAGATGAAACTCCTGTAATCCGTACAGCAGTTACATATGTAATTGAAGGCGGAGTTTCAGACGAAGAACTGCAGGCAATTAAGAATCACTGCATCAACCCGGTAGATTCCAGAGAAGCTGTAGCAGAGAAACCGGAGACACTGGTGACAGTATTTGATGAGCCGGCAGATGTAAAGATTTTTGACGGTTTTAAAGATATGCCGGAAGCAGAATTGAAAGAGTTATATGATTCTCTTGGATTGGCAATGACATTTAAAGATTTCCTGCATATCCAGAACTATTATGCAGGAGAAGAGCACAGAGATCCGACGATGACAGAGATCCGTGTTCTTGATACATACTGGTCAGATCACTGCCGTCATACAACATTCTCTACAGAATTAAAAGATGTGAAGTTTGATGAAGGCGACTACAAAGAGACAATCGAAGCAACATATAAAGAATATTTGAAAGATCACAGCGAGATTTTCAAAGGAAGAGAAGATAAATTTGTCTGCCTTATGGACCTTGCACTGATGGCTATGCGCCGCCTGAAAAAGGAAGGAAAGCTTGCTGATCAGGAAGAGTCTGATGAGATCAATGCATGTAGTATCGTAGTTCCGATCAAGGTTGACGGAGTAGAAGAAGAGTGGCTGATCAACTTCAAGAATGAGACACATAACCATCCGACAGAGATCGAACCATTTGGTGGAGCTGCAACATGTCTTGGAGGAGCAATCCGTGACCCACTGTCAGGACGTACTTATGTATACCAGGCAATGCGTGTGACAGGTGCTGCTGATCCGACAGTGTCAGCAGATGCAACTTTGAAAGGAAAACTTCCTCAGAAGAAACTTGTTCGTGAGGCGGCTCATGGATATAGCTCATATGGTAACCAGATCGGTCTGGCTACAGGACTTGTAAAAGAGATTTATCATCCGGATTACGTTGCAAAACGTATGGAGATCGGTGCTGTACTTGGAGCTGCTCCAAGACGTGCGGTTATCCGTGAGAACTCTGATCCTGGAGATATCATCATCCTTCTCGGTGGACGTACAGGCCGTGATGGTTGCGGTGGAGCAACAGGTTCTTCTAAAGTTCATACAGAAGAGTCTATCGAGACTTGTGGTGCAGAAGTTCAGAAAGGAAATGCACCGACAGAGCGTAAGATCCAGAGATTATTCCGCAGAGAAGAAGTCAGCCATCTGATCAAGAAATGTAATGACTTTGGTGCAGGTGGTGTATCTGTAGCAATTGGAGAACTTGCAGACGGACTTCGTGTTGAACTTGATAAAGTACCGAAGAAATATGCAGGACTTGACGGAACAGAAATCGCAATCTCTGAGTCTCAGGAAAGAATGGCAGTTGTTGTAGACCCGAAAGATGTAGATGAATTCATGGGATACGCGAAGGAAGAAAACTTAGAGGCAACAGTTGCAGCAGTAGTAACAGAGGAGCCAAGACTCGTTCTTGTATGGAGAGGAAAAGAGATTGTCAACCTTTCCCGTGCATTCCTTGATACAAACGGTGCTCATCAGGAGACAAATGTTGAGGTTGAGATTCCTTCTAAGAAGGACAGCCTTTTTGTAAAGAAAGAAGTAGGAGATGTAAAAGAGACATGGCTTTCTATGCTCTCTGATCTCAATGTATGCTCTCAGAAAGGACTTGTTGAGATGTTCGACGGTTCTATCGGAGCAGGTTCCGTATTTATGCCACATGGTGGAAAATACCAGATGACAGAGACACAGGCAATGGTAGCGAAAGTACCTGTTCTGAACGGAACAACAGACAGTGTATCTATGATGAGTTACGGATTTGATCCATATCTGTCAAGCTGGAGCCCATACCACGGAGCTGTTTATGCAGTGACAGAGTCAATTGCCAAGATTGTGGCAGCAGGTGGAGATTATAGAAAAATTCGCTTCACATTCCAGGAGTATTTCCGTAGAATGACAGAAGATCCAAAGAGATGGAGCCAGCCATTTGCAGCACTTCTTGGTGCTTATGCAGCACAGATTGGTTTTGGACTTCCGTCTATCGGAGGAAAAGACAGTATGTCAGGAACATTCCAGGATATCGATGTACCTCCGACACTTGTATCCTTCGCTGTTGATATGGCTCTTGAGCAGGATATTATTACACCAGAGCTTAAGAAGGCAGGAAACAAACTTGTATGGCTCAAGATCAAAAGAGACGAGAATGATCTTCCGGTTTATGATGCAGTAATGGATCAGTACGGTAAATTCATGGAAGATGTACAGAGCGGAAAAATTGTATCTGCATATGCACTGGATCGTCATGGAGTTGCGGCAGCAGTCAGCAAGATGGCATTTGGTAACCGCATGGGTGCCAAAATCGAGCACAATGTAGATAAGAGAGATCTGTTTGCTCCTGCATTTGGAGATATTATCGCAGAGGTCGAAGACGGAAAGGTTGGAGAACTCGCAATTACTTATACAGAAATCGGTGAAGTAACAGAAGAGCCTGTACTTGCTTACGGTGATGTGAAGATCGCACTTGCAGACGCACAGGATGCATGGACAGGAACACTTGAGAAAGTATTTGCTACAAAATCAGCAGCAGATTCTGATACCAAGGTTGAAGAGAAGCTCTTCAATACATCCGATATCCATATTTGCAGCCATAAGATCGGACAGCCAACAGTATTTATTCCGGTATTCCCTGGAACGAACTGTGAGTATGACAGTGCCCGTGCATTTGAGAGAGCAGGTGCTAAGGTTATTACAAAAGTATTCCGTAACCTTGATGCAGAAGACATCCGTGGATCAGTAGACGAGTTTGAGAAAGCAATCGGACAGGCTCAGATGATCATGTTCCCAGGTGGATTCAGTGCCGGTGATGAGCCGGATGGTTCAGCTAAATTCTTTGCAACTGCATTCCAGAATGCGAAGATCAAAGAAGCTGTTGAAAAACTTTTGAATGAGAGAGACGGACTTGCACTTGGTATCTGTAACGGATTCCAGGCTCTGATCAAGCTCGGACTTGTACCATACGGAAAAATCGTTGGACAGACAGATGATGCTCCGACACTGACATACAATACAATCGGACGTCATATCTCTAAGATGGTTTATACAAAGGTTGTTACAAACAAATCCCCATGGCTTCAGGGAGCACAGCTTGGCGGAGTTTATACAAACCCGGCATCTCATGGTGAAGGAAGATTTGTTGCAAGCGAAGAGTGGCTTGATAAGCTGTTCGCTAACGGACAGGTGGCAACACAGTACTGTGATCCGGAAGGAAATATCAGCATGAACGAAGAGTGGAACGTGAACGGATCTTACCGTGCAATTGAAGGTATCACAAGCCCGGATGGACGTGTCCTTGGTAAGATGGCTCACTCTGAGAGACGCGGAGATCATGTTGCTATTAACATTTATGGAGAGCAGGATCTGAAGATCTTTGAATCAGGTGTAAAATACTTTAAATAAAATGGTAACTGTACACCGACGAAATGCGTAGCATTTTGGAGGTTGGCTCTGAACAGTTACAATAAAATATAAAATAAAATAAAAAAGTTGTTGACATCTGATAGGTGTTAAGTATATAATAATCAAGTCGGTTGCGACAAAGCGTAAGTGGAAGCCGTAGCCGACATATGAATATGGGATCTTAGCTCAGCTGGGAGAGCATCTGCCTTACAAGCAGAGGGTCACAGGTTCGAGCCCTGTAGGTCCCATATACTAACTAAATATGGCGGGATAGCTCAGTTGGCTAGAGCACACGGTTCATACCCGTGGTGTCGCTGGTTCAAATCCAGTTCCCGCTACTATAACGAAGACTGCGTGCTTAAGAAATTAGTACGCAGTCTTTTTACGCAAATTTACTGGTTACTGCTTATATCAAGCAAAGAAATAATAGTATTAAGGAGCAACTTGTGGTAATATAACAGATAATGATATAGAAAAAAGTTGTTGTCTTTCGTTTATATTTTAAAACGTGGCCAATAACAGAAATACGGAGGAAACAAGATGAATAAGAAAAGCGGATATGCGCTCAGAATAGTACTTGGAGGTTATCTTACCTACCTGGGGATCAGAATCTTAAGTGAGATGATCCAGCAGCGTCCTAGCAATATGACACTTATGTCAGTACTGGCAGTTGTATTTATCCTGGTTGGAGTTGCTTATGCAGGGAATGCCATCTGCAAAACGTTTGAAATTGATATCAAAAAGCAGATTGCGAAGATGATAGCAAAGAGAAAAGCGGAGCAGAAACGAAAAGCAGAAGAAGCGGCAGCGGCGAAGGAAATGTCACAGGTAACAGAGAGCACAACGACAGAAGCATCAGAAGACGAAAAAGTATCAGACGATACAATGCCGACAATGCTTTCAGAAGAAGACAGGAAGAAGTTGAAAGACGCAGTGTCTAAGGCGGATTTCGAGGAAAAAACAATGCAAGACAGCAAGGCTGAAGCTATAGAAAAAACAGCAGATTCAGATTCAACAGAAAACGAAGCAGCGGAAAAAACAGTATCAGAAGAAAAAGTAGAATCAGTAGAAAAACTGGCGACTACAACAGAATCAGAGGAAACACCGGACGAAGAAATAAAAGCTGAAGAAACAGCAACTGAAGAAACATCGGTTCAGGAAGAACTGACAGACACAAGAGTGGTAGATATTTTTGCAGAACTGAATGAAGAACCTGTTTCAGAAGATGCTGAAAATGATTTTGAGGAGAAATAATTATGCGTGTAGGTATGGGATATGATGTTCATAAGTTAGTTGAAGGAAGAAAACTGATCCTGGGTGGAGTTGAGATTCCTTACGAGAAAGGTCTCTTAGGACATTCAGATGCGGATGTTATGCTGCATGCCGTAATGGATGCACTGCTTGGAGCAGCAGCACTTGGAGACATTGGCCTTCATTTTCCGGATACAGATCCAAAATATAAGGGCGCATCCAGTATAAAACTGCTCGAGCACGTAGGCGGACTTTTGGAAGAGAATGGATATGTGATCGAGAATATTGATGCAACGATCATTGCGCAGCGTCCAAAGATGCGTCCGCATATTGATCAGATGCGGGAAAACATGGCGAAAGCGCTTAAAATTGATGTTGATCAGATCAATGTAAAGGCTACAACAGAAGAGGGCCTTGGCTTTACCGGAAACGGCGAAGGAATCTCATCTCAGGCGATCTGTGCGATTGAAAAATTTACGAATTACAGTAGCGTGGATGTGATGGAGAAGCCTGCAGGATGTGGTGGATGCTGTGCGGGAAAATAAGATGAAGATTCGAAAGCTGGATCAATCAGAGCATTGGAAAACAAGGAGCTTGTGGGAACAGGTATTTTCAGAAGACAGTCAGGAATTTGTTGATTATTACTATTATATCAAGACAAAAGACAATACGATTTATGTAATAGAGGAAGACGATGAGATACGTGCGATGCTGCAGCTGAACCCTTATCAGGTAAAGTTACAGGAAAGTGTCGTCCCATCGGATTATATCGTGGGAGTTGCCACGCAGGCAGAATATAGAGGCAGAGGATATATGAGAAATCTTCTGATTCATGCATTACAGGATCAGTATTCGCAGAAGATGCCATTTACCTTCCTGATGCCGGCGGCAGAAGCAATCTATTATCCTTATGATTTCCGATTTGTTTATGAACAGAAACAAATCGAGCTTGATGAAGCATTTTTTTCTGCAAGAAAAGAATATAAAAATGATAAATATAGAAATATATCACAAGAGCGGATTGTAGACCGTGATGCAAGATTTATGGATGCAGGGAAGATGGCGGCATTTGTTGAAGAGAATTTTTCAGATTGCTGGAATGTTGTTGCTTTAAGAAATGCACAATATTATCAGACACAGATTCTCGAACAACAGAGTGAGTTTGGTGGTATGCGGCTTGTCTTTGAAGAAGAGAAGCTGGTCTGTATCTATGCATATGCGAAAGAAGAGGGGCTCGAGATCAGGGAACCACTTTGTTTGGAAGGGAAAGAAGCTCTCCTCTGGGCGTCGGTGGATGGTCTTAGAGAACCGGAAGAAAAGGTCATGGTCTATGGCCTTGAAGAAATACCGGATTGCCTGGATGGTGAAAAGTCAGTAAGCAAAGGTATATATAAAGAAAAACCGGTCATTATGGTCAGGATCGTTCATTTACAGGAATTATTTTCTAAAATGAAAATCCCGTCAGAATGTGAGATTCATTGTTCTTTTGCGGTGATCGATCCGATTCTTCATAAGAACAGCAGGATCTGGAAACTCAGTAGCTCAAAAGGAGAAGAAAGCCTGAGTATGTCTGAAACGGAAGATTCACAGGGAGTACTTTCCATTGCAGCATTGACGGAAATATTGTTTGGATACAAAACTCCTGAAGAAATACGTGCAGAGGAAAGCGTAATTCTTACAGAAGAACTAGAGGAAGAACTGAGGAAACTTCAGAACTTCTGTCCAATATTTTTGAATGAGATTGTCTGAATAAAATGTTAAAATAAAATGTACCCTATAGATTGGACAGTTTGAGTTTTTAAAACCCTTACCATTAGACAGTAAGTTTTAATGAAAACCCTTAAATCTATACAATGAGTTTACAGGGAACCCTTAACTTTGGACATGGTTCTGATGACCCCCTTTATTTTGTACAAAATCGATTTTTGACTCCGATTCAGATTGATATTAAAATAAAAATGAATTGGAGGAAATTATGGCAAACAGAAAGTTTACAGAACAGGAAATGCTCACACTGAGAAATAGCAAATATGTGTTGGATGTATCACCGAGCATTGTACATTTCTCGGCAGAATTTAAAAAACTGTTTTGGGAGGAACTGTCAAAGGGCAGGCTTCCACGTGAGATTGTTTCGACTCTTGGGATAGATCCAAATATCCTGGGGGATTCCAGAATAAATGGTCTGAAAACCATGATTGGAAATGAAGTAAAAAAGGGAAATGGTTTTCGAGATCTTAACACCTATGCACAGGGCTGCAACGGATATCTGTCGGCTGAAAATCGGATAAAATATTTAGAAATGCAACTGGCATATAAAGATCAGGAGATTGAGTTTCTAAAAAAAATTGTATCTTTAAATCCGGAGACGCCGGAATAATGAAAATACCAGCCCATGCAAAGTATCAGATTATTTATGATACTTTGCAAAAAAACGATAATCTATTGAATGTAGCTGCCATGTGCGAAATTGCAGGAGTATCCCGTTCGGGCTATTACCATTATCTCTCAACAGAAGACCAGCGAATGGAAAGAGAGGAACGGGACAGACAGGATTTTCTTTTGATTCTGAAAGCATACCAGTATCGAGGATATCATAAAGGTGCCCGTAGTATATATATGAGGTTGTTACACATGGAACCGCCTATAGTGATGAATATCAAAAAAATCCGTCGGCTGATGAGGAAATATAACTTACAGTGTCCTATCCGCAAAGCAAATCCCTATCGGAGAATGGCAAAAGCAATGGCAACTGCATATACCGCACCCAATATAGTAAACCGTGAATTCGAGGAACATGGACCAAGAAAAATTCTGTTAACAGATATCACGTATATAATAAATGGAAAAGCACCCCGGTGCTATATGTCAACAATTATAGATGCCTGTACCAAGGAACTGCTGTCATGGGTTCTCAGCGAATCATTAGAAATTGATTTTGTATTAGAAACAGTAAAACAGTTAATAGAAAAACATGGAACTAATTTAAGCACAGAAACATTAATACATAGCGATCAGGGTTCCCACTATACCAGCATTAAATTTATCCAATTGTTAAAGGATAATGAACTGAGACAGTCTATGTCACGTAGAGCAAACTGTTGGGACAATGCTCCTCAGGAATCATTCTTTGGTCATATGAAAGA
>ERZ772954.1890-NODE-1890-length-14785-cov-4.557637_pt1 | contig 14785 bp, 6 predicted proteins | sample MGYA00580684_ERZ772954 | MGnify/ENA primary metagenome ERZ772954 (study PRJEB29015, sample SAMEA2737654) | human gut metagenome | biome: human gut; feature: human-associated habitat; material: faeces | place: China | collected 2012 ...
GCGATTAAAAACATCGTAAAGCTTGCGGATGCCACCAGTTTGCCGGCGTCGTTGGTGACGGTTACCTGATTGACAACGGTTTTCCGGCCTTTGTGTATGGCGTTGGATTCTATATAGATGGTTCCGGTATTCACCCCTCTTAAGAAATTGATGCTGCTGCATTCCGTGACATTGGTGGTCTCGAAGGCGTAAGTGGACATTCCTGCCGCCATATCACAGAGAGAGAATAAAAATCCTCCGTGAACATTTCCATAAAGATTTAAGGCTTCCTCAGTAATTTCCATGGAGAGTTTCGCATGGCCCGGAGAGACCTCCAAAAGCCTGGCGTTTTCTATGCCTCCGATCGGATGAATATGTCTCAGAATGCCGTCCATTATCTCTGATCTCATGTATGCATACCTCCTCGTTATGAGCACTTAGCGCCTCTACTTAGCGTCTGTACTCTATTCTATGTTCTGAATCTGTTCTCTTACTTTCTCAATCTCGGTCTTCAGATCGATCGCCCGATTTGAAATCTCCAGATTGTTCGCCTTAGACAGAATAGTATTTGCCTCCCGGTTCATTTCCTGGGCTATAAAGTCCAGTTTTCTGCCGATGCTTCCGCCGGTTTGCAGTGTCTGTTTCATGCTCTCGATATGGCTGTGCAGACGAACCGTTTCTTCATCCGTGCAGATTTTGTCTGCATAAAGAATCACTTCTGTTGCGATACGGCTCTCCTCGAGCTGTGTGTCACTAAGCAGTTCTTTTACTTTTTCAGTCAGTTTGGTGCGATATGCCTGAAGAATTTCCGGGGAACGTTTTTCAATCGCTGCCACATCGGTAAGCATACCGTCCAGTTTTTCGATCAGATCCAGCTTCAGATTTTCCCCTTCCCGGATGCGGGATTCTACAAACTGCTCGCATGCCCCACGAAGTGCTGTTTCAAGGACTGCCCAGATCTCCTGTTCATCTACCGGCTGCTCTTCCATTGTGAAAACTTCCGGACTGCGTCCGATCACGGAGGCACGGATATCATTTGGCAGATCAAATTTTTCCGAAAGCTGCTGATAATATTTTACATACTCTGCTGCAATGTTCTCGTTATATTTCAAAGAGACATTGGTTTCTGTGAAATCCTCATAAGTAATAAAAATATCAACTTTTCCACGCTGTATATATTCTTTGAGAAGATTTCGAATAGCAGATTCAAAAATACTGAGTTTTTTCGGCATTTTGATGTTGGAATCAAAATAGCGGTGGTTGACGGACTTCATCTCAACCGTAAACTTGCGGTCGCCCTGGTGATTTTCATATCTTCCAAAGCCTGTCATACTTTTTATCATAATTATATTCGCTCTTTTCTTTCAAAATTGCGGCATAGAAAGCCATACTATTTTTATTATAGTCGAAAGCGTCGGAAGCGTCAACCGAAAAACAAAGAAAAATAAGACGGAGAAAACAGATTTTGTTCTCTCCGTCTCTTTTTCCGGAAGATATGCTTTTAAAGCATATTTCTATTTTTTAATAACCGCTTTCTTTGGAAGTCCAGCTTTTTTCAGCATTCTTGTATATTTGGAAAGTTTTTTGGAAGGTACGCTCACTTTTGCTTTTGAATTGATCTTGCTGAAGGCCTTGCTTCCGATGGATGTGATTCCATTTGCCTTTTTCATATTGATACTTGCAAGTTTTCGGCAGTTTGCAAATGCACCTTTTTCAATCTTCTTCACATTACTTCCGATTGTAATTTTCTTCAGATACTTGCAGCCTTTGAATGCGTTTTTGCCAATCTTGGTTACTTTATAGGTAACGCCATTGATCTTCACTGTTTTTGCGATGGATACAGAAGTAACGTTTTTCCCTTTTTTACCTCCAACACCAACAACAACGGCTGTTTTTTTCTTAGCATCAAGAACACGGTAAGTCACATTCTTTCTGACGGTCTTATTTGCTTTCTGTGGTGCTTCGGTTTCTTCGACAGGCTGTTTCTCGGTTGGTTTCTCAGTCGGTTTCTCAGTCGGGTTTGTTTCGCTTTCTGCTTTTTTCAGACCAGCTTTTGCACTCTGGAGATTTGTCAGCAGTGTCTTCAGTTCTTCTGCACTTGCTCCTTCAGATGGTGCTTTTGCTGCTTCGTATGCTTCCTTGAATGCTGTCCAGCTTGCACTTGTATACGTTCCGTCTGCATTTCCTGCTTCATAAATACCTTTTATGCTGCTGTCATTTACCGCTTCATTCAGTGCTTCCTGAGCTTTTGTTACTTCCTGTTCTTCTTCATTCAGAACCTGATGGATATGGAATTCGCTTGCAGTAGCAAAACCATTGCTTCCCTCTTTTGCAACAAATTTGATATATCTTGCATCAACTGTGTTGAATTTTGCGGTCTTTTCTTTTGTATCAGATGCCCATACACCATCTGTTACAACCTGTGTCCAGTCATCACTTTCTGCTTTCTTGACATACAAATCATAGCTTGTGATATATCCGTTTGCTCCGCCGGACTGTCTTGGAACATAAGTCAGTTTGTTGATCTTATATTCTTTGCCCATATCTACGGTAAACGTTGCCGGAAGTGCTTTTATGGATGGTGAGTACTGGCTGTGCCATAAGGTGCTGGTATCTCCGTCAAATGCATTGGAGATCGGACCGTCGCTGCCCTCTGCCGGATTCTGCTCGTTATCACAGGTGAAGCTGAAATCCGTTGTAGGGATGATGCTGTCATCCTGATCGTTTGTCAGTTCGATTTCATCGATCAGACCATTGAAACTGTTTCCAGTCGTGCTTCCGATGTATTTGATCGGGATGTTTAATGTTGCAAGACGGTACTGTGTACCAAGCTTTGTTGCAGTATCCATAACAGCCGGAATAGCTGTATCAGAATCGTTTACATACAGTTCTGCTTTGTCTTTATAGCCTTTGATCGTCAGATGTACCCATTCGTCTTCCGGAAGTGTATAGTCAAAGGAATAATCATAACCTTCTCTGGAATATCCGACTTTTCCGGTATTCTTCTGAACGGCTTTGATCGTGTAATCACCAAGTGTGGAAGAACCTTCAAACAGAACCTGTTCATCAGAGGATCCTCCTGCTGCCTTTTTCACCCAGAAGGAAAGGCTGGTTCCTGCCGGAGATTTGTCAAGCGGTGTTTCAATGCAGGTATCACTTTCCATAGACAGGGCTTTGCCGACTTTTCCTTCTGTGTAAGTTGCATGTTCAGCAGACACTGCATTGTATTTGTTCTTGGAAGCATCACTTCCGTCTTCTTTGTTAAAATTGTATTCTGCGTAAGTACTTCCCGCACTTTCAATTTCATGATACGGATTGGTGTTCGGAGCAGTGGAAACTTTTGCAGTGGTTGCTTTTACTTCGTTGTATGTCTTTGTGCCTTCGCCCCAGAGTTTTTCACTCAGTGCAGACATCGGCTGGTAGATACGGTCAAAGACATCATAGTCTGTGACACCGTTTCCTCTGGTATCGATGGAGTCATTCCACAGTGCGTAAGCACCACCGATCATCTGCGGATCACCGGCCGGAATCGTTGTATTTAAATTACCGCTTTTAAATACATTCGGTTTCCAGTTTGCATAGAGGCTTGCAGCATTCAGATAATCTGCATAGTATCCTGCTGCCGGAACGATATATACATTGGAGTCCAGAGAGTTGATCAGTTCAAAGCCAAGATTGTACATTTCCGTAGGATCTGCCCAGTCTTTGCTCCATACATTGATCTCCACACCATCGCCGCGGACTTCTGTATCAGACTTGATTCTGGTAAGACCGCCCCACATACGCATTTTTCGGTTTTTGGACTTCATATAATCATCCATTTCATTTACAAAATTGCGGTACAGGGTTGCATCGTCTTCGTACTCATCCGCACCGATATGTACGGTTGTCTGTTCATCGAAAACAGGATTTTCTCCATCAATATAATCGGAGAAGATATTTTTTGCCAGCTGCGTGGATTCCGGTTTGGAAAGATCCAGATGATCTGTCAGTGGACGTTTCCAATTGCTGGAATTCATTTTCTTTAAAGCACAGTTCTGGAATGTTTTTGTAAATGCCAGTGCGTGTGCCGGTACATCGATTTCCGGAACGATATTGACACCGATCGTTCTGGAATCTTTGATCAGGCTGCGGAACTGATCTTTTGTATAATACAGATCGGTTGCTGTCGCAGTTTTACCTTCATCATTTTTTACAGAAGATTCCAGACGGAAAGCAGCGTAGGCCTTTGTAAAGCTGTTCTGCATCGTAGTCTCCGCATTGGTATCCCAGTAGTCCTCAAGGAAGATCAGGTTATCATTCAGATGTACCTGTAAGTCATTCATCTTGTACCAGGACATTGTTGCCGCAACATCTTTTACGGTCTGAAGTTCGGTTGCTTTTCGTCCGACATCCAGGATCACACCTCTGACTTTGTATTTTGGATAGTCTCTGGTTGTTCCTTTCGGAATCGTCGTTTTGTTCTGCTTCAGGATCTGCAGGAAGGTTCTGGTTGCCCAGTAAGCACCTGTTGCAGTCTCGGATTCTGTTTTGATGGAATCTCCGATCTGTGAAAGATAACCTTCGTCTTTCAGGCCTTTTCCTTTTGCTGTCAATGCAAAATAAAAATCTCCTGCTTTCACATCGCTTTCACTTCCATATACAACGGAAATATCGTTTCCGACAATGTCTTTATAATCTGCTGCAAATGCTTCTGCCATGGAAGAAAGTGTATCTTTGTCAGCAGCATTGATCACGATGCGTGAGTTTTTCGATATGGTGAAATTGCCGGTAGCACCTGCCCACTCTGCCAGTTCCGGAAGAACGGCAGGTTTTGCATTCTCATCTGCGGTCGCTGTATGCGTTCCAGGAACGGTAATTGCAATCTCTTTTTTTGTTACCTTGTTGTTCTGATCGGTAACTTTAAATTCAACAGAAACGGTCTTATCTTCCAGAGGCTGATAAATGGTTCCGTCTGTGTCGATGATCTGTTCATAGTCTGCATAGGCTTCTACTTTTCCGCCCTCTACGGTCGGCAGATTTAACTTTTTATCCCCTGCTTTTACCGTCAGATTGTTCAGGGCATCCCAGACTTCATTGTTACTCTGCTGCTTTTCACCATAAACTTCAATTTCATAGACAGACACCGTCTCCCATGTAACCTCTTTTCCGCTAATATCCGCTGCGGTTGGATTAAACGTGTTGATCAGGAGACGCATATATCTGGTCTCTACCGGTGCATCCAGATTGATCACCTGTTTTCTGTCCGATGGCACAGTATTGTATGATTTTAATGTCGTCCAGTCGGAGCCATTTTCCGATGTCTGGATCGCATAATTTGTCGCATTTCTTCTCTCCCATGTGATCACAATACTGTTTACTGTTTTTTTTCCTCCAAAGTCCAGTTTCAGCCAGTGTGGATTGCTTTCCGATGATGTACGTTTCTCACTTGCCCAACGGGAAGTGGATGTTGTAGTATCTCCATCCACTGCCTTTTCCGGCCCGTGGTTTGCATCTTCACTTCCGGATGCCGTTGCTGTTGCAGTCAGTGCATAATTCGCAGAAGCTGCCTTTACTGTACCAATTGCCGATGCCGGCAACAGGCTGAATACCATAGCACCTGAAAGCAAGAAACTCATGATTTTATGTCTTGTTTTCATTTTCATTCTCCCTTCTTTAGAAAATAGACAATACCAGAAAAATAGTTTTGCATAATTCAAAACGGTTTTTGTTTAATATGCACAAACTATTCTCAGATAAGCATAGCATATTTTTGACTTTTCCGTCAAGCTTTGACCGTATTTCTTTTTCTTTTTGTACTATACGGATCATTTCTTTTGATAAACAGCTTTTTTGCTGATCCCGGCTTTTTGCAGATTCTTTTTCAGTTTTTTCAATGTCCTTGCAGAAATTTTTTGGGGTACGGTTATCTTTATCTTTCTGGAAGTACCTGCCAGTGCTTTTGCTTTGATTTTTATGGATTTTGTTCCTTTAAGTGTAATATTCTTTAAATTTTTGCATCCGGAAAAACTGTTTGCACCGATGGAAATGATATTTTTTCCAATAGTCAGAGTGCTGATCTTTTTGTTGTTTTTAGCGGCATTTTTCCGGACGGAAGTAACTTTGAAAGAAAATCCGTTGATCTTCACTTCGGATGCAATGGTAATCTTGCGTTTTTTGCCGGTTATTTTCGTTACTTCCGCCGTTCCGCCTTTTGCGGAAGTTTTTGTAACAGTATAGTGGACACCATTTAATTTTTTCACACTGCCAACAGAGGGAATCTTTTGCGATGGTCTGGTGTTGCCGCTTTCCGGTGTTTCCGGTCTGTCAGATACAGAAGGTATCCTGTTTTCCGTATCCGGTGTTTCCGGTTCCTTTCTCTTTGGTTTTTCTGTTACAGTTACTTTGCATACAACTGTCTCATTGCTGCCAAATTTTACCTGGATCGTTGCACTTCCGGCACTGTGTGCGGTCACAACACCCCTTTCATTTACCGTTGCCACGGAAGGATCACTGCTGACAAACGTTGCTTTTCCGCGGTCTTCCGGTGTAAGGGAAGTGTTTCGAAGAAACACTGCCTGATCCCCGACTTTTAAATTCAGGGTTTCTTTGTCTTTCTGATTTTCAAGCATGACATCTGCAAGAGCGATCTGTTCTGATCCGTTTTTGCCGTCTGCACAGAATTTTAAAATCTTTACGCCGGTGATATCAAGATAAACGGAAATGGCATTGTCACTTCCATTAAATGGAACAGAAGTGTAAAGCAACGTCCCGTCGCCGTAAATCTGTACTGATGCATCAGAAGTTCCTTTTTTATTCATACCGATCCATAAGGAGAGTGCATCGCTGTTCAGCCCTGAGATATCCCAGACGGCAGTATCACCGGATCTCATGCCGATTCCTTTTTCAAAGGTTCGTTCTTTTTCGTTTGTTTTCAGTGTGATCGTTGTCCCGTCGGCATTTGCGTTTTCTTTTATCGTATTTCCATTTTCATCAGGCGTCTGATAAAGATCACTGAGATAGGTATGTTTGTCGTAGATACTGTATTTTTCATAAAGAGAAAACTGAGCTGCGGAAATATAGGTATCTGCAGGGGTTCCGGCCGTGGAAAGTGCACGGATGCGGATTCTTCTTACATTTGTAAGATCCAGAAAAACACTTTTTTCTGTCCGGTTATTTGCCCAGGTATTGTCTGTCAGAGGGATGATCTGGAAATCATCACCATCTTCTGTCTGACTGTAGGAAAGTTCATATTTCAAAATAATTCCGTTATTATTTCCGGTCTGTCTTGGAAGGTAAGTCAGTTTTCCGATATCCGTCTTTTGATCCAGAAGAATGGTGTAGGTATTGTTTTTATTGCCGGCAATATCTGCTTTTGTGCCGTTTCCATAATTGCTGTGCCATATAGTATCTTTTTTTCCGTCAACGGCCAGAGAAGCCTCTTCTCCCGGATGTTCACTGTCAGCACTTCCTTTTAAATGCTCCGGTGCGATCTGTGTGTAACCATAAGACACTTCCGGTTTCTGCCCGATCAGAATACCGTAGCTGTTCCGATAATTGTCTGCTGCTGCCTGATCCAGTTTTTCATATGCAAGCAAAAGTGTTGTCTTTTCATTATGATATTTTTCTGAATCGGCGATCTCAGCCTTTGTGATATGGCTCATCAGAAAGGCAGAATACTGTTCTAAACTTTGCAGATAAACCTGCATCTGTTTTTCTTTGCTCCAGTCGTCCTGCATCAGGCCTTTGTCTGTCATACGGTAAGTGGCAGTCTGCTCAGCTGCTGCAAGCTGATATTCTTCTAAAGACTCGCCGGTGTAGGAACTTACAAAACGCTGTCTTCCTCTTGCCTCTCGGTGATAGAGAATCAGCGTGGAACCTGTTTTAAAATCGACCTCAAAGTTTCCGCCATCTGCTTTTTCATTCGCCTGCAAAGCCTGGTTCAAAAGCTCATTTCCATCCGGATCAAGTACCCGGATGCTGATGTAAGTACCATCCAGATAAAAATGCGGTGTGGTACTATTTACCGTCCAGGTCAGTTTTTGCATGTTTGTATCAATCTTGACGGATGCTACGGATGCATCCCCAAGGCCAAGCATCTTGATCTGCATATCGTCTGCCAGCGGATTTCCGGTTTGTCTGGTATAGGAGACTGTTTTTGATACGTTTCCGGCGGATGCGATCAAATATTCGTTATCGTACTGATAAGCAGTTGTCTTTGGCAGCGGCATCTCAAGCTCATAGATACCGACCGGAAGTTCCAGCTGTATTTCACCTGAAGAAACAGTCACTTCTTTTACAATCTTGCTGCCGTTTTTGATCCGGATCGTTTTGCCTTTGATCTGTGTCAGATCATCGATCTGAATATTCAAACGGACTTTGCTGGTATATCCGGTATCTGCCAGGTCATCGGTGCTTACCAGACTGTAGATGCCGTCCAGTCCAAGTGCTACCCTTGTTTTCTCACACGCAGCATCGTCCGGGATCAGTTCCTTGAGATAATAGATCATCGGCTTGTCCATCGCATAGACCTGATCGGCAATCTTTCCTGACGGGAGGATATGCCAGGATGCAAAGTAAGGAAGCACGTTATAATCCAGGCTGTCCAGACTTTCCGCAAGGGCGTCGGATGATCCCATTTTTTTGCCGGTTTTATAATAAACTTCCCGGTAATGAGAATGCATTGCGGAAACAGCCTGCTGCGGACCGAGTTTGTCCATGAGGTTGGTAAACATATAAAGGCTTACGTTGTAATGCCATGGATCGGATACAATATCGGCAAACGTATTGCTTGAAGCAAGGCTTTCTTTCATGCGGTTTCCAAGCTGTGCATAACGTTCACTTTTTGTGCCGGAAAACTCACCGAGCAGCCAGCCAAAATCCTCAGCCGGGCGATAAGTCGGCTCAAAATAATAGCCCAGAATATTGTTGGTCGTTTCCACAAAAGGATTTTCCTGTGCTGCGATCGCACCCTCGTATCCATGACCAAATTCATGAAGAGAAAGCCAGTCCCGCACTAGGTATGTCTCAAGACTTTTTCCATTATAAGCACTGTGGTCGGTTGTATAATAAGCCTGCCCTGCCCCATGGGCATTTGCTTTGATGAAAAATTTTGCACGGATATCCTGATTCCATGGATCTTTTGCATAATAGTCAAGACCGGAATAAGCATCGTACTGTTTTACAAAGGATGCATACCAGTCCAGCATCTCATCCAGTGTTTTAAAACGGTAAACTTCTTTTTTGTTGCCATAGGAAGAGTTCAGAATGTTATTCTTATCACAGATCGGAACAAGGAACGTTGCGGCACTTCCCTCTATGATCGCAAATGGTGCCTGGCTTTTATCCCAGGACTCAAAAAACGCCTGCTGAGAATCTCCATAACGATAGTATGGGATTTCTTTCAGATCGTCGGTCCATCGGTATTCGATAACCGGCTGAACGGCCGTATTTTTCGGTGTTGTGATAAACGGCACGCTGTCGGCACTTTCTTCTCCATTATCACCGGTGAACGTATTGGATAAAGTCACCCAGCTGCCATCTTTTGGAATGGTCGCGGAAGACTCTGTCTGCGAATCATCGTTTTTAAACTGAACAGTAAGATCCTGCTGAAATTCCTCTGCATTGACGATACGGATCTGAAGACTGCTCCCATGCGGCATCCACAGTCCGAGATTCTGACGGTCGTGATAATAGCCACGGTTGAAACTGATGCCGGTCAGATGTGATGCATCCGGAAGTGTATACAAAATACGCTGAATGCTTTTCTCTTCTTCAGATGCATTTCTATCCAGCACCGTAACCTGCGTATCGAGTGCAGCAGTATGCTGATCCGAATCGGTTACACTTCGGGAGAGCACATAAGTTCCTGTTTTGGACGTATTGACACTTCCGCTGCTTTTGATCACGGACGTAAGATCGCCATCCTCCTGGTCATCCGCAAGCATACGCTCCCAGTTCTGATCAGAAGTTTCTCCCTGATAAACCCAGGTTTTTGTGACACCGGAAAGCTGAGGCATACGATAGGCATCATCCATCGCTTCTGCTTTTGTTCCAAGCATCAGAAAAGCTGTTACAGCTGTCATGGCAGCCAGTTCCCACTTTTTCTTTTTCATATAAATAATATCCTCCTATTTTTGTTTTCTTTGTCACTTTTCCCTCTTCAAAAGCACAAAGGATTTGTCTGATTTTAACATATGCTGTCATGGTATAGCAAGCTTTTCCAAAGAAATATTGTTCTTCTCCCGATAAAATGTTATGATAGTAAAAAATGTCGGGATCAAAAGTCAGAAACATCAATGTGCTTGCACAGGAGCGGTTTATGGCTTTAGGATCCGTACGGCATCTTTTGACTCAAACGTCTTAATATTCAGAAAGTGAGGAAATTGATATGGCACTTGACGGAACCGTCATCTCCTGCATGGCATGGGAACTGAATCATGCTCTTGCAGGCGGAAAAATCAACAAAATCGCACAGCCGGAAAAAGATGAGCTGATGCTTACTATAAAAAATAACCGTAAACAATACCGTCTTCTTGTTTCTGCCAGTGCGAGCCTTCCGCTGGTCTATCTGACAGATCAGAACAAGACCGGTCCTATGACTGCCCCGAATTTCTGTATGCTGCTGCGTAAGCATATCGGAAGCGGACGCATCCTCAGGATCTGGCAGCCTGGCATGGAACGTATCTTAAATATGGAGATTGAGCATTTAAATGAACTGGGTGATATCTGCCGCAAGCTTCTGATTATCGAGCTGATGGGCAAGCACAGCAATATTATTTTCTGCCAGGAGGACGGCATGATCCTGGACTCCATCAAACATGTCTCCGCACAGGTCAGCTCCGTGCGTGAAGTCCTTCCGGGGCGGATGTATTTTATCCCGGAAACGCAACATAAGTACGATCCACAGACGATCACAGAAGAAGAATTTTTCAGCAGTGTCTGCCAGAAGCCGATGCCGCTCTCAAAGGCGATCTATACAACTCTGACCGGTATCAGTCCGCTGATTGCCGAAGAACTCTGCCACCGCAGCAACCTGGAGTCGGATCAGAGTGCAAATTCTTTTCAGGAGATCGAGCAGATCCACCTTTTCCATACCCTGAAACGGATGATGGAGGATCTTGAAACCCATGCTTTTATGCCGAATATTGTCTATGACGGAAAAGTTCCGCTGGAATATGCAGCCTTTTTGCTTACCCAGTATCAGGACATGCACACGGAAACTTACGATACGATGTCAGAAGTCCTGGAAAGGTATTATGCGGAAAAGAATACGATCACACGCATCCGCCAGAAATCTTCCGATCTTCGCCGTATCGTCCAAACGGCACTTGATCGCAGCCGTAAAAAATACGATCTTCAGAAAAAACAGTTAAAGGACACGGAAAAACGCGATAAATTCCGCATTTACGGAGAACTTTTAAACACGTATGGATATGAAGCAGTACCTGGAAGCAGGGAACTTTCCGCAGTGAACTATTACACCGGTGAAACGGTAAAAATACCGCTCGATCCGACACTGACTGCACAGGAAAATGCCAAAAAATATTTCGACCGTTACGGAAAACTGAAACGTACCTACGAGGCACTGGAACATCTGATCAAAGAGACAAAAGAAGAGATCCAGCATCTGGAATCCATTTCCACAGCTCTTGATATTGCCCTGAATGAAGAAGATCTGGTACAGGTCAAAGAAGAACTGACACAGTACGGCTACATCCGCCGGAAATACACCGGAAAGCGTGTGAAGATCACATCAAAACCGTTCCACTATCTTTCTTCGGATGGTTATGATATCTATGTCGGAAAAAATAATTATCAGAACGAAGAACTGACCTTTAAATTTGCCACCGGAAATGACTGGTGGTTCCATGCAAAAGGTGCCCCGGGATCGCATGTTATTGTGAAAGCAGGTCAGGGGCTGCCGCCGGACCGTACCTTTGAAGAAGCCGCAAGGCTGGCTGCCTGGTATTCCAGCCACCGCGGTGCAGACAAGGTGGAGGTTGACTATGTTGAGAAAAAACAGGTGAAAAAAGTAAACGGCGGAAAACCGGGGTTTGTGATCTATCACACCAATTATTCCATGGTGATCGATTCTGATATCAGCGGTATCCGACAGGTAAAAGAAAAATAACGCAAAAAAAGAAGCACTGCTGCATAACTACTATGCCTCGGTGCTTCTTTTTCCAAAAAACAGTAACGGAATACTGATCAGAAACGGCAGATAATACGTTGCCATGCGATACAGGATCATTGCTGCACCGCAGACGGACTTTTCTGTCATAGAGCCAAACAGCATCAGAAAGACCAGTTCCGTCGAACCTGTGCCGCCGGAACTTGGGATCACTCCGATCAGCAGCTGCATGACGGATGAAAAAGCCAGACATTCCAGAACAGAAAGTGGCAGCCTTTCTCCGGTAACTGCAAAGATGGCAACCGCAGGAAGTGCATACAGACAGGTCATTTTTACTGCATTTCGAAAAATCAGTCCTATCCACTGCTGTTTATCTTTGATTACCACACTCCCGACTCTGGAAAAATCTTCCATCTGTGCAATTCCGGCTTTTGCCTTTTCTTTGATTTTTTCTTTTTTGATATGATCGCTGCAGCGAAGCAGCCACGGTGCAAACTTCTGATTGATGCAGAACATAGTCAGAAAGAGCAGTATAGCAAAGCTGACCCCGAATCCTGTCAGCAGATAATTTTTCTCCAATCCCGAAACCTGAAAAAGAACCGTATGAAAAAAACAAAGCATCACTGCTGCATAGAGTACAATCGTCAGCTTATGTGATACATACTCCATCGTCAGGATTCCAAATGATTTCCCTGGTTTGATCTGGCTTTCCTGATACAGATCATAGATCTGGGCCGGTTTCGTCCCCGCCGCAAAGGTCGTAACATTAAAAAACACCACCATATATGCCAGGCGGATGGCCTGCCACAAAGTACATTTTTCACGGTTTTTCACAATCATATAATGAAGTACCCAGCCATCCAGCAGTATATAAAGATTGCCGAAGATCACAAGGATCAACAGGGCTTTTTTGTCTGCCTGGAAAAGCTGGGTTTTGATTTCACCTAAGGAATCATGAAAAATCAGGTATAAAACCAGTATCAGAAACAACGTTGCCAGAATGGCTATTATAAAATGTTTCTTTTTATTTTTCATATCCAAAATCTATGCTGTAAAAACAGCTGTGCAAATGTTTTATTTTGCTACGATGTTTACAATCTTCTTCGGAACATAGATCTCTTTGATAATGTTTCCGGAAAGTTTGTCACCGAGAACTTCTTTTGCTTTTGCGATCGCATCTTCTTTGCTGATGTCAACCGGAATGGAGATGACTGCTTTTGTCTTTCCATTTACCTGCACCGGAATTTCGACTTCGTCATCTTTCATTGCTTCTTCATCATGAGCCGGCCATTCGTGGTGGAATACAGAATCCGTATGACCCAGTTCCTCCCAGAGCTCTTCTCCCATATGCGGTGCAAATGGTGCCAGAAGCAGAACGGCTGCTTCCAGAGTCTCTTTGTCCATGCCGCCTTCTTTCTTGGCGATCGCGATCAGGTTGTTGTTGCACTCCATGAAACCGGAAATAACCGTATTCAGGCTGAAGCCCTCCAGACGGGTTGTGATCATGTGGATCATCTTATGGCGTGCTTTGATCATTTCTTTGCTTGCTTTGATATTTTTATCTTTATTGTCCATGACCAGATTCCAGAAACGGGACAGGAAACGGTATACACCTTCGATACCACGGTCATCCCACTCTGCATCCAGTTCCGGCGGACCTACAAACAGTTCGTACATTCTCAGAGAATCACAGCCGTAATCGCGTACCAGATCATCCGGGGAAATGACGTTTCCTTTGGATTTACTCATTTTGATACCGTTCTTACCGGTGATCATACCCTGGTTGAACAGTTTGTGGAACGGTTCATCAAAATCGACCACTCCGATATCGTACAGGAATTTGGTATAGAAACGGGAATAAAGAAGATGCAGTACAGCATGTTCTACACCGCCGATGTACATATCTACCGGAAGGTACTTGTCTGCTTTTTCTTTGGATACCAGTTCTTTATCGTTATGTGAATCTACATAACGCAGGAAATACCAGGAAGAACCTGCCCACTGCGGCATGGTATTTGTCTCACGTTTTGCATCAGCACCACATTTCGGACACTTGCAGTTTACCCAGTCTTCGATAGCAGCCAGCGGTGATTCGCCGGTACCGGTCGGTTCATAGGATTCTACATCCGGAAGACGCAGCGGAAGCTCTTCTTCCGGAACCGGAACATTTCCACATTTCGGGCAGTGTATGATCGGAATCGGCTCGCCCCAGTAACGCTGACGGGAGAATACCCAGTCACGCAGTTTGTAGTTTACGGTCTTGCGTCCGATACCCATCTTCTCGATGATATGCGGAGCTTCCTTTTTCAGGACTGCGGATTCCATACCGTTCCAGTCGCCGGAATTGATCATGGTTCCGGAAGCTTCGGTGTAAGCTTCTGTCATGTTTTCAATTGCTTTGCCGTCTTTTGCGATAACCTGGATAATCGGGATATCAAATTTTTTAGCGAACTCAAAGTCACGGTCATCATGAGCCGGTACACACATGATCGCACCGGTACCGTAATCTGCCAGTACATAGTCGGACAGCCAGATCGGAACTTTTGCTCCGTTCAGCGGATTAGTCGCATAGCTTCCGGTAAATACACCAGTCTTTTCCTTATCCTGCATACGGTCCACGTTGGATTTCATGGATGCTGCATAGATATAAGCATCAACGGCTTCTTTCTGATCCAGTGTTGCAAGACCTGCTGC
>ERZ772954.1893-NODE-1893-length-14765-cov-31.732019_pt1 | contig 14765 bp, 7 predicted proteins | sample MGYA00580684_ERZ772954 | MGnify/ENA primary metagenome ERZ772954 (study PRJEB29015, sample SAMEA2737654) | human gut metagenome | biome: human gut; feature: human-associated habitat; material: faeces | place: China | collected 2012 ...
GGTGCTCCACAGCAGCACGGCCAGCTGTTCCCGGGTGCGCGGGATGGGCGTGCCCGTGGGCAGCAGATCCGCAAGAATGCTGTAAGTAACAGCCTCGTAGCCCATTACTGCACTGCCTGCAAACCATGCCGTTGTACCGGCTACGATGGCCACCGTTTGCAGCGGGCTGAACTCGGTGCTTTCCTCCTCCGGCAGCGGCTTCACCGGGGTGGTCATAGCGGTGATATTCAGGTTCTGTGCAGGCATCCTGAAGGTCAGGGTGCGCTGCTTAAAGGCTTCCTCTGTCAGCGGCTCATCTGCGGCATCCATCAGGGTCAGTTCCTTGCCGTCAGAACTGCTCACTACCCACTGGGTAAAGCGCTCGGTGGCGGTGTCCGGGTAAGCGGTCAGGCTGACCAGCTGTCCTGCTTTCAGGGCGTTGGCGTCTGCATCCTCGGGCAGGGTGATGTCCGCACCGGTAACGGTAAGCTTGTAGGTCTTTTCCGGTTCGGGGTCGGGCGTGTCAGCCTCTTTGATGCGGAACGAGCCGCTTGCCACAAGACCGCCCTCGTACAGTGCGCCGCCTGCGGCTTTGACGGTATAGTAGTACACGCCCGGCTCAACGGGAGCGCCGTCAAGCACTGCGCCGTCCGAATTATAGGGGTCGTTTTGGTAGGTCACGGTGATCTCGCCGTAGTCCTTGTCGCTGTTGTTTTGCACCGTTACTTCCTTGGGCTTGCCGTCGTAGGTCAGGTCGTCAGGCTCCGTCACGGTAAAGTCTGCGGGGTTCAGTGCAGCCTTCTGAATGGTAAATTTGTTATCCTTCGGGGTCACATCGCCGCCCGCGCAGGTGGCGGTAGCTGCTACAGTAACGGTAAAGGTGTAAGTGCCCGGTTCAACGGGAGCACCGTCCAGCACCTCGCCGTTCTGCTTGTATGTCACGGTAACAGCGCCGTATTTCTTGGTGGCGTTTTCCCGAACGATCACCTCCACCATCTTGGGGTTGCCGTCATAGGTCGGGTTGGTGGGCAGGGCAAAGGTAAAGTCTGCGGGGTCTGCTGTCGGCAGCGCTGCCGCGCCCTCGTCGGTGGCGCTCAGGTTGAGGATATGAGTCTGCGGGATACCATACTTGCTCAGGTCGATGGTGCTAGAGTAGCGCTCTCCCTCGGACACAGAGCCATTATAGGCTACGCCGTTCACGCTCTTGATGGGAGCGTGGGTGATGACCGAAATGGTGTTCTGATCGGTGTCAACGTAGAGGGTGGAGACCTTTGCACCCCAAATGCCCTCGATCATACCGTTGATGCCGTTGATGTATTTCTTATAGTAGGTGGCGCTCTCCGGTGCGGTGTAGTTCAGGGTGTAGTAATCCGTAGCGCCGTTCAGGTCTTTGGGTTCCTTTGCCACCAGTGCGTGGATGGTGGGGTTGCCCTGAATAATGCCGCCCTCGTTATAGACGACGGTATACTCTCCGCCGTCAATGATGGGCTGGTTGTATTTTGCGTTGCCGTCATAGCCGGCGCTGTTTTCCACCGGCAGCTTCAAGGTGCCTTTGCTGTTTTTGACCGTGCCGCCGTTGCCGATCGTGGCAGTTCCGGTATAACCGGCGCTGTTATAGCAGCCGTCCAGTACAGCCTTGTAGGTAGAGCTGTTGGCCACCAGCCAACCGTTGCCGATAATATCCAGCGCAGAGTTGCGGATAACAGCGGGCTGCGCCGTTTCGCGCCAGCCGTTGCCGATGTATTCAACGCGCAGCACCGAGTCCTCCACAAGGCCGTTGTTGTAAAGGTTGTTCAGCTCGTCCAGCGTGGCGTTGCGGATCGTGCCGCTCTCCCCGTTGTACACATACAGGTCGGATTTCAGCTCGGCTTTCAGCGTGCCGGTAAAGACGCCGTAGTTTTCAACCGCAAATTTCACCGCACCGGCCTTATTTGTCACCTTGTCGAAGTCCAGCGTGGCGTCCTTCTCGATGATCAGGGTTGGGGTATTCCTGCCGAAGTGCTCCGGATTTTTGTGGTTCGGGTCAAAGGACCAGCCTTTGCCCTTGGCACCGTAGACGCCGCCGTCTGTGCCCTTGGGGAAGCCGCTCGCTTCAATGACCAGTTCCTCTACGGTAACGCTGTTGAGCTGGACAGCTTCCGTGCCCACAGTAAAGCTGACTGCGCCGCCCTTGGCAGTATAGTTCAACTCGTCGTCGCCGCTGGAAACACTTTCCAGCTTGCAGGTGGGCTTCAGGGTGACACTGGTATTGGGCGCGACATAGAGAGTACTATAAGCATCTGCCGACCACTCGGTCACTGTGCCGTCCGCTGCCACTGCAACAGGGGCGTACACCGGAGCACTGGTTGCATCGATGGCTACAAGGCCATCGCGGTCTGCCGTGAAATAGCCGCCCTTGACGGTTACGCCCTCGGGCAGCGGGTCATCTTCCGTGGTGAACAGACCACCGTTGACGGTACATTTATCTCCTGCAACATACAGTTTGTCGTTGAACAAACCGCCATTGATGATGGTTTCCGTTGTCCTTTTAAGATCCGTGAGCGAGCTTTCAAAGCTGCCGCCGTTGATGACGATCTTTTCACAATTGTCGATATCCACGGAGCAGATGCGCTTGCCCTTAAAGGTGCCGCCGTTGATGGTAAGGGTACCCGCTGCTTTAACGGTCATGCCGCTGGTATAACTAACCTCTTCAAAGGTGCCATCTTCAATGGTGACCTCGCCGCCCGCAGCATCAACTCTGGCAGCTCCCTTAAAGGTGCCGCCGCTGATGACAGCCCCGGCTTCACAGATCACCTTGCCGTAGAAGGTGCCGCCGGAGATGGTGCCCGCGTTGGTCACGGTATAGCCGTTATGGTATTCCGAGCCGATCCGCGCCTCCTGCAGAGTGGCACCGGGCTCGATCTTCACGTTCCATTGGATGCAATTATTGTAGCTGTCATAGCCGTAATTACGGAGGCAGAAGGTACCTTTTTCCAGGATGAGCGTATTAGTGTCCTTGTCGTAGGACCAGTTGCCTTTGCCGCCGCCGAAGGGGTCGCCGACGGGCTTGCCAGACCAGTCATCTGGAAAGATATCGGTGACATCGTCGTTTTCCTCTGCCAGTGCCGCAGCGCTGGCAGTGTCGGGCGGGGCGCTCTGGGCAAGGGCGGGCAGCGGCATTGCGGACAGTGCCATGCTTAACGCCAGAACCATACTGATGAGCCGTTTTTGCATAAGATCCTCTCCTTTTCAAGCGCCCTTCCAAGCCGGGCGCTTTTTGTTGTACCCAGTGTACCACGTTTTGCCTGCTTTGGACGGTTTTGGGCACGAATCGCCCCGCAAATGCGCTGAAACGACCCGGCGCGCCGGGCGCACCCGCAAAAAACAGAAAACCGCCCGGTTTGCGGTTACCGGACGGTTTTCTGCTCTATAGGAATTATGGGAATGGCATATTAGACAGAGCACTGCTCTGTGCCCGTAGTATACCACGAACGGCGGCAAAAGTGGAGCATTTCTGCGTGAATGGCCCCTGAAATGCATCGAATCGCCCTGAAAAGCCCTAAAAAAGCCCTTGCGCACCCCTTTGGGGCACAAAAAAGGGACTGCTGCACAGTGCTGTGCAGCAGTCCCTGCGGGGTTATAAGGGGTTACGGGGCAGCGGTTTTAGCCACGCTGCTGGTAAGCTTTCCAAGTGCGGATCACTTCCATGCGGCCTACGCGGCTGCCGGGCTTGAAGTTGCCGTCCTGTGCGGTCATCAGGCCGGTCTCCACGACCCAGCGGATGGCCTGCAGCTCTACGGCATCTGCTGCCACATCGTTGAACAGTGCAGTGCTCTGGGTAGCGGGCTTGCCTGCGGCGGTCCACAGTGCAACTGCCAGCTGCTGGCGGTTAGCGGGGATGGCCATGCCCTCGGGCAGGACGCTCTTCAGGTAGGCGGTAGTGCCAACAATGTAGGCACCTGCGCCAATGGCTGCGCTGCCCACAGCGGCCACCATTACGATAGCACCGCCGCCGTCACTGTCACCGCCGGGTGCGGGGGTGGGGTCGGGGTTCGGGTTCGGCTTAGGATCGGGAGTAGGCTCCGGATCGGGAGTCGGGTCCGGCTTAGGATCAGGAGTGGGATCCGGATCGGGGTTCGGGTCCGGCTTAGGATCGGGAGTAGGCTCCGGATCGGGGTCCGGGTCCGGCTTAGGATCGGGAGTGGGATCCGGATCGGGAGTAGCAGGAACTTCAAACACAGCAGTCAGTTTCACATCCTGAGCGGGCATCTTGAACTCCAGCACATGGGCAGTGCTCTGCTCCTCGGTCAGCTCCAGACCGGTGCAGCTCCAGTTCTTGAACACGCTGGTCTCGGTGTCCTCGTCTGCGGTGGCCTTGAGCTCTGTACCCACAGGCACAGCCTTCAGGTCGGCAACAGCGCTGCCATCCTTCAGGGTGACCGTTGCATCGGAGACATCGAGTTTATAGGTCTTGGGAGCGTTCTCGGTGTACTGTGCCTTCAGCGTGACGTTATTTGCGGGCATCGTGAAGGAGATGGTCGCCTTAGTGGTGTCCACGTCAGTGGGCAGACCGGTCACTTTCCAACCGGTGAAGGTGTAACCGTCCTTCTCGTCTGCGGTGAAGCTGAGCTTCTCACCTGCAACGTGCTCGGTAGACTTGTCGTCCACGGTCAGGGTGTACTTCGACTCAGACACAGTATAGGTGCCCACTTCGTACTGGTTGCCAACGTAGTGGTCACTATCATTCACCACGATGTAAACGCTGTAAGTGCCTGCCTTGGTGGGCTTCGTCACAGACGGGAACGAGCCATCCTCCGGGACATACTGGATAGAATACAGCGGGGCATCGTCAAAATACATCTTGCCGTTATAGGTTGCAGTTTGGGTCTTGGAGTCATACGCAAAGTCGGCTCTGCTCGGGGTATATTTGCGTACCACCTCGCCGATATCAAGCGAGCCTTCTGTGTACTTGTCGCCCTCTTGCGCTACGATGCGCTGCTTGTAGACGCCGTACTCGTCATACGGCGGGTAGGTTGCAAACACCTTGTTGTCGGAGGTGCGCACATAGACGAGGCTCAATTTGCCCACGCCATCCTTTTTGCAGGTAATGCCCGGGACGAGCGTGCTCCAGTCGATGTCAAAGTCGCTCTTGCTCAGGGAAGAGAAGGGCAGCTTTCCGGTGGCGGCCATGTTCACCACAATAGGCTCGCCGTCATTCTTGGCGGTGATAGTCAGCGAGCGGTCAATGGCAGAGGTGCCCTCGTTGTAATTGCTGGCTTCCGCACCGTTGATGTTCGTGACTGTATTGCTGAAGCGGATCTCTGCCTTGACATTACCGATAAGGTAAACCGCGTCTGTTGCTGCGGCATAGTCGTTGAGGCGTTCCACAGTGCCGTCCGTCATCATCAGCTTGCTCTGCTGCTGACCGGCGGCGAGGTATTTGCTTTCAATATAGCCGCAGCTCACCGTATTGGAAACAGCAGCCTTGCTGTCGCCGTCCGTTTTCAGGCTGCCAAGGATCATGGCATTCTGGATGACCGTTTTCTCCGTGGCATAGCTCGGCAGCTGGATATCGTGGAACACACCGCCGGTGACCTCGCTGTTCTGGTTCAGCTGGACCACAGCGTTGAATGCGCCGCCGGTGATCGTACCATAAGCGCGGACGACATCCTGGAAAGTGCCGCCTGCGATGGTGCTGTTGTCATCCGCGTAGACATCCTTCTGGAAGGTGCCGTCCTGAATGATGGTGTTCTCCGTACCAACAGAGCCCTCTGCCACGATGCCGGTGACGGTCACATTTGCAAAAGTGATCTGCTCCACGGCAATGGCCTTATGGTAGGGGTTGATGGCACCCGAAGCAAGATCCACCGGGTTGCCGTCCGGGGTGGTGATGTAAAGCGCCGCGCGTGTCCTTCCGTTCTCTTTCTTGGTGGCGTACTTCCAGCCCAAGCCCTCATAGAGGTTAGCCGTCATGCCCTCGCCGCTCACCGGCACACCGGTCACGCCGGTCAGGTCGGGCAGACCCTCTTCGGTAATGCGCAGGGGCTTGAGGTCGCTTGGATCGGTGGACTTATTCACAAAGATCTCTGCGCCGTCATTCTTGCCGGTAATGCGCAGCACCTTGCCGTCGGCAGAGGTGTTGGCGTTGTAGCTGCTGACCGGTGCATCGTTGATGCTCAGCACATCGGTGTTCAGGGTAAGTTCTGCGCTGCCTGCGCCCACCAGATAGATGATATTGGTGGAAAGAGGCAGAGTTCTGCCGTTCATCGCAGTCACACCGCCGTTGCGCACCACCAGCGTGCTGAGCTGCTGTCCTGCGGGCAGCAGCTTCTGGAGGCCGTCAGGCAACTCGCCCAGAACCGTATCCGAAATGGTGTAGGTGTTATTGCCATAGGTGCTGAAATTGCAGCTTTGGATCACCGCATTGGCAATAGAGCACGAGCCATTGCAGTACAGGGAATCGAAGGTGCCGCCGGTGATCTCGACCGCATTGTTCCCGTTGATCGAGCTGATGCCCGCGCTGACACTGTGGAAGGTGCCGCCGCTGATCTTACCGCTGGTGATCGTCAGTCGGCCGTTTTTGCCAAACTCACCGCCGGTAACATTGGCATTGGTGATCTCGACATAGCAGTTGATAGGCACATCGCTCAGCAGGCTGAAGTCGAAGTTCGCGCCGCCCTGATCCAGGATCTGCAAAGTGCTTTCCTTGCTGCTGTCGTTGGGGTAGCAGTTATAAGCCCAGCCGTTGCCCATGTAAACACGGTGCAGATTTGCGTCCGTGTCCAGGCTGTCCACAGGAGTCATGCCGGTCAGGTCGGGCAGACCCTCACCGGTAAAGCGCAGTTCCTTGTTCACGGACAGGATCTGAACCAGCTCCATGGGGGCATTGTCCGAAAGCGGAAGCGCGCTGAAGCTGGCAGAGAGCGTTTTGCCGTCTGCACTGATGGAGACCGAGGCAATTGTTGTAAACCGGTAGTCAGTGGTGCCTGCGGGCAGAGCCATGACACTGCCGCCTGTAGAGGCTACCGCCCACGCACCGCAGCTGGTGGCGCTTTCCACCACCAGCTCCAGATCGTTCCCGTTACCGGAATAGTTATACTTCTTGATGATATAGATTTTTGTTTCCTTTTGTCCGTTCAGGGTGCAGTTTTTCGGCAGCAGCAGCTGGTGTGCCTGCTGCTGCGTATCAGTGCTCAGGCCGGAGATATCGCGGAAAAAGCCGCCCCGGACATTGCCGCCGTTCTCGGTCAGCTTATCGTAGGTGCCGCCGTCAATGGTGCCCAAATTCAGTTGCACATTGGCGTAGCTGCCGCCCAGAACGCAGACGCCGTACATATTGTCGGCCTCTATTAAAAGTGTGCCGGTGACAGTGCCATCCAGCAGATAAACCGTGTAACTATTAGCATTCTTGACGGTCACATTGCAGCTGACCGTGCCGTCCAGAATGTACTCGGTATCTTCACTGCCGGTACCGGTGATGGTCAGCCCGGTAGTTTCGTCAAAGCTCCAGCCGGTACCGGACGCTGCCTTGGGCAGACCGTTCGTACCGATCTTGATCTTGACCACCTGATTTTTTGTTTCAGAGTTCGTACCAACATCCTCATGCTTGTTTTGCGAGCTATAAGTGATGCTGTTGGTCTCTTCCGCCGCCGCGGAAGAAAGCCCTGCCCCTGCATCTGCAAATGCGGATACAGGGAGAATGGAGAGCATCATACTGAGTGCCAGTATCATGCTCACGATGCGTTTTTTCATGATATCCTCTCCTTTGTCGGTTGATTTGTCCGGCTATACCCCCAAACGGAACAGCCGGAACGGACAAAAACGCCAAGTTGAGTATAGCACCAAAATTCAAGGAAATAAAGCGCTTTTGCGGGCAGCACCTGCCAAAAAAAGGTGCAAAATTATGGGCAAAATCACGATACGGGGGGGGGTATGCTTTTCTCCCATAAAAAAGCAGTTCCGAAACGCCCGCAGGCGTTTCGGAACTGCTATAAAAATATTCTTTCCGCTCTTTATGCCCAAAGCACACGCGGCGGGCATTCAAAAGCGTTTTACTTGCCCGCCAGCAGCACCGCCAGCACGGCTTTCTGGACGTGGAGACGGTTCTCCGCTTCGTCAAAGATCTCGTCCGCGTGCTGCTCGAACAGGGCGGTGGAGATCTCCTCGCCCCGGTGGGCGGGCAGACAGTGCAGCACCAGCGCGTTGGGCTTTGCGTTTTCCAGCAGACGGCCGGTGAGCTGGAAGCCCACAAAATCCCGCAGACGCTGCTCGCTCTCGGCAGTGCCGGGGGCGGTGGTGTTCCATGCGGCGGTAGCTACGATGTCCGCATCCCGCAGGCCCTCGGCGGGGTCGGTGGTCAGGTGGAAGGCATTGCCGTATTTGTGGGCAAACATCAGCACATCCGCTGCCGGTCGGTAGCCCGGAGGACAGACGCAGGATACCTGCATCCCCGCCAAAAGGCCGCCCACGATCAGGCTGTTGGCCATGTTGCTGCCGTCGCCCACAAAGCAGAGCTTCAGCCCTGCCAGCGTGCCCCGGCGCTCCCGGATGGTCATCAGGTCAGCCAGCACCTGACAGGGGTGTGCGTAGTCGGTAAGGCCGTTGATCACCGGAATGCCAGAAAGCTCGGCCAGTTCCTCCAAGTCCCGCTGGCGGTAGGTGCGCCAGACGGCGCAGTCGTAGTAGCGCCCCAGCACCCGGGCGGTGTCCCGCAAAGGCTCGCCCCGCCCGGCCTGTAATTCGGCGGTATTCATGTAGTTGCCAAGGCCGCCCATCTGGTACACACCCACCTCAAAGCTGGTGCGGGTGCGGGTGGACGCTTTGGAAAACAGGAGCGCCACGCTTTTGCCCGCCAGCAGCGGCTCGGTGCGGCCCGCCTTGCAGTCCGCTTTCAGCTGGTCTGCCACATCCAGAATGTGGGTCAGCTCGGCGGGGGAAAGGTCGCTCATTTTCAGCAGATTTTTCATGCCTGCTCCTTCGGAGCCGTCGGCTCCATCGTGCCCAGCACCTCGGCCAGCACCTCCAGCGCCATATCTACTTCGTGCTCAGAGACGGTCAGCGGCGGCAGCAGACGCAGCCGGGTCTTTGCGGTAAGCACCAGCAGGCCCTTTTCACGGCAGGCAGCCAGCACATCCGCAGCCTGCACATCAAAGAATTCGATACCCACCATCAGGCCGATGCCGGAAATGTTCTTGACGTGGGGCAGCTTTGCCAAGCCGGTGCGCAGCTGTACGGCGCGCTCGCTGACCTGTGCAAGGAAGCTCTGGTCCAGACGGTCCACCACCACGTTGGCACCGGCGCAGACCACCGGGTTGCCGCCAAAGGTAGAGCCGTGGGTGCCGGGGCCCATGCCCTCGGCTACCTTTTCATTCATCAGCACCGCGCCGATGGGCAAGCCGCCGCCCAGCCCCTTGGCAAGGGTGACGATGTCCGGCTTGAGGTTATAGTGCTCACAGCACAGGAAGGTGCCGGTGCGGCCTACGCCGGTCTGCACTTCGTCCACGATGAGCACAAGGTCTTTTTCGTCGCACAAAGCGCGCACGGCCTGTACATAGTCCGGGTCCAGCGCCATCACGCCGCCCTCGCCCTGAATCAGTTCCATCATCACGGCGCAGGTGTGGCGGTCTACCAGTTCCTGCAGCGCTTCGATATCCCCCGCCGGGACGTACTGGAAGCCCTCGTTGAAGGGGCCGAAGTAGTTGTGGAACACCTCCTGCCCGGTGGCGGTCAGGGTGGCAAGGGTGCGGCCATGGAAGCTGTTGACCAGCGTGATAACGTTGTAGCGGTCCTTGCCGTAATGGTCTACGCTGTACTTGCGGGCGGCCTTGATGGCGCCCTCGTTGGCTTCAGCACCGGAATTGCCAAAGAAAACCTTGCTCATGCCGGTGCGCTTGCACAGCTTTTTCGCCAGCTTGCCGCAGGGTGCGGTGTAGTACAGGTTGGAGGTGTGCTGCAATTTGTGTGCCTGCTGGGACACGGCTTCTGCCCATGCAAGGTCGCAGTAGCCAAGGCTGTTCACCCCGATGCCGCTGGTGAAGTCCAGATACTTCTGTCCCTCCGGGCCCTCGGCGTACAGCCCGTGCCCCTTTTCCAGCACGATGGGATTGCGGTTATAGGTGTGCAGGACGTACTCGTTGTCCCGCTTGATGACTTTTTCAGAATCCATAGGTGTACCTCCTGTGAATAGAAGTTCCGCGCATGCGCCGCTCCCCCGGAGGGAGCGTTTTTTCTATTATAATACTGCTTTTTCGCTTGCGCAATCTTTTTATTCGCGGTGGCTGCGGCGGTAGAAGCGGGTACCGGAGCCGCGGTCGGAGAACAGTTCCAGCAGGATGGAGTGCGGCACGCGGCCATCAATGATGACCGCCTCGTGCACGCCCTGATAGATGGCATCCGCCATGCCGCCGATCTTGGGGATCATGCCGCCCGCAATGATGCCGGCGGACTTGTAGCCCTCGATCTCGGTCACCTCCACCTCGGGGATGAGGGTGGTCTCGTCCTCCTTATCCCGCAGCAGACCCGCGATATCGGTCATGGACACCAGCTTTTCCGCCTTGAGGGCAATGGCGATCTGGGCCGCGGCGGTGTCCGCGTTGACGTTGTACGCCTGCCCAAGGTCGTCCATACCCACGGTGGCGATCACCGGGATAAAGCCGCCGTCCAGCAGGCTTTCGATCAGGGTCGCATCCACATGGACGATCTCGCCCACATGACCCAGCTGAGGGTCCAGCTCGGTGCAGCGGAGCATCTGTCCGTCCATGCCGCACAGACCCACGCCGCGCCCGCGCAGCTTTGCCACAAGGTCCTTGTTCACCTTACCTGCCAGCACCTGCTGCACGATCTCCATGGTAGCATCGTCCGTCACCCGCAGACCATTTGCAAAGTGGCTTTCCACGCCCACCTTCTTGAGCATCTCGTTGATGGCAGGCCCGCCGCCGTGCACCAGTACCACCCGCACGCCCAGCAGCGTCAGGGTAACAAGGTCGTTCATCACGGCGTTTTTCAGCGTCTCGTTGATCATGGCGTTGCCGCCGTATTTGATGACCATGGTTCTGCCATGGTATTTCTGGATATAAGGGGTGGCCTCCGAAAAAAGCCGCGCCATTTCTTCGTTTTTCATCTGTTCCGCGCTCCTGTCAGGTTCTGTAATCGCCGTTGATCTTCACATAGTCGTAGGTCAGGTCACAGCCCCACGCCTTGGCGCTTGCCTCGCCGGTGCCCATATCCACCTTGACCAGAATATCGTGCTCTGCCAGCACCTTGGCGGCTTCATCCTCGCTGTACGGGTGGTAGGCGGCGTTCTCGCACACATACACCTCGCCCGCCTTGCTGGAAAGCCAGACGCAGACCTTATCAATGGAGAAGTCCCCGGGGGTGTAGCCGATGGCGCACAGGATGCGTCCCCAGTTGGCATCGCGGCCAAAGACCGCCGCCTTGAACAGGTTGGAGCAGACCACGCTGCGGCTGACGGCGCGGGCAGTTTTCAGGTCGGGTGCGTGGGTCACTTCGCAGGTGATCAGGTGGGTAGCACCCTCGCCGTCTCCGGCGTGCTCGGCGCACATGTGCTCTGCAATGGCGGTCAGCGCTGCCACAAAGGCGGCGTAATCCGCGTTCTCCTCACAGATCTCCGGGTTGCCCGCCAGACCGGATGCCATGATGATCAGAGTATCGTTGGTGGAGGTATCCAGATCCACGCTCATCTGGTTATAGGTACCGGGCACAACGGTCTTGAGTGCCTTTTCCAGCAGCGCGGGCGAGACGGCGGCATCGGTGGTGTAGAACGCCAGCATGGTGGCCATGTTGGGGGCGATCATGCCGCTGCCCTTGCCGATAGCACCCACGGTGCACACCTTGCCGCCCAGCTCGAACTGGATGGCGTACTCCTTTTTATGGGTGTCGGTGGTCATGATGGCGGTGGCAGCGTCCGTGCTGCCTTGCGCGGTGGCAGCCAGCTTTTCCGCTGCCGCCGGGATGCCCCGGGCAAAGGGGTCGATGACCATGGGCTGACCGATGACGCCGGTGGAGGCGGGCAGAACGTCCTTTTCGTCCATGTTCAGCGCCTTGCCTACCAGTGCACAGCACTCCTCGGCCAGTGCCACGCCGTTGGCGGCGCAGGTATTGGCGTTGCCGCTGTTTACCACGATGGCCTGTGCGTAGCCATCGGCCAGATGGGCGCGGTCCACCTTGATGGGCGCACCGCAGACCTTGTTGGTGGTGTACACGCCCGCAGCAGCGCAGCGCACCTCGGCCTTGATGAGTGCCAGATCGTATTTTTCGCTGTGATTTGCCCGGATGCCGCAATGGACACCGGCGGCGGCAAAACCCTTGGGCGCGCAGATGCCGCCCGCAACTTCCTTATACTGCATAACGATTTTCCTTTCCCACAAAGAAAAACAAGTTTATTCCAAGCCCTTGGTCTCTTCCAGACCCAGCATCAGGTTCATGCACTGGACGGCGGCACCGGAGGAGCCCTTGCCCAGATTATCAAACAACGAGACCAGCATCATCTGGTCTCCCGCGGCGTTCACGGTCAGGTACAGTTCCATGCGGTCGGTGCCCGCCATGGCGTTGGAGTACAGGCCGTTTTCCGGCAGCGGCTCGTTCAGGCCGTGCACTTTGACGGTGGCGGCGTCCTTGTAGTAATCCGCAAGGGCGGCAGCCACGGCCTCGGCGGTAGTGCCCGCAAGGGTAAGATCCAGCGGCACCAGCACCTGCATGCCGCAGTAGTAGTCGCACACCACCGGCACGAACATCGGCGTGTGCGCAAGGCCGCTGATCTTCTGCATCTCCGGCAGGTGCTTGTGACCAAGGCTCAGGCCGTAGCTCTTGGGCGCATCCAGCTTGCTGTGCGCCGGGCGGTCGGGGCTTTCGTAGTCCGCAATCATCTTTTTGCCGCCGCCGGAGTAGCCGGAGATGCCGGTGCAGCTGAAGGGGTAGCTTTGCGCCACCAGCCCCAGCTCTACCAGCGGGCGGGCGATGCTGATAAAGCCGCTGGCATAGCAGCCGGGCACTGCCACGCGGTAAGAGTTCTGAATTTTTTCCTTCTGTCCCTTCAGCTCCGGGAAACCGTAGTCCCATGCGGCATCGGTGCGGAAGGCGGTGGAGGTGTCCAGCACCTTCACGTCCGGGCGCAGCAGGGGCATGACTTCTTTAGAAGCCGCATCCGGCAGGCAGAGGAAGGCAAGGTCGGCAGAATTGATGACCTTTGCCCGCTCGTGCACGTCCTTGCGCCCTTCGGCAGAGATGGACAGCAGCTCGATCTCCGGGCGGGCGGCCAGACGGTCGGCAATGCGCAGGCCGGTGGTGCCGGAAGAGCCATCAATAAATACCTTTACCTTCATGCGTTTTCCTCCTCCCATGCGTCCAGCCGCGCCGTTGCCAGCGCGATCTGCTTTTCTACGCTGGCGGCGCTGGGGCCACCGTAGCTGGTGCGTCCCTCGCAGCAGTGCACAAGGTCGATGGCATCATAGATATCGGCCCCGAACAGCGGGCTGTAACTCTGGAACTGGGTCAGGGTCAGCTCTTCCAGCGTTTTGTCGGCGGCAATGCAGTCCGACACCATGCAGCCGGTCAGCTTGTAGGCATCCCGGAAAGGCATTCCCTTCTTGGTCAGGTAGTCGGCGCAGTCAGTGGCGTTGATAAAGCCCTTTGCGGCGGCGCGGCGCATATTGGCGGGCAGGGTCTTCATGGTATCCAGCATGGGGGTGATGGTCTTAAGGCAGAGCTCCAAGGTGTCCACTGCATCAAAGATGGCTTCCTTGTCCTCCTGCATATCCTTGTTGTAGGCCAGCGGCAGACCCTTCATCATCACCAGCAGGGTGTTCAGGTCGCCGTACACCCGGCCGGTCTTGCCGCGGATGAGTTCGGTAACGTCGGGGTTCTTCTTCTGGGGCATGATGGACGAGCCGGTGGTAAAGGCATCGTCCAGCTCGATGAACTTGAACTCCCAGCTGCACCACAGGATGATCTCCTCCGAAAGGCGGGACAGGTGCATCATGCAGATGGAAATGGCGCTTGCCAGCTCGATGCAGAAATCACGGTCGGACACGCCGTCCAGACTGTTGGCGCAGGGGGCGGCGAAGCCCAGCTTTTCGGCGGTGAAATCCCGGTCCAGCGGGTAGGTAGTGCCTGCCAGAGCGCCAGAGCCCAGCGGGCACTGGCTGTCCATGCGGGCGGTAGCGTCCGCAAAGCGGTCGAGGTCGCGCAGCAGCATGGAAGCGTAGGCCATCAGCGCGTGGCCGAAGGTGATGGGCTGGGCGCGCTGCAGGTGGGTGTAGCCGGGCATGACGGCGGCGGTGTTCTCCGCCGCCTTTTTGCACAGCACCCGCACCAGCTCCACGATGTAGGCCTGCAAAGTCTTGCTGTAATCCCGCAAAGTCAGGCGGATATCCAGCGCCACCTGATCGTTGCGGCTGCGGCCGGTGTGCAGCCGCTTGCCCGCATCCCCGATACGGGCGGTCAGGGTCTGCTCCACAAAGGTGTGCACGTCCTCGGCGGCGGGATCAATAGTCAGCGCACCGCTGGACAGGTCGTCCGCGATGGAAGCCAGACCGCTGAGGATATCCGCACAGTCCTGCTCCGAGATGATGCCCTGCCGTGCCAGCATGGCGGCGTGGACGCCGCTGCCGCGCATATCCTGCGCGATCATCCGCTGGTCGAAGCGGATGGAGGAGTTGAAGTCGTTGACGCGGCTGTCCACCGCCTTGGAAAACCGACCCTTCCAGAGTTGTTCTGCCATAATATAAACTCCTTATAAAAACGGCAAAGCCGCCGCAGGGGAAAACGCTCCTGCGGCGGTGCCGCCGGCA
>ERZ772954.1894-NODE-1894-length-14765-cov-3.521754_pt1 | contig 14765 bp, 10 predicted proteins | sample MGYA00580684_ERZ772954 | MGnify/ENA primary metagenome ERZ772954 (study PRJEB29015, sample SAMEA2737654) | human gut metagenome | biome: human gut; feature: human-associated habitat; material: faeces | place: China | collected 2012 ...
ATCCGTCAGGATTCCTGCGAAAAAATTGCTTGCCAGCGGCCCAAAATTCCTCGCCGCTGGACACATCGCCAATTTTCAAACAAGCCCTAGGCAAGCTGAATTTGCCTTTTCCGTTTTTGTCCCCCGGACCTTCCATTTCCCGTTCCACCTCCGGTTGACAAGGCGGGCAAAGGATGTTACGATAAACTTGAAATTCTGGAAGGTGAACGGAAGATGTCGGGGGCACACCGCCATCTTCCTCTCTCTTTTCCAGCCGAAGTGTATAAAGGAGTGTGTGGATGTGGAAGTGAAGTCGGATATTGAAATCGCACAGGCCTGTGCGATAAAGCCCATTCGGGACATTGCAGCTGTGGCCGGTGTGGACGAGGAATACCTGGAGTACTACGGAAAATACAAGGCCAAGATCGATCTGAAGCTGCTGGACGACCGGGCGGACCGCCCCGATGGAAAACTGATTCTGGTGACCGCCATCAATCCAACCCCGGCGGGCGAAGGCAAGACCACCACCACGGTGGGTCTGGCGGACGGCATGCGCCGCCTTGGCAAGAATACGGTTGTCGCCCTGCGGGAGCCTTCTCTGGGGCCCGTCTTCGGCGTCAAGGGGGGCGCGGCTGGCGGCGGCTACGCCCAAGTTATCCCTATGGAGGACATCAACCTCCACTTTACCGGCGACTTCCATGCTATCGGCGCAGCCAATAACCTTTTGGCCGCCATGCTGGACAACCACATTCAGCAGGGCAATATTCTGGACATCGACGTGCGGCGTATCACCTGGAAGCGCTGCGTGGACATGAACGACCGCCAGCTGCGCAACATCGTGTGCGGCCTGGGCGGCAAGGTCAACGGTGTTCCCCGGGAGGACGGTTTCGACATCACCGTGGCCTCGGAGATCATGGCCGTCCTCTGCCTGGCCGACAGCCTCACCGACCTGAAGGCTCGGCTGGGCCGGATGGTGGTGGCCTACAGCCGCTCCGGCGCCCCCGTAACCGCCCACGATCTCAGGGCCGAGGGAGCTATGGCCGCCCTGCTCAAGGACGCCATCAAGCCCAACCTGGTGCAGACACTGGAGGGCACCCCCGCCTTCATCCACGGCGGCCCCTTTGCCAACATCGCCCACGGCTGCAACTCCGTCATGGCCACCCGGGTGGCCCTCAAGATGGGCGACTATGTGATCACTGAGGCCGGCTTCGGCGCCGATCTGGGCGCGGAAAAGTTCCTGGATATTAAGTGCCGTCTGGCCCGGCTCCACCCCGATGCGGTGGTGGTGGTGGCTACTGTCCGCGCCCTCAAGCACCACGGGGGCTGCCCCAAGGCCGAGCTGGGGAGTGAAAACCTGTCCGCCCTGGAGGCCGGCCTTCCCAACTTGCTCCAGCACGTCGCAAATATCACCGAGGTTTACGGCCTGCCCTGTGTGGTGGCCGTCAACCGTTTCCCCACCGACACCGAGGCGGAGCTGGAGCTGGTGGAGAACCGGTGCCGCGCACTGGGGGTGAACGTAGCCCTCTCCGAGGTGTGGGCCAAGGGCGGCGAGGGTGGCGTTGCCCTGGCCGAGGAGGTCATCCGCCTCTGCGATGCGCCCAACCACTTCACCTTCTCCTACGAGCTGGACGCCTCCATTGAGGACAAGCTGGCCGCTATCGTAACGAAGGTCTATCACGGCGACGGCGTGGTGCTCACCCCCACCGCCCAAAAGCAGGCGGCGGAGCTCACTGAGCTGGGCTTTGGCTCCCTGCCCATCTGCATGGCCAAGACTCAGTACTCCTTCTCTGATAACGCCGCCCTGCTGGGCGCGCCCAGGGGCTTCACCATCACGGTACGCAATATTAAGGTGTCCGCCGGCGCCGGGTTCCTGGTCGCCCTCACCGGCGACATCATGACCATGCCCGGCCTGCCCAAAGTGCCTGCGGCCGAAAAGGTGGACGTAGACGAGAACGGCAGAATCTCCGGCCTGTTTTAAGACGGGCATGGGCATGCCCGCCGCAAATGCGGCGTACAAGCGTTTTGCGCCAGCAAAACCTTGATGCCGGGCGGATTTACTTCGCCCGCGCAGATAAGATTATATGGGACCCCACGGGAGATTCTCGCGTGGGGAGTCCATGCCCGGCCTGCCCAAAGTGCCCGCGGCCGAAAAGGTGGACGTAGACGAGAACGGCAGAATCTCCGGCCTGTTTTGAGCCCATTGAAACGGCAGATAGGCGGCCTACGGCCGCCTATCTGAATCATGAAGGAGGGATTGCGAATGAATACCGCGGAACAGAGCTGCGGCGCGTTTCTGGACGCACTGGCCTCCAAGGCCCCTGTCCCCGGCGGCGGAGGGGCCTCCGCCTTGGCGGGCGCCCTGGGCGCGGCCCTGTGTACCATGGTTGGCAACTACACCGTGGGCAAGCAAAAATACGCCGCAGTGGAGGAGGATGTCAAGGCCCTGATGGCGCGGGCGGAGGATCTCCGCGCCCGTTTGCTGGGCCTGGTGGATACCGATGCCGCCGCCTTTGAGCCCCTCTCGCGGGCCTACGCCATCCCGAAGGAGGACCCGAGCCGGGGTGAGGTGATGGAGCGCTGTCTGCGGGACGCCGCCGCCGCACCCATGGAGATCCTCCGGCTTTGCTGTGAGGCAATTGACCTTCACAGCGAGATGCTGGACAAGGGAAGCGTGATGGTGCTCTCCGATGTGGGAACCGGGACTGTTCTATGCTGGGGTGCCCTCTATGGGGCATGGCTCAACGTGAAGGTGAATACCAAGAGCATGGCCGACCGGCCGTATGCGGAGGCCATGAATGACGAAGCTGACGGCCTTGTGGAGCAGTACTGGAAGCGCGCCGAACAGATCTATGAGTCGGTGATGGGGAGATACACCTGATGGCAGAGCTTTGGAAGGGGGCGCCAGTGGCCGCCGCGCTCACCGAACGCCTGTGCGGACAGGCGGAGAGGCTGCGGGCCCGCGGCATTTCTCCCACCCTGGCCATCGTCCGGGTGGGAGAGCGGGCGGAGGATCTCTCCTACGAGCGTGGGGCCTGCAAGCGCTGTGAAATGATCGGAATTTCTGTAAAGCATTTTATCCTGCCAGTCAATTGCACCCAGGAGGAACTGCTGACGGTCATCCGCCGGATCAACGAGGATGGGGCCATTCACGGCTGCCTCCTTTTCCGTCCTCTGCCCAGACACTTGGACGAGGCGGCGGTGTGTGCCGCCCTCTCCCCCGTCAAGGATGTGGATGGCATCACCAGCGGTTCCCTGGCCAGTGTATTCTCCGGTGACGGGCAGGGTTATCCCCCCTGCACCGCTCAGGCCTGCCTGGAACTGCTAGACTACTATGGTTTTGAGCCTACCGGCAGGCGCGCCGTGGTGGTGGGGCGCAGTCTGGTCATCGGAAGGCCGGCAGCTATGCTGCTGCTGAACCGGAACGCCACCGTCACCCTCTGCCACACCCGCACCGCCGATTTGGCGGCCGAATGCCGTCGGGCAGAGCTGCTGATCGCCGCCGCTGGAAGGGCCGGGATTATCGGTGCCAACTGCCTCTCCCCCGGCCAAGTGGTCATCGACGTGGGCATCAATGTGGACGCCGCCGGCCATTTGGTGGGTGACGTGGATTTCGCTGCGGCCGAAGCCGTGGTGGGCGCCGTTACCCCCGTCCCCGGAGGCGTGGGGGCCGTGACCACCTCCGTGCTGGCCCGCCACGTGCTCGATGCCGCCGCAAAGTCCGCGGACATTTCCCTGTAGTGCAGGCGGCCGCCGGCGGAGCGCCGGGCTGTACTCTATCAAACAGAAAGCCGTGATCGTACCGCATGGATGAAACCGACCAGAACCGTTTGACCGAGGGCAGCGTTCCCCGCAAAATGCTGGCCTTCGCCCTGCCCATCTTTCTCAGCAACCTCTTTCAGCAGCTCTACAACGCCGTGGACTCCCTGATTGTCGGCAATTTCATCGGCAGCGCCGCTCTGGCGGCGGTGGGCTCCTCCGCCAGCATGATTATGCTGCTGGTAGGGTTTATTAACGGAGTCTCCCTGGGTGCCGGGGTGGTTATTGCCCGCTTTTACGGCGCCGATGACCGGGAAAATCTCTCCCGCGCCCTCCACACCACCGTAGCGGTGGGCATCGCGGCCGGGCTTGTGCTCACCGTGGTGGGCGTTCTGCTGACCCCCCAGATTCTGCGCTGGATGGGCACCCCCGGCGATGTCATCGGAAATTCCATTGCCTATTTTCGAGTGTACTTCCTGGGCTCCAGCGCCGTAGTGCTCTACAACATGTGCGCCAGCATCCTCCAGTCTGTGGGGGACAGCCGCAGTCCCATGAAGTATCTGATTTTCGCCTCCCTCACCAATGTGGTACTGGATCTGTTGTTCGTGGCCGTCTTCCGCTGGGGCGTGGCCAGCGCGGCTCTGGCCACCATCCTCAGCCAGACCCTCAGCGCCCTCCTGGCTTTCCGCAAGCTCACCCACACCGGGCACAGCTCCTGGCGGCAGGTACGCTTTCACGGCGATATGCTTCGGCAGGTCGTCTATCTGGGTATTCCCTCCGGCGTTCAGAACTCGGTCATCTCCCTGGCCAACGTCATCGTCCAGGCCAACATCAACGCCTTCGGCTCGGCGGCTATGGCGGGCTGCGGTGCCTACAGCAAAATCGAGGGCTTTGCCTTTTTGCCGGTCTCCTGCTTTTCCATGGCCCTGGCCACCTTTGTAAGCCAGAACATCGGGGCGCGGCGCTATGACCGGGTCCGCTCCGGCATCCGGTTCGGGCTGCTATGCAGTCCCCTGCTGGCCGAGGCCATCGGGCTGGGCATCTTCGTCCTCTCTCCCCTGCTGATTGCCGCCTTCAACAGCAGCCCAGAGGTCATCGCCTACGGCGTGGCCGACGCCCGGACCGTCAGCCTGTTCTACTTCCTCCTGGCCTTCTCCCACTGCTGTGCAGGCATTCTCCGGGGGACCGGGCGGCCAATCATCCCCATGGCTATCATGCTGGCTACCTGGTGCGCCCTGCGCATCGCCTACATCACCGCCGTCACCCATTTCATTCCCGATATTCGGGTGATCTACTGGGCCTATCCGCTGACCTGGTTCCTGGGCGGCCTGCTGTTTGCCGTCTGCCTTCTCCGGCTCCGTTTCCCCTCAGATGCCGCACTGGAAACGTACAAATAAAATAGAGCTGGTATCCGGAATGGATACCAGCTCTTTTGTTTACTTGTTCACTGCTTTCTGCTTTTTCATGCTGCGGTTCCAGATCATAATACCCACAATACCGATGAGCATAATGATACCGACGGCAAGGAAGTAATACTTATAGCCCGCTTCGGTAAATGTATCCAGGATGATACCGGCAGTCGCGGGGCAGACCACCTCGGGCAGATAGCCGATGGTACAGATCACGCCCACGGCGGTGCCGGAGACCTCCATGGGAATACCGCCGTCATCCATCAGGGAGAACACGATGCCGTAGTTGCAGTACATACCCACATATACCAGGGCGCACAGGGCCACAAAGACGGGCACGCTCATCTTGGGGAACAGGGCGATGGCAAACGTACCGACCGCCATGATGGCAAAGGCGATGGTCATGATCCTGGGCCGGCCCAGACGGTCTGCCAGGACGCCGCCGCCCACAGAGGCAAAGGGACGGATGTAGTCCGCCATAATCGTTACAATGGTGCCGCCCACCATGGCCACGCCCAGAGTAGAGGTGGCGTAGGGGTTGAAGTAGGCATAGGACATGTTCATGACATAGGTGCAGCACAGGATCAGGCAGAGGATCCACACCTGGGGCAGCTTCATCACGGTCAGAACCTGCTTGAAGTTGAAGCGCTCGGACTTGTCAGAGGTCTCAGGATCCTTAAAGAAGAGGAGCACTAGGATGCCCAGCACAATCACAACGACAGAGTAGAAGATGATGCCTCCCTTGAGGCCGGCGGCGCTGCCACGCTTGCTGGTGATGGCGGTGATGATGGCCAGAGCGATAGCGAGATGGGCCGCGTTGGTCACGCCGCGTCCAGCCTCCATGAAGCCGTAGGCCTTTCCCTGCTCCTCAGATGAGGCCAGACTACGAATACCCTTGACCAATGCGGGCCAGAACGCAAAGAGCGCTGTAAAACCCCACACCAGGTAAATCACCAGGAGCATGGAATAGTTGGTCGCGAACAGGTGGCAGAATCCAGCCACCCCGGTCAGGATCAGTGAGATGGAGATCAGCTTCTTGGGAGAGATAAAGTCGGCTACGACACCGCCGAACAGATAGGAAATCATGCCGAATACGCCAAAGATGGAGCCCAGCGAGCCCATCTGGGTGTTGGTCAGGTTATACGCCTGGAGATACGCGTCATAGTAATAGGTCCTGAAATAAGGCAGTCCGTAGATCAGGGAGCCGGCCACTGCCAGAATGATCAGCCGCCACATGTTCCCCCTCAACTTGGATACAACTTTCTCAGCCATCGTTCTCTTTACCTCCTAATGTTTTTACACTGTCCTCTTCTTTCTAAGTCAAGCATCCATCCCATGGAGCTCCTCCAGGGCATACACACACAGCTCCATGGCGGCCTGCAGACAGTCCTCGTCAAAGTCAAATTCGGGGTTGTGAACGGGGCCGGTGGTATCCGCACCAATGCCCACATAGGAGCCAATTCCTCCGTTCTGCTGTACCTTGGTCAACATTACGGCGGCGTCATCCGTACCGCCGACATTGCCCTCAAAATATACTGTCTGGAACCAGGGCACCTTTTTGGCCGCCCGCTGGACAACCTCCATCATGGCATAGTCGCTGGCGCCTGCGGGCACCTCTCCGTAATCCACATAGTGATACTTGAGGTCGTAGGCCTTTGCAGTGCCCTCCAGAATATCGAAGATCCGCTGGCCCGCGTATTCGGAGATCGCGGGCTTCTGCCCCCGGTACTCAATGCGCATCATGGCGTCCGGCGCAATGGTATTGGCACACACACCGGCGTGGATCTCGCCCACATTCACCCGGCACAGGCCCTCCTCGTGGGGGGCGATGCTGTGGATGTTTAATGCGGCGGAGCAGGCGGCCAGCAGGGCGTTCTTTCCCTCTTGGGAGGCCCCGCAGGGGTGGGCGGCCTTTCCCTCCAGATAGACATCCAACTGCCGGTCGCTGAGGAAATCCCGGCACCCGCAGGCTACGGTATGGGAGGGCAGAGGCTTGTTCTCCGCGCTCAGGGCGATATGTACCGCGATAAAGTTCATCACGTCGTCCAGGTGCCCCTTATCCACGATGGACTGGGCGCCATAGAACGTCTCCTCGGCAGGCTGGAAGAAGAGCTTGATCTTTCCCTTCAGCTCCCCCTTCCGTTTCATCAGCTCTGCGGCGATGCCCAAGCCGATAGCCGTGTGTCCGTCATGGCCGCAGGCGTGTACTGACTGGGGGTTGCAGGAGAGATAGCCCTCGTCACAGGGGCGGTATCCCGGCCTCTGAGGTTCGTCGTAGGGCAGGCAGTCCATCTCAAACCGCATCGCGGAGACAGGCCCCTCCCTTCCGGTGTCCAGCACCGCCATCACGCCGGGCCAGCCCTGGGTCCGCTTCACAAATGCCGGATCGGCTCCCTGCCGGACGGCTCGCTCCATCTCCTGACGGATCTGCTCCTCGCTCAGCCGCTCAGGCTCCCCCACGCTTCCGGGCTCGATCACGTCCGGTCCCATGGCCACATCATACCCCATCCCGGTCAGTATCTCGGCCACCCGGGCGCTGGTTCGAAATTCCCGCCAGCCGTTTTCTGGGTATTTATGGAACTCTCTCCGGTACTCTGTTAACTGGTTCATGCTATCCCTCCACAGGTTTATTCCACGCTGTGTTCCAGCGCTTCACTCAAAATTTGGACACCTCGTTCAATGTCGGCATCGCTGATATTGGAAAAGCACAGCCGAACATGACCGCCGCCCTCATAGCCCTTCGGGTAAAACAGGAAGCCGGGCATAATTAACAGCCCGCGGCTCTCCGCCTCGTGATACAGCCTGCGTTCATTGATGCGTTCTTCGAGATCACACCAGAGAAGCAGCCCACCCCGGGGCTTGGTATAGGTAATCCCCTTGTCCGCAATCCCGTCCAGACATTGGCAAAGGAGATCCCGCTTGTGCGCATAGTGCTTCACCAAGTGTCCGATATGGGTTTGATAATATCCGCGCTCGATATACTCATTAAGAATATATTGCCCTAGGCTGCTTACAAAGGTCTCGTCCACAACAATGAGCCGTTCCAGCGTTTCGATCAGGTCGGTAGGCCCCACAATATACCCCGTCTTAATCCCATAAGGAAAGGTCAGCGTGAAGGAGTCGATATAGATCACCGACCGGTACCGATCCTGAGCGTACAGGCTGGGAAGCCGGTTTCCTTCGTATCGAAAATCCCGCTGGGAGTCCTCTTCGATGATGGGAATACAATACCTTCCCGCCAGCTCCAGCAGCTTTTTCCGTTTCTCCAGGGACATCACAATGCCCGTAGGATTGTGATAGTTTGGCATGGTATAGATGAATTTCGGTGCGTATTTTCGGATCGCTGTCTCCAACTTGGCCAGATCCATCCCGTCCGGCTCCATCGGCACTGTTACGAGGTTGATCCCCTTGTTGCGGAAAATGCTGGCGTTGTCGGGTACCACCGGCTCCTCTGCTATCACGTAGTCCCCCTCTTCCAGATAGAGTGTCATGATATGGCTCAGTGCCTGATTGGTCTCGGCAACCAACTGAATATTCTTTGGGCTGACGTACATGTTCTCCTGAAAAAGTACAGAACAGATGTTTTTCTTCATCCGTTCGGCCTCGTTTCGCGGCTCCCGGGACATGTTCTGCAGAATCTTCTCTACGCCCTCTCTGGGATAAGCCGCATCATCCATGATGATCCCGCCCATCGAGATGCATTCCTCCCGCTCCGACCGGCTGAAGATGTCCAGAAACAGCTTCTCCTTGTCCGTAAAATGATAGCGAATCATTTTCTCCAGCGGGAAAAAGCGCTTGAATGGCACTCCGTCGTCGGCAATCTCCTTGACAAAGTAACCCTTCGGCCGCTTCGAGGAGACGATCAGATATCCCTCGTCAACCAGCTCTCCATATGCCTTGATGACGGTATTCCGATGTATATCCAGCTCTCCGGCCAGCTTTCGCTCTGCCGGCATCTTGTAGCCAGGGCTGAGCTCCCCCGATAAAATCAAATTCTGAATGGCGCATTTTATTTGGAGATAGATGGGGGTCTGGCTGCTGCGATTGATCCTGATGTTCATCCTTCTCCCACCTGCCGCCCAGCCCCTCTCTTTTGTGAAAAGTGTCTTGTGCACTCTCCAAGTATGTCTAACAATTTGTGAGAATTATATCAGTATCTTTCCTCAAGCAAAAGTACCATATTTATTTTTTGGTATAGTCCAAATCTTTTGCTGTATACCAGAATACCCCCAGAGATAAAATTGATTCAAAATTGTACATAATAATACCCTTTAAAGTTTCTGTCCCAGAACATGGTATCCGGGGTGTGTCATAATTACTGGTACCCACATCAGCGGATTGAACACAAAAAGAAAGACACGACTTTCGTCGTGTCTTTCTTTTCTGGTGGAGACATCGCTTTCAAATCCGAACCGTAGACGGCCTCGACATCCTTGAGTGTGATTGTTTCCGTGCCGCCTTTGAAGTTGTAGGTGATGACGAGCCTGTCATCAAACAGGTACAGGGAGTTGACGAAGGTATCTATGATACGTTTTTGGTATTCCCGGCTGTTTACGTCGCCGTATTTGAACTGCCCGATCCAGCTCGCAATCTGTTCTTTGGTGTACTTGTGCTTTTGAAGCTCCGCTTGCAGGACGGCTATCTTCAGGTCGTCCCTTTGCATTTCCAGAGCCTCCAAACGTTCTTTTGTGGAACTGGTCAGCACTCCCTGCTGGATGGCGTTCAGCATATTCTCTATTCCGCGCTCCGTGTCGGCAAGCTGTTTTTTCAGCGCCGGAATAGTGGTGTCCTCGCTGGCTTGCAGGGTCAAAATACCATCAGCGATCCGGTCTATTTCCTCGTCTTTCAGAACTCGGTTGACAGTCAGGACAACAGCGGCTCGTTCGATAAAATCTTTCTTGGCCGATTTCTTCTTGCAGCCCAGCTTTCGCTTTGCCCCGGCACACTTGTAGTAATAATGCTTATCTCCCGTGTGGCTCGTGCCGCTTTCGCCTATCATCATGCGCTCACAGAGTCCGCAAAACAATTTAGTTGTCAACAGGTAGTCAACGTCCGCTTTTGCCGTTGCCGGCGCACGTTTGTTTTTCTCCAGCCGCGCCTGCACCCGATAGAATAGATCGTCCGATAAGATCGCGGGAACGCCGCCGAGGATAATGACGTCCTGATATTGATATTCGCCGATATACTTGCGGTTTTTCAAAATGCGGTTGAAGCTGTTGGGAGAGAATGGCTTGCCGTTTTTCGTTTTCAGCCCCCTCCTGTTGAAGTCCTCCACGATGGTGCGGACGATTTCACCGTCGGCATATCTTTGAAATATCTCCCGTACTATCGGAGCCGTAACCGGGTCGAGGACAAGCTTCTGCTCGTTGCCCAGCAGATAGCCGAGAGGGATGCCGCCACCGTTATTCCTGCCCTTTAAGGCGTTCTCTTTCTGCCCGCGCTGTATCTTCTCGGACAGCTCAGCGGAGTAATATTCGGCGTAGCCCTCCAGCATGGATTCAAGGATGATACCCTCCGGCCCGTCGGAGATATTCTCCTTGACGGATACGACCTTCACGCCGTTCTTTTTCAGAATCCGCTTGTAGTGGGCGCTGTCATAGCGGTCACGGGAAAAACGGTCGAGCTTCCATATCAGCACCACATCGAACAGCTTTTGCTCGCTGTCCTTTATCATATTTTGAAATTCTGGTCTGTCTGCGGTTCTGGCGGACAACGCTCTGTCGATATAGCTGCGGAGAATGGTGATGCCGTTTCGTTCGGCAAACTCCGTACACTCGCGGAGCTGCCCTTCGATGGATTCCTCTCGCTGGCTGTCCGAGGAATAGCGGGCGTAGATCACGGCTTTCATTTCGTCTCCACCTCCGAGAGCATCTGCACAAGCGTTGCCTTCAATCGTTCGTTCATAGCCGAGCCGGGGTCGAAGCACATTTCCACGAACCGCGCCATTTCGGGATTGTTCAGGCCGAGCTTCACACAGTTGTTGTAGATCATGCCGTGTGGGTCGTCCGTCCTGCCGAAAATGTAGTCCAGCGACACGTCAAAGTAGTCGGCGTATTTCAGAAAAACCTCCGGGGAGGGCGTGGAATCGGCAATCTCATAACGGGCAAGGGCGGATTGGGAAACGTCAAATTCCTTTGCCAGCTTTGCCTGCGAGAGCCTGACGCTTTCGCGCAAGCTCCTGAGCCGTTCACCGATGATTTTCAAGTCTGCGTCACCTCCTTTTCTGTTTCAAGTATACCCAGAAACAGAGAATGTGTCAATGACATATTCACATAACATCGCGATTCTCTGACGCGCCGCAGGCGAAGAAAGCTCCGCAGGAGCGCAGCCGATTTTGCAAAAATCGTTCAAAGGGGCTTGGGGACATATTTCCCCAACAAGCGCAAAGTGGCTCCAAGCCACCTTGCTTGCCAAGTGTGAAGCCGGCAGGGTTCGCAGGTTGGCAAGCAGCAAAGTGGGTACCGCTTTGCCCTGCTTGCCAGTCCGTTTTCGGTTCTGCAAAGTCACCCCTATTTTTAATCGAGGTTGCGTTCATAAAATGCTATTAAAACCATCGTGCCGTTAGTGTCTCGGATTGAACGCTCAATGCTAATAAAAAAGCAGAAACGGATTTTTGGAAGCGGCTGCCGATACTGAGCCTAAGTATTCAGCAAAGATAGCACCTACAATTCCGTAGCTTTTAGCAAAATGGGGACAAGCATTTATAGCCTGTCCCCATTTTCTGTGGCTTGAACGAGTCATGTTTTGATTAGTTTCCCCTGCGCTGCTTGGAATCGGAATTTTGAGATGTGTCCGGCACAGTCTCGGACTCCTGACGGGAAAACCACTCGGTTTTCTTCCCGATAATTTCCCCGGATACTGCATCGATCTTGTAGGAATACGCACACTTGTCCGTGTAGAACTCCAGAATGTAGCAAGGCTTGCCCTGATTGCGGCTCAGCTCCTCTCTGGTGAACACGATTTTTTGCGCTGCCTCATCCAGCCCTGCGTCCTCTAATGCAATCTGCTTTGCCTTCTCCAAGCCGATAAATTCGGGGGCAGGGGGAATGATTTTATCGCAGGTCTTATCCATGATCACGCCCAGAACGGCGTCGATTTTGTAGGTCCAACGAGCAGAGGCACTTTCAAAGGCGAAGTAATAGTAGGGCGACTTGATGCCGCCGGCAACCAGCGTTTCCTCGGTAAAGGTGACTTTTTCGCTGACCCCGGCGTCGTCCAGTGCGATTTTCTTCGCGTCCGCCAGAAGAATGAAGTGGTAAGCCTCCATGATGCTGCCGTTCTTGGCGTCCACCTTGTAGGAATACTGCTTCTTCGCGGTGTAGAACTCCAGGATGTAGCAGGGCTTGCCAGAATTGCGGTTCAGCTCCTCTCGGGTGAACACGATTTTTTGCGTGGATTCATTAAGTCCGGCATCCTTCAGGGCGATCTCCTTCGCCTCCTCCAGAGAGATGAAGTCCGTTGTCACGATCTCTTTCTGCTGCTTCTCCAACACAGTGCCCAGCACCGCATCAATGCGGTATGTCCACTGTGTTTTCGCATCGGCAAATACGAACCGGTAGTAAGGCGTTTTGATGCCGCCGCTCACAAGGGTTTCCTCGGTAAAGCTGACTTTATCCTTGCATCCGGCATCATCCAGGGCGATTTTCTTCGCTTCGGAAAGAGTGATAAATTTCCCGGCGTAAATAATGCTGCCGCTCTTTGCGTCGATTTGGTAGAAATATTGATTCGCCCCGGTGTAGAACTCCAGCAGGTAGCAGGGCTTGCCCTGATTGCGGCTCAGCTCCTCTCGGGTGAACACGATCTTCTGCGTCAGTTCATCCAGTTTGGCGTCCTTCAGTGCAATCTTCTTTGCGTCCTCCAAGGAGATGAACTTCGATACACTGACAGAAGCAATGCCGGAAGCCTCCTGAAATTTAAGAAGCTCGTCCAACGACATGCAGGCGACCTCGTCCGTGGGCAGCCCGGTTTTGTCTGCTGCAGTAAGAATCCAGTCGGCGCGGCCAAGGGAGACATGGAATTCCTCGGCGATCTTCGCCACTTCGGCGTTTTCCGTCAGTTCGGAGTGGAAAACCAGTGTGCCGACGGCATCGGTCTGCTCCAAGGCCTTCCGGATCTCCGCAGAGAGAGAGGCTTTTAGTTCGGCATTCGCATCAAGACGGGAATCAAAAGAGATCAGAACAGTCGCTTCGCCATTTTCCATATATCCGCAGGCCTCGTAGGCGGCGACCGTGCGCGTTAGAGCGGTCTCGACACTCTGCTTTCCCAGCACAACATCGCTGAGCGCATTTTCCGCATCGCTGTTCAAGCAGCGGACATTCTTAACGCTCCCGCTTTTGGCAATCGTATATTCCACGCTGGGGTTGACATCCATTGTGAAGGTGCCTGCTGTCGCATTGTTTCGGATGGCATGTGTGGCAATGCCGGTGCAGAGAACCAGTGCTAGGCAGGCAGCCATTATTCCAAGCTTGGCCCAGCCGGGCTTTCTTTTGGTATTTGCTTCGCTTTCCGCGTCAGCGATAAGCTCGTCATTGATCTTTCCGATCGAACGAAGAAGAACTTCGGTTTTCATAGCATAATTCCCTCCTTTTCAAGAAATCGTCTTAATTCGTTTCTCATACGGAAAAGCAAAGACGTCACCTTGCTCTCGCTCATTCCGTATGCGTCCGCAATATCCCGTATTGCGTAGAGATGATAGTATCTGCGGACAAAAATGTTACGGTTCAGCTTGGGCTTTGCATACAGGAAGCGGTCAATGGCGGCAGCCAACTCATTTTCTTCGACGGTCTGCTCCACAGTCGTTTCCGAAGGAACGCAGGCTTCCAGCTCAGACAGCGCGAGGACTACTTGTCCGTGTCCGCGTTTTTCGGCAGTATACCGCTTATAACGGTTCAGAGCGAGGTTGCGCGTGATTTTCCCTAAGTAGATCGACAAACGGTTCGGACGCTGCGGCGGAATTGAATTCCATGCGCCGAGGTATGTATCGTTGGCACATTCCTCCGCGTCCTCTTTGTTACGCAGTATGTTATATGCAATCGTATGGCAGTAGTTACCGTACTTTTCTGCGGTGGCGGTAATCGCGCTCTCGTTACGCGCCCAGTACAATTCTATGATCTCATGGTCTCTCATTGCGCCCTCCCTTCTCTCTGCGTAAAGGCCTTTCATCTATATAGACAACAAAAATCGCCGTTCATTGCGTGGACAGGAAAACTTTTCTTCAAGCTTATCATATCATGCGGGAGCGGCGATTTCTACCGGCCTTAGACCAAGAATCACAGCATGGGCATTGAAAAAGCTAATGCAGTCAACACACATCTATCGGGCATCTGGTGTTGTAGGTTATAAAAGGAAGAAATACGCAGCTTAAGGCAAAGGCAGAACTGAATTTCCAGAGCCGGATTTTGCCTGTCGCTCATTCCGTTCTTATCAGAATCTTGTTAGGGAGAGTTGTCCCCAAACCCTGCTTTACGCAAACTCTCCCGCGCCGCCACCATACGAAGATAGGTAGCAAGCAACAGCGTCGGGTGCTCCCCGAAACAGGGCGCACCCGACTACAACTCCGGTTGAAAATCCAATATCTACAATCGCCAGCATGTGTATGGGCGGGCAGGCACAAACTGTGCC
>ERZ772954.1897-NODE-1897-length-14725-cov-3.367007_pt1 | contig 14725 bp, 4 predicted proteins | sample MGYA00580684_ERZ772954 | MGnify/ENA primary metagenome ERZ772954 (study PRJEB29015, sample SAMEA2737654) | human gut metagenome | biome: human gut; feature: human-associated habitat; material: faeces | place: China | collected 2012 ...
TAAACATTAGTTTCTTCATCTAACTTATAAGCTCGAATTTTAAAACTATATTTATTTCCCTTCTTTAAGCTAATAACAGCTTTTACTTTTTTTGCTTTCTTAACTGTCTTTACGGCTTTGAATTTACCGGAATTAGTTTTCATATATACTACATAACCTGCTGCATCTGAAATCTTCTTCCATTTAAGTGTAACCTTCTTTCCCTTTTTCTTTGCCGACTTAATTTTTACTTTTGCAGGCTTAGTTACTACAGGTTTAGATACATTTACAGTACATGTTGCAACTACCTTACCATCTGCTGAAACTGCGGATATATAAGTTGTTCCGGCTACATCAGCTGCAACATTTCCTGACTGGTCAACTGTGGCAATTGATTCATTAGCTGAAATCCATTTAATGTTTTTATTACTTGCATTTGAAGGATTTACTGTTGCATCTAACTTAAAAGTTCCACCCGTATTAAGATTTATTTCATTACTATTAAGTGTAATGTTTGTAACAGAAGTTTCCACTTCGATGAAAAATTCTGTTTTTAATTCATTATGAGTTGTTGCTGTTATAATTGTACTTCCACTATTCTTTGATGTTACAACACCATTTGAATCTACTGTGGCTACTGAATTATTACTGCTTGTCCACTGAACATTCTTATTTGTTGTATCACTTGGAGTAATTTTAACCTGTAACTGACGAGTCTGGTTTAGCCCCATAGTTACTGTTTTATCTCCAACTCTTTCAATACCTCTTGCATCGATTCCATCGACACGGACAGTACATTTAGCTTCAAAACCACCTTCTTCAGTTGTGATAACTATATCTGCATTTCCTTCGGAAACACCTGTTACAACACCATTTGCATCTACTGTGGCTACTTTTTCATTTAAACTCTTAAAAGTAACATTAGTATTTGTTGCATTGCCTGGAAGTACAGAATATCTAATCTTTCCACTTCCACCTACAAACAAACCCATATGCTGATAGTCATTTGCCACTTCAATACCTGTTACAGGTTCAGGAATTATTACTGCTTCTGATTCTTCACTAACTGAATTGCTGTAAAGATTTGCATCAGCATCATTTTCATCCACAATTGCTTTTACAGTATAAATGTATTTACCTGAAGTTAAATCTTTATCTTCAAAAACTGTATCTGTTCCTTCATATATATCATTAACAATACCTGTACTTTTGTTATATCTTGACAAAACATACGAAGAGGCATGAGCTACTTTTGTCCAGTTAACATTGATGTTTTTGTCATTTCTAACTGCTGTAACTTTAGACTTATCAAGCTCTTTTGAAACATAAACAACACATGTTTTCTTAACATTTGGATTATCCTTTGAAGCAATTGTAATATCTGCTCTTCCTACAGATTTTCCTACTACAACACCATTCTTTACTTCTGCCACTGCTTCATTAGATGAACTCCATACAATGTCTGTCTGACTTGTGTTAGAAGGTGCAATGTTGTAATCAAGCTCAACTTTGTTGTCTTCTTCCTTATCTAAATTAAGCTTTTTGCTGGTGTAATTTAAATTAATACTTTCTACAGGAATATTAGTCTGGTCATATACCTGTATCTCACAAATTTCAAAACAGTATGCGCCAAAAGTAATACCCTGTAATCTTAAATGTGATGTTGTTACTGCTTCTTTTAATCGAATATTTCTATATTCTGATGCTATACCACTGGTTACTTCGTACATGTCTGTCCATGTTTCACCGTCATCTGAAGTCTGTAATTTGTAACCTTTCATATAGCCACCGCCCCATTTAACTTTTACTGTATCAAAAGTCTGTGGGCTGTTCCAACTTAAAGTTATGTTTTCGTTAGCTTTTTCTTCATCAGTTACTGTTTGATCCTGAATGTACTCTGTTCTCCACATAGTGCCTTCATCGCCGTCAATTACTTTTTCTGCACTGTTTTCACCATCATCACTTGATGCTACTGCTGTGGCATTTTCTGCAAGATTAGGCATTTCTTTTTCTTCAACGCTTCCTACTGTAAAAATCTGCCATTCGTACATACAATAACCGTATATTTCCATTGTTCTTTCTTCTAATTCGATTTTTACATATCTTGCATTAGTTGGTGCAAAATCATATTTAAATCTTCCTTTTTCTCCTGCTTCTTCTGATGCAACTTCCATCCAATCTGTTTTGTTTTCAGAAACATAAATTTTATATTTCTTTGCTGCTGCATTTTCCCAATATAGTATGACCTTATCAATTTCATAAATTCTTCCTAAATCCATACTCCAGGTTTGTGGATCTTCATAAGGATTGTCTTTATTCGAACTTACACATGCTGTCTGGTATCCTCTTTCAAGATTTCCATCTGTTAAAAAGTCTGGTTTATTGTATTCATTAGTATTGAAAGAATTAGAAACATTAACCGTTCTGTTATAAGCTACATTTCTACCTAATGGTTGACCTTCGTAAGCAAACGCAGGAGTGTATAATGTGGCAACCATTGTGGCAACACTTAATAAACACGCTACTAATTTTTTCATTTTTCCTCCTTTTCCAGGCACTATAATTTATTAAAGGCTGTCTCTTTGCAGAACATAAGAGTTACCTCCTATGCCCACCCTCAAAAAGACAGCCTTTATACCTGCTTATTTTTTGATGCAATAAATTACTATATTAAGCTATTTTATTACCTTCTGATTATTTAATCTTAAGTTTTTTCTTAAATACCTTAACAGCTTTTTTGTTACCTTTAAGTTTAGTCTTCTTAGACTTAATATTGCTCTTAACCTTCTTGCTGAATGCATTTTTCTTTACAGTCTTAAGCTTTTTGCCCTTGAATGTAATCTTTTTAATCTTGTTGTCCTTTGTGAATGCCTTAGCCTTAATAGTCTTAACTGACTTGCCGATTACTACTGTCTTAATCTTTGTACATTTCTTGAATGCATTCTTTCCAATAGTAGTTACCTTGCTGCCAATTGTAAGCTTTTTAAGTGCCTTACATCCTGCAAAAGCATTATTTCCGATTGTTGTTACATTCTTGAAATTAATCTTGTTTAACTTCTTACAATTACTAAATGCAGCCTTACCAATAACCTTAACATTGGCACCAAATGTAACTTTCTTAAGCTTCCTCATTGCCTTAAATGCATTGTCACCTACTTCTGTTACATTTAATCCATATCCCTTAAAGTTAGCTGTGTTTGGAACTGTAACCTTAGTTAGTTTGCTCTTCTTAGCTGCTACTACACCGATAAGTTTTGTTCTACCTGATGTAATTGAATCAATTGCTGTTACTCTGTAAATGAAATCACCTACTGTATATTCCATTCCAACGTAAACACCATACTGCGTACGAACCTGATCATCTAATGATGTCTGGTCACCCTTTGGTGTTTCAGGATAACTAGTTTTTGAAGCTGCCTGAATCTTATTCCATTCATCTGTGCAATTCTTGATTTTTTCGTCAAAATACTTATCGTCAGTATCATCTGAACCTAAAGTCTTTGAATTATCAACTGTAGGCTGTTCTTTTACGATAGTCTTATCAGCTATTGCATCATCACTTGGCTGTTTAACATTTTCATCCTTATTAGCCACAATTAAACCAGTACTTGGATCTGTTGGATATGCATCCTTTCCATCTCCTCCGTCCTTTGAATAGTCATAGCTATCAGGTAATGATACTGATGTTTTGTTACGGTAGCATAATAATCTCTGGATAGCATAACCACCCTTTTTACCTGATACTGTCTGTGAAGTTTCACCTGTTGTAATACCACAACCTGTACCATTAATAATTCTGTTAATACCTACCTTTGGTCCGCTACCGTTGGCGATTTCTACAATACATGCATTTTCAATTAATACATCATCTGCATTAGGAACTTCAATGGCATTATCTAAGAAAATTTCTGCTCCGTTAGTGTTAATGAATACATCGTAAACACCAAGACCTATTGCGTAGTGGTGTTTAACATCATTTGCTACTTTGTATGCTGAATATCCCTTAACTGTATTATTATGTGACATCCATTCTTTCTGATCCTGTGGATCATAACATTTTTCATTCTGTAAGAAGAATGTCTTACCATATTCACCTCTCCAGATAACATCGTATTTCTGGAAATGTTCAATAAATAAACCATAAGCTGTTACGTTATCGCCATTTACAACAAGACCGTGATCTGCTGTATTTTCATACCAACCTGTGTTATCACCGTGGTCTGCTCTCCAAATCCATGTTTCATCAATAATAGTATTGTTACTGTTAACAACTATACATGAACCTGTTGTTCCAAGGTCGCCTGTTCCACCTACCCTACAGATAACATCCTGTAATACACAAGGGTTGTTTGAATGGTCAACATTTGCTCCTTCATATCCTACTTCTAATAATGTGTTTGTATGTTTTCCGGCATCTAAAATTACGCCTGCGATTTCAACACCACCGATATCGTAATTTTCTTCTACCTTTGTATAATCACTATTCCACTTCTTACCAGCTACTCTGATAAATGTATCAGTATTCTTATCAGATGAAGTAAATGTAGCCATACCAAGACCAAGAACTATTGTATTTTCATGTGTTACTTCAATAGCTTTGTCTAATTTGTAAATACCAGGCTGAAGAAGAAGGTTATAACCTTTTCCTAAAGCTGCATTAATTGTGTCTGCTGTATCTACATCAGGGTTAGCAATATAGAAACTGTCTAATCCTAACGATTTGCCTTTACCCATATCATTTTCTGACCATGAAACGCCTGTCGTATCTTTTCTTACTGCAGGTACAAATACCTTGTAGCTATCTGTATCTTCATCGAAGTATAAGAATGGTTTTTCTCTTGTTGCATCTGTCTTGTCTAATACTGTTGTACATCCATTAGTTGCCCAGTTTGAAATACCATTATTCTGTAATAAGCTTCCACCTGCGTTAAAGTAGTTACCACTGTTATCCTTTAATGTTGTTCCATCAACATTCTTACATCCCTGAACAACCTGGTTCCAGTTAATACCATATATAGAGCCATTTTCTGTCTGCTTTGTTGTAAATTCACAGTTTCTGTAGTAATACTGCTGCTGACACCATGAACCTACTGAATCATGGAACTTTGTATCAGAAATATAACCGCCGCTGGCCCAAGCATTGTCTCCCCATGTCCACTGAAGTAATGTCTGTCTTTCTACATTAAGTCTTCTTGCAGGAGCTGCCTGTGATACTGCCCACTTAAATGAATCTTCCCAATAGTTAGGATTTTCTGTTGTCTGTGCAATAGTAAAGTTTTCAACGTCAACCCAGAAGTTACATGTTACGTTACCATTAGCTAAAGCTGCTGGTGTTTTAATATTCTTTAATCTTACATCGTAAGGTGTTTTTCCTAAACCAATAACCTGTGTGTAGTAACCTACATCATACGCATCTGCTACTGTTTCTGTATAATCACCAGGTTTAAAAGCGAATGCGTAACGGTTCTTACCAAACTGATCATAATGCTGATATCCAAAGATTTCATTTACCTTATCAGAAATTGCATCCTTGTCATCTGCATCGTTAAATACGTATACATTCTTACCAAACTTAGAAATTTCCAATGAATATGGTTCTGATTCTTCTCCATTAACATTACCGTTAACTGCCTGAACTTTATAATAGTTCTTGTATTTTGATGTTGTGTTTGGATTTGTATCTGTATAACTTGTTTTTGCTCCGTCTATTGAATCAATTAATTTGTATTCTGCATAACGGCCTTCTGCCCTGTAAATATTATATGACTTAGCATTTGCTGCCTTATTCCATATAATAGTCTGAGCGCCTGTCTTGTCATTTCTCGTAACATCTGTTATTTCAGCTTTAGCCGGTTTAGTCTGAGATAATGTTGTTGTAAATGCAATTTCACTATCTGCATATGCACTGTATGAACCTGCTTCCTTAGTATTAGTAATTGTTCTAATCTTAAAGAAGTATTGCTTTTCTGATAAAAGATTATTTACAGTCATCTTATTCTTTGTTGTTAAACCTGCTGATCTGTAATTTCCATTTTCTGAAGTTGAATACATAACTTCAAATGCTGAATAAATATGTTCCTTTGGTGTTGTCCATGAAATCTGAACGCTATCACCTGAAACATCAGATAATGTTACTTTTCTTGCTTTCTTTGGTTCATCACCTGTATACATAATGAACTTTTCTTCATTGCCAACCTTGTCTCCTAAGTGATACTTTGAACTTACCGCAAGCTTTGTATGTTCTGTTCCTTCTTCGTCTTTGTACTTTCCTAATGTGAATATTTTTTCATCTGCACTGCTACCAAAAGAAACTGTTCCATCATCATTGTGCTGGATTCTTACTGATTCCCATCCTGTTGGTGCGTAATCATTTGCTACTGTTCTAGCGTCCTGATAAATAATATCATCAGCATTTGCTGCCCAAACTGTATTTCTTGACTTAGTAGCGAAGTTAACTACTTCGTTAGCCTTGTCATCAATTCCATTATTCTTGTATGTTCCATAATATGTAGTGAATTTTCCATCGTCACTTACATTGTTGATAGATGTAAATTTCTTATCTACCAAGATTGGATCATTCTTTACACCACTAACAGTGATTATGTTTCCATTTGCTACATTAACAAAGAAAACTTCTGCGTGGATTGTTGTCTCTTCGGCACCGTCAATTGCATCTGTGCTTGTTGCTGCTGATGCTGCCATTACAGTCATATTAAATGTCTGTGATGTAAATAACATTGCAACTGCCAAAACAATTGACAATAAAGATTTGTACATCTTTTTCATCTTCATTTTTCTTCCTCCTAAATAAATTCAAACAATAAAAACACTATTCTCTTTTTTGTGTAAGGTTGACATTAAAACGTTTTTATTTTCTTATATTTTAGCACTTATTGATATATTTTTTCAAATTCGAAAATGTTTTTAAGCACTCTACACAAATAGTCTCTTTGTTTTTTTTGCACTTTGCATATATATTTTATTGTTTTTTTTATTGTTTTTCTTGTTTTTTATTAATTTGCATTTTTTGTCGCAAAAACGTTTTTATTGGTTTTTGTTTAAAAATGTCTTTTCTTTTTACTAATAATCCTGTTTTATTTTACTAATAATGGTATTTTCTTTCACTAAACTTTCTCTTTTTCGCCACTTTTAAGCAAAAAAGAACAGCCGGATTTAATTCAAAAATCAATCTGACTGTTCCTTTTTTATAAATTTAATCTAATGCTAATATTCCATTTGTGGCAATTACTTCTTAAATTTAACTTTTCGGTTAGACCACTTACCATAATAAACTTCTCCATTTACTACTTTGTAAGCCCTGACCCTGATAAAGTACTTCTTGTTAGCCTTTAATTTCTTAATTGTAAATTTGGCTTTCTTATAGTTCTTTACCTTTGCTTTTTTAAATTTCTTTGATGTTGATATCATTACCTGATATCCTTTTACACCCTTTGCTGTTTTTAATGTAACTTTTAATTTCTTAGCACTTCTCTTCTTAGTTGCCTTTTTAATTTTAACCTTTGGTACCTTTACGGTTTGTGCAGTTTTTGTAGTTACAATTTCTGTTGTGGAAACTGTAGGTGTTTCCTTTGTTGTTTCAGTTTTAGTTGTCGTTCCTGTTTCTGACGGAGCAATTGTTGTAGGTGTCTGTGTTGTTGGTGCTACTGTTGTAGCCTTTTCTGTTGGTGCCTGTGTTGTTGGCACTACTGTCGTAGCTTTTTCTGTTGGTGCTACTGTTGTTGGTGTCTGTGTTGTTGGCACTGCTGTTGTAGCTTTTTCTGTTGGTGCTACTGTTGTTGGTGCCTGTGTTGTAACTGGCACTACTGTTGTTGTTTTTTCTGTTGGTGCTACTGTTGTAACCGGTGCCACTGTTGTTGGCTTTGAACCTGTGCCATCTTTAAATGTATATGTTATCTGTGTAGCAGCTGACATTTTTCCGTTTTTAACAGATCTTACTGATACTGTATAGTCGCCATTTCCATTTGCAAAAACATCTGCTGTCAAATTAATTGAACTATTTACAGAGCTTCCTGCAAATACTCCATCCACATATACATTATAGTTTTCAATATCATTTGATGGTGCCTGCCATGCAAAATAATATGGAAGATCTTTGTTTCCTGCATATGTTAATCCAATTGGTGCAGGTATTGTATCATCTTCTTCTATCTTTGTAGTAGGAGCAACTGTTGTTGGTGCTACCGTTGTAGCTTTTTCTGTTGGTGCTACTGTTGTTGGTGCCTGTGTTGTAACTGGTGCTACTGTTGTGGTCTTTTCTGTTGGCGCCTGTGTTATAACCGGTGCTACTGTTGTTGGTTCATTATTTTTAAATTTTGCAAGAAATTCTGCATTTTCATTAACAAATGTATTCTTATTCTGTGATGAATCCCAGTTAATTGACCATGACATAATTCCCCTTATTCCCGGATAATTATTATTAAGCTCTGTGAACGCACTTTGAAGTACTTCATTTGTTACCTGACCACTACCTGCTGCACTCTGTGATGAAGGTACTCCGATTACTACCTGATCAGGTCTAAGTGGTGCAAAATATGTTGACTCATCAGTTGAATTTGTATAATAAGCTCCAACATGGAATCCCTTAAGAAGCATTTCGCACATTGCTACTATTCCTTCTTTTGTTCCCATATTATATGATGTTCCATCAAGTCCTGTAATAGGTGATGAATTGTATAACTGAACATGCACATAAGATGTTTTGTCTCTAAGTGCATTAATCATTGGAAGATAAACTCCCGCTCTTGCGTCACAATACTGGTTAATTCCACCATAGAATGAATAACCTAACTGTACATAAAATGTTTCAGGTGCCCATGAAAGTATGAAATCATTTCCATAGCTATCACAAATTGTACGAATGGCTTTAATCATATTTACAACTTTAGGTGATGTTGGATTATTTATATCTTTATCATTTCCACTTTCAAACTGTACTGAAGACTGTTCAAGGTCAATATCAATTCCATCAAATCCATATTCATTTATAATTGACTTTATATCACTTACAAACTGATTTACAGCATTGTCTGATGTTAATGAGAAATATCCTTCATAACCACCAATTGACAACACAATCTTCTTTCCCTGTGCCTGTAATGACTTTACGTCTTTCTTAAAGTCATCCTTTGTGTAATCACTTGTAAGACCTGATATATCAAACTTCATCTTTCCGTCAGTACTTCCTGCCTTTTCAGGTTCTGCAAATGAAATATTAATAACATCCCAGTTTTTGTCCACATCTCTAAGCTTAATAAATGGATTTCCGTCATTATTCCATGTATGGTAGTAGCCAATCATTAATCTTGATGAAAGACCTGTTGTTACTGTTCCCGGATTTGTTGTCTGTTCTGGTGCTTTTGTTGTTGTAGCTGTTGTCTGAACAGGCGTCTTTGTAGTAGCGTCCTGAGTCAATCCCTGGACTGTTACTTCTATTGTCTGCCCTTCTGTTTCATATCCATTCAAATTAGCTGTTACTCTAATAGTATGTTTTCCGTTAGTTGTAAAAGTATATGTTGTTGATGTTGCCACAGTATATGATTCAATATACTGCCCATCTATGTATACTTTGTATGTCTGTCCACTAGCAATCTGTTCCTGTGTCTGACCCCATACATATGTAACTTTTCCGGCTTTCTGTTCCTGAATTGTTAAACCGATTACTTCTGTTGGTTTTAATTCAGGCTGACCTGCTGCAGTTGTTTCGTTCTTTGTTGTAGGCGCTACTGTTGGTGCTTCTGTAACTGGTGTTTTAGTTGTTGGAGCAACTGTAGTAGCTTGCTTTGTTGTTGGTTGCTCATGTTTCTCTAATGAATCCATAAGAGATGACATTGATTTTGCCCATGTATAATTATTTGTAGCATCCCAGTTTATTGACCAAGTCATAACACCTCTTAATGTTGGGTATGCCTTTGGTGCTGTAAATTTTCCTGATGATGTTCCATTAACAAGAGCTTTTACTGCTGTTGAAATTATGTCTGTTGACACATATCCACTTGATGCAGCTTTAGATGTTGATGGTAATCCCAGTGCAACCTGATCAGCTCTAAGTCCGTTTTCTAACAATAATGTTGAAAGGGATGTTAAGAAATCTGCTGTTCCAACCTGTGCATTAAATCCATTGTATCCATTCATTGCCCCTGAATTATAGAACTGTGGATAACAAATTGTAAGAATATCTCTAATCTTATATGCTAATCTGTAATATGCAGATGTAGCCATTGTTCCGTTAGGATTTGTATCCTGGAAATAATATGTTTCAGGTGCCATTGTAATAATAAAATCTTCACCAAAATGATTACGTACAGTTCTAAGTGCTTCTGCTATATAATCTGTTCCTGATACTGCACCTCCTTCAAAGTCAATATCTACACCTTCAAATCCATATTCTTCAATTATTGAAATAAGGCTTGTTGCAAACTGATTTGCAGCTTCCTCATTTGTTATATAAGTAGTTCCTTCTGCTCCACCTACAGAAATAATTACATGCTGACCTTTCGCCTTAGCATTTTTAATATCCTGAATAAATTGTGCTTTAGTATAACCACCTAGCGCATTAGACAAATCCTTATCAAGTTCAAATGTAACTTTGCCCGGTGTCGTTGATGAGTTAGCAAAAGATACACAAATCATATCGTAATAATCTGGTACATCTGAAATCTTTAATGCTGTTGAGCCATTAAGGAAATTATGCCAATAACCTGTTACCATATGTTCCGGTAATTTAGAATTAACTGTATAGTTATTTTCTGTTGTTTCCTGCTCACTTCCACTATTTTTAGTTGTCTGAACTTCTCCTGCAACCAAATCAGTTCTTAATTTCCACAATGTTGCCGCATCTGTTGGTGACCATCCTAAATTAGATGTATGAGCATATGTACATTCATATACTTTTCCTTGATACTGAACAAGATTTCCCAATCCATATACAACACTATTTGGAGACCATTCAGGATAGTTTCCAGTTGCCTGTTTTGTTGTATCATTTTCTTTTTTTGTTGTAACAGAAGCTGTTGTTACTTGCTGTCCCTTTGTTGTATTTTGTTCTTTTGCTGTTGTCTGAGTCTGACTATTTGTTGTTTGCTGAGATTTTGTTGTAACATCCTCAGATGGTTCTACATAATCTCCATTTTTATAAACAACTTTTGTTGACAAAATTTCGCCTGCTGAAACAGCTTTTTGTCTTAATGTTATTCCTTTTATATTTTGAACATTAGCTGTTCCTTTTCCTGATTTAAGTGTAAATGTTAATGAAGCTCCCGGCTCTAATGTTTTTGAACTCCACTCAGGTGGCGTAACAACAGTTTTTCCATTTTCTGTTGTAATTGTACCTCCTGCACTCCAATCTCCTGATAAAGTTTCGCCATTTTGTGTTTCAATTGATATTGAAGGATAACTTAATGTTTTTCCGAAATATTCTGCCCAAGGCATTACTGAAATATCTTTTGAACCACTTGCTTTTGTTACTGATGAGTTAGTATTTTTTAGTGTAATTGTATAAGAATCACCTGATGTTGTAACTGTTGTTTCAACTCCATCATTAGCAGGAGCAACTATCTTCTGATTAGGAATTGCTGCTGAACCATACAATGATTCTTTCATTGTCTTAGTTATTGTGCTGGATGCATCTAAAGAAGCCATCCATGAAATAAGACCACCTAAGTGTTTCTGTTTTACATATTTGCCTTTTTCTGCTACCGATTCTTCAGTATCACAAGTAAAGAACATTCCTGAAGATTCACTATAGTAATAGTTAGCCTTTGCAACATCATCCCAATATTTAGTCAAATTATATTTGCTTACTAATGAATCAATATCTGAATATGCATATGTTACACCATTTTCGCCTGTTGCATCTGCATATAATCCTGGATTTTTAGAATCTCTTCCTGTGTCTTTCTTTACTTCTTTCCATCCTCTTGTATAAGGTGCAACACCAACTACGATTTTTGAATAATCAATGTTGTCCCCATATTTATTTTCTAAATATTTAATACATGAATCAACTGAAAGTCCTGCATCTCCCTCGTCATAAGCAGGATTAGTATAAAGTGCTGTCTGGTGAGCTGTAAATCCTCCCCACGCACCATTTAAGTCATATGTCATCATATTAGCAAAATCTACGATTTTTAAAACTTTTTCGTATTCAATTGCTGCCATCATTTTAGGCGATGCTGACATGGCAACTGACAATTCATAGTGTTTATTATCTTTCGCTCCATAGCTGTCCAGTGCATCTCTTATGGCTTGAAGAAGTAATGTATAGTTCTGTGTATCTGCTGCTGAACCTTTACATCCTTTATCAATTGCTACACCATTTCCTTCAGGATCCGGGTCTCTGTCTGCTGTTGGGTATTCCCAGTCAATATCAACGAAATCATACCCATAGTAGTGTACAAATTTTGCAACATTGTTAGCAAAGTTCTTTCTGGTTGTTTCAGAAGCAGCAATTTTTGGAAAATCTCCTGATCTTGTCCATCCACCAACAGAAACACCTATCTTCATATTAGGATATTTCTGTCTTAAAAGTACCATTGCTCCTAATACACCTGCATATTTATTGTCTGTTCCAACTGAAAATCCAACATTTGGATTCTCATAATCAGCCCATGTATCAGTAGTAATCAAATCACCATTTGCATCTGCATCCATAAACGCAAAATTTAAGTGTGTGATTAAGCTACCATCAATCTTGTCAGGTGTAAAATTCTTTTGTCCTGAATAAATTGACCAGTCACCATAATACATAACATTACGATATGGTGGCTGCTCTGCATCTGCAGCTTTGACTTCCTTTGTTGAAAGTTCTGTAGCTGCACAATATCCACCCATCAAATTAGCAACCATTGCAAGTGCCATTGTGAAACTAAGAATCTTTCCTGAAAGTCCTTTCCTTAAAATTCTTTTCCTTCCTTTCATTTTTCCCTCCATTTTCTCTGGTCTTTTAGACCTTTTTATAAAAACTGAACCTTTTATTATAGAAAGTAGAATTATGGATGCTTATTCCACTTCTATATTTTCAATAAAATTTTCTAAAACTTTTTATTAGTTGAAGTATTTACTTTTGAAACACTTCAATTATTTTTTTAGAAATATTTATTGTTTTTTTAATAAAAACGTTTTAAATTCTTTGTGAAAAATATAAGCTTATTTCAGCTTTTAGGTTCATTTTTTATTAAATTTTTGTTCTGCCCTTTCATTTCTGCCTATTATAACACGTTTTTTGGTTAAAGTAACCAATTTCATTGTAATAAAAATATTTTTATTTGTGTTTTTTATATAAAACAATATTTTTATTATGTTTTTATATTTTTTCAACTATTTTTTATTTTATTTTCCGATTTCTGTAATGCTGATTCCAGTTACATATCATATAATGCTTTTCTTTGCTGACACGTAATCGTTGCTCAAATAGCAATTATATATTGCTCAAAAAAATTCGGAAATATCATCTACATCTTTATATCGGAAATGAAGAGACTCTTTCAATATACTAAATCATCAGATTGCAAAAAGGACTGCCGGAAATGATTTACTCTCAGTATTAACTGTGTCATTTTCCGGCAGTCCTTTTTCATTTTGTTGTTATTATTTCTTCAAGCTTTCTCTAAATATCTGCTCTATTTCTTCTTTATCAAGTTTCTTGTAGCCACCTGTCATTATGAATGTTCCTTTTTTATCATCTTCCCCTGAGAAATACTGTTCACAAATATGATTAAAAATATCATAAATTCCTGAAACCATCTGATAATGTGGTAGTGTCATTGTATATCTTGGATTCAAAATAGAAAATCTAGGCATTATTTTTTCATCTGTAAAAACATATCCACATTATGCTTTCTTGCAATTTCAACACCTTCATATAATTTTTCAACTTTTTCCTGCATAATTTTTATATTACTTATGATATATAATTATTTAAACTACTTTCCCATGTATCTCCCAATATACTCATACAATTCAATATTAGTCTCCGCGTTTTTCTCCTCCGCCTCTATATATTCAGGAAAAGGAAGTCCAATCTGGCATTCGCCACATATGTCAACGCCTATTATTTTCTTATCTTTCAAAAAGAATTTCAACAGATGTTCAAGCATACCAAGGCTCATATGCCCTTGACTCCAGTTAGTTTCAATATAATGTTTGTCCAAAATATCTTTGTCTATGGAAATATAAAAAGGTACATCAGTTTCAATCAAATCAAGTTTTTCTCTTCCACTATTGTTCCGTAATTCTTCTGTTGAAAATGTTATAAGCTTACTCTGATTTTTCACATTTATCTGCTGTATATCCGCCTCACTTGCCCCAACAAGAATCAATTGTTCAAGATTTTCGTTTTGCTCAATAACCTGTGCCGCCCAATCACCACAACTTGTCATTCCTTCAACCATAGGCTTTTGCATATCTGTGTGATGGTCATACAAAACAAGCGAAAACTTTTTATTTATTTTGTCCGTCATAATTTTTGTTATGTAATGATAATTACCTGAATCAATAAAATGAACGCCGTTTATGCTAAAATTCTCTATTCGTTTCTGAATCTCCGCCTCCCCTTCTTTGGTGCAATACAAGTCGGTTTCTAAAATATCTGAGCAGTCAATTCTAACAATATTCTCCGTCTGCTCTATATTTTCATCAATATAAATATGTGTAAAATCTAATACCAGATTGTTGTATTTATGAAACATATCAAGATCACTATCCTTTTATGGCCTGAATGTCTTCAGTG
>ERZ772954.1903-NODE-1903-length-14697-cov-12.885193_pt1 | contig 14697 bp, 8 predicted proteins | sample MGYA00580684_ERZ772954 | MGnify/ENA primary metagenome ERZ772954 (study PRJEB29015, sample SAMEA2737654) | human gut metagenome | biome: human gut; feature: human-associated habitat; material: faeces | place: China | collected 2012 ...
TATTTCTGAGTTTTGTGGATTGACAGTGAAAGATATTGATCTTCAGGAGAGAAAAATCAATGTGAATCATCAGCTTCAGAGAACCAGAGGAATGCAGTACGTCATTGAAGATACCAAAACTTCAAGTGGAACACGAATGTTGCCGATGACAGATGAAGTTTATGAATGTTTTGAACAGATTGTGAAAAACCGTAAAAAAGTAAGGGTTGAGCCGATTATAGATGGATATAGTCGATTTTTATTCCTGGATAAAAAAGATATGCCTGAGGTAGCACTCCATTGGGAAAAACATTTTCAGTGGGCGTTAGGAAAGTATAATCGTACTCATGAGGAACAAATGCCAAAGATCACGCCTCATGTATGCAGGCATACATATTGTTCCAATATGGCGAAAGCTGGAATGAATCCGAAAGCACTCCAATATTTAATGGGACATTCTGATATAGGGGTTACGTTAAATGTATATACGCATCTGGGATTAATTGATGCAAAAGAAGAGATGAATAGGATTGCAAAACTGGCATAGTATGATAAAATAATAGAAAAAAGAATTAAAAATAATCTGATTATAAGGTTCTTAGAAGGCCTGTTTTCCAGGCTGATTATTACTAAGAAGTTACTAAATTTGGATAAGAAAATATACGAATTTATGCTGTGATATACAGGAAAATGACAGGATTGAAGATTATCGGAAAATACCTGTAAACAGCGTAAATACAGCATTTCAAGGAGTTTTAAGTAATGATTAGAGTTTTATTCGTATGCCACGGCAATATTTAAAGGATGTCTGGAAAGCCTTGATTTTATTGGAGTTTTTGAGGATTAAGTAATAATTTACACCTTATTTATACCTTTGGAAGACTGAATCGGAATAGTTGAATAGTTTTCACAATTCATTTGAATAAAAAAGAATAATACACTTAAAATCAATCGTAAAAATTTGCGGTTGATTTTTTACGTGTTTATACATATTGATGCTAGAAAGCCCATTAAAATCTTTGATTATCCAAACTTTGATACATTAGGAAATTAGTGCTTTTTAGTGCAAAGCAATGTGTGAAATGTAGTCATTGAAAAAGTGCTAAGTTTGTAGTAAAGAAGAATTCAATTGAAAGTATTCGCTTGATGGAATATAATTAAATTAAGTTTTTATACATTTTTGGAGGAAAACACATGGAATATTTAACTTCGGCGGAATGTGCAGAAAAGTGGAATGTATCTCAAAGATGGGTGGCTATATATTGCAAGGAAGGCAGAATTGAAGGAGCCATTCAAAAAGGGAGAATGTGGTTCATCCCGGTTGGAACAGAGAAACCTATAGACCCACGTAAGACCAGAAAGCTTGAACAGATTAAAAGTAATTAATTTCGGAGGATAAAGATAAATGGATAACGCAAGTATTAAGAAGCTGGAAGCAGATTTGTGGGAGTCTGCGGATCTACTGCGTGCGGGGTCAAAGCTTACATCGAATCAGTACTGTATGCCCGTATTAGGATTGCTATTCTTAAGATATGCATACAGTAGATACAAAATGGTTGAAGAAGAGCTATTAAAGGACAGACCGGTAAGAAATGGGCGGAAGATGCCGGTGGAAGCAAGTGACTTTACGGCTAAGAGTGCGCTGTTTCTCCCTGAAATGGCGCAGTTTGATTATTTGGTAAATCTTCCGGAGAATGTTGCTTCTTTGGGATTGTTAAATGTATCCGGACAGACCATGGGAAGCCTGAGTGAAGTGGTAAATAATGCCATGGAGCTGGTGGAACAGCAGAGTGACCAGCTTATAGGTGTTCTTCCTAAAAGCTACACCGATTTCTCGGATGAGCTTCTTGGTGAACTGCTCAGAATCTTTAATAACAACGCTTTGGATGAAGTGGGTGGAGATGTAATCGGACGTATCTATGAGTACTTTCTGAATAAATTTGCAAAAAACATTGCGTCTGACGATGGTGTATTCTTTACACCAAAATCACTGGTAAAAATGATTGTAAATATCCTTGAGCCAAAGAACGGAATACTTTTGGACCCGGCATGTGGATCAGGCGGTATGTTTGTGCAGACTGGTGATTTTGTAAATGAGACGGGATTGCAGGCCAATAAGAGTATGACTTTTTATGGACAGGAGAAGGTAGAATATAATGCTAAGCTCTGCCTTATGAATATGGCGGTTCATGGACTTACCGGTGTAATCAAATCTGGTGATGAAGCAAACAGTTTCTATCATGATGCCCATCATCTGGAAGGCAAGTGTAACTATGTTATGGCAAATCCACCGTTTAATGTAGATAAGGTAAAGGCAGAAACAGCAGCTAATGCTGGAAGACTGCCTTTTGGTGTGCCAAAGGAAAACAAAAATAAGGAAATAGGAAATGCAAACTATCTTTGGATTTCTTATTTCTATGCATATCTGAATGAGACAGGTCGTGCAGGTTTTGTTATGGCTTCTTCTGCAACTGACAGTCAGGGACGTGATAAAGAGATTCGTGAAAAACTGGTGAAGACAGGTCATGTGGATGTAATGGTTTCTGTAGGCAATAACTTCTTTTATACGAAGAGTCTGCCATGTTCTCTATGGTTCTTTGATAAAGGAAAAGCTGAGGAACTGAAGGATAAGGTTCTGTTTATAGATGCCAGAAATTATTATACCGTAGTAGACCGCACTTTGAATGAGTGGAACGAGTGGCAGTTAAAGAATCTGAATGCCATAGTATGGCTGTATCGTGGAGAAATGGACAAGTATACAGCTTTATTGCAGGAATACAGAAAAACTTTGGGACAGGTGATTTCTTTTGAGGAAGATTTGCGGCTTTTAAAGAATGAATTAAAGGATTTGCAGAAGAAAGCAAAGCTGGAAGTAGAACAGGCTGATAGAAAGGATAAAAAACGAATTCAGGCTGAATATGATGAAATGATAGCTGCAAAAAATGATGAGATTACTGTGGCTAAGGAAGCAGTCTGGATTTATGAGAAGTTTGGTAAAGGTGAATATAGAGACATCCTGGGACTTTGCAAAGTAGCAAGTTTGACGGAAATCGAAGAAAAAGGATGGTCTCTTACTCCCGGTGCTTACGTAGGGGTAGCTCCGGTTGAAGATGATGGTGTTGACTTTGAAGAAAGAATGGCTGAAATTCATCGGGAATTATTATCATTGCAGGCGGAATCCAATGATTTGATGGATACCATCTCAAAGAATATGAAGGAGATGGGATTATGATGTATAGCACAATAAGATTTGGAGATTTGTATGCTATTGACTCACGAAATGGTTTATCAAAACCAAGTAAAATTCGTGGTTCTGGCTATAAAATGATAAATATGGGAGAATTGTTTGCTAATGATCGTATTTATGATATTCCTATGGAGCTTGTTCCATTGAAAGATCCTGAAAAAATTAATGCTAAAGTTGAAGTGGGGGATTTATTGTTTGCACGTCAGTCGCTTGTTCTTGAAGGGGCAGGTAAGTGTAGCATTGTGATGGAGGTATCACCCTTAACAGTATTTGAGTCTCATTTGATACGTGTAAGACTGAAAGACAATGCTAATCCAGTGTTTTATTATTATTACTTCCGGTCAACGTTATCTCCTATGAAATCAATAGTAAGTCAGTGTGCTCAAGCTGGGATTCGTGGAAGTGATTTGCAGGAATTAAATGTATTATTTCCGTCAAAGGATGTACAGGATAAAATAGCAAACATATTGAAAAAATATGATGAACTTATAGAGAATAATAAGAAACAGATAAAACTTCTTGAAGAGGCAGCACAGCGTCTATACAAGGAATGGTTTGTTGATTTGAAATTTCCGGGATATGAGAATTGCAAAATTGTGAATGGAGTTCCAGATGGATGGACTCAAAAAAAAATATTTGATTTAGGAGAAATCATAACTGGAAAAACACCTTCTACCTCTAAAGAACAGTATTATGGGGGAAATATTCCTTTTGTAAAAATACCTGATATGCATGATTGCGTTTTCCCTATAACTACAGAGGTGTCATTAACTAATGAGGGTGCAAATACGCAAAAGAATAAGTTTATTCCCAAAAATGGAATTATGGTTTCTTGTATTGCAACAGTTGGTTTGGTTAATATTGCAATTGAACCATGTCAAACAAATCAGCAGATTAATTCTATTATTTTAAATAATGAACAAGATTTATATTATGTATATTCATCAATGAAACGGCTGAAAGAATTGCTAGAGGGTGTTGGTAGTAATGGGGCAACAATGACTAATGTAAATAAAACTAAGTTTGGAAAACTTGAAGTGGTATATCCAAATGATGAACTTAGAAAATTATATTACAATTATTGCAAACCGATATTTGAGAAGATATATGCATTGAGCAGAAGCATTAAAAAATTATCTCAGGCAAGAGATTGTTTATTACCCAAACTTATGAGCGGAGAAATCGAGGTGTAAAGTATTTTGAAGGATTTCGAACACAAAGATTATTTTGATGCCAGATTATGTTTCCATGGCGATGAAGAGAAAGTTGTCGCCATACTGGATTCTTATGTTCAAAATCAAATTGATTTGACAAATATAAACAAGGTATTTGAGCTTTATCATACAAAATTATTTTTCGAAATCGTTTCTGAAATCCCTGGGTGGACGGAAGAAAAATATAGTGAGTACAAAAGAAAAACATTGAAATTAAATAATGTTGTTCATGAGTTTTTCAAGTCAATTACAGAGGATAATATTGTCGCAATTTTTGATGAATGCTATGTGAGTTATTGGGACGACTTTAGAGATTTTTTTTATAAGTTTAAGACTTACACATGTATTTCCAGAAAAAAGATATGTGATGTATTAAAAGGGCTTCATTGGAATACATTTCAAATATTGCAGGACAAGTCGTTTGTTGAATACTTTGACAAAGAAATTACACTTTTGCTTGAAGAGCAGACATATGGTTTACACTTTATTGTTTCTCATTATTTAGAGGAACATGAGAAAGCGCAAAAGGTATATATTCCAAGGAGTTTTACCGTAGATAAGAGAGTTAAGTTGATAGAGGCTTATCTTAAGGGGGAAGATGTTAATCCAAATATCTTGCAGCTTATCATAAATGCAAAATATACTCCTGAATTACCAATAAGTCCTAAAATGAAAAAAATGGCAGACCAGAGAAATACAGAATTTTGGAATAGCAATAAGTCTGCATTTACACATGAATATGGATTTTGTGTGTCGTTTGGTCCATATGAAAATGTAAAAAATATTCGAAATGAAAATGGAAAATGGACATTAGAATATGATACTGGATGGATAAAAAGTAATACCGACTATCCAACGTTACTTAATAATTTTATATATTTGTTTGAATATACCGATAGCCAGACCAGATGTACGTACGCATCAAATAATTATGGTAAAAGCGCTCTGTCTGATTTCTTTTCAGTCAGAGGTAAAGGAATGTATAAAAAGGGAACAGCGTTTGATATGTTGGAATCGTTGTCCGATATTCAAATGGCGGGATATGTTAAGCAATTGAATGTTCTTGGTATTAATATTGAGAATGTCATAAAATGGTTTTTTGAAAGTTATTTGTTTGAGGAGTTTGGAATTAGAAATTTTACGTGTAACATGCCAAAACCAAATGACAGCATTTTGAGTAAATGCAAGACATTAGCATCTGCTATTGATGGTGTATTAAGCAAATACAAAATGTTCTGTGATGATGGAGAAATAGATTTGGACTTATTTAGGTATATTACTGATTCACCGCGAATAAAAGATGTCCCCAGTTTGATTAAGAATAAATACTGTTACGCAAATAGTGATGATATTACTAAAGAAATGAACTTTATGTTTTCTGATCAGAATATGCTTGCATATACAGAAAAGACAGGCTCCCAATATGATAATATGGTTCAACTCGTTTTGAATGAAGAAATAGGGATTGCAGATTGTCAACCATATAATCAAGAAGCCATAAAATGGTTGATTGAAAGAGGAGTAATATATCTTGAAGATGAAGTTATAAAATGTCAAAAAGAAAGAGTGCTTCTATTAAAAGAACTTTATGAGAAAAATGTGATTTCAATGCAGTATATGAAATCTCCAATACTTAAAGAATTGATTGCTAAAGGAGAAATCGTAACTGACAATAAACTGTTAACCAAACCGGAATATCAATACTTTGACTATTTATTAAATAATTCTGAGTTTAGCGATGGAAAAGCTATCAGAAATAGATATATACATGACTCGATTATCACTGATGAAAAAACTATGACTACGGATTATTATACCTTTTTAAAAGTTATGATAATGATAATCATAAAGATAAATGACGATTGTTGTCTTAACGAGATGATAAAGGAGGAGGGGGATTTCTATGAGCTATGACTATTCAGAAAACATTTTAGTTCAAGAAAGCGCAGGACATCTGCTTGCTGATGAACTGGGCTGGCAGGTAGAACTTGCTTATAATCAGGAAGTTCTTGGAGAAAATGGAACATTTGGAAGAAGTTCCTACAAGGACATTCTTTTAGTACGCTATTTTCAGAAGGCCCTTCGTACGCTCAATCCATGGATTACAGATGCTCAGGTTATAGAAGCTCAGAATACCTTTGAGAAGCATCTTTCATCTGCTTCTCTGATGCAGATTAATGAAGAAAAGTATGCATATATTCGTGATGGAATTCCTGTTACAGAGAAGAAGCCAAACGGTCAGACTGAAGAAAAGCGCGCAATGATTATTGATTTCCAGCATCCGGATGATATGGAGAGAAATCATTTCCTGGCTGTGAAAGAAATGAAAATTCATGGTGATCTTTATCGACGTAGAACAGATATTGTAGGTTTTGTAAATGGCATTCCCCTTCTTTTTATTGAATTGAAAAAGAACTCTGTGGATGTTCAGAATGCGTATACAGACAACTACACAGATTATCTAGATACCATTCCACAATTATTTTATTATAATGCATTTCTGATGTTATCCAATGGTGTGGAAGCTAAGGTTGGTACCTTGGGCAGTAAGTATGAATTTTTCCATGAGTGGAAGAGACTATCTGAACAGGAGCAGGGCAGTGTAGCCTTAGAAACAATGCTGCGTGGAATCTGTAAGAAAGAGAACTTCCTGGATCTTCTGGAAAACTTTATTCTTTTTGATCACTCCGGAGGCAAAACAGTCAAAATCCTTGCAAGAAATCATCAGTATCTTGGGGTAAACGAAGCAGTCAAGGCTTATGAGGCACGTAAGCTGAATAATGGTAAGCTTGGTGTGTTCTGGCATACACAAGGCTCCGGCAAGAGCTATTCTATGGTTTTTCTGTCGCAGAAGATTCGCAGAAAATTTGCAGGATCTCCTACTATTGTGGTGCTTACAGACCGTGAAGAACTGAATTCCCAGATTTCGGATACTTTTGAAAACTGTGGGTCATTAGGCAAAACGAAGGCATCCAAGTTTATAGCAACAAGTGGTGAGGATCTAATCAATAAGTTAAAGGGAAATCCGAGCTTTATTTTTACTTTGATACAGAAATTTAATAAGAAGGTGGACGAGCCAATCATTCCGGATCACGACATTATTATCATGTCTGATGAAGCTCATAGGAGTCAGTATGGAGTTTTTGCTGACAATATGGTGGAATTGCTGCCAACTGCTTCAAGAATTGGATTTACTGGCACACCGCTTCTTTCGAATGACAATATTACTGAGCGAACCTTTGGTGGATATATTTCCATTTATGACTTTAAGCGTGCGGTAGAAGATAAGGCAACTGTCCCACTATATTATGAAAATCGAGGAGAAAAGATTTTAGATATCAATAATCCGGATATTACGGACAAAATTCTTGATGCCATTGAAGCAGCAGATCTTGATCCGGAGCAGGAAGAGAAGCTGGAGCATGAATTTGAAAAGGAAATTCATTTGCTTACTGCTGAACCGAGACTTAAGTCTGTGGCCAGAGATTTTGTTTCACATTACTCTGATTTGTGGACTAGTGGTAAGGCTATGTTTGTCTGCTTGAATAAAGTTACCTGCGTGCGTATGTATAACTTTGTACAGAAATATTGGCAGGACGATATCAAAGCTTTAGAAAAGCAGATACAGACAGCTTCACAGCAGGAAGTCCAGGAACTTGAGAGAAAACTGAACTGGATGAAAGAAACGGAGATGGCAGTTGTTATCTCGCAGGAACAGAATGAAATTCAAACCTTTAAAAAGTGGAATCTGGATATCAAATATCATCGTGAAAAGATGGAAAAGCGGGAGTTGGATAAGGAATTCAAGGACAAAGACAATCCGTTGAGAGTAGTATTTGTCTGCGCAATGTGGCTAACCGGTTTTGATGTGAAGTGTTTGTCATGTCTGTATCTGGATAAGCCACTCAAGGCACATACTCTTATGCAGACAATTGCCCGGGCAAACCGCGTGGCAGAAGGCAAGAGTAATGGTCTTATTATTGACTATATAGGTATTGTAAAAGCATTGCGAAAGGCACTTGCTGATTATACCGCTAATGTAGGTGGTGGAAGTACTGACCCGACGATTGACAAGGGTGAATTGATAGAAAGAGTGCTTGAGACAATTGCAGCGGCTGATGAATTTCTGGATTCCAAAGATTTCGATTTGGATGATCTTGTATATGCAAAGGATTTTGCAAAGATTTCCTTACTACTGACAGCGGCTAATGCAGTATCCGACGCTAGGGAATCAAAAAAACAGTTTATTACATACGGTAGTGAACTTAACCGCATGATGAAATATCTGGATCGTGATGATATTTCCAAGGCAGACCGTGAAAGAAAAGATGCCATAATTGCCATTGTTGATGAATTAAAGAAAAAGAAGAAGCATGTTGATAATACAGATTTAATGGTGCAGATTAACGGAATTCTGGGTGATTATATCATGATTGAGAGAACACCGGATGATCGTGGATTTGCAAAATGTTTTGATATCAGTAAAATTGACTTTGATTTATTGCGGAGAGAGTTTGCCAAAGTTAAAAAGAAAAATCTGGCATTCATGGATTTGGATGAATTGATTCAAGTCAGGCTGGATGCAATGATAAGGGAGAATCCTCGCAGAGTGGATTATTACATACGGTATCAGCAGATTATTGAGGAATATAATTCGGAACAGGATAGGGCCAATATTGAAAAGACATTTATGGAACTGATGGATCTGGCAAATTCCATGAATGAAGAGGAACAGCGGTATGTTCGTGAAGGCTTCAGTAGTGATGAAGAACTTTCTATGTATGATATGCTGTTTGATGTAAATTTATCAAAGGAGTATATCAAGAACATCAAGAAGGTTGCTGTAGACTTGTTGGATAAAATCAAGGCAAAAATTGCAGAACTGGATCATTGGACAGATAAGCAGGAGACAAAGGCTGAGGTCGATAACCTGATCGGCAAGATTTTGTGGGAAGAATTGCCAGAGAGCTATTCTGATCAGAGAATCTTTGAATATCGCAAACTGATATTTGAGTATGTGTTTATGAGATATAAGCAGGTGGCGTAAACAAAAAATTATTAGCAGAAACAAGTTGGGGAGAGGTAGAATGTATTTAAAAGAAGTATATATAAAGAATTTTAGAAGTATAAAAGAATGCAAGGTTTCATTAGATGATTTTACGGTTTTTATTGGGGAAAATAACGCGGGAAAAACTACGATTTTGGATGCAATAAGAATTGGTTTAAATAAGGCAATCAACAGACATTCTTTTGATGAATATGATTTTCATATGGACGAAAATGTAAATTCGCCCAAAGAATCTGATGGAATTAAGATCATTTATCATTTTGAGGAGAAGGATGAAGGCGAATGGGACGGTTATATTTCTGATACATTTATGGACGTCATTCAATATCTAAAAGAAAGTCCTAATAAGGCATCTGTACTAATTGAAGTTAATGCAATTTTTAATGATGTAACAGGCGATATAGAAACAAAGACTATTTTTCTGAATCAAAATTATGAAGAGATAACAGGAAAATCTCAAAATATTGTTGGTAAATTTTTGCAGTTAACACCTGTATTCTATCTTCAAGCATTGAGGGATATCAAAGATACATTTAGTTCAAAATCTCCCTTGTGGGGAAGATTTATGAAAAAAGTATCGATTTCAAAAGAAGACTTGGAAGAATTACAGAATCAAATATCTGGCTTGAATAATGACATTATTACAAAAGATGAGAATCTAAAAGAGTTGGTCAATGAGTTGGATAAAATTCAAAATGTAATGGATTTTCAAGGAGAAGATATTGTTTCTATTGATGCGGTTCCACTAAAGACTTGGGATTTATTATCTAAGGCTCAGGTTGTAATAAATAATGGAAGTACGAGCTATAACTTCCCAATTGATAAACATGGACAGGGAACTCAAAGTGTTGCTGCAATCTTATTATTTAAGGCTTATGTAAAAATACTTCTAAACGAAATGAGTAGAGAAGAAGCAGAAGCTATATTGACGTTAGAAGAACCAGAAGCACATTTACACCCTCAGGCGGTTAGGTCACTTCATAAGTCAATAGATGAAATTGAATGTCAAAAGATTATTACAACGCATTCCCCATATTTTATTCAGAATATGGATTTGAAGAACCTGAGGTATGTACGGAAGGAAAATGGAGAAACAAAAATTGCTAAAATTTTTGACCGATATGTTTTCTCTGTAAGTGATATTCCTGAGGGACTAATTCGTTTGAGCTCAAGATTTTCGAATGTTATTGAGGTTGATGGTAATCTAAATATAGTTACGATAAAAGATCCAATCAATAGATGTTTGGAAGGGGCTATTAGAGGTTGTTGCCATCCATCCGATGAGACTATAGACGCTGTAATTGATAATGCCTATAGGATATTCAATATGGCTGAAATATGTAATTTAAACACTTATGTTCAACGTAGTCGAGGAGAAATATTGTTTGCTAGAAAATGGCTACTATATGAGGGGCAGTCAGAGGATGTTATATTGCCATACTTTGCAAAAATATTAGGTAAGGATTTTGACGCAAGTGGTGTGAGTGGGATTATTTATAGGAGTAATGGCTCGGCTGGACCATTTGCAAAGTTGGCAAAAGTTCTTTCAATTCCTTGGGTTATGTTAGCGGATAATGATGAGCAGGGGAGACAGACTGTTGGTGAAGTACGAAATTGCGGATATTCTGAGGATGTTATTAGTTCACAGGTTCTATTAAACAGTACAACTGATTTTGAAAATGAATTAGCTACTTCGAATCGTATTTTTACTGATTATGAAAGCATTGTTGTTGAGGAAATTACTCAAGATATTATAGAGTTAAAGAATTCTGGGGATGTCGACGAGTACAAAAAGGAAATTGTGAAACTTGTTCAAAAAGGAAAAGTTGTAAATGCATACAAATTGTTGGATTTGTGGAGTGGTAATGCGTTAAGTGCAGATGATATACCAGAAGTTTATGTAAATGCTATATTGGGGGTATGTGAGTGATGGCAGAGAAGAAATATACAGAGTCTCAAAAAATGGCCATTGAGTGGAATGATGGACCAGTAATAGTCTTGGCAGGACCTGGATCAGGAAAAACTGCTGTGTTGACAGAGAGAATAAAGAGAATTTTATTGAACAGTCAGGATCAGAGTTTTAGAGTGTTGGCATTAACTTTTACAAATAAAGCAGCTGCAGAAATGAGTGAAAGAATACTAGATGGAAATCAAGAGAATGACCATCGTTTATTTATAGGAACCTTTCATTCATTTTGCTCAGAAGTACTTCGAAATCATGGTACTTATGTCGGTATAAATTCGAATTTTGAAATATACAGTTCGGATGATGACATAAATGATATTATTTCTGATCTTCAGTCGAAATATAATGAGGAGAACGGAGATACTATACCCGATAATATTAATGTTGGAAAAGCAATAAAGTATTTTGAAAAACATTTATGTATCAGCGATGGAGATTTAGATGTAGTGATGCCCAAGACAGCATATGCCCGCGAATATAAATGGTTTTATCATAAATATATAGAGTATATGTTGGCTAACAATGTGTTAGATTTTGATATGTTAATACTTATGACATTTCGGCTGTTTAAGGAAAATCCTGGTATCGCTAAAATATATGCTAGAACATATAAATATATCAATATCGATGAATTTCAAGATACAAACTATGGTCAATACATGCTTATAAAATGCATGTGTGGGACTAAAAATAATAATTTATTTATCGTTGCAGATGATGATCAGGTTATTTATGGATGGAACGGAGCAAGCCATAAAAGAATCACAGAGTTTAGGGAAGATTATAATGCTGAATTGATTCAGCTCAATCAAAATTTCAGATGTCCTAAGGAAGTTATATTGGCAGCAAATAAGTTGATAGCACATAATTCTTCTAGAACTGTGTCAAAAAAACCATTGGAATCAATGAAAGTACTTCCGGAAGAAAACCATGTTTTTATGAACTCCTTTGACGATTATACAGAGGAAATGTCATTCGTTGCTGGGTTAACTAAAAAGATCCATGAAGAAAATCCTGACGATTCAATCTGCGTTATTGCAAGAAATAACAGACTTTTAGAAACGGCATTTGAAGAAGCAGAAAAAGTTGGCGTCGAGTGTGAAAAGTCTAAACGTAAGACAGACTTCGAAACACCTTACGTACTCTTACTTTATTTATTACTCAAATTAGCAAATCATAGGAATGATATTAAGGTATTAAAGCAGATAATTGCTATTTTTGAACAAGCTTTATTAATATCTATTAATCTGGAAGAAGTGCTTACTAATGCCGAATTGTCCAATCAGGATTATATGAGTGCTTTATCCGAAGAGATAAAAGGCAAACTTGGTGATGATAATTTTGAGAAGAGCTTTGAATTAGAGTTATCGGAAGGAAAGAATTTCATTTCATTCATTCAGAAAGCATTTGATTGGTCAGAAAATAGAATTGATCAAATAGAGGATGAGTCTCATAAGGAGCAAGCGAAGCAAGAATTTTTGATTGAAAAAAAGATATGGACTGATTTTGAGAGACATCTTAGCTATAATTATGATCTAGATGAAATAACCGTAGCAACGTATATGCAGGAATTTGCAATGATTTCAAAAGAATCAGAGCCAGCAAAAGATGCGGTTCAGTTTTTAACTATTCATGCTTCAAAGGGAAAAGAATTTGATCATGTTATTTTGATAGGAATGGTGAATGATGAACTGCCATCATTTCAAAGTATGAAAAAAGGGATTGATAGTGTTGAAATGGAGGAAGAACGTAGAAATTGCTTTGTAGCAATTACAAGAACTCAGAAAAAATTGTACTTAACATATTCTGCCAAATATTATGGATGGAGAAAGAATCCTTCCTTGTTTTTAAATGAAATGTTCTTTTAAATAATAACTGTTTTTATCCCTTAAGAACTAAGGGCGCACTTCTATACCTACCTAGTGGCAGGTATTGGTGCGCCTTTTCTCATGCGAAAAGGAATTGCGGGAATTCTCCCGGACAAGCCTTCGCCTTGTGATTATTTTTTCTTCCGGCCACGGCCGTTGCCCTTTACTGGATTACATAAATCTGAGTAGCGTTGCAGGATATCGGTAAAGGTCTTGAATTCATAAGGATCCATTTTCGTAAAGTTAATTTTAATTTTGAAAAGTTTACTGTACATAATCATCTGTGCCTGAGTGGCATTGTCTGTTTTCTTGAGTTCTTCAAAAGTACCAAGCATATCTTCAACCGGAGTAATCGGATCTCCGGTATCGGAATCCTTTTCATGAGTGGCTCTTAAATCTTTTGCAATTTTCGCAATATCATTTCCAAGCAGATTATTAAAATAATTGTCTTCATTAAAGGAAGCGGCAACCAAGGTTTTCATATAATGGTCACTGTCAGGAATCTACTAAAAGAAAAATATGGAATAGAATGGAAAAGCCCTGTTGATATGAATCCAGATGTGGATTTTGATTGAGAGGGAGAATTATAATGTCCGTCAGATATTCCGAAAGATTAAGAAATAAAACAAGTGAACTTCCAGCGAAAGAGTGTATAATCGTACAATTTAAATGAAAAAAGTCTCATGACCATGAGCAAAAAAGAAAGTATAATTTATTAGGCGATAGAATGGCTTATGTGAATTGAATGACTGATGCCTCAGGTGTCGAAAGTAAAAATGATACAATGACACTATGGATAAATACATTGTCTTCCATAAAATCAATTCTGCGATAAAAACATACCGTCTAGACAGCTACTTTTTAAGCTCTTATCCAAAAAACATATAATATATAGGTTCGAATGGGGAAAGTGCCCATTTGGGCCTATATATTATATGAATTCATGCGTTACAACCAGAGCAAGATCCACCCGTGTAAAACAGTATTGTCATTTTGACAATTTTGTATTACTTACGAGTAGCGGACTTGATGGGGATTACGTTCCCATACCCACGTGAAAATATAATTGCAAGCAATTACATTTTAGCAGACACGCAAGCGTTTCTGAGTAAGCGTCACAGACAACAAAATAATGAAATTTTGATAAGGCATTCACCTGGAATAGGTGGGTGTTTTTTTGCTTTTAAGTATTCAATTAATCGAAAAAATAAAAAAATTCATCAGGGGGCTGTAAAAGTGCCTCTCAGCGTTTCGTTTTATGTAAGGGTGTTTTTGACAGGAAAAAATAAAAATTTTTTCATCAAGAGCCTGTATTTATGCCCTTCATCTTTTGAATATGTGTAAGGACATTTTTG
>ERZ772954.1907-NODE-1907-length-14680-cov-8.144889_pt1 | contig 14680 bp, 21 predicted proteins | sample MGYA00580684_ERZ772954 | MGnify/ENA primary metagenome ERZ772954 (study PRJEB29015, sample SAMEA2737654) | human gut metagenome | biome: human gut; feature: human-associated habitat; material: faeces | place: China | collected 2012 ...
ATGTATGTACTTCTTGCTTAAGATCCGGTAAAGTAGAAAGAGCATAATAACACCATTACCCCTGTTGCAACAGGGGTATTTTTTTTGCAAAAAAGACTGTCCCTCTGTTCAGATATTCTTTACCGAATATTCTGCCTGAGCTGACAGTCTTTTTTTATTTCATATGTCAAACGGGATATTCGCAATCTTCTGTAAAGTTAATGACAGAAAAGATGATATCCCAACAACAGGAAAACTCCGGCCGAAACCACCAGAACCACATTTTCTGCGATCAGCATCCCGATTATCATCCCAATCCCTATGAAAAACAGCATAAAGCCGAACAGCTTTTCCAATTCTTCTGCACCTTTTTCATCGGTTTGCTATAGTCTATGCAAAAATTATTTTTCTGATTCGCCGACAGATTCTTCGTCACCTTTTCCGGAGGTAAAACGGTCTACAAAATCCGGAACCATATCAAGGATCTTGGTGAGACCATCCTGATTTTTCACATTGACCAGCTTTGTTGTTCCATTCTGGATCACAAGCACTGCACAGGGAGTCATCTTTCCTGCCATTCCACCGCCGCCGTTATCCTTCTTCTCCCCTGAAAAAGCACCGGCACCTACACCGAAAGATACGTCCATCAGAGGAAGAATGATCGTATCGCCTACATGGATTGCCTCTCCTACCACTGTTTTCGCAGAAATAAAACTGTCCATTCCCTTGAATAATGAATTTACGGTTTCTTTAAAATTGTTTTCATTTGCCATGGTCATGCCCTCCTGGTTTTCCAACGTTTTATAACGTATTTTATATTTTTATTGAAATAAATACTCACTGCTGCCCGCACAGGAACAAATCCGTAGATCCTGCCTTTTGCCCTGATGTTTCCATACAGATAATTCTCACTGTCAAAACGGGGATTGATCTGTATACAGTTTTTGTGAAATGGAATTGTCATCCCAAGTACAGCAAGTGCCGCACCTGTCAGCGCCGGATCTTCAAAAGAAAAAGTAACCTGCCCTTCTATCCTTGTAGGAAAAATATGCTTAAGCAAAAATTTTCCATGTTTCCATACAAGTTTTCTGCCAGCTGTCACTCTGGGATGTTCTATAAACGCCTTCCACCAGGACACATTCTTCTTAATCTTCCCGAATGTCCTGCGGATATTTTGCAGTTTTGTACGAATCGACTGAAATATATTTCGGATCCGGTCATAGATCCTTTTTATAAAAAACTGCCTCTTCTTTAGACTATTCCGATCTGTATCATCTGCATTCAGTTCCTGCTGTCCGGATATCTGACTGTTTCTGATCCTCTCTGTATCAGCAGATGTACCTGAAGCTGAATTTCTGTCTGTTTTCAGATCCTCAGTCTCCATATTCTCTGATTTCGGGTAATCAACCACTGATTTTTTATGCTCTTCTTCCCTGTTTCCGTCTGTGCCGGATACAGATACCTTTTCTGCGCCGGATTTCTCCGGATTTTTCCCGGATTTCTTTGTTACAGCCCTCTTCTCCTGCCGTTTTTTCAACAACTTGTCTACGGGAATTCCAAACAGATGAAAGGATATCTCCATCTGCTGATCTTTCCATTCCGCTCTCAGCGAAATCCCATGAAACAGCCAGCTTACGATACCCTCTCCCTCTGTCTGTTTCCAGCCACCTTCTGCCTTGACAGCTGATGCCTTATATCTTACAGGACAGAACAGTACAAGAAGAATTGCCAGTAAAAGAAGGCCCAGCAGAATTCCCAGGATGATCAGTATAAATTTAAGGATCAGCCATAAAATATGTAACATATTCTCACCTGTTTTCTATATATTCAGCTGTTGCGAAGGTTCCCGTTTCCCTGTACATTTCATCGATCAGACTTCGCACCATCTCCAGGGCTTCCTCTTTGCCCTTCGCCATTCCTATGATCTTCGGACAGATTCCATAAAAGCTCTTCTGTATCAGCATTGCTGCAGGAATAATATCCATCAGATTCACAGGATTCTCTGACAGAGTAAGGAGATAAATGCCCAGAACCGGTTTTCCGCTGTTCAGTTTCTTTTTTATCTTCTCAGGATCCTTTACAGATTCCCCTGCAAGAAAATTCTCCTGCCATTTCAGCATCTTACACCCTCTCCCGTTTCTATAACACTTCAGTTACAGTATTTCCATTTTCTCCAAAATTTAAACCGGGCTGCGTTGCAAAAAAACACAGCCCTGTTCTCTCGTTAATAATACTTATGCTGTTTTCCCCAAAGTCCATTGCTTCTCATCTCCAGATATTCCTGATAAGCACGCTCTACAATCTGCTTCTCGTTTGAAAACCTCAGCAGATGATAGATCTCATGAAATTTATAATATCCGGAATCTACAAAAAACTCCTCTCTCTGGGGCTTACTATGATAATTATCCGCAGTCATAAGATACCAGTGTACCTCTTTGAAAACCACGTCCTCCGGAACGGTAAAGTTATATTGGCTCTTTCCGATGTATTTCACAATGGTCGCACGCACTCCAGCCTCTTCCATCACTTCCCGCAATGCTGTCTGTTCATGCGTTTCGCCTGGTTCCACTGTTCCTTTCGGCAATACCCAGCCCTCATAACGGTTCCTGTAAGATTTATACAAAGTAAGAATCTTACCCCGATGAATTACCACACCGCCACAGCTCGTTGCTTCTATCATAATGCAATCCCTCCTGTTTTGCGTGGTATTATAAACTGAGTATAGTATATCTCTTTTTTTCCAAACCCGCAAGCTATAAATATCATTTCATAACATATTATAAATTGTAAAATATAAGAGAACTAAGAAATGAACGGTTTCCCAGTCCATACGTATGGACTGAGCAAGAAAGGATAGGCGATAAATATGATAGTAAATATTAAGAGATTACGCAAGATTACTGCTAGCAAAAATATGACAGTAAATATTAGAGGGTTAGGCAAGATTACTGCTAGCAAAGAAGTTTTGAACCAATTGGAAATAGCATTTTCACATTCTGCTATATTCTATATGTTAGATAATTGGCCTAAGCTTTCTGAACGAGAAGAAAGCAGAAGCTGTGCTATTCACGATGAACTTTCAAAAGTCGGCTACTACGATAATCTATAGCAATCTTTCCCCAGTCCACACGTCTGGACTGGGAACCAAAAATAAATGTCCAAACGGTGCAATACGATAAATAGGAAAGGATAGGTGAAAAGATGTTTACAGCATGGGTACAGGATTCCAGTGGGAACACTGTGAAAACTTACGAAGATTGTATGAATATTTCCTTTATCAGTTTAGAAACCATGATGGAAAAATACAGGGATATTCTTAAAGCAATAGGTGTCGACAGTGATTACTTCTGCATAGCCGATTCAATGGGAAACCACTTTTACCCACAATATCTCTGTAGTGTAAATATCGGTTAAGGTGGTGCAGGATGGATTTACTTACAATTTTGAAACTGTTTTTATTCCTTGGCTGTGTGTCGTACCTGTTAACAATCGCAGGCACAGTGAAGCGCCACCTGCCGAAGATAAGCATAGACAGGAAGAAGAAAAAGGGGATTGATATAAATGACAGCAAAGAAAAAGATTGATACACCTGTTGATGGCGAACAGCTTACCCTTAACACAGGTACAACACCTGAGACAGAAAAGGAAAATAGTGAAGCAGTCACACAGGCTACTGTTATTGAAGATATAGAAAAAGCGGATATTGTAGAGTTTGGCAAGAAAGACTTACGAACTTACAACAGTCTTATGAACGGCATTGAAAAAGGGTTCAACAAAGCAAGCGAAGCATACATAACAATCGGATGCGCATTGTATCAGATACACCACAATGAGTATTTCCGTATCGACAACTACAAGAACATTGCAGAGTTTGCGCTTGACAAGTACGAACTGAAAAAAGCCACAACACACAACTACATCCGAGTGATTGAACGCTTTGGAAACATCGTGGACGGCAAACCGTCCGGCTTAAAAGAAGAATTTAAGCCCTTTAAGTGTTCCCAGTTGGTTGCAATGCTGAACTTCACTCCTGACCAGATTGCAGAGGTGGAACCGGATTGGACAACGAGACAGATTGTCCAGTTTGGAAAAAATCCCCTGCTTACTGTCGACAGTGAAGAGGACGACGACGAAAACATCATTGATAGTGATGCAGTTGTAACAAAATCTGACAGTTTACCGGATGCTGATGTGATGCCAGTCCCAGAGATTGAGACAGGTCGCACACTTCTGGAAAGCTGTGACAGCTTCGAGGAACTGTTAAAGAACCGTGAAAAATATGAGAACGCTTTCAACGATATGAGAAAAGACAAGAACTTTCAAAACAAGAAAATCCGCTTTATCTTAGAACTTGCATACGAAGATTAAAAGCAAGGTACACGCGGAAACCACAAGAAAGAAAAGAGGAAAAGACCATGAAATTTTGCACAAGAATGACACAGGAAGTCACAGTTATCACAAAGAATGCAACACCTTACGACGTAGATGGAAATAAAGGTATCACCTACAGACTTGTAGTGATGGTTGACAACGACGTTGAGAAGATTAAAGTCATTGACGAAAAGACTTACAATTTATTCGAGCCGGGAAAGACTTACATCCTGACAGGTGAGTTTGATGTCCGCAATTCAAAGTGTGGCGAATGGAAAGTTAACGGATTCGCACAGCATAAGTAAAACTGGTAGTCAGTCCATACGTATAGACTTTTCGTGTACGCCGGTAATGGCAGTCTATACGTTTGGACTTGATTATATATCAATCCTTGTGGGTGTGGGTTGTCGCCTATCCCCACACCTACGAAAAAAAGGAAATGAACATGGGCGAAATATTTACAGATACAGTACAAGACAACACAGATAATACATTTACAGATACAATACAAGACACTGGGCAGGAGGTACAGACTCCTGCTGATTCCTCCGAAATGGTAAACCCTCTCCCAGATACAAGTGTTTCGCAAAGTCCAGAGATAACAGCAACGCCCACACCAACAGAGACAACCGAACCACCTGCATCCGGTGAAGATAAACCACAGGAAGAGACAGAAGAAAAAACCGAGTATACAGTGGACGATATATACAACCTGCTGAAAGAGCATCAAAAAAGCGAAGCAGAATATCAGACACAAGTCCTCGAAAATGACAAGGTATATATCGAACAAAGCAAAAATCTTTTGTCAGTGTCCAGTCTCCTGCTCCTGACGGTCGGTTTCCTATCAGGAATCCTGCTTGCAAGAGTAGTATGGCGAAAGCTATAAGAAACTAGGTGTTTTAAATGTTTTTTGATATGATTCTGAAATATTCCGAGGTGATGAGATGGGCGTTATTGTTCTTATGTGCAGTGTGGTGGATAGTCCTGTGGCGGATATTCCGATAACAGAATCTCCTGTAATCACAGACGGCATAGAAACCACAGTCAACAGTGTAAGCGGTATGACCGCCGATTTCACAGACAAATTTCTGAACATGGATTTCGTCAATGAAATCCTGACACAGTACGCAAAAGTGTTTGCTATGGGATTCGCACTTGCGACTCTCCTGATACTTTTGACTTACGGCGTTTTCAAGGCTTTCAGCCTTGTTCGCATAGATTCATAAATCTTATGAGAGGAGAACAAACGATTATGGGTGAAGCGTTAACTGGTGCTTTTACTACAGCAGTAGGCACAATCAAAACAGACGTAACAACTATGATTTCCACAGCACTTCCGGCAGGACTTGCTATCATGGGAATCGGTCTGGCAGTCAGAATCGGTATCAACTTCTTCAGAAGTATTGCCAATTCCTAAGCAGTACAGACAATTAGTCCATACGTATAGACTGCAAAAGAGTTTTTATCAAACAGCAAGCTGTTGGCATAATATCCAAAAATCAAATCAGGTTTGTATCACTTTGAAACATTAACCATTTGCAGGTCAGTCCATACGTATGGACTCTCAAGGAAAACAATTTTAAAGTAACAATCACAATTGAATATAGAAAAATGGGTTATTCTTTCAAGCAGTCATTCCCCCTTGACTGAACTGCTCCCCCTGTTGATACTCTCTTTCTTCTCCCTTTTTCGTACCTATGCAAATACAACAAGACAGGAAAGAAAAGTCAAAACACAGGTGAACAAAAAAAGAATGTGCAGGACTTGACAGGCTAAACCCTCTCAAGTCCTTTTTTCTGTCCGTCCCTGACGGAAATTTCCCCAGATTCTGCTCCAGATCCTATCTGGAATCTCCGGTTTTTTCCGTCCCCCACGGACAAAAGCAAGACATCCTGCCCTAACCAAAACACTCCAACAGTCCCCTTTTCCTTGGCTACTGCCGCAGGCTCTGGGGGACAGCGTTAAGACAGGGCAAAGGGAACCCATGGGGCTGTGGGTTGCCCTGTCAGCGTCCGTCAGAGATACAGTCCATACGTATAGACTGTGAAAAACTGCCAGTAATAACAAGCTAAAGTCCCCCTATGGGAGTCGGGCAGAGGGGGATTTAGGGGGTGATGGAATGGTACACCCATAAAACAATAACCCATAATAAAACATAAACCCTAAAACCAATAAATGAATAAACAACCTATAAAACAATACCAAAAGCAATACCACGAACCATGACAATTAAATAAAAGGAAGAATAATAAAATATACAATTTATACAATTGTGCTATCTCTTGTATTATGTTATAATATCTTCAGTATTTCAGTATCAAAAATACATGAAAGAAATGGGGGTATTATGCTAAAGAAAAAGAAGAATGAAAACAGTTTAGACGAATTGGAAAAGCTAAACAAAAAGCTATTAAACATCAATAAAAAGAATACAGTAACTATAAACAAAATGACAGAACGATTGTCAGACCAGAAAGAACAAAAGAAGTTAAGAAAGACTATCGCAAAGATAACAGGAAAGAAACCATGAAAAGCAAAGAAAAAACAACCATCATCATATTTTTAATTCTAATCATCCTTTACCTGATATGCAAGTATGTATTCCCCATCATGGGCTTTTACATAGCAGTCCTGACTGTAATAGTTCCCGCCCTGCTCTCAAAGCTGATGGGCGTACTCCTCTTCTTTCTCGTCCTCTGGCTGATAATTAAGGTTCTTAGAAAGTAGGTGTTGTTGTGGGACTGCTTAGTTATTATTTAGAGTTTCGTAAAAGGTTCGTGAAAATGCAAACCGATTTTGTCAGAGATACAATGAGGTCTGCCCACCCAGACAAGACAGATAAAGAGTTAGGGATTGACCAACCTTTTTTAGAAGAACAAATACTTGATTTGTATTCACGTAAATTGAAAAAGTAAGCTATTTAAAAGAGATTGCAAAAATGCAGTCTCTTTTTTATTTTCGGAGGTGATAAGTTGAAAAAATTTTTATGTTTTATGTTATCAGCTTTGCTTTTTTGCAATGCTACTGTTGTTTGTGCTGATGATTTGCATGGTGGTTCCAGTGGCAGTATTGATGTTACTCCTACGCCTATCGTTTTGCCTGATAATAGTGCTGGAATGATTAGTGAATTAATGGTTAGACTTATAAGGCCAGATGTTGCAGGTGCTGTTGATACTTTCCAGACTTGGTGGGATAAGTGGATTGGAGAGCGTTGGAAAACTAATGCAGATATGCTAAAAGATGTATCTCTTTCCTCTGATGGTTCAACCGTACATCTACATAAACAATTTGTGGATGATGTCAATCAGGCGGTGCAGGATAAAGTCCACGCCTTAGATGGTTATTGGCTTTTTGAGACTAATAATGCATGGTCTCCTAGTAATTTTATCACAAATGAAAATTTACTAGAGCGTTGGGGTGCTTCTGGTGTTAACAAAGTTTCCGATTTTTGTTCACAATACACTTCCTTTATTTATTTTGATAAACATCGTAGATATTATGGTTTTAATACAGAATATTGTTATTTATATAAGGCTGATTCTTATGACGCTATTTTTATGTATAACTCTAATTTCGATAAATTTGATTTATCTGTTAATTATATTTCTCCCTCGTCTAGTAGTTATTCAGAATCAAAAGAGTCAATCAGTTATGCAACGCTTGTTGCAGACCAATATAAATATTATCTTAACTGTTATGGCAATCCCTTTAAAATCTTTTATTCTAAAAAAGATTTGAATAATTATTTAAATAAGGGCAGAATCTACGCCCCTCAACTTCCTAGTACAACTATTTCCATTCCGATTAAATATATAAATAACTCTGTCTCTCTCCCAGATATAACCTATAACATCAACACAACAAATAAAACAGAGGTGGAAATACAGAACGAATATAATACTACGCTTAACAATTATCTGGATGACCTTAATAAATTCTCTGACGGCGGCAGTGGGAATAATCCTACTCCTACTCCTTCCGGTGGTGGTTCTGGTGACTTCGGGGATGGCATAACACCCACACCCAAACCGGATTTTGGGGACGGTTCCGACCTGACAGACACAAATGACTGGTTAAAAAAGATTTATGAATGGCTACAGTCTTTCGGTGATACCCACTCAAAGTTTGAACAGACCATAACCGACTACATAGAAGCAAACGACGGAAAACTTGACCAGATTATAGAAGCAATCAACGCCCTGTCTGATGGCAAGACCGAGGACGAAAAAAATGGCTGTAAATATGATTTTACCGCCCTGTCTGATTTCATGACAAAGCTATGGAACGAATCAGATAAAAAATTTGACAAGATGGTGGAACTCTTAGAAGAAAATAACAAGTACCAAAAGAAACTTGTCAATTCCCTAAATGAGATAAAAGCCATCCTTGTCACTCAGACAATCATGGACGTTTTCCAAGACCGTTCCCAACAGACGGCTGAAAAAGCAAAAGACAAGTTCCCTACTTCCTTACCTTGGGATATTGCCTTAGTAGTAAACGCCATGTCTGCCGAACCGGAAAAACCACAGTTCAACCTGCCAATACAGATAAAATCACTAAACATAAACGAGGAAATCCATGTGGACTTAGCATCAGGCGAATGGGAAAAACTTGCCAAAACCTGCCGCCATCTCCTAAGCATCCTTTTTATACTTTTAATGATACAGCTTTCAAGAAAACTCTTTTCAAACGGGGGTGATGATTAATGGTCAGCGAATTAACAAAAACAGCCATAGGACTTTTCTTTGATATACTTGACGTTCTGATTTCCCTGTTACCGAATGCACCATTTGCGGCAATGCTTGCCACGCTCTCCAATGATTCCGGCATTCCGGTTTTAGGCTACGTCAACTATTTCATACCTTTTAAATTCTGTGCCACCTGTATAAATATCTGGTTAGGCTGTGTACTTGCCTACTACATATACAAGTATCTCAGGCAGGCAATCCATGACTACAGGTCAAAATATAATATTTAACAGTCTATACGTATAGACAAATCATACTAAAACTATCCACTTAGTCCATACGTATAGACAAACTGAACCAAAATTATCTACTTAGTCCATACGTATAGACTGTCCATATGTATGGACTGCATAAAGGGGGAAACAACCATGATATATTTCTACTCAGGAAGACCCGGCTCTGGTAAATCCTTACACTGTGCCAAAATGATAGACCAATACCACAGAAAAGGAAAGAACGTCATTTGCAATTTTGAGGTAAACGAAAACTTCTGGAAACGAAAACACTGCAAAAAGAACAAGTTTCTAAATGATTATGGAATCATACAAGAACTAAACAACGAACAGTTAACCATTGATTTCCTTATGGATTTCGCAAACAAGAACCACAAACGAAACAACAGAGGGCAGATTATAGAAAAACAGACCTTACTCATTATAGACGAATGTCAGACTATGTTTAATTCCCGTTCATGGAATCAAAAAGGACGTTCTGAGTGGGTTATTTTCTTCACACAGCACAGGAAGTTTGGCTATACAGTTATCCTTGTCAGTCAGCACAAAGACCTCATTGATAAACAGATACGTCACATCTTCCAACACGATTATGAACACAGAAATGTAAAGAACTTTAAACTTATCGGGTGGTTCCTTGCCCTCTTACTAGGCGGTAACTTCTTTGTTATCCCAGTAAAAAGCATGGACACAGGAAAGAAAGACCACACGGAATTTATGCTTGCATCAAGGAAATATTATAAACTTTACGACAGTTATAAGATTTTCGATACGAAAACACTCAAACAGCTATAGGGGCGTTTCTCCTGCTGTCTGCGGAGCTTGGGGATTAAGGGGTCCCCAACTAGCGGACGGCAGGAGGGACGGCACGTCACGTTTAGTGTTGCTTACTTGACAATAGCAACACTTTTCAGTCAGGGGGAAAAGTTAAAATGATTTACAATGTAAAAACGATTGAATACTTAGATTCTATTCAAGTCCGTACCTATAGAAAAGCGGTACAGACAAAACCCAAAATCACAACTACAAAGCAAAAAATCAATAACAGAAAAAAAGCAGAGTACGAACGTACCAAAAAACAGATTGACCATTCTATAAAATCATCTGTCAACAGAACCGTCAACCAGATATACGCAATCTCACGCTCTAACAGATGGGAATATTTCATCACATTAACCATAGACCCAAACAAGTTAGACAGCACAGATTTCAACCTTATATCTGAAAAACTGAACATCTGGACAAACAACCTAAAGAAACGCTATGCCCCAGACCTCAAGTATATCTTAGTGCCGGAACTGCACAAAGACAAATCAAAGTGGCACTTCCACGGACTGTTTGCCAATATTGGCAATATACCGCTGACTTTCTCCGGCAAGACCTGCATTGGAAAATTTGTCTATGATTATGTCAAGAAACCTTACGCAACAAAAGTTTACAATATACCACCCTGGAAATACGGCTATTCCACAGCTACAGAGGTAAAAGACACAGCAAAAGCAAGTTCCTATATTACAAAGTACATTACTAAAGATGTTTCAAAAGTCCTTGAGAATCAACACAGGTACTTGGCATCCCAGAACAATGACAGACCTGTGGAACGTGTTTTTAATGTCGATTATGAAACACTCACAAAAATTTACAGTAAGCACTTACCAAACATCAGTTATGTAAGTGATGTAAAAGTAGAAAGTGCAGGACAGGAAATCATCTACATGGAATTTAACAAAGATTCTGCAAGTGATACTGTCATAGGTAACCTGCACTATGAACCATTTGAAACAAAAGTTACACCTGTAAAGATACCAACCAACGAGGAAATGAAAAAGCATTCACAGGAAAGTGCATCCACGTTCAAGTTACCAGAAAGCAACAAAAAACTTACAGGAAAAGAATACCTTACAAACCTGCGCAAATTAAAACAGTTCTTAAAGGACAACCCAGAACAGCAAAAACTTTACAGTGATATGAACATTGATTTCCTGATATTGCAGGCAAAACGTCAAATCATGTTAGAAGAGGAGAAAAAAGATGATGAACAAATTAGATTATGCCCTGATGGGTTTAGGTTTACAAGTGAAAATCCTTTTTAGCAAGTTCCTTTATTATTTCATGTTTCGGGACTGCAAACAATGCAAGGCATTCTGCCCTACCTGCAAACAGTTCACAGAATGCACAGAAGCAGTAAAAAGAACCTACAAAGCAAAGCACGAAAAGAAAGGGGAAAATAATCATGGATAAGAAATCAATATGCTCCAACTACTGCGGTGATAACTGCGTAAATGGAAACTGCCCCGCCGCAATCTTCGGTGCAGAAGCTTCGTATAGCGTAGTAATCGAAAACTGCAAAAACTGTGGCTATTATAAAGGCTGTGCCGACTGCTATTTTTCAGAGGGTGAAAACATCTGTGCAATAGTAGATGTTCTCTGACTGTCCCATTAAGCGCAAACTAAGAAAATAAATAGAAAGAATCCTGTCAATGATTTCGCAGAAACAACGCCTGTCATTGACAGGATTCTTTCTATTTATTACCATCCCCCAGTTAAAGGGGGAACTACAATGGCGAAAGAATATTTTAAGGAATACGAACGTTATCAACTGGAACTGCTCTTAACCCAGAAAACACCAATAAAAGAGATAGTAAAAATCCTAAACCGTTCAAAAACAACCATCTACAGGGAAATAAAACTCGGCACAGTGGAAATGGTAGATACAAACTTAAAACCATACAAGAAATACTGCGCAGACAGGGGTCAGCAGGTGCAGGACGAACGTTCCCACAACAAGGGAAAAGAAATCAAACTGGGAAATGATCTCGAATTTGTCAAGTTCATGGAACAAATGATATTAGAACAAAAATACAGTCCTGTGGCAATCTTGGAACACATCAAAAAGAACAACCTTGTTTTCAAGACTGCGGTATGCTTCAAAACAATCTATAATTATATCCACTCTGGTATGTTCTTAAATGTAACTGCCAGTAACTTACCCATGCCACGAAAAAAGAAAGAAAAGGCTACAGAAAAGAAACGACAGGCAAGAAACCACACCCATACGTCCATAGAACAAAGACCAAAAGATATATACGACCGTCTTGTATACGGGCACTGGGAACTTGACACTGTAGAATCTGGAAAAGGTGACAAGACCTGTCTTTTTGTTTTCACTGAACGAATGACAAGGGAGGAACTGATTTTCAAGGCAGATGGCAAAAATCAAGTCTGCCTGATTAAGATACTGAACAGGTTAGAGCGAAACCTTACCGCCCCAGTATTTAGAGAAACTTTTAAAACAATCACCTGTGACAATGGTGTAGAGTTCCTCGATATGGACGCAATGGAAAAGAGTTACTATAACAAGAACATGAAACGCACAAAAGTCTATTACTGTCACCCATACAACGCTTGTGAACGTGGTTCAAACGAGAACGCCAACAAGCTGATACGCCGTTGGATTCCAAAAGGTGCGCACATTAGTGACTTTACAGACCAGTACATAAAAGACATAGAAGAATGGATAAATAATTACCCCAGAAAACTTTTCAACTATCTTTCTTCAAAAGAATACAAAGCACTGAAAGTAACAATGTAACAGTCCATACGTATAGACAAATCAGACCAAAACACTCCAATTAGTCTATACGTATGGACTGCATAGACAAAAGAAAAACATACAGTCGCAAATTTTAGAGATACTCACGGTATCTCTACTTCTCGTGGATAGAAAAAGCGGCTCTGACCTTTGGGAGCGTCATTTAATAAGTGCGCTTCACCTATTATTAAATGGTGCTCCCATTGGAAAGAGCCGCCGCCCCTAACTTTGAACAATTTTCCCAAAAAATCCAACAAGTTTTTGTGCAAAAGGTAAAAACGCAATTATTTTCCGCTTACCTATTGCAATTTACACATTTCATAACATATTACCGATTAATTAGTTACTGTTCACTCCGTTCACAGTAACGTAGCCAAAATTCATTCCAGATTGCCTGCAACATGGAATTTATTATTGCTTATCATAATAATACGCATCAAATATCTGCTCTGCGATGGGTACTGCTGCTTCACTTCCGGTACCGCCATTCTCAACAATGATCGCAACTACCAGATCCGGATCATCCACGTTGGAATAACCGATAAACCAGGAATGACTGGAACCATTCTCATCAAATTCCGCTGATCCGGTCTTACCTGCCACTGTATATCCTCTTCCGTTCAGAGCCGATGCGGTTCCGTTTTCCACAACACCTTTCATAAGCTTTCCAAGGATATTCGCCTCATTTGTTGTCATCAGACGTTTATAGCTCTCCGGCTCTGTTGTCTTCACTGTCTCTCCGTCTGAACTTACAACAGAATCAATGAGATAAGGCTTCATGAGCTCCCCGCCATTGGCGATCGCACTGGTAATCAGCGCCATATGCATAGGTGATACCAACGTATTACCCTGTCCGATGGCAGTCTGCATAACCTCTGCAACAGAAGATTTTCCATTTAATGTAAAAGTACTCTTTTTATAGGAAGAAAGCGGAAGACTCTTATTAAAAAGAAGATCCTCGGCTGTTTTTTTCAGAGAACTGCCTCCGAGCATGGTTCCGATCTCTGCAAATGCACTGTTACAGGAATTGGCAAAAGCACTGTAAAAATCTTCCTGTCCATGAACAGTTCCGCCATAGCACCTGATCGTGTGATCTTCTCTGGTAATACTTCCTTCGCAGAGATAGGAAAATCCCTCCAGACTGCCCTTGGTTCTGAAATAGTCCAGGGCAGTTACCACCTTAAATGTAGATCCCGGAGGATAGGCTCCGTTTGTAGCTCTGTTCAACAGACTGCTATCATTGGAATCATTTACCAGTGTGTCCCAGTTCTGGGAAATAGTATTCGGGTCAAAGTCCGGTCTGCTCATTTCCACCAGAATCTTACCTGTAGAGGGTTCTATGGCAACAACCGCCCCTCTCCTGTCACCAAGTGCATTATAGGCAGTTGACTGAAGATCTGCGTTTAACGTCGTGATCACAGAATCACCCGTATTTTTCTGATTCTTAAACTCATTTTTCATCTGGTTCAGGAAAAATTCATGAGAAGTCAGAAGCTGGAAGTTCGCCTCTGATTCCAGTCCGCTTTTTCCATTAGTGTCATATCCGACTACATGAGCGAACATATTTGCATAGGGATAAGTACGTTCCTCTGTTCCGTCTTCGTAAACATTGGTCTGGGCAAGCACCTGCCCATCTGCAGATATGATCTTACCTCTTACAACCCTGTCTGAAAAAGTATCCTGCCTTGTATTATAGGGACTATTGATAAAATCATCGCTCTTTGCATAATTAAAGTAGATCAGATATCCGATCATAC
>ERZ772954.1912-NODE-1912-length-14629-cov-3.922327_pt1 | contig 14629 bp, 9 predicted proteins | sample MGYA00580684_ERZ772954 | MGnify/ENA primary metagenome ERZ772954 (study PRJEB29015, sample SAMEA2737654) | human gut metagenome | biome: human gut; feature: human-associated habitat; material: faeces | place: China | collected 2012 ...
AGAGGGAAATACGAGAACCACGGCAGTATTTTTTATCAAGTATCTGCGAATGCTTGGTTTTACGGCAACTAATGATATTTTTGCGGAGAATGCATGGTATTTCCGAAATGCGCTTGTTCGTGCCAATTATACGAATCTGCAGAAAGGGATCTATGAGACAACAGAGTATCTGGAAGTTTTTCTGAGAAATCTGCTTTTGGGCGAGAGGAATGAGCTTCATAATCGAAATCTGCATATCAGTGGAGTACTGAATACTGGAAAAGTAGATATTGAGGATAGAAAAGTAGATATTGAGGATGAAAAAGTGGATATTGGAGATGAGAAAGTAGATATTGGGGATGAAAAAGTAGATATTGAGGATGGAAAAGTAGATATTGGAGATGGAAAAGCAGAGGTTGGATGTGAAAGCGGATATATGGGCGGTCCGAATGCAGAGATAGAGAAGCTTTTTTTGGAAAAGGGGATAGCTTTTTCTGCAAAAACTACAGGGCATATTCTCAGATTGTTTGAGTTGGTCGGGTATGACAGGATTTTTAATAAGACTGTGGTTAAAGAACTGATCGGACTGAAGGATTCCGGTGCTTCAAAGTTTCTTTCCAAATTGGTACATGCAGATGTTATTGGAACAGTCCCTGGCTATGGAAAGGGAAAATACCGGTTCAAAAAGTAACGGGTGATATTTTTTCTCGAAAATTGCTCTTGACATTTTGGTATGATAAGTATATTGTATGTGTTGCAGTAAATTTCATAAAAGATAGCCTTTTATTCAGAGTGGTGGAGATACAAAGGATCTGTGAAGCCACGGCAACCCCGGAGAATCCAGGAAGGTGCCAACCTGAGCGAGCAATCGAACAATAAGAGGATTGTTTACAGAACTTAAACAGTCCGGATTGTACGGGCTGTTTTTTATGTGTATAACCGTTGTTTTATTACAAAAGGAGAAGATTATGGAGAAAATTTTATTTACGTCTGAATCTGTAACTGAGGGTCATCCTGACAAGGTCTGCGACTCTATTTCTGATGCGATCCTTGATGCTATGATGGCACAGGATCCGATGAGCCGTGTTGCCTGCGAGACTGCTACTACAACAGGTCTTGTACTTGTTATGGGTGAGATCACAACCAAGGCTAATGTTGATATCCAGAAGATCGTTCGTGATACTATCCGTGAGATCGGATATGACAATGCGGATTATGGTTTTGACGCAGATACCTGTGCGGTTATCACATCACTTGACAAGCAGTCCACAGATATCGCTATGGGTGTTGACAAGGCTCTTGAGCAGAAAGAGGACGATATGAATGAGGACGAGCTGGATTCCATCGGTGCCGGTGACCAGGGTCTTCAGTTTGGTTATGCTTCCAATGAGACTGAGGAGTATATGCCATATGCCATCAACATGGCTCACAAGCTTGCTCAGCAGCTGACAAAGGTTCGTAAGGACGGCACTCTGAAATATTTAAGACCGGATGGAAAGACTCAGGTTACTGTTGAGTACGATGAGGCCGGCAAGCCGAAGAGAATCGATGCTGTTGTATGCTCTACACAGCATGATCCGGATGTTACTCAGGAGCAGATCCATGAGGATATTAAGAAGTATGTTTTTGATGCGATCATTCCGGCTGATATGGTTGATGCGGATACGAAGTATTTCATCAATCCGACAGGTCGTTTTGTTATCGGTGGACCTCACGGTGACAGTGGTCTGACAGGTCGTAAGATCATCGTTGATACCTACGGCGGAACAGGACGTCACGGCGGCGGTGCTTTCTCCGGTAAGGACTGCACAAAGGTTGACCGTTCTGCTGCTTATGCTGCACGTTATGTTGCAAAGAACATTGTTGCAGCTGGTCTTGCTGACAAGTGTGAGATCCAGCTTTCCTACGCGATCGGTGTTGCGCATCCGACTTCTGTCAGTGTGAATACCTTCGGAACAGGTAAGCTTTCTGAGACTAAGCTTGTTGAGATCGTTCGTGAGAATTTTGATCTTCCGGCTGGTATCATCAAGATGCTTGACCTTCGTCGTCCGATCTACAAGCAGACTGCTGCTTATGGTCATTTTGGCCGTACAGATGTTGATCTTCCATGGGAGCATCTGGACAAGGTTGATACTCTGAAGAAGTATCTGTAAGAGAGTCAAAAAAAATATTTATATATCCTTTTGGCAGGAATATTGATTTTAAGAAATGCATATGATATAATGCCATTAGGCAAAAGAGATAGTAATAGTTCCAAAAGAACAAAGAGTGAAGCCCCCGGTAGTGCCAATACCGGGGGCTTCTTCTAATTTTTTATAGTGGACAAGAAACCACTAGGTTAGCGTTGTCCTACTTGTTGCCGTCTAGCCATTTGCAAACGTAATAGGCAGTTATGTTTGCCATGCAGGAAACAAGAAAAGAGATAATAATTTCCAAAAGAACTCACTTCCTCCCGTTGCCGGGTATCGGGTGGACAACAAGAATATGATAGCATAGTTTAGAACAAAATGGAATAATACTGATGCTGGAAGATGGGGCTTTTTTATAGAAAATTTAGAGATAGGGAATATAGTTTATGTTATAATACGTGTATGTGAATGTGTGAATTTATAAAGGACGGAGATACAGATGAAGTTAAAAACACGTATTATTGTGGGCTTCGTTGCGATCATCCTGCTGCCGCTGCTTCTTTTTTCCGCAAGTCTGTACGGGTTCAGCCAGACGCAGGCGAAGCATGTGCAGGAGAGCAGCAGCCAGGCTTCGGATTCCAGCCAGATGGTCTATGATATTTCGCTGCCGCAGTCTTCCAGCAGCCAGGTGAAGCTGATGGCCAAGGATATGATCCTGACCGCAACGATCATCCTTGTTTTTACTGCTTTGTCCGTGGGGCTGTGGATCTACAGGAGTATTGCGGTTCCGCTGGTGAAGCTTAAGAAGGCTACCAAGAACATCAAGGAGGGGAATCTGGATTTTGTGCTGGAGGTTGAGGGGAATGATGAATTTTCCCAGCTTTGCCAGGATTTTGAGGAGATGCGTAAGCGTCTGAAGGAGTCCACGGAAGAGAAGATCCTGATGGATAAGGAGAATAAGGAGCTGATCAGCAATATTTCCCATGACCTGAAGACGCCGATCACTGCGGTGAAGGGTTATGTGGAGGGGATCATGGATGGTGTGGCGGATACGCCGGAGAAGATGGACCGGTATGTGCGTACCATTTATAATAAGACCAATGAGATGGATCATCTGATCAATGAGCTGACCTTTTATTCCAAGATAGATACCAACCGTATTCCGTATACGTTCAGCAAGCTGAATGTGGAGGATTATTTTTCGGATTGTGCAGAGGAGCTTGGGCTTGAGATGGAGACCAGGGGGATCGAGCTTGTGTATGCCAATTATGTGGAGAAGGGTGTGCAGGTTATTGCGGATGGTGAGCAGATCCGCCGTGTGATCCATAATATCGTGAGTAATGCCATTAAGTATATGGAGAAGCCAAGGGGAATCATCCAGCTTCGGGTGAAGGATGTGGGTGATTTTATCCAGGTGGAGATCGAGGATAACGGCAAGGGTATTGCCGCCAAGGATCTGCCGTATATTTTTGACCGTTTTTACCGTACCGATGTTTCCAGGAATTCTTCCAAGGGAGGAAGCGGTATCGGACTTTCCATCGTAAAGAAGATCATGGAGGATCATGGTGGAAAGGTCTGGGCCACAAGCCGGCTGGGAATCGGAACGATCATGTATTTTGTTCTCAGAAAATATCAGGAGGTACCGATGAATGAGTAGGATTTTGATCATAGAGGATGAGGAAGCGATCGCGGATCTGGAGAAGGATTACTTGGAGCTTTCGGGTTTTGAGGTGGAGATCGAGAACCGTGGTGATACGGGGCTTGTACGTGCCATGAAGGAGGAGTTTGATCTGATCATCCTGGATCTGATGCTTCCGGAGGTGGATGGCTTCGATATCTGCCGGCAGGTCCGTGAGGAGAAGAATACGCCGATCATTATGGTTTCTGCCAAGAAGGATGATATCGATAAGATCCGCGGACTGGGTCTTGGTGCGGATGATTATATGACCAAGCCGTTCAGCCCAAGTGAGCTGGTTGCACGTGTGAAGGCGCATATGGAGCGTTATAACCGGCTGGTTGGTTCCAATGTGCATAAGAATGATGTGATCGAGATCCGTGGTATTAAGATCGATAAGACGGCCAGGCGTGTGTGGGTCAATGGTGAGGAGACTACGTTTACTACCAAGGAGTTTGATCTTTTGACCTTTCTGGCTGAGAATCCGAACAGGGTTTTTACCAAGGAGGAGCTTTTCCGGGAGATCTGGGATATGGAGTCTGTGGGGGATATCGCTACAGTTACGGTGCATATCAAGAAAATCCGTGAGAAGATCGAGTTTAATACGGCCAAGCCGCAGTATATTGAGACGATCTGGGGTGTGGGGTACCGGTTTAAGGTGTGAGCCTTCGGGAAAGGCTTCGGATGGGGCTGCTGCAGGTGTATGAGTGCAGATCGGAATGATGGTGTATGATCTGCCGGGTGCTTTTGAGAGGAGTGGAGATATGCCGCTGTTGAGGGAAAGAATTTATACGATAGAGGATATTTATGCTTTGCCGGAGGGTGAAAGAGCGGAACTGATCGATGGACATATTTATTATATGGCGCCGCCGAATACGATGCATCAGAGGATCTCAAGTATCTTGTCCAGAAAGATAGGTAACTATATAGATTCTAACAAGGGGAAATGTGAGGTGTTTGCCGCACCGTTTGCGGTGTATCTGGATGAGAAGACGAATACTTATGTGGAACCGGATGTTTCTGTTATCTGTGATCCGGATAAGTTGGATGACAGGGGATGTAAGGGGGCTCCGGACTGGATCATCGAGATCGTTTCTCCGGCGAGCAGGCGTATGGATTATTATACCAAGCTGTTTAAATACAGGACTGCCGGTGTGAGAGAGTACTGGATCGTGGATCCTGTGAAGAAGCTGGTAATGGTGTATGATTTTGAAAATGAGGATACGGAGCAGTATACATTTCAGGATTCGATCAAAGTGGGAATCTATAATGAGGATCTGAGGATTGATTTTGCTGAGATGTGACAGAGATGTGATAAAATGGAGGGGAATATCGTATGGTGATAGCCCCTCCTTGTTTTTAGGATGAAAAGGACGAACTATGGAAGACAGATTATACAAGAAACTGGAAGCGTACGGTAAGAGTGATTTTTATCCGTTTCATATGCCGGGGCATAAGAGGAATCCGCTGGCTGTGGAGGGGGATTTTCCGGTGGAGAGGGATATTACGGAGATTGACGGATTTGATAACCTGCATCATGCTGAGGATATTTTGAAAAGGGCTCAGGAGGATGTCGCACGGCTTTATGGTGTGCCGGAGAGTTTTTACAGTATTAATGGAAGCTCCGGGGCGATCCTGGCGGCGGTGTCTGCGGCTGTGGATAAGGGGGGACAGATTCTGGTGGCAAGGAACTGTCATAAGGCGGTTTACCATGCGATTTATCTGCGGGATCTGAGTGCTACGTATATTTATCCACATGAAGATCCGAAATTGGGGATAAACGGAGGGATTTCACCCGGTCGTGTGGAAATGTATCTGGCGGAAAATCCGGATATCCAGGCGGTGCTGATCACTTCGCCGACTTATGACGGGATCGTGTCGGATGTGGCGAGGATCGCAGAGATCGCGCATCACTATGGTGTGCCGCTGATCGTGGATGAGGCTCACGGGGCGCATTTTCGGTTTTCGGATTATTTTCCGGTGTCTGCGGCGCAGCTTGGTGCGGATGTGGTGATCAACAGTGTACATAAGACGCTGCCCTGTCTGACCCAGACGGGGGTGATCCACCTGTGCAGTGATCGTGTGAGCCGGGAAAAACTGAAGCGTTTTCTGGGAATCTATCAGAGCAGCAGTCCTTCTTATATTCTTATGAGCAGCATTGATGCGTGCATGGATAAGCTGGAGCGTGAGGGGGATGAGATGTTCCGTGTGTTTACGGAGAATCTGGAAAAAGCACGCAGGCGTCTTTCCGGGTGTAAGTATATCCGGCTGGTGACGCCGCAGGCCTGTGAGTGCCAGAGAGTTTTTGATTTTGACAGATCCAAGATATTGCTTTCTACTGTGAACAGTTCGCTGAACGGCCGGGAGCTGCATCAGATCCTCCGGAGGGAGTTTCATCTGGAAATGGAGATGGAGGCGGAGAATTATGTGCTGGCGCTGGCGGCTGTGGGTGATACTGCGGAGGGCTTTGAGAGGCTTTGTGATGCTATTGAAGAGATCGACCGCCGTGAATCGTTAAAATATAGAGAAGAGGCTGTGGAGAAGGAGCCTTTGAAAAACGGAAAAATGAAGCAGATCATGCGGATCTCCCAGGCTATGGATGCGGAGAGTGAGCGGTGTCCGCTGGATGAGTGTATCGGACGGACGTCCGGGGAGTTTGCGTATCTTTATCCGCCGGGGATTCCGCTGATCGTTCCGGGGGAACAGATTTCTGGACATTTCGTAAAAAATGTGAGAAGATACCTGGAACAGGGCTTTGAGGTCCAAGGCCTGAGCGACCAGACCAGTGAGACGGTGTGTGTTGTGAGAAATGAGATGTGAGGTGCGTGGCAGCAGACGGCTCTGTGTATTACGGATCAGAGCGTGTATAGTAACGCATATGCAGCAGAGGAGACATATGGGAAAGATTTTTTACATTATGGGAAAAAGCTCTTCCGGTAAGGACAGTATTTACAGACAGCTGGAGAAGGATCAGGAGCTGGGGCTTAAGCGGCTTGTGATCTATACTACCCGTCCGATCCGGGATGGAGAGGAGAACGGAAGAGAATATTTTTTTGCAGATGAGAATAAACTGAAGGAGTTCCGAAGAAACGGGAAGCTGATCGAGGCGCGTACTTATCAGACGGTTTACGGGCCGTGGACATATTTTACTGCGGATGACGGGCAGGTGTCTGTGGGTAATGACAGCTATCTGGGGATCGGTACACTGGAGTCTTTTGTGAGGCTCCGGGAGTATTACGGCAATGAAGTGATGTGGCCGGTTTATATAGAGGTGGAAGACGGAGAGCGTCTGGAGCGTGCGCTTGCCAGGGAGAAGACCCAGGAGGTGCCGAAGTACGAGGAGATGTGCAGGCGTTTTCTTGCAGACCAGAATGATTTTTCCGAGGAAAATATTCTTAAAGCAGGTATATGGAAGCGTTTTGAGAATCATAATCTGGATGAATGTGTGAAGGAGATCGTAAATTATATAAAATCTGTGCAATAAGGAAAAATAGTTTTTTTTATACAGAAGATTATGTTATAATTAGTTGAAAGATGTCCGCCGGGTATAACGGAGGGCACAAAAGGCAGAAAGAGGTGATTCTTATGGCAGGATTTCATGACATCATCGGCCATGACGATATAATCAGGCATTTGAAGAATGCGATAGAGACAGGGAAGGTATCCCACTCTTATATTTTTACAGGGGAACCGGGATCCGGCAAGAAGCTTCTTGCGGGGACTTTTGCGGCAGCGCTGCAGTGTGAATCGGGAGAGTCTGAACCGTGTATGACTTGTGATTCCTGTAAGAAGGTGATCGGCAAGAATCATCCGGATATCATTACAGTAACTCATGAGAAGCCTGGAAGCATCAGCATTGACGAGGTGCGTGACCAGGTTGTGCGTGATGTGGATATCAAGCCGTACTGCAGTCCGTATAAGATCTATATCATTCCGGATGCGGAGATGATGACGGTGCAGGCGCAGAATGCCATTTTGAAAACTATCGAGGAACCGCCGGAATATGCGGTGATCATGCTGCTGACAAGCAATATCGACAGTCTTCTTCCTACGATCCGTTCCAGATGTGTGCGTCTGGATCTGAAGGTGGTGGATGACAGTCTTGTGAAGGAATATCTGATGGAGCATCTTCAGGTGCCGGATTATCAGGCTGAGATCGATGCGTCTTATGCGCAGGGCAGTATCGGCAAGGCGAAGGAGGCTGCGACTTCTCAGGAGTTTGCAGATATGACTGCCAATGCCCTGAAGATTTTGAAATATGCCAATTCCATGGAGGTTTATGAGCTGACAGAGGCGATCAAGACTTTGACTTCTGATAAGAATAATATCAATGATTATCTGGATATTTTCCAGTTCTGGTTCCGCGATGTTCTGATGTTTAAGGCAACAAGGGAAATTGACAACCTGGTTTTTAAACAGGAGATTAATTTTATCAGAGAGCAGGCCAGCGAGCGTTCTTATGAGAATATCGAAAAAATCCTTGAGGCACTGGAGAAGACGAAGGTGCGTCTCCGTGCCAATGTTAATCTCGAACTTGCCCTGGAGCTCCTGTTCCTGACAATTAGGGAGAAATAGAATGGAAAAGGTAGTTGGAGTCAGATTTCGTAACGTTGGTAAGATTTATTATTTTAATCCTAAAAATTATAAGGTGAAGGTCGGCGATCATGTGATCGTGGAGACTGCCCGTGGTGTGGAGTATGGCCGTGTTGTCCTGGAGCCGCGAAGCGTGAAGGAGGACGAGGTGGTCCATCCGCTGAAGGAGGTTCTCCGTGTTGCAACGAAGGAGGACGAGGATCATGAGGCTGAGAACCGCCAGAAGGAGAAAGAGGCTTTTAAGATCTGTAAGAAGAAGATCCGTGAGCATGGGCTTGATATGAAGCTGATCGATGCGGAGTATACCTTTGATAATAACAAGGTGCTGTTTTATTTTACAGCGGATGGCCGTATTGATTTCCGGCAGCTGGTTAAGGATCTGGCGTCTGTGTTTAAGACCAGGATTGAGCTTCGTCAGATCGGTGTCCGTGATGAGACGAAGATCCTTGGCGGTATTGGTATCTGTGGAAGGACGCTTTGCTGTCATACGTATCTTTCGGAGTTTGCGCCGGTTTCCATCAAGATGGCGAAGGAGCAGAATCTTTCTCTGAACCAGACGAAGATTTCTGGTGTCTGTGGTCGTCTGATGTGCTGTCTGAAGAATGAGCAGGAGACTTATGAGGAGCTGAACCGAAATCTTCCGGGTATCGGTGATATTGTGACGACGCCGCAGGGTGTTTCGGGTACGGTCCAGAGTGTGAATGTTCTCCGGCAGATGGTTAAGATCGTGGTTGAGGTGAATGACGAGAAGGAGATCCAGGAGTTTCCGGTCCGTGATCTGAGGTTCCGCCCTAAGAGAAAAAAGGGTAAGGGTGGTTCTGCTGACCACGAGGAGAAAGAGGTTAAAAAGGGAGATTCGAAGCCGAATGAGAAGTGATCTGGTTTATTGCGGTGAGCGTGTGGATGATCTTCAGAATGGGTTGTTTGTGATCCAGGATCCGAAGAAGTTTTGCTTTGGGATGGATGCGGTTCTGTTGTCTGGCTTTGCCCGGGTGAAGAGGGGTGAGGTTGCTCTGGATATGGGGACCGGTACGGGGATCATTCCGATCTTGCTTTCTGATCGTACGGATGGGGAGCATTTCACGGGGCTGGAGATCCAGCATGAGTGTGCGGAGATGGCTGACCGTAGTGTGAGGTATAATGGTCTTGAGGACAGGGTTCGGATCGTTGAGGGTGATATCAGGGAGGCTGCCGGGATTTTTGGGGCGGCTTCTTTTGATGTGGTGACGTGTAATCCGCCGTATATGATCGGTCAGCATGGGTTGACGAATCCGCATCTTCCGAAGGCGATCGCGAGGCATGAGATTTTGTGTTCGTTTGATGATGTGGCTTGTCAGGCTGCCCGGGTCCTGAAGGACCGGGGGCGTTTTTTTCTGGTGCACAGGCCGTTTCGACTTGTGGAGCTGATGGCGACTTTGACGAAGTATAAGCTGGAGCCTAAGAGGATGCAGCTGGTGTATCCTTTTATTGATAAGGAGCCGAATATGGTGTTGATCGAGGCTTGTAAGGGCGGGAATTCCAGGATCCGGGTTGAGCGGCCGCTGGTGGTTTATGAGCGGCCTGGGGTTTATACGGAGGATGTTTTGGAGTTGTATCGGATGGTGTGATGTTGTGGCTTAGGGTGGCTTGGGGTGGCTGCTCGGGAGGTTTTGGGCCATCGGCGCTGCGCTGGATGGCTGGGAGGTGATGGTGGCTGTGGGGCTTCTGTTGGTGAAGGGACGGCGAGGGGAGGCAGGCTGCTGGTGGTGACACGCTGCGCCCCCTGCTCGGCTGCGGCGCCGGTTTGCTGCCATTCGCGCAAACTCGCTTCGCTCAAACAGTGCGCTCGGTGGCAGCAGCTATCCTCACCTCGCTGACGGGGGCTCCGCTAATGTCACCACCAGCAGCCTGCCTCCCCTCGCCTGAGATTCAAAGCGAGAGATCGCAACGCGTAGCGCACTGAGTATCGAAGAATACGGGCACTTTGCCAGAAGTGAATCACTGAGAAAGTGAAGAAATAAAACAACATCGGCACAGCGTAGCGCGCTGAGTAGCGAAGCATACAGACGCCTTGCCGGAAGTGAACCACAGAGAAAGTGAAGAAATAAAACAACATCGGCACAGCGTAGCGCGCTGAATACCGAAGCATACAGACACAAGTCAACAAATAAGAACAGCGAATCCCTTGCACTACTTAAAAAAAGCCCAAGGGGTGTGCAGAGGGGGCGCGGCTTTGCGGCCCCTTTGCGGTTTTCAAAGTTTCCAAACTTAAACAAACCCCCGCGGTCAAGCGGAATATCCCTCACGGTTAAGTGGAATATCCCCCGCGGTCAAGCAAAACAACTCCCCCACGGCCAAGTGGAAAACAACTCCCCGCGGTCAAGCGAGAAAAGAGGCAAATTATGAAACAAAACGGAAAACTATACTTATGTGCCACCCCCATAGGAAATCTCGAAGACATCACCCTTCGAGTACTAAGAACCCTTCGGGAAGTGGACTTAATCGCTGCGGAGGATACCCGCAACAGCATAAAACTTCTGAATCATTTTGATATAAAAACCCCCATGACCAGCTACCACGAATACAATAAGATCGATAAGGGCCATGTCCTTGTGGAAAAGCTGCTGGCGGGTACAAACATTGCGTTGATCACAGATGCAGGTACTCCGGGTATCTCAGATCCCGGGGAGGAGCTTGCCGCCATGTGCTATGAAGCCGGAATTGAAGTGACTTCACTTCCGGGTCCTGCTGCCTGCATCACTGCTCTGACTTTGTCAGGCCTGCATACCAGGCGTTTTGCTTTCGAGGCTTTTCTTCCGGCGGATAAGAAAGAACGAAAAACGATCCTGGAGGAGCTTTCCTGTGAAACCAGGACTATTATCCTGTATGAGGCGCCTCACAGGCTTGTACGGACCCTTGGTGAGCTCAGAGAGGCGCTTGGCAACCGCCGGATGACTCTTTGCAGAGAACTGACCAAGAAGCATGAGACGGCATTCCGGACTACGATCGATGATCTGATGGATTTTTATAAAGATGAGAAGCCGCTGGGTGAGTGTGTTCTCGTGATCGAGGGCAGGAGCCGCAGTGAGATGGAGGCGGAGAAGCGTGCTTCCTGGGAGGAGATTTCCATTGCGGAGCATGTGGCGATGTATGAGCAGCAGGGGAATTCCAGGAAGGATGCCATGAAGCTTGCTGCCAGGGATCGTGGTGTTTCCAAGCGGGATATTTATAAGGCGCTTCTGGATGGAGAAGGTTCTGCTGAATGATCAGGTGTAATTGTGGTACGGATTGTAGGTAACGTGATCGTGGATGCTTGAATAAGCTGCATACTGTGACCAAGGATTTTTGGGAACGTATGTGGCTTTTTTTATTGTGGTAATAAAAAGTACTGTGCGGATTTTGTCGAAATGATTTGCTTGCAGTATAGACCATATTGTGGTAAGCTGATCTTATCAAAAATAAAAAGCAGTTCCGGGATTCTATGGAAATGCTGTAAAAGCATATTTTTCTAAAATAATCTTATTTTTCTATTACATTTCATATATCAGGCAGATTGCCTGTCATCTCAGAAAATTCATGCTTTTTTTCATTTTTCAGCAGGAGTTTTCAGATGAGGCTCCTTGAGATCAAAACAGAGGAGTCGTGTATGATCGTAAACAAAAACAGAACAAACAGCTCTAACCTGCGGCAGTGGCATCCTGCATTTTTTGCTGATATCCAGATAGAACTGGAGTCAGAAAGGGAGAATCTGATTTTTGAGAATGAGCATCAGCTTGGGACGAAACCAATGGAGATCGATGCGCTTGTGATCAAAAAGAAGACCGATATCCCCATTAATAAAAACATAGGAAGGATCTTCCGGAAATATAATATCATTGAGTATAAGAGTCCGACGGATTATATAAGCATCAATGATTTTTATAAGGTGTGTGGATATGCATTTTTTTATAAAGCGGATACGGTAACTGAGGATGAAATCCCAATTGAGGAGATTACGATCTCTTTGGTAAGCAGGGCATATCCCCGGAAGATGCTCCGGCATTTGAGGGAGTTTTGGAAATGCCGGATAAAAAAGATAGAAGAAGGAATTTATTACGTAACAGGATCTAAGATCCCAATCCAGGTTATTGTAACGGAACAGTTGTCGAAGAAGAAAAATCTGTGGCTGAGAAGTCTGACTGATAGAATAAAAGATAAGGAAGATATGAAACGACTTCTCAATGAATACAGAGAAAAGCAGAAAAATCCTTTGTACGAATCAGTCATGCAGATGATCGTAAGGGCTAATGAAGAAAAATTCAGGGAGGCGGATTGTATGTGTGAAGCATTAAATCGGATCATACAGGATCAGATCGAGGAAAAGATAAGAAAAAGTTTACAGGCTGGCTATGATGAAGGTTATGGAATTGGAATGCAGGATGGAATAAAGGATGGGATGCAACAGGGGATGCAACAGGGAATGCAACAGGGAATGCAACAGGGGATGCAGCAGGGAATACAGCAGGGAATGCAACAGGGAGAACATAGTATTAACAGTTTGATCCTCTGCCTTGCTGAACTGGGCAGGACGTCTGATATTATAAAATCGGCATCAGATCCGGAATACCAGAAGAAATTGTTAAAAGAATTTGGGCTTTTACTGGAGTAGCTGAATATTCCATATATTTTAAGCGCATATTGTGCTATGTAATTTGAAATTGCATTTAATAAGATACTTTTTTGCCTGTATTTCCTATGATTTTGCGTGGAAATACAGGCTTTTTTGTGCTATAATAAACTCTGTATTCGTATGTAAAAAATATTTATTTTACAGGTATAAATGACACTTCCGGAGCGGGTTTGAGAATTGCTTTCTGCAAAATGAAAATACAGTATTTCCTGAAATTAAAAGATCAGTTTATCTTGTTCAGGATTTGATGTAATGATTTCTGAAGCTGCTATGGTTCTGCAGAAATGAATTTTCAAACACGTCCGGACGACAAGAACAGGAGGAATGACATGGGCGCAGAGAATACAGAATACGGCGCGGATCAGATCCAGATCCTGGAAGGACTGGAAGCCGTACGTAAGAGGCCTGGAATGTATATCGGAAGTACCTCCAGCCGTGGACTTCATCATCTCGTATATGAGATCGTGGATAACGCAGTCGATGAAGCACTGGCTGGTTTTTGTACGGAGATCCATGTAGATATCAATCCGGATAATTCCATTACAGTTACAGATAATGGTCGTGGTATTCCGGTTGGCATCAATCATAAGGCTGGTATTCCGGCAGTTGAGGTTGTATTTACCATTCTTCACGCAGGCGGTAAGTTCGGCGGTGGAGGATATAAGGTTTCCGGTGGTCTTCACGGTGTTGGTGCATCTGTTGTAAATGCACTTTCCGAATGGCTGGAGGTTACCATCTACCGAGAGGGTAAGGAATACAAACAGAGATATGAGCGTGGCAAAACTATGTACCCGCTGAAGGTGGTAGGTGACTGTGATCCGGGGCTTTCCGGTACGAAGGTTTATTTCCTTCCGGACAAGGAGATCTTTGAGGAGACTGTTTATGATTATGATATCCTGAAACAGAGACTTCGTGAGATGGCTTTCCTGACTAAGGGCCTTCGTATCGTTCTGGAGGATAAGAGAGAGGGACAGGAGCGCGAGAAGGTATTCCACTATGAGGGTGGTATCCGTGAGTTTGTAAGCTACCTGAACAGAAGCAAGGAGGCTCTTTACCCGGAGATCATTTACTGTGAGGGTGAGAAAGACGGCGTGTCTGTAGAGGTTGCGCTGCAGCATAATGACTCCTATACAGAGAACACCTATGGCTTTGTAAACAATATCAATACACCGGAGGGCGGTACACACATTACCGGTTTCCGTAATGCGATCACCAATACATTTAATGATTATGCACGTAAGAACAAGCTTCTCAAGGACAGCGAGCCGAACTTAAGCGGTGATGATATCCGTGAGGGTCTGACTGCGATCGTCAGTGTTAAGATCGAGAATCCGCAGTTTGAGGGTCAGACCAAGCAGAAGCTTGGAAACAGTGAGGCAAGAGGTGCGGTAGACAGTGTTGTAAGTAAACAGCTGGAGATTTTCCTGGAGCAGAATCCTGCAGTTGCCAAGGCTACCGTTGAGAAATCTGTTCTTGCACAGAGAGCCAGAGAGGCAGCCAGAAAGGCACGTGACCTTACAAGAAGAAAATCCGCACTGGACAGCATGTCGCTTCCGGGAAAGCTTGCAGACTGTTCTGACAAGAATCCGGAGAATTGTGAGATCT
>ERZ772954.1921-NODE-1921-length-14590-cov-3.298108_pt1 | contig 14590 bp, 13 predicted proteins | sample MGYA00580684_ERZ772954 | MGnify/ENA primary metagenome ERZ772954 (study PRJEB29015, sample SAMEA2737654) | human gut metagenome | biome: human gut; feature: human-associated habitat; material: faeces | place: China | collected 2012 ...
CGCCCATGCCACCGTAATGATATTCGGGCGCTCTCCCGGTCTCATGCAGCTGACCATCACAGCCGGAACCGGATACAGCATATTTCCTCCCCGCCAGTACTGTCTTCCCATATAATCCTCCTGATTTTTTCTTATCCTGATTCTGTTATTCTTTATTACTTTGTGTTTCTTTTTGTCTCTTTTTTGATTCTATGAGTATAACTATAAATCTTTTAGGCTTCTTTATCCAGCACAATTTTTCATCCGTGCATAATTTTTCCGTTCAGAAACTTTCTATTTTCCTACTTTCTATCCATGCATGCACGGTACCAAATTCATGTACGGTATACTATTTATGCCTCGCACGCAATCATAATTGCCGGGATCAGCTGTTTTTTTCTCGAAACCACACCCGGAAGTGTCACTGCACACTCTTTTGCGTCCAAATGCTCCGGCTCCTGCTGTTCCATATGGAAGGCCTTGAGAATCATCGACTCTGCGCCCGAACCCTGGCACAGAAGCTCTGTCGACTGCGTCAGAATATTCGTCAGCATGAAGAAGAGCATATCGAGACCATGTTCCTGCTGTACCTTGACCATGTACGGAGCAAGACGTTTTTTCAGCTGTTCAAGCTCGTCCGCATTCAGCGAGCTGATCTGACCAACACCGAAAGCTACCTTTCCTGCGGAGAAGCGCTTGAAATCCTGATAAAAGATCTCCTGCTCGCTCTTTCCCTTAAGATTGCTTCCTGCCGCAAACATATCGGCTGCATACTTGTCGATATCAATTCCTGCTGCACACGCAAGTGCAAGACCTGCCACGCGGTCTGTCTCTGTACAGGTCGGGGAGCGGAACAGAAGTGTATCGGAAATGATTGCACTGCACAGAAGACCTGCGGTCTCGCGGTCGATCTCCAAATTGTTCTCGTTGTACATCTGGTAAATAATCGTCGCCGTACATCCAAGAGGCTGATTGCGGAAAAATACCGGTGAGATCGTCTCCACGGTTCCGAGCTTGTGATGATCGATAATCTCGAGAATATCTGCATTCTCAACTCCATTTACTGCCTGCGCACGCTCATTGTGATCAACAAGAATAATGCGTTTTCCTCTTGCGCCGAGAAGATTTCGACGAGAGATCATTCCCTTATACTTTCCATTTTTATCAAGGATCGGGAAATCACGGTGACGCTTGCTTGTCATCACTTCCTTGATTTCGTCAATGTAATCGGTATCCTCAAATGTGATCAGGTTCTCCGTTTTCATGAAATAGCTGATCGGCATACTCTGGTTAATGAGACGGGCTGCCGTGTAGGTATCATACGGAGTTGTGATGACGGTACAGCCGCGCTCCTGTGCCAGTTTTTTGATCGTCATGGAAACGCCAGCGCCCTCACACACGATGATACAGCTTGCACCCATCTCGATCGCGCACAGCTGTGACTCATAGCGGTTGCCGAGGATAACCAGGTCGTTCTCTTCAATATAATATTCCATCATATCCGGATTAGCTGCCGCAATCAGGACTTTTCCTTTATCAAAGTACTCTTTCTCATCGCCAACAAAAATCGCGCCCTCCAGGGTCTCGATGATATTTGCATACTGGGTGCATGCTTTGGAAAGAATGCTGCTGTCGTATACATTCATATAAGAACGGGTAATATCGCCGACTGTGATCAGACCTTCCAGTATATTCTTATCGGTAACAGCCGGAAGTGTTACCAGACCATCCTCCTGCATCAGGTTCCATGCTTTTCTCAGGGAAATATTCTTGGAAACACCTGGAGTCTCGCGGATCTCAATATCCTTGACCTGCGTTTTGACGGATTTAATCAGTTTCGGCACAGCTACCTTAAAGTAATCCAGTACGAAGGTTGTCTCCGGGTTCAGTTCTCCGGCACGGCACGGTACATATTCGCCGCCCGTCTGAAGTGTTTTGAAATTCGCATAGCCGATTGCAGAACAAATCGAATCCGTATCCGGGTTTTTATGTCCAATTACAATCGTTTTCTTTGCTTTTTCTGCTGCCATTTTTTCCTCCTGATTCGCACCGTGCGCTGCAAATTCTGCCATTTTTCTTTCTATCCTCTGTTTTGATAGAGAAACCTCTGATTCATGAAACTTTTTTGTACAAAATCGCCAATTTTCATAATCTGTTTACACGGTGTTCATATTTTATTCATATCTTATTTTTATACTAAAAGCATAAAAGATTTCACTTTTTAAATTTGTTTTATAGTAATTTTGCACATAGATTTTTCATAATTGCCCCGGATGCTTGACCGCTCCGGGGTCTCCTCTTGTCTACAGCATATTTTCGTCATATCTGGACGTTTTTCTATCTCTATTTCCTTCAAACGTCCAGACCATTTACCCTGCACTCTGTCACTCAAAACAAGGCGCCTAATCTAAGATCAGTCTCGCCGCCCCATAGATATCTGCGTCATTTCCCAATGTTGCCAGGCGAACCTCGCCCTTATTCTCAGAGATCGGGGTCAATTCACGGTAATAGCGGTCAATCCAATCCGTTAAAAAAGTCCCCGCCTTTGACACGCCGCCTCCGATGACAAAAATCTCCGGATCCACGGTCATCGAAATAGTCGCCAGCGCCCATCCGAGATAATAGCACACGGTGTCCATAACCTCCAGCGCCAGTGAATCCCCAGCTTTTGCCGCATCCAGCACATCTTTTGCGGTGATCGCATCACCGTAGGCACGCATCACCGACGCATCCGGCTTTGCCACCATCTTCCGTCTCGCTTCCCTGGCGATACCGGTCGCGGACGCTACCTGTTCCAGGCAGCCGTGTCCGCCGCAGTTGCAGGTTTCTTTCTCGCCCTCGCGGATATGGATATGACCGATCTCGCCGCCCAGTCCGTGGCGTCCTGCAACGATCTTCTGATCGTGTACCACCATCACGATATCATGGCAGCCCTTGCCGCCGCCCTGCCACATCTCGCCGAGCGCCGCCACGTTAGCATCATTACCGGAGCGGACCGGCATTCCATCTAATAACTCACTCAAAATCTTCTGCGGGTTCAGATCGCGCCATCCTAAGTTGACGCAGACCTCCACATAGCCGTCCGGCTGCACCGGTCCCGGAAATCCCATGCCTGCGCCGATCACGGCATCCATCGGAATTCCCCGCTCGTTCAATTTCTTCCTGATCGAAGCGGCTACATCCGGAAGAATGTACGCCCCATTCTCTTCCTTGCGGCTCGGAACCTCCCACTTATAAACAAGCGTTCCGTCCGTCTCAAAAAGACCAATCTTAACCGTCGTTCCACCGACGTCTATCCCAATACATTTTTTTTCCATGTCTGGATCCCTTCCCTTACGGCTGCACTGGCAGCCTTTCTTCTATGCCCTCATCTTTTTTCTGCGCTGGCTCTTATTATACGCAATGCATCCCCGTTTTGCAAGGTTTGGAAAGCAAAATACACCTGCCTGCCGGAGAAAGGCGCATTTCTGCTTAAGCGGTACCGCATTCTTTTCTGCCGACAGACAGGTGCCTGTCTTTTATCTTATTTTTTTACCAAAATCAGCATTATTTCAGGCTCTTAGCCACCTCTACCACATGCTCAACGGTAAAGCCGAACTTCTTGAACAGAAGCCCTGCCGGTGCGCTGGCGCCGAAACTTTCCATCGCGATGATCTTGCCGTCTAAGCCGGTGTACTTGTCCCAGCCGAAGCTTCCAAGCGCCTCTACTGCTACACGGCGGCGTACTTCTCTCGGAAGTACGGACTCCTTGTACTCCTCGCTCTGCTCCTCGAACAGATCCATACACGGCATGGAGACAACGCGGACTTTCTGACCTTCTGCTGCCAGAGTCTCTTTTGCATGAACCGCCAGAGCTACCTCGGAACCGCTGGCAATCAGAATTAACTCCGGTGTGCCCTCGCAGTCGTCGATGATGTAGCCGCCCTTTAATGCCTCACGGCTGCTGCCTGCCATCGGCTCCAGATTCTGTCTGGTCAGCACCAGTGCGGTCGGTGTGTGCTCAGAAGTAACAGCACTGTACCAAGCTGCCTCTGTCTCGGTCGCATCGCACGGGCGGAATACATGGAAGTTCGGCATCGCACGCAGCGCTGCCATCTGCTCGATCGGCTCATGGGTCGGTCCATCCTCGCCAACGCCGATACTGTCATGCGTAAATACATAGGTCAGCGGCACGCCCATCAGTGCAGACAGTCTTGCCATCGGTTTGCAGTAATCACTGAATACAAAAAAGGTCGATACATACGCACGCAGACCGCCGTGCAGCATGATGCCATTTCCGATCGCTGCCATCGCAAGCTCGCGGACACCGAAGTGCAGGTTGCGTCCAGCTCTGTCCTCCTTGGAGAAGTCGCCCGCATCCTTCATGTTGGTCTTGTTGGACGGTGCTAGGTCAGCAGAACCGCCAAACAGGTTCGGCAGAACATCCTTGATGTAGTTGATCAGGCGTCCGGAGATCGCACGGCTTGCTTCCGGTTTCTCCTGTTTTGCCCAGAATCCGGCGTCATCTTTCAGCGCCTCGCCCGCCTTTGCATTGTGATACTGGTTCCAGAGCGCTTCCATCTCCGGATATTCCTCGCAGTAAGCGGCAAACATCACGTTCCATGCAGCTTCTACCTCTGCCTTCTGCTCTGCGATCTCGGAGTAGTTTTTGTATACCTCTTCCGGTACGAAGAACGGCTCTTCGCTCGGCCAGTTTAAGTTCTTTCTGAGTGCTTCCACATTCTCCACGCCCAGCGGCTCGCCGTGTGCGCTCGCCTTGCCCTGTTTTGCCGGGCAGCCGAAGCCGATCTGCGTCTTGATGGTGATAAAGGACGGATGCTCGGTATCTGCCTTTGCAGCCTCGATCGCCTTGCCGATCGCGTCGATATCATTGCCGTCTTCTACCGTGATCGTCTGGAAACCAAATGCCTGCATACGCTCCTGTACATTCTCACGGAATGCGATGTCGGTGCTTCCCTCGATGGAGATGCGGTTGGAATCATAGAGAACAATCAGCTTGGAAAGTCCCAGGGTACCTGCCAGAGAGAATGCCTCAGAGGAAATGCCTTCCATCATACATCCGTCGCCGCCCAATACATAGGTGTAATGGTCAACTACCGGATAATTTTCTTTGTTGAATACGCTTTCCAGATGTGCCTCAGCCATCGCCATGCCGACTGCCATACCCATACCTGCGCCCAGCGGACCGGTCGTCGCCTCAACGCCAACGGTATGACCATATTCCGGATGTCCCGGAGTCTTGGAATCTAACTGGCGGAAGTTCATCAGATCTTCTTTGGAAAGATTTCCGTAGCCAAACAGGTGCAGCAGAGAGTACAGCAGCATGGAACCATGACCGCCGGATAAGATGAAACGGTCTCTGTTCTCCCACTTCGGGTTAGCTGGGTTATGGTTCATATGATGTGCCCACAGTTCATAAGCCGCTGCTGCACATCCCAGCGGAAGTCCCGGATGACCGGAATTTGCCTTCTGGATTGCGTCTGCGGATAAAATCCGGATCGCGTTTACGGATAATGTGTCAATCTGATTCATAAGTAACCTCCTGCTATGTATCTTAATTTTAAAAACTAAACGTGTGTTATTTGAGGCGGATCTCGCGCATCCGGTCGCCGCCGCTGATAATCAGTGAATTGAACGCGCGGCCGCGTGTTACCTGCGCCACAGAGAAATCAAACTCCCCGGCAAACCGCTCCTTGCCGGACAGACTGTAGACCCGGCAGGAATTTTCGTTATTTAGGATGACGAAATCGCCCTGTATATTTATGTTACGCCACGAATACGAGAAATCTGCCGTACCCATAGCGGTTCCATCGGATTTAAACATGCTCAAACGGCTCTCACTTCCGCCCTCGGTGTTGTCCGAGATGACCGCCACATAGTCCTTCGACCATGCCACGCCGCGGACTTCCCCGTCGATCTCCGCCTGGCGCACCAGCGCCGGGCTTGTTACATTTTCCAAAGAGAAAAATGCCACCTGATCATCCGCAAATGCACACGCGTGATCCTCGTCGAGGAACCGGACGCGCGGACAGATGCTGTCTCCCAGCTCATCAAAACCTCCGACCAGACGGTCTGGATAATTCTTTCCATATTCGGAGAAATTGTAAAATACAATCCGGTTTTTGAGTGCTCCGTCCTGCAGATACAGGTCGGAAAGCATGACCTGCGTACCATCCGGCGATAAGGAAACATCCATCAGGTAACCATTTCCCGACATAACCGTCTTGATCGCCCAGTCAAGCTCGCTGCCGTCTTTCTTGAAAAAGGTCACATACGAAGCATTGCTGTCCTCCACCAGCGCCGCCACGATGCCGTATGCCGATACGCTGACGCGCAGGATCGGCAAAAGCGTCGTCGCCTGTCCCTGGCTTCCGGTCTTGTCCACAATATAAATATCATTGCCCTGCTGGTCCCCGATCACGGCATAATCGCCGTTGACATAGCAGATCGGTGATTTCAGCTCATAACTCATCGACCAGACCGCCTTGCCGGACTTGTCCAGATAGGAAGCTCCGTCCTTCGTGTATTTCAGGACATTTTCCCCAAACGGGACAAATTCCGTCGTGCTGCTCTCACTCGCCGCAATCTCTTTTTCCCACGCCACCGTATAGTCCGTGTAGGCATGGTTATCTTTATAATACATAAAACCAGCCGCCAAAAGCGCCGCGATTAACACCGCCGTCAGCACCCTGCGGAGACGTTTCCGTCTGGAATGGCGCTCGGCTTTCTCCGCCACCTCTTCCTCATTTTCCCCGTGGCTTATGCCCCGGCGGGGAAACATGTCCTGCGTGGCGGTGTCGATCACACGCCCTCTCAGCTGCTTTTTCTTCTGTTCCCGTTCAATCGGGTTCATCTCACTCATTTTTTTATCTCCTGTAGCTGGACTGCCATCTTGATTATACACTATTTTAGATGGTTTGGCATTATCTTTTTGCTATTCTCCGGACACATCCGGCAGCACCAGCGTCTGCCCTGCGATAATGCGGTTTTCATCGGTCAGATGGTTGACCGCAAGGATATCGTCCAGATGACGGATATTGCCATAAAGCTTAAAACAGATCCCATAGAGCGTCTCCCCGTCCCCGACCGTGTACGTGCCGCCGGGCTTCAAGTTTGTGACCGGATAGTCCTGTCCCGCCGTCGAATTGCCGCCCGGATTCGGCAGGTCGCGCTGTGCCTCCGGCTCCGGCAAAATGTACGGGGCTTTCGTCTCCGCCATTTTTCCGTCCTCTTCGCTCTGCCCGCCGGAAGCCTGTCCATTCTGTCTGCCTGCTATGGCAGTGCCCTCTGTGTCTCCATCCGCCGCGCTCTCAAGTGTCCATTTATGCGCCTGTCCTCCGTTTTGCGCTGTTGTTCCGTCTGCATCCACACCCGCGCCGGCCTCGCCGCTCTCAAGCGGCGTCACACTGCCGCGGAGCTGTTCCACCGTGACCGCCTCTTTCCCGTCCGCAGTGCCCCGCACACCATCCGGAAGGACGGATACCAGCACACTCTCCATCTCGCGCATTTTCTGGTAATTGCCGAAAAGCACCACGCCGCCGGCAAGCACCGCGACCGAAAGCACGCCGCACAGCGTCCCCAGCGCCCGGATCGTCCCGTAACGCGACGCCGCCTCCTGCTGCCGCTCTTCCATCCGGTTACGGAAATCGCGGATCACCCGATCGCCGGTGCCTGTCTCCACCCGGCGGGCGTCCTTCCGCAGAATCATATAGTCCTGCATCATCTGGTTTTTCTCGTAATATATATGATATCCTTTCAAACGGTAAAACCCGTCCTCCGACATCACATAGTATGCCGCCTCACCGTCCACACCGCTGTTTATGTACATGAGCTGGTTTTTCCCGCCGAAATACTGCTTGTGCAGCCGCCAGTAGGTCAGGGGACTTAACATACACCCCGGCGCGCCGCAGATAAACCACCCCTGCACGGTCTTTTTCGGAAATGTCTCCTCCATCCGCTGGTATGCCTTTTTCCATGCCGCCTCCGAAAAGACAATCTTCTCCCCGGACGGCACAACCTCCTCCATCTCCAGCGCCCCGTCCACAAAGAGGCACGGAACCTCCTGCTGTGGATCCGAATTTCCGAGCAGCAGCCCGACCCGGAGTCCCGGTCCGCCGGATGGATATACCTGTTTCAAATACGTGTTTACATAATCCTCCACATACAACCGGACCACCTCATCCCGCTCGCCGATCTGCCGGATATTTTTCGGCAGTTCTGCGCGGGAACCAGAATATTCTCCCATATGTTCACCCCGCTATGATAGATTCTCCTGAAACCGGGTCTGTACTTGCTTCCATGATTTGATTGCTGCACCGCGCAGCATTTTCAGTGCTGAAAATACCTGCACAAATACAGTAACATGATTTTCCGTAATTTCAGGAGTATGATGAATTTCTTTCCGCCTATCATAACGCCGATTGCATGCAAAATTTGTCAAACGGAGGCAGCATCCAGGCAAAAATTTTCGACAAGCCCGATCCCCGCGCTGATGCAGTCTGCCAGCTGCATGACGAGTGCCAGGCGGATACTCTGCAGCATCATCGGATCGTAATGGCTGCAGCCCGCCACGATCCCGGTGATAAAGAGATCTCCGACCGCGTGAAGCTCCTTGCAGACGCCAAGCCCCGGCTTTAAAGCCCCACGCCCCAGCGTGACATAGCCGACGTGGCTTTCATCGCCAACCGAGGCATCGACCGCCACCACCAGCGCATCCGGGTACCCATTTTTTAAAACCTGCACGTAATGTTCCAGGTTCATCGCGTGCACGGGGCGATCAAGTGTTCCGAATACCAGCGTACCGCGCCGCCGTTCCTGTTTGAGTTTATATCCGATCAACGGTCCCAGACTGTCTCCGGTCGAGCGATCCGTGCCGATGCAGAGGAAAACCAGTTTCTTTTTATGCCTTCGGGTCATTTCTTCCTGAATCAGCCCACTTAACTGCCCTGCCAGCTCTCCCACCGCGTCCCGGCGGGCTGAATTGTAGTAATATATCTCCGGACTGCCACCGAACCGGCTGCGTCCCCGTCTGTTCATCTCCCACACCGTCCTGTTTTCTCCCTGCCTGTTGGACAGGGGTTGTTTTACCTTTATTATAGGCGGGGTGGCAGGAAATTATGCGAAAATTGAAGGATATATACACGGACGAAAAAAGATGTGACAGAAGGCAGCTTTACAGCGCCCGGTGTCACATCTTTTTTCTGGTTGTTCCTATATCTAATTATTTATTTTTATGAAATAATTTCCACAGTTTACTTTCCGCCGCGTTCGCGGTACTCTGCGATGACCTCGCTTAAATTAACGGCTGTGCTGTTATCCAGAATATGTTTCAGCGCGTCCAACTTTTCTGGATTCAGAAATTCCTTGCCTAAGTAGCACTCGTAGGTATCTGTGATAAAGATTCTCTTTTCCTTGATTACCGTCTCGGTATAATGCAGGCGGCTCTCGACCTCCTGATGGCCTTCTTTGAGTTGTTCGAGCTTTGCACGGCTGTTGCTGGTGATCTCATCGGTCAGGATGGTTTTTGTCACATTTTCGAAGGTGTTTAATGCGTCCTTTTTCTTCTTCGCCGTCTCCTCCAGATCCTGCTCCATCTGGGAGATCTCATCGTCGTATTTTTCCAGATCGTAGAGCGCTTCACTGCGATCCCGGCGGATCGAGGAGGTGATCACCGCGATCTTGCGGTTGTTCGCCGCGATCAGACTGCGGATCGAACGTCCTTCCTGCAGCGCCGCCAGATGGCGATCCTTCGTCCAGTTTCCAATCAGGATATACAGTCCGCCAAAAACAACCACATCCACGCCGTAGATCATCGCCAGGTATAAAGTCTTCTGTTCTGGAAGCAGCTTGTAGATGCCGCACGGGATCAACAGGAAACAGATCGCAAAGGTAATCAACACCGTCAGAAATTCTTTGAATCCCCTCGGGAAATACAGCGCATAGTACAGTGGGCTTTTGCAGACAAATGGAACACGATCCGACTGGAACAGCGTCCGCATCCGCACGGCAAGCTCTCGGTTGTGCGCGTGAAGCTCCTGCGTTTCTTCCTTAATCCGCTCCTTGATGCCCTGGTTTTTCGCCTTTTCGCGGCGTGTCCGCGTGCGTTTCAGCTTATCCTGCAGCTTCCCAAGCTCATCGTCATAGCTTTTTTCAATCTCATCCCGGCGCTTTTTCACGGTCGAATTCACGGCATCCGCCACCGCTTTCCGCTCCGTCTCCAGCACGCGCAGACGCTTTTTCTCTTCCTGAGCAAGCGTCTCCTCCTGTTTTTCAAACTCCGCCAGCTCCACCACTGCCTGTCTGGCGTCTTCCAGAAATGTTTTCACATCCGTTATCGCCTGTGCCATCTCGCCCCTCCCGGTCTTTGTCTTTTTGTAACGGCTGCCTGCCCTTTATTCTTCCAGCACCTGTATCTCCAGATAATCGAAATCGATGCTCTCGATAAAGTTGTCCTGGGTAAAACGCGCCTTATCGTGGCGTTTGAACTCCTCGATCGTCTTATCCAGCCAGACCGGATGCCCCAGATCAAAGGCATAGCAAATCTGGTCGATCGCGTCAAACACCATCGCCGTTCTCGACATTGTATAATCACCGTTGCTGATCACAATATCCCTAAGCATCCGGTTTTCCTTCATCATTTTTCCCCAAAGACGAAACATCCTGCCGTTCCTTTCCCGCTGTCAAATTTCATTTTTACCGTGTCCGGATGTTCTCTCCGGACATCTTTTCTCACAATCTTATGTCCAGTATATCAGCTTTTTTAAGAGTTGACAAGGCGGGGCTTTTCGGCAAAATTCACTGCCACTGTGTCATCGTGCAGCACTTCCCATTTTCAAAAGAAACTGCAGATCTTCCTCAATCCCTCGCACATTTCCAGAAACGTCCATCGCATACTCCATGACCCACTCGGCATCCGGCGTCGCCTGCTTTGCCAGTTTTAAAAAGCAGTCAAAATCAAGTGTTCCCTCATGAATCCTCTGATGGCTGTCGTGGACACCGTCGTTGTTGTGGAGATGGTACGCCACAATCTGGTCCGCCAGCGCGTTTACGACCCGCTTAAGCGACCAGCCGTTCGCCCAGGCGTGCCCGATGTCGATGAGCACCGCATACTGTTCCCGGCGGCACAGATCGATAAATTCCTGCTCATCGAAGAGACGGTTTCCGCGCTCCAGAACTCCGGCATTCTCCACGACCACCTGGGTTCCCGCCTCCTCACACAGCTGTTTCACGGTGTAATAATTTTCACAGGAAACACGGACGCGGTCTTCCTTCTCGCCCGGTATGATGCGGCAGTTGTTGTGATGATAAACGAGATATTTGCTTGAAAGCTCTTTCGCATACGAAAGCGTCTTTTCAAGCAGCTCCATCGTGCGCGCATACTCTACAGTCCCCTCCGCTGCCGAATGCTCTGCCTGATAATATGGACCATGGAAGCTGACCGGGACTTCCTTTAAGAGCGGCATGGCGTCCCGCAGGTTCTTCTCAAAGCATTCCTCATGAAACATCGGAAACACCTCGACTCCCACCTGTCCAGGAAACCGTTTGAGATACGGAAGAACCTGACCGAACTCGCTGCCTTTATACATATTAGTGCTGATAAGAATTTTTCTCATGATTGCATGTCTCCTCTTCAAAATATACGTTCATAATCTTGTTTTGAAAACACTTTTTTCGCTCTATTATCTCTATTCTTACTGGGCGATCGCCTTTTCCAATTTCGGCACCGCCAGCTTTTCCTGTGCGCGGATCACCATCTCCGGGTAACCGAGCGATTTCTCCGTCCCGCGGTCAAACAGATGCAGCTTTTCCGTCTCCACATGGATGTATACCTTCTCACCCGGCTGTGGAATCTCGCCCTCGCGGATGGCAATCAGCTCGTTCTTGTCTCCCTCGACCTGAATATAAACACCGTACCGGTTTCCGTAATCCTCCACGTAACGGACCATGCCCTCGATCGACCGCTCCTGCGGGGTGCGGCTCATCATCACGTGTTCCGGGCGGACACCGGCGTACAGCAGTCCCGACGGGCACTGCGCGGCGATCCGCTGCCAGGAAGTTCTACCTTCTGTTTCCCGATGACAAGCGCCCCGTTATGATATTCCGCCTCCACGATATTCATGGACGGCGAACCGATAAACTTCGCACAGAACACGCTTGCCGGACGATTGTACACGTGTGACGGGGTATCGAGCATTTCCATCTTGCCCCGGTACATGAGCGCGATCCGATCGCCAACCGTCATCGCCTCGATCTGGTCGTGCGTAACGTAGACTAACGTCGGGTGGTACATTTCATGGATTTTTACCAGTTCTTTTCTCGCACGCATCCTAAGCTGTGCATCCAGGTTTGACAGCGGCTCGTCCAGAAGGAAATAGTCGGCGCGCTTTACCACGGCTCTCGCCAATGCCACTCTCTGGCGCTGTCCGCCGGAAAGCTCCTTCGGCTTCCGATCCTCCAGCCCTTTCAGTTCCAGCATTTTGAGGACTTCTTTTAAGCGCGCATCGATCTCGTTCTCATCCATCTTGTGCGCTTTTAAACCATATATGATATTATTCTTGACGCTCATATGCGGAAACAGCGCATAGTTTTGAAACACCATCGAGACACCGCGCTCGCCGCACGGCACATCATTTACCACCTGGTCGCGCATCCACAGGTTTCCGGCGGTCACATTTTCCAGTCCCGCAATCATGCGAAGTGTCGTCGATTTTCCACAGCCGGACGGACCTAATAAAATCAGGCGTTCGCCCTCCTTTACCTCCATGCAGAGGTCCTCCACGACCACATTTTTGCCATACGCTTTTTTAACATTTTCAAATACAATATTTTTCATTGAATTAATCTATCCCTTTCTTATGTCCAGCGCAATCTCCCGTTATCCCTTCAATCCAGACGCCGCAAATGTATTGATGATATAGCGCTGGAAAATGATATACAGTACCAGCGGAATCAGCATCGTGAGCACCGACACCGCCATCGCGATCGTAAATTCCGTACCGCCCTCGGCGCTGATGTACATCTGCAATGCCAGCGACAGCGTATAATTTTCCTTGGATTTTAAGATCAGCACCGGCCACACATATTCATTCCACGAATTGATAAAGAAAATGATGCCGGTGGAAATGATGGACGGACGCACCAGCGGAATCACAATGTCGCGCATGATTTTCATGTGCCGGATATTTTCCATCCGTGCCGCCTCAATGAGTGCCAGCGGGATTCCACGCATTGCCTGGCGCAGCAGGAAAATTCCCAGCACATCCGCCAGCTGCGGCAGTGCGACGCCCCAGATACGATCGCGCAGACCGATTTTAGAGATCAGAAGATAATTTGGAATCATCGTGACCGTAAACGGGATGAACAGCGTACTTAACATAATAAAATACAAAAATCCTTTTCCCTTAAACCGGAAATAGACGAACGCATACGCCGCCAGAAGTCCCGTGATTGTCTTAAAAATCGTGACCGTCGATGCGATCAGAAACGTATTCAGCGTGATTTTCACAAACGGCAGTTTGTCAAATACATGCCGGTAATTTTCCAGCGTCGGATGCAGCGGAATCACCTGAAAAACCGTGTTGAACGCCTCCTGCATCGTCTTGAAAGAGTTGGAAATTGCAAATACGATCGGCATCAGAAGGAGGAAAACGACCACCACCAGAAACAGATGCCAGCCGATCTGTCTGTCTTTAGTTTTCATAGTAAACCCCCTTTTCTACAAACCGGAATTCCAGCACCAAAAGAATGATAAAGAGTGCCATCGTCATGACCGATACCGCCGAGGAAGTTCCTGTTTTATAGAGTGTAAACGCCTCATGGTACGACATATAAATCAGGTTCGAACTGGCATAGTTCGGTCCTCCTTGTGTGACGACCTTGATCGGCGTGAACACATACTGGAGTCCCTGCACGATCGTCGTAATAAACACATAGATTCCAGTTGCAGAACTCATCGGCACGACGATATCCTTAAAAATCTTCCACATCGGCACATTTTCCAGACGCGCCGCCTCGATGACCTCCATTGAGACACCGGAGACGCCCGCTAGGATGTTGATGAAATTGTAGCCAAACGTCTTCCAGGTCGTGATAATACAGAGTACCGCGATGACCCAGCCCTCCGTTTTCGACCAAAACGGCAGTTTCAGCCCAAACCAGCCTGCCACAATCGCGACCGGACCCGAAATCGGATTCAGAATCCATGTATACAGAATCGAGCCGACGACCAGCGAAATCACACTCGGCAGGAAAAAGACCGCCTTGTAAAAACTCTGTCCCTTTTTGATGACGCACGAAAGAATGAATGATAAAATGTACGGCATCACAAAGTTAAACACCAGAAGAATCACGATGTACCAGAATGTATTGCCAAAGATTTTCCATGTATTCGGATCCTTCAAAACGGAAATATAATTCCCCAGTCCCACAAACTTCTTGACCGGCTTTACCATGTTCCACTCAAAAAAACTCAAATACAGCGTGTAAAAAAGCGGATAAAACATAAATACCGCAAACACGACGAGCGACGGCAGCAAAAAAACATATCCAAGCGCTGCCTGTTTTTTGTCCTCCCGATTCAAACTATTTCCTCCATTCTAATGTACGCTCGGAA
>ERZ772954.1923-NODE-1923-length-14567-cov-15.202660_pt1 | contig 14567 bp, 8 predicted proteins | sample MGYA00580684_ERZ772954 | MGnify/ENA primary metagenome ERZ772954 (study PRJEB29015, sample SAMEA2737654) | human gut metagenome | biome: human gut; feature: human-associated habitat; material: faeces | place: China | collected 2012 ...
ACGTCTCTTTTCTGAGTATGTCCTTTACGTGGCACGTTACTTCCCTCCTTAATCAAAATGATTAAATCATCGGTACTCACTATAAAAACTAAGGTGTTCGCACTGGTAAAGTCCTATATTTAACCCGCAACCGACAGGGTATATGGAATACCGTACAATATTTATAGCTATAAGTGAATCTTCGATTGATTGCTTATTTTCTATTTTGTCTCCCGTTCAGACGGGAACCTTCTTGAATATTGCATATTCAAGAAGTATCGCAAATTTCTCGCTAAGCTGCGAAATTTGCTTTATTTCTTTTTAGGTCTCTTAGCACCATATTTGGAGCGAGACTGTTTTCTGTTAGCTACACCTGCGGTATCCAGTGTACCTCTGATGATGTGGTATCTGGTACCAGGTAAGTCCTTAACACGTCCACCACGGATAAGAACAACGCTATGCTCCTGAAGGTTATGTCCTTCTCCTGGGATATAGCTTGTTACTTCGATACCGTTGGAAAGACGAACTCTGGCGATCTTTCTAAGAGCTGAGTTAGGTTTCTTAGGTGTTGCAGTTTTAACTGCTGTACAAACTCCACGTTTCTGTGGTGCAGACTGCTCAACAGCTTTCTTTCTTAAAGAGTTGAATGTTCTCTGCAGAGCCGGTGCTGTAGATTTCTTTACAGATGTCTGACGTCCTTTTCTTACTAACTGGTTGAATGTTGGCATTCCATTTCACCTCCCGATTATTTTCTCCATGGTTTGCCATGGGGTAGCGCGGTTGCTATTGTCAAATTTAAATGCCGGGCAACAAAAAAACAGCGTTCCTGTTGCACGCCTGCTCATTATATCCCGTAAAAATGCGGCTGTCAAGGCATTTTACATGATTTTTTCTTTTTTTTACGAATTCCTGATTATTGCTTTTTGAAGGTACTCTGTTTATAATATTGAAAAGATTATTTCGCTGATGCTGATAATCATTTTTACTTTATCGCTTTACTTCTATATAATAAGAAAGGATTTCTCATCATGAAAGAAAAGCTGAATCCTGGCATTCTTTTGCTGGTCCTGACTGGTCTTCTCTTTATTGCCGGAATTTTCCTTGTCGAACTCAGAACTGCCCGGCAGATCTCCGATTACGAAGCCCAGCTGGACACCTTCATTCAGCAGGTGGATGCCCAAAAAGAAGAACTTGATAACGCCAGTTCCGCTTACGCTGATGCGATCCAGTCTCAGAAGGATCTTCTCAACTGGAAGAAACAACAGAATTCCGGTACACGTCAGACCGTGAGTGAACGCCTTCCTGAAGCAGAATCTGCTGATACACAGACCTCTGTTTTCAATCAGAATACTTCGCCCGAATACAATTCTTTCACTTCAGGGGGAAACAACGATACTGAAGACGAAACATCTGAGATCAACCCGCAGGATTCCGAAGATCTTTTCAGCGATCAATAACCTGTTGCACTTAAAAAGAAAGGATATCTTAATATGAATACCCCTAAACAGCAAAAACCTTTTTTTCTGTACATTATCATCAGCATTCTGGCTGTAGCAGTCATCGGACTTGGCGGACTGGCTCTGTATTCACTGAATGGTCTTGCCTCCCTCCAGTCCAAAGTCACTGAACTTCAGGATACCGTACAGGAAATGTCAGAAACATCCGCAAACCTCGTTGCTCAGTCCGATGAACTCAAGCAGCTCCAGGAACAAAATCAGCAGTCGTCTTCCGATACAGTTTCTGCTGAATCTGCAAGTCAGGAAGAAGGAACGCTTTCCCCATCCCACTCCTCCGAGACGGTCTCCTCTGAGACTACAACGGATGAAAGTCTGAACAATCTTCTTTCACAAGTCAGAACTCTTCTTCCGCAGGATAATGGAAACTGGTCCGTTTACGTCTGCAACCTTATGAAAGGCACCGAAGGCACGATCGACAATCAGCCGATGCAGGCTGCCAGCCTGATCAAGCTGTTCATTATGGGCGCCGTTTACGAAAACTACGATCAGCTCTGCGAAACATACGATGCAGATACCCTGAACAGTTATCTCAATCCTATGATTACTGTTAGTGATAATGATGCTGCAAATACTCTCGTAAATATGCTCGGCGGCGGCGATGATTCTGCCGGCATGGATGTAGTCAATGCCTTTTGCCAGGCGCACGGATATACCAGTACTTCCATGGGCAGACTTCTTCTACACAGCAATGAAAATGGCGATAATTATACTTCCGTAAATGACTGCGGACATTTTCTCAAAGAGATCTACCAGATCAATGCAGGTACTGCTGAGAACCCAACTTTATCCCATGCCGATGCCATGTACTCTCTTCTCAAGATGCAGGAACGCCGCAACAAAATCCCGGCAGACATGCCGGAAGGTGTCAGCGTTGCAAACAAGACCGGCGAACTCGACAATGTTGAAAATGATGTTGGAATCATCTACAACACAGCCAAAGGCATCGACCTGGTTGTATGCTTCATGTCTCAGAATCTGAGCAGTACCGGCAATGCGCAGGAAACGATTGCTCAGGATTCCCGTATGATCTACGGATACTACAACGAATAAAACGCATCACCCAAAAGCCATACGGTTTAAACAGATCGTATGGCTTTATTTTTATAAAAAAATCAGCTTTTTTCTTCCGAGGTTTCCCCGTCTGTATCTTCATAGGACATCTCCCATATATCAGCAAAAACCGCCAGCGGGCAGTCCGTAAGAAGACACATCAGTAAAAAGCACTCATACGGATTCACAATATAAATCTCACTCATTCCACATTTATGCAGGATCTTCTGTATTTCTTCAAGGAAATGATGATATCGATTATATGGATCATCATCCTGCATCTCCTGCGAAACAATAAAAAACTCCAACGTAATCAGATCAAAACGTTCCACCGGAAACTTATGATTCATGATGCTGTTGATCCGCTGTCTGCTGAACCGCTTCTGGCTGAAATGCTTCGCCAGAATAGACGCAGACATTTTTTTGAGATTTCCCATCTTATTTACAGGAATTCCACTGCAGATAACTTTTTCCACATCAGAATCCGTAATATCAGAAATATTCCACACTTTGTTGCGGTCTTTTTCCACTTCATCACCCTGATACATCCTGGCGATGATTTCCTTGGCATGAGTCAGAAGGCGCACAAATTCCTGAAATGCCTGACTCTTCTCTGACATCGGGTCATCCGCTCCAACCTTGACATAGGCCAGATACTTCAGAAGTTTCTCCTCATTGTCCAGGATCAATGCGCCTGAATATACCTTGGATGCCTCGGTGTAATCCGGATCAGGCTCCAGTTTCTCATAGGCTTTCTTAAGTTCTTCTGCCTTATGATAGCCAACTTGCATGGTATAACAATACCAGTAGATCACCTCATCCGGATTATGGAAATCAAAATCCTGCTCTCTCAGTACCCGTGTCAGAAAATCCGAAACATCCTCCGAACTCATACGAAGTCCAAAACCAAGCAAAAATACAGTCTCTCTCTTGACAGATGCCTGTGTCAGCCAGTTATTGACAAGAGATGTCAGTTTCGTTGATGTAGGATTCATTGATTTCGGTGTACAAGTCTCATGAAAAGACTCAATCACGATGTCTCTGTAAATATCCTGCGTTACTTCATTATAGGGTTCTTCGAGTCCTGCACGTTCATAAATATATCGTTTCAGGTGATCTCCAAAAGATACCAGTTCCATTTCTTTATATAAATAATGAAAAATAACATCAGCATCTTCGTCTTCAAACCCATCCAGACTGACGACCTGCCGGAATCTCTGTGCTGCTTTTCGTGTGAATTCAAAATCTTTGACAGAATCAAAAGCAACTGTCTGTTCAAAATCCAAATCCTGCATACGGTTTTTCATAGTCTGTCACCTTCATATTCTATAAAAAATAACTTAATAATTTTCTAAACCAGTTTTGTTCCTGCTCTGCAAGTTCGCAGAGTATTACTGTAATGTTGTCTCTGCCTCCTTTTTGGAGGGCCTGTTCTACCAGAAGTTCTACTGTTTCCGCTACCGGAACTTCCCTTGCAAGAACAGCCGCGATCTCACTGTCAGTAAGCATATCTGTGATTCCATCTGAACATATGAGATACCGAGTCCCGATCACTGCCTCCTGTGCTGTGATCGTCGGCTCAAGTCCCATGCTTTCCTCCGGGATCCCAAGATACTGTGTCAGCGGCGGCTTGCCGAATCTTCCTCCCCCAAGGACATGATCCAGCGAAAGCTGATGTATCTGTCCTTCCGGCGAAACGCGGTAAATACGACTGTCACCCAGATTGCATGAATATACTTGGTCTGCCCCAAAAGCAAGAATTGCTGCAGTTGTTCCCATGCTGTTTATTTTATTTTCCTGTCCGTAATCACATACAGCACGGTTCATCTGGAAGCAGAGTTCATTCAGGAACTCTTCCGGATATTCTGAGATTTCTTTCTTTTTTTCTTTATAAAACTCACCACAGGATTCTGCTGCAAGGAATGCTGCCATTTCTCCACAGCTTTCGCCTCCCATTCCGTCAAATACGGCAAGAAGCGGAAAATCCTTCTGTTTTATCTTTCCGCTGCGGACATGACTCATTCCCTTGTTTTCTGAATCAAGACTCTCGCCACAGCACCAGAAATTGTCCTCATTATTATTCCGCACCTTACCTATGTGGCACGTATATGCATATTCAATCTGATACGCCATAGCCCTTCCTTTCTCAGGATGCAGATGTACTGTCAGCAGAGAGATTCAACTGAGCTTTGTACTCTTCCGCACGATCCCAGTATTTCTCTCCTCTTGTTACATACTCCTCACTGTCTGTCTCGTTATCATGACAACGGTTTTTGTCATCGATCCAGCGGATCAGCTTACCGTCCTCATAATAATATCTGTCTATTTTCTGCTCTCCGTCCTTCAGATCACTCAGCGTATTGTTATCAGCCCATATATAGGCAAAAAACAGTTCATCATTCCAGTAATAATATTCTTCATAATAACCATCTTCTGACAGATCCGGATAGATCAGTATCTTCATAACCTGCCAGTCTCCATTATCCCGCTGTTTCAGGTAACTGATCTTTCCTTCTTCTTCAGATCCGATCCAGCTGTAATCATTCAGATCATCGCTGATCTCTGTTGCCTGTGACTGAATTTTTTCCAGAGTCTCCTGAAGTTGTTTATTTTCTGCACTCTGAACCGTCTCTGTAACTGACTGCTTCAGACGCTGTAATTCTGCATTTTCTTTCAGAAGCCAGATAAAAACGCCCACAACAATACAAACTGCTATCACCATAATGACAGCAGCCGCAACAAGTGGCTCAAATTTCTGCTTTTTCTTTGCAGGTTTCCTTCGATGCTGTGGAGAACGGCTGATTCTTCTGCCTGTCCTTTTGTCTGTATTTCTCAGTACAACCGTTTCCTCAGGTTTCTCTTCTTCTGTAAAATTTCTGTCTGTTTCCGGAGAATCTGATATGATCTCCGGTTTTCTGATATCCGACAGTTCCGGCTGCCCAGGATATCGAACCTGCTCCAGTGCCATTCGAAATTCCTCAGCACTTTCATAACGATCATGGCGATCATAAGCACATGCTCTGAGAATCACGTCTGCAAAAGCCTCCCCTGCTTCTGCCGGCGGAGGCAGTTCCTCTCCTGCCATTCTCCTGTTCAGTGCCTCTTCCTTGTCCCGATACGTGATCAGCTGCTTCTTAAGGCTGATAAAAGGAAGTCTGTTATGGTTTCTTAATTTATAAAGTACAATTCCAAGGGAATAGATGTCTACTCTGGCATCATATGCCTCTCCTTTGTACATTTCCGGTGCCATATAAGAAAATGTACCCTTCTTAGATAACCCACTCATTGTCCGATCCAGTTCCCGGGCAATGCCAAAATCTCCCAGTTTGAACTCCCCAAATCTGGAAACAAAAATATTCTCAGGTTTAATGTCTCTGTGAATGATATTCTGGCACTGGCAGTATTCCAGTGCTTTACACAAATCGATTCCTAAATGTATCACATCATCTTCTGAAAGTGCACGTCCGGCACAATAATCAAGAAAGCTGGTCAGATATTCCATTCGGATGTAAATATCCCATCCAATATCGTCCAGATATTCCACTACTTTATAATCCTCAACAGAGACTACATGAGAATTGCCTCGAAAATACTCCATCGTATTCACTTCCTGGATACATTCTTCTACCAGGCTGTGAAAATATTCCTTTACCGATTGTTCATCCGGGTTTTCCGAACGAATACTGCTCAATTCTCCGGCATTCGAGGGAATCGTAATAACTTTGATCGCAGAATAAAAGGTCTTGCCCTGCTCTGTACGTTTTGCCTTATAGACCTTACCGAAGGATCCTTCACCGATCTTCTCCACGATCTTCCATTCCGGCCATACAGAAACCGGAAGTTGTTTGTCCATCTATCCTCCCTCCTCTCCTCTCGTAATATGATCTATATTTATTTGAATGTAATTCGTAACTGTTCAATAGCCTCACAGTTACATAACTTCTATTTTATTCTAAATCCTATATCTATATAAAAAACACTAAGTAACTCTATGTCTTTAAAACTCTGTATCTTTGAAACTTCCATCAGGAAGTGCTTTTAGTATAGCATGTCCACCCGCGTCTGTCTGTAGTTTTCGCTTTTCTTCCATCTTTTTTCACACAATCTTTATACTTTTCCTGCAAAAAGAAAAAAAGAAGCCCCAGATTTACTTTGATCATAAATCTGGAACTTCTTCTGTAGTTCATTTATTCTTCTGTTGTATCGATATCCTCATCGTCCAGAAGGATCTCATCCTCTGCATCATCAGAAACATCCTCTGCGGATTCTTCTTCCATTGTCAGCATTTCATCATCCTCTGGAAGTTCATCTACAGGCTCTTCTTCTGCCACAGGTGTTTCCTCCGGCATTCCTGTATCAAGCTGAATGTCTCTGTAACGTTTCAGACCAGTTCCGGCCGGGATCAGCTTACCAATGATAACGTTCTCTTTCAAACCTACCAGGTGGTCAACTTTACCCTTGATAGCAGCTTCTGTCAGGACTTTGGTTGTTTCCTGGAAGGACGCTGCTGACAGGAAGGAATCTGTTGCCAGGGAAGCCTTGGTAATACCAAGCATAACCTGTTTTCCTTCTGCCGGTGTCTTGCCTTCTTTTTCAAGTTTTTCGTTAACTTCTTCGAATTCAAGAACATCAACAAGTGTTCCCGGAAGGAATTCTGTATCTCCGTTTTCTTCGATACGGATCTTCTTCAGCATCTGGCGGACCAGAACCTCGATATGCTTATCACTGATTTCTACACCCTGGAGACGGTATACTCGCTGAACCTCACGGAGCATGTAATCCTGAACAGCACGAACACCCTTGATTCTCAAGATATCGTGTGGGTTTACACTACCTTCTGTCAGCTCATCACCAGCTTCAAGTACCTGTCCGTCTGTGATCTTGATACGGGATCCATAAGGGATCAGGTAAGTCTTGGAGTCACCGTCTTCCGGATTGGTAACAATGATCTCACGTTTTTTCTTGGTATCGTTGATAACTGCAACACCAGGGATTTCTGTGATGATAGCAAGACCCTTAGGTTTTCTTGCCTCAAAAAGCTCCTCAACTCGAGGAAGACCCTGTGTGATATCTCCACCGGCTACACCACCACTATGGAATGTACGCATGGTAAGCTGTGTACCAGGCTCACCGATAGACTGTGCTGCGATGATACCAACAGATTCTCCAACCTGAACAGCTTCACCAGTTGCCATATTTGCACCGTAACATTTAGCGCAGACACCAACCTTGCACTTACAGGTCAGGATCGTACGGATCTTAACTTCTTCGATCGGACCACCGTTAGCGTTTACACCCTCACTCATGATACGTGCTGCACGTCTTGGTGTGATCATATGGTTTGCTTTAACAAGAACTTCACCATCTTTGTTTGTGATGGTCTCGCAGGAGAAACGTCCTGTGATACGTTCCTGAAGGTTCTCGATCTCTTCCTTGCCATCCATGAAGCCTTTGACATACATACCAGAGATCTCCGGTCTGTTTTCACAGCAGTCTGTTTCACGAACGATAAGTTCCTGAGATACGTCAACCATTCGTCTGGTCAGGTAACCAGAGTCGGCTGTACGAAGAGCGGTATCGGACATACCTTTACGAGCTCCATGCGCGGACATGAAGTATTCCAGTACTTCAAGACCTTCACGGAAGTTTGACTTGATAGGAAGCTCGATAGTGTGACCAGTTGTATCGGCCATCAGACCACGCATACCGGCAAGCTGTTTGATCTGCTTATCGGAACCACGGGCACCGGAGTCAGCCATCATGAAGATGTTGTTGTATTTATCAAGACCGTTCAGAAGGGCTTTGGTAAGCTCATCGTCAGTCTTCTTCCATGTCTCAACAACTTCTTTGTAACGCTCTTCTTCTGTAATAAGACCACGTTTGTAGTTCTTTGTGATCTTGTCAACGATATTCTGTGCGTTCTGGATCATCTCAGGTTTCTGAGGCGGCACAGTCATATCAGAAATGGATACTGTCATAGCTGCACGGGTAGAATATTTGTAACCCATAGCCTTGATGGAGTCGAGAACCTCTGCGGTCTTGGTAGCTCCGTGAGTGTTGATGACTTTCTCAAGAATCTGTTTCAGCTGTTTCTTACCTACCAGGAAATCAACCTCAAGAAGAAGTTCATTACCCGGAATGCTTCTGTCTACATATCCAAGGTCCTGCGGAAGAATTTCGTTGAACAGGAAACGTCCAAGTGTGGACTCTACAGTTCCTGTCAGCTCTCTTCCATCTGCCAGTTTTCTTGTGCAGCGTACATGGATTCTGGACTGTAATGTGATAACTTTATTTTCGTAAGCAAGGATTGCTTCGTTTACGCTCTTGAAGTATTTGCCTTCGCCCGGATTTCCTGGTCTCTCCTGTGTCAGATAGTAGATACCAAGGACCATATCCTGTGAAGGAACGGCTACCGGACCACCATCTGAAGGTTTCAGAAGGTTGTTTGGTGAAAGCAGAAGGAAACGGCACTCTGCCTGAGCTTCCTGGGAAAGCGGAAGATGAACAGCCATCTGGTCACCATCGAAGTCGGCGTTGAACGCGGTACAAACGAGCGGATGAAGTTTGATAGCTTTACCTTCTACAAGGATCGGCTCAAATGCCTGGATACCCAGACGATGCAGTGTAGGTGCACGGTTCAGCATAACAGGATGTTCTTTGATAACATCCTCCAGTACATCCCATACTTCCGGCTGAAGTTTCTCTACCATTTTCTTGGCATTCTTGATGTTGTGGGAAGTTCCGTTTGCAACAAGCTCTTTCATAACGAAAGGTTTGAAAAGCTCGATTGCCATTTCTTTCGGAAGACCACACTGATAGATCTTCAGTTCAGGTCCAACGACGATAACAGAACGTCCGGAATAGTCAACTCGTTTACCAAGAAGGTTCTGACGGAAACGTCCGGATTTACCTTTCAGCATGTCAGAAAGGGATTTGAGAGCTCTGTTTCCAGGTCCTGTTACCGGACGGCCACGACGACCATTGTCGATCAGCGCGTCTACTGCTTCCTGAAGCATACGTTTCTCATTACGAACAATGATATCCGGTGCTCCCAGTTCCAGAAGACGTTTCAGACGGTTGTTACGGTTGATGATTCTTCTGTACAGATCATTCAGGTCAGATGTTGCAAAACGTCCACCATCGAGCTGTACCATAGGACGAAGATCTGGCGGGATAACCGGGATTGCAGTCATGATCATCCACTCCGGACGGTTTCCGGATTCACGGAAAGATTCTACAACTTCCAGTCTCTTGATGATTCTGGCACGTTTCTGTCCAGTTGCATCTACCAGTTCTGTCTTGAGTTCCTCAGCATCTTTCTCAAGATCGATCGCTTTGAGAAGTTCCATAATAGATTCTGCACCCATTCCAACACGGAAATTGTATCCGTATGCTTCACGGGCATCCTGATATTCTTTCTCAGTGAGAACCTGTTTGTACTGAAGTCCGGAGTCAGCCGGATCCAGTACAATATAGTTTGCAAAGTATAAAACTTTTTCCAATGTTCTCGGAGACAGGTCAAGGATAAGTCCCATACGGGATGGAATTCCCTTGAAGTACCAGATATGGGATACCGGAGCTGCAAGCTCGATATGTCCCATACGCTCTCTTCGTACAGAAGATTTGGTTACTTCTACGCCGCATCGGTCGCAGACAACACCTTTATAGCGGATTTTTTTGTATTTACCGCAGTGGCACTCCCAGTCCTTGCTTGGTCCGAAAATTCTTTCACAGAAAAGACCGTCCTTCTCTGGTTTCAGAGTACGATAGTTGATGGTCTCCGGTTTTGTTACCTCACCTCTGGACCATTCTCTGATCTTCTCAGGGGACGCCAGTCCAATCTTGATGGCATCGAAAGTCATTGGCTGATATGTTTCATTGGTAGTTGTTGATTCTGCCATGTATTCTTTCCCCTTTCTTACTTGTCGTCATCATCATCATAGGAATCGTCGAAGTCCAGGAAATCCTCTTCGCCCTCATCCTCTTCTTCTACATCTACGAGTTCTTCGCCTTCAAATTCCTGTTTGGTATAACCATGTTTGCCGAAGGACTCTTCTTCTCTGTGATGTCTGCTGTCACCTTCGATTACGGAACGAAGATCTGTATCACCATAATCTACTGTTTCCAGAAGGTGTACTTCTGTATTGTCATCTTTGAGTACTTTGACATCAAGACCCAGAGACTGAAGTTCTTTGAGAAGTACCTTGAAGGATTCCGGAATACCCGGCTCAGGGATATTGTCACCCTTGATGATCGCTTCATAGGTCTTAACACGTCCTACAACATCGTCGGACTTCACTGTCAGGATCTCCTGCAGTGTGTAGGAAGCACCATATGCCTCCAGAGCCCAAACCTCCATCTCTCCGAAACGCTGTCCACCAAACTGAGCTTTACCACCCAGAGGCTGCTGTGTTACGAGGGAGTATGGACCAGTTGAACGTGCATGGATCTTATCATCTACCAGATGATGCAGTTTCAGGTAATGCATGTGACCGATAGTTACACGTCCATCGAAGTACTCACCGGTACGTCCGTCACGAAGCTGAACTTTACCATCTCTGGAAATCGGAACACCTTTCCACAGTTCTCTGTGGTCTTTGTGCTCATCAAGATATTCCATAACGTCAGGAGCAAGTACATCCTGATATTTTGCACGGAATTCTTCAAAATCTTCAATATTTACATAATCATTTGCCAGTTCCAGTGTATCCTGGATATCAACCTCGCTCGCACCATCGAATACAGGTGTGGAAACATTGAATCCAAGTGCCTTGGCTGCAAGACTTAAGTGGATCTCCAGGACCTGTCCGATATTCATACGGGAAGGTACACCCAGAGGGTTCAGCACGATGTCAAGCGGACGGCCATTTGGAAGGAATGGCATATCTTCAACTGGAAGTACACGGGAAACGACACCCTTGTTACCATGACGACCAGCCATCTTATCGCCAACAGAAATCTTACGTTTCTGAGCGATATAAATACGAACAGACTGATTTACTCCAGGAGACAGCTCATCGCCGTTCTCTCTTGTAAATACTTTGGCATCTACAACAATACCATATTCTCCGTGAGGAACCTTAAGGGAAGTATCACGAACTTCTCTTGCTTTCTCACCAAAGATTGCACGAAGAAGACGCTCTTCTGCTGTCAGTTCTGTCTCTCCCTTAGGAGTAACTTTACCAACGAGGATATCACCGGCACGAACCTCTGCACCGATACGGATGATACCACGCTCATCCAGATCCTTGAGTGCATCATCGCCAACACCCGGAACATCTCTTGTGATCTCTTCCGGTCCAAGTTTGGTATCACGGGCTTCTGCTTCATATTCCTCCATATGAATAGAAGTATATACATCGTTCTGTACAAGTCTTTCGCTTAACAGAACGGCATCCTCGTAGTTGTAACCTTCCCAGGTCATGAATCCGATCAGCGGGTTCTTACCAAGGGCGATCTCACCGTTGCAGGTGGAAGGACCGTCTGCGATAACCTCACCAGCTTCTACGTGATCATTCTTATAAACAATTGGTTTCTGGTTGTAGCAGTTGCTCTGGTTGCTTCTCTTAAACTTGGTCAGGTGATATACATCACGGTTTCCATCAGAGTCTCTCTTAATGATGATCTCGTTGGAAGCGGAACGCTCAACAACACCTGCGTTCTTTGCAACAACACAAACACCGGAGTCAACGGCAGCTTTGCCTTCAATACCGGTACCTACTACAGGAGCCTCTGTACTTAACAGCGGCACAGCCTGACGCTGCATGTTGGATCCCATCAGCGCACGGTTCGCATCGTCGTTCTGAAGGAATGGGATCATAGCAGTCGCAACAGAGAATACCATCTTAGGAGAAACGTCCATCAGGTCGATGGTGCTCTTTCTGAACTCAGAAGTCTCTGTACGGAAACGTCCGGATACATTATTATGAACAAAGTGACCATCTTCATCCAACGGCTCATTCGCCTGTGCTACGATGAAGTTGTCCTCTTCGTCTGCAGTCAGATATACAACTTCGTCAGTAACCTTTGGATTAGCTGCGTCTGTCTTATCTACCACACGGTAAGGTGCTTCAATAAAGCCATACTGATTTACTCTTGCATAACTTGCAAGGGAGTTGATCAAACCGATGTTAGGACCTTCAGGAGTCTCGATTGGGCACATACGGCCATAATGTGTATAGTGTACATCTCGTACCTCGAATCCGGCACGGTCTCTTGACAGACCGCCAGGACCTAAGGCAGACAAACGTCTCTTATGTGTCAGTTCTGACAGCGGGTTGTTCTGATCCATGAACTGGGACAGCTGGGAACTTCCGAAGAATTCCTTTACAGCAGCTGTAACAGGTTTGATGTTGATCAGGGACTGTGGTGTAATGCCATCTACATCCTGAGTTGTCATACGTTCTCTTACAACACGCTCCATACGGGACAGACCGATACGGTACTGGTTCTGAAGCAGTTCGCCTACGGCACGGATACGACGGTTACCTAAGTGGTCGATATCATCGGATGTACCAACCTGCTCTTCCAGATGCATGTTGTAGTTGATGGAAGCTAAGATATCTTCCTTTGTAATGTGCTTCGGGATCAGATCATGGATATTTCTTCTGATCTCTTCCTTAAGCATCTCTTCGTCGTCACCTGCTTTTTCCAGGATCGGAGCCAGAGCCGGATAATATACTAATTCAGAAACGCCAACCTCTTCTGGATCAAAGGAAACATAAGCGCCAAGTTCAACCATCATATTGGAAAGAACTTTCTGCTTTCTGTTGATTCCCTCTACCCATACAAAAGGAACAGCAGAGTTCTGAACCTTCATAGCGGATTCTTTGTCTAACTTTGTACCAGCTTCTGCAATGATCTCGCCGGTTGTAGTATCTACTACATCTTCTGCCAGTACCTGTCCGTTCAGACGGAACTTAAAGGAAAGTTTCTTATTGAATTTATAACGTCCGACTTTTGCCAGGTCATATCTTCTAGGATCGAAGAACATGCTGTTTAACAGGCTTTCAGCACTGTCTACAGACAGCGGCTCGCCTGGACGGATCTTCTTGTACAGCTCTAACAGACCATCCTGATAATTATCAGATGTATCTTTTCCAAAGCTTGCAAGCAGCTTTGGTTCCTCACCAAACAGATCTAAGATCTCTGCGTTGGTTCCATAGCCTAAAGCACGGATCAGTACAGTAACCGGTACTTTACGGGTTCTGTCTACACGAACATAAAATACATCGTTGGAATCAGTCTCATATTCCAGCCATGCACCACGGTTTGGGATAACCGTACATGTAAACAGCTCTTTACCTACCTTATCATGTCCGATCCCGTAGTAAATACCAGGGGAACGTACCAGCTGGCTGACGATAACACGTTCTGCACCGTTAATCACAAATGAACCGGTATCTGTCATCAGAGGCAGATCACCCATAAATATCTCATGTTCATTCATTTCATCTTTATCTTTATTGTACAGTCTGACCTTTACCTTAAGCGGTGCGGCGTAAGTAGCATCCCGTTCTTTACACTCTTCGATGGTATACTTGATATCATCTCTGCACAGTGTAAAGTCAACGAATTCCAGACTTAAATGTCCTGCAAAATCCGCGATAGGAGAGATATCAGCAAACGCTTCCTTCAGTCCTTCATCTAAGAACCACTGGTAGGAGTCTTTCTGAATCTCGATCAGGTTAGGCATCTGAAGGACTTCCTTCTGCCTTGAATAGCTCATTCTTACGCTTTTCCCGGCCGGTACCGGACGTATTCTGCTTTTCTCCATTGACGTTTCACCCCTGTTTTCTTATTTGGTTGCAGCGGTTTGAAAGGATTTTTCTTTCTTTTTTCATCCTTTTTTCCACTGCTGTCGTTCTCGGTAATCGGGCGTCAGCAAATGGGCGCAATAAGCCCAGAACGCCACAATAATGCACTCTCCATAATAACATACATTTGTCAAGGTGTCAAGAATTTTTCTTGCTTTTTTTTATTATAAATGATATACTATATTAGAATGTCTTGGGGCATGTC